>Oklahoma_p2__coassemble_577_pt1 | contig 29620 bp, 15 predicted proteins | sample Oklahoma_p2__metabat2_high_PE_034 | metagenome-assembled genome bin Oklahoma_p2 | reverse complement strand
AAATGTGATTTAGGTCACATTTATTTCCATTTTCCAACAAACTCTATTTGAACCATTATGCAAAAACACACATTTAAATCATAAAGACGATATTTATCATGTTTGTGCTCTATCATGGTTAGCGTGAAAGAGCGCTTCAGTCTCGCTCTTACTTTTACATTCATTTTTGCATAAGTTGTTTAGTATTGCTTTTCTTGTAGTCTTAGCTCCTGCCATTGTCTTTTCTTGCAGTAGCGCAGTGCTTTTAAGTTAGAAAGGGCGCGGGTACAATGGGCATTGAGTTTTAATTTTTTCTTTGAGGAGTTGTATTTTATGGAGCGCTGCAAAGTCATTGCCATTAGTGGTGGAGCTACAGGTATTGGTAGGGCTACAGTAGAGAAGTTTTTACATGAGGGTTATAGCGTCTCTTTTGCCGATATCAACCTCTCTGAGGGTCAGAAGCTAGTTGATACTTTGCGTGATCAAGGCTTTGGTGAGGACAAATTATGCTTTGTACAAGCCAATACCACCAATAAAGATGAGCTGACTCATTGGGCCCAAGTGACAATGGAGCGCTTTGGTCATTTAGATGCCATCTTTGCCAATGCTGGTATTCATCGCTCCAATACCTTGCTCAATATCGATCCTCAAGAGCTCAAGCTCATGATTGATACCAATATTTATGGCACTATTTATACTTTACAAGCGCTTATTCCATGCTTACAACAAAATGGCTCTGGTGCAGTAGTGCTCAATTGTTCCGATCAGTTCTTTATTGGCAAAGGCAATAATTTTGGTTATGGCCTTACCAAGGGAGCTTTAGGTCAGATTACGCGCTCTTTAGCTGTCGATTTAGCCAAAGACCATATTCGCGTCAATGCAGTGTGCCCAGGCACAATTAGAACTCCTTTAGCAGATGCTGCTTTAGGCCGCTATGCTCAAAGGGCTGGCATTAGCATGGAGCAAGCTTGGGCTGAGGAGGACTCTTTATTTACTTTAGGCCGTTGTGGCACCGCCGAGGAAGTAGCTGAAATGGTCTATTTCTTAATTGAAAAGGCCACCTTCTCTACGGGCGCCCATTATTTGGTAGATGGTGGTATTGTCGCTTCCTAAGGCATGGCCGCAGGTGTCAGCTGCTAGTTATAAGGCCGCTTAAACTTGGGGCAAGATGGCAGAGCTATAGCTATGAAAAACAGCGCCTGGTGGCGCTGTTGTAAAAAGTGTTAGTTAATCTTATTGATATCTGGAGTACGGAAGCTAAAGCCTGCTTTGAGCAAGACTGTTGGCTCAATAGTCTGGTTGGCCGTTAACAGTTGGCTGCGACGATCGCCCAGACGCAAAATGCCTGTCAAGATAGGGATTGGAGGGAGCTTAGAGTTCTTATAGCAGCAAGCTAAAATCTCTTTTAAAGTAGCACTCTTAGGAGAGGTGAGATTAACAGGGCCTGATGGCACCTCATGCTGGCATAAGAACTGGATAGCATTGACAGCATCATGCAGCTCAATAAATGGAATCTTGTTATAACCATGAATAATGGTAAATGGTGGAATCATGGAGGCTTTTTTCATAAAGCCACCATCGCGGGAGAGCACAATACCAAAACGAGCTAAGTAAAAGCGTTTGAAGTTAAATTGCTCATTGAGCGCTAGGGCTCGTTCTTCTAGCTTTTGAGATAATTTGGCAATATCGCTCAAGCCCTTATTTTCTGAGCTCTCATCTAAAGCTTCATTACAGTCCTCATTGTAATAAGCCACAGCACTAGCTTGAATAAAGACAGGAGGCAGTACCATTTGGCAGCTTAGCTTGTCTAAGACATCAATACGGGAGCTTAAGAGCAATTGTAAGCGACGGGTGCTAATGGACTTAGAACCCAAGCTCTCGCCTGCAAAATTAATTAAAACATCGCCCTCGCCATTGTAGTCATTGTAATTGACAATATCGACCTTGCCATTGAGCCTGTGATGCTTATCTAAGCGAGTTGCAACTTCGTTGAGATCAGAGTGAGTAAGAATAGTTACCTGATAGTGTTGCTCGACTAGGCTTAAGGCCAGATGTCCACCTACGTAGCCTGAGCCACCCGCAATAATTACGTGCATCGTTAATCCTCCTAAAGAAATAGGCTCATCTTAATCAAGCCTCAGTAGTGCTTTTTGTTTGTTGTTAATGGCAAGAAAAGCCTCAAGCTTATCTAAATGCTGATGTCTTGCAAAAATTAAGCTTAGGCCCAAATAGATAAGAGATCTTTTAGATATTTGCTAGTTAAAGCGCGCTACTGGCACACTAGAATTTTGATTATAGCCTAAGTACAAACAATAAGCTTGCTTTGCTGGCCTATTGCTAGCCGCTTTGTGAGCCTTGCCGCGCTCTTGGTTTCTTAAAAGCCCTCAAATAGTGCACCTCATAGTGGCATTTGTAGTGAGCTTAGCAGCTCTCTTTACGTTAAAAAAGCCAAACAGGAGCCTTTTTTAAGTTTCAATATCTACGTTCTTGGCCTTTTGCAAATTAATTTCATTAGCAGCGCTCCCAAGCCTGTTTCACTAGTGTCTTAAGAGCCTGCCAAGCGTTTGTAAGCAGCAAGGAGTGAGGCTGTTGGTAGCACAAGATAGTAGTCTTTAAATAGAGCAAACTTAGGTTTTGAAGATGAGGTAAAGACGTGGGGACTGCCAATAAAAAAGCGCTCCTGTGGGCCAAGGTTAGATGCCTAAGCTTAAGGAGCGCCTTTTTTAGAGCTTGGGTTTTAGGGCCCCCACATGCTTAACTTAAGTAAGTTTGCGGGGGCTTTGCCATAAGCTCTAGCTTACTGCTGGTCTTGCTGACCTGCTTGGATGGCGGTGATAGCTACGGTATAAACGATATCGTCAACTAAAGCGCCACGGGATAAATCGTTAACTGGCTTACGTAAGCCTTGTAACATAGGGCCGATGGCTACTACGTTAGCAGAGCGCTGAACAGCCTTGTATACAGTGTTACCAGTAGAGAGGCTTGGGAAGATAAAGACAGTAGCCTTACCTGCAACCTTAGAGCCTGGAGCCTTTTGAGCAGCAACGTCAGCCATTACAGAGGCGTCGTACTGGAGTGGGCCGTCGATTACTAAGTCTGGACGTAACTCTTGAGCCTTCTTGGTAGCAGCAGTTACTAAGTCAACATCTGGACCCTTACCAGAGGTGCCAGTGGAGTAGGTGATCATGGCAACGCGTGGGTCAATACCAAAGGCCTTGGCAGTATCAGCAGACTGAATAGCAATCTGAGCTAACTGATCGGCATCTGGGTTTAAGTTCAAGGCGCAGTCACCAAATACGTAAACCTGCTCTTCCATTAACATGAAGAAGATAGCAGATACTAAAGAAGCACCTGGAGCGGTCTTAATAACCTGGAGGGCTGGACGGATGGTGTTAGCAGTGGTGTGCACAGCGCCAGATACTAAGCCGTGAACCTCATTGCTCTCTAACATCATGGTGGCTAAGAAGACATTGTCCTTTAAGAGGTCACGAGCTTGCTCTTCAGTTAAGCCCTTGGACTTACGTAACTCAACTAAGCGAGCCACATAGTTCTCACGGATATCATCAGGATCGATGAACTCAACACCCTCGTCTAAAGATACGCCTTGCTCCTTGGCAACAGCTAAGATAGCGTCCTTCTTGCCATATAAAACAGGAACGGCAATCTTGGAGGCGGCTACACGAGCAGCAGCACATACAGTACGTGGCTCATCACCCTCTGGAAGAGCAATACGCTTGTTAGCAGCACGAGCAAGTTCAGTTAACTTGTAACGGAAAGCTGCTGGGCTCATTAATGGGAACTCCTTGTTTACAGGAGTAGCTAAGAAGTCTAAGAGGGAGTTGTCATATAAAGGAGCAGCAAAAGCAGCAGCACGCTCAGCACGCTCGGTGTCATCCTTTAATAACATTGGAGGTAAGCTAGAGAAGGTCTCAGCTACGGCCCATACAGAAGCCTTGGTGCAAATAGTAGCCTTGCCAGCGCTGCCCTCTACACCATCGCATAATACAACGATGCCTGCATTGGTAGATGCTGGAACCTTAGCGGTTAATAATACGTCGTGCTCCTTGGCAACTTCAGCGTCAAATACGATATTGCAGCCACGAACAGAGCCGTCACCAGCTAAAGTGCCGTCGATGAAGGAGGCTAAATCGCTAGCGCGGAAAGCGTAGTTATTGCAATCATATGGGATAACAGCATATGGAGTGCAAGAGCAAGCAGCACCGCCCTCAGAGGTGGAGCAAGCCTCGCCCTTAGCAGAGCAAGCTGCCTCAGCTGCATTTTGTAAGCCAGCTAAGACTAACTTCTTTTGGCCCTTGGCATCACGTGGAGCATCGTGATTTAAGAGTAAGCCACCGATGAAGCGCTCTTGACCTGCCTTACCAAAGTAAGATAAAGCGATCTGAACTAAAGCCATAGCCTTCTTGCACTTGCCCATAGAAACGATGCAAATATCAGCATCTAAAGCGTGGCAAATAGCAGCATTTAAGGAGTTTTGGTCAAACTTATCAGTAACCACACCCTCAACTACGATCACGTCAGCTTGAGTGTCCTTTAATAAGCGATTGTAGTTGGCTAAAACAGCCTCAACTAATTCGCTCTTTTGGTTTTGAGATAAGTACTTTACTGCCTCGCAATTAGAAATAGAGTAGTTGCAGCAGCAATCCTTAGCGGTGTTCTTGCATGCGTCTAAAGGACGGAAGATAGCAGCCTTAACCCCCTTATTTTCAAGAGCCTTTACTAAACCTAAAGAGGCAACAAATAAACCATTTGCTTTACCAGCAGGAACAAGCATTAGTGAACGTGACACTTTTTATCTCCATTACTTAAAGTCGCGCATCAAAACTCTTAAGCTCGAGAGCCTTGCAAAGACTCTAGCATCTTTCCATATGTTAAAGTTCGCCATTAACCTAGAACTGGCACTGTCTTTTAATATATGGCAACTCTTGAGAACTGATGATGCCTATGAGCTGAGTTAGCCTAAAAGCCATGCGCTTTTGCTTGGGTAGTTCTCAATTGAAACAATATAGATCGTAATGCATCAACTTAAGTTGACTGTGATCAAATTGCGCTAAGAAAAACTTTTGCCCTGACGACCAGTAGTCGTAGGCTGAAAATATTTTAAATCATATTTAATAAAAAGTCGCCGCCTGAATGGGCTTGCCATCAGCGCAAAGCCGACAAAACTCGCAAATTAACTTGCCTTTTACTAAAAGATATTTATAAATTATCTTTATTAATAATAAGGCAGCCTTGAGCTATGGAACTTGGCAAATACCACCAGCGGTTTTTGATTGTAGGGGAGCAAAAAGCCCCAGTGCTTAGGGCTTGGATACTAAGTGAACTGGGGCAAGGCTGTCTGTATTATTTGGTATAAGGATTTTGGAGCTATTTAAGACTTTAAAAAGTCTAAAAGAGCATTGCTAAATAAAGGTGCAGTAGCTGCGGCAATCTTCTCAGCACGCTCCTTATCATCATTGAAAAGGACTACTGGAAGTACAGTTAAGGCTTCGACAACAGAGAGCACAGAGAACTTAGAGTAGATAGTGGCCTTACCTGCGCTGCCAGTGGCTCCATCGCATAAGATAACTAATGGGGCCTTGGTGCTCGGTGGCACCGAGGAGGTTAATAAAATATCGTTTTCCGTGGCTAAGGCTGCATCAAAAGCAATACCACTAACACGAACCGACTCATCTCCACTGATAGAGGTATCTAATAATTTGGCTACATCTCCTGCACGTAAGGCATAGTGCTCACTTGCAAAGGGAATCATCGCAAATGGAGTGCAAGAGCAAGATGCTCCTCCCTCAGAGGAGCCCATTTGGCCGTCTTTAACTGAGCAGCCAGGATTGCCATTTGGATCTTTTGGACCACTTAACTGCACGCGCTTGATTTCGCTAGCATCAAATGGAGCATCATAGTTAAAAAGCACGCCGCCGATAAAGCGCTCTTGCGCTGCCTGACCAAAGGCCCCTAAAGCAACTTTTACCAAGGCCATGGCGCGTTGGCACATACCCATAGAAGCCATACAGATATCAGCATTGAGTGCTTGACGAATGGCCGCATTCATAGTGTGCTGATCAAACATGGATGTGACCACGCCCTCAATTACTACAACCTCAGCTTGAGTATCCTTTACTAGTCGATCATAGTTGGCTACGATAGCTGCCATTAATTCCTCTTGCTTACCAGAGCTTAATTGCTTTAAAGCTTCCATGAAGGTAAGAGAGTAATTTTGAGGGCAGTCAGCTTGGCAGTTGGGGCCCACATCAAGTGGCTTAAAGACTACGGCTTTGACACCATTGTCATTAAGGGCCTTAACCAGACCCAAAGAAACTACGAATAAGCCAGCAGCCTTGCCAGCAGGGACGAGCATTAAAGTACGTGCCATGATAATCTCCAAATGGTAGTGTGCTAATTGCTGCAATTCTTAGTACAAGAAAAGACAAGTAGAACTAAAACTAAGATGAGCAATCTACAGCCTAAAAGCTGAGCACTCTATCTTAAGGTGCCTTGCTAAGAGATAAGGCAAGATACAACCTTAATAAGGAAAAAACAGATAAATTCAGGTAATGTGCTAATCAAATCAACTGGATTAGCTCTTGTCTTTGTCGTTGAGGTAAGCATATCCTAACTTTAGAAAAATTGCTGAACTTTTTTAAGTTTTTTCACAGCAATTTTTGCAAAGTAATCTCTTAAACTCTCCACAAACGCAATTCTATTGCCCTTTATGGCCCTGTTGCGTATTTTTATCACCTCCCGCTAAATCCTCCCTCAGTACCAAGACCTTAGAGCGCAAACCTGCGAGCTTAAAGTCCATGGTCTGGCTTGAGATTGTTGGGCCTTTCCATGGTTTAACTAAGTCTTTATGGCTATAATTGAGCGGTTTTTAGCTAGAGTGCAAATTTTATTGAGGGAACAAGATGTCGCTACTGATCAAGATTAAGTTAGGTGCTGAATACATGGATCTGTGGCCAGATGAGAAGGTACTGCGCTTAATTTTTATGGAGCCACGCTTAAAAGAAGTGTATAGCTTTGCTAAAAAAGCCATGCCTCCTTTTGTGGCCTTGCTCTTGATCTGGATGTATTACACCTGCGGTGGCTATCAGGGGATTTACTTGCTCTTAGTGCACCCTCAGGCAGGCTCGATGCATTTGTATTTGGCCTTGACCTCATTGATTATCATGCTCTTGACCTTGCTCACTGCACCTTTCTTGCTTTTGTTATGGTTTTACTACCAGTCCCAAAAGCCGTTGGAGGCCAAGCAAGAAGCCTTTTATCAAAGCCTGTGCGCCCAACTTAATAAGCAGCCTAGTCGTGCCCCTTTAATGTATGACTTTGTAAAAACCTTACATGAGGCCTGTAAGACCCTAAAAGACAAAGAGTTCTTAAAGCAGCTCTAAATTAGATTGTTGAGAATAGAGGGCGTGCTGCAACAACAATGCAAGAAAGAGATTAGTGCCGCCTAGCTATTTTAGGAAATAATAAAATAAGAGGCTCTCTTAGATCAGATATTAAGAGAGCCTGCTTTTTGAAGAGTAGGGGCTCTAGCCTTGCAAACAAGAGCGTAAGAATACGGCCTCTGTAGGGATGAATGGCTAGGCTAGAGTGCGGGAAAATACTGCTAAGTACCTATTGGCCTTGGGCTTGGACATAGCGCTGGAATTGCTCAATCTTTTCGTCATATTGGGCAAAGTCGGCACAAGAGTCTTTATTGCCCAGCTGGCAAGCATCTTGGTGATACTTAAAGGAAAGTTGGGCTACCTTTGGGTCTTTGAGTACATAGGCCTCAGAGAAGGTAATAATCGCTAATTGGCGACACCCTAATGGATCTTTAAGATCGCAAGACTTTTGGGCATATTGGCTAGCTTTGACTAAGTCTTGAGGCACATTGGTACCTAAGAAATAGGCATCAGAGAGAATTAAGCAACCATAGGCGCTTTGCTTGGAGCACAGATAGTCGGCCACTTTAATGCCTTGGGCATAATCTTTAATCCCAAAGACATCTTCAGTCAAAATGGAGGTTAGGGCAGCACAAGTCTTGAGCGCATCAGGACTATTGGAGTAGCAAATCTTGGAGAGATATTTGGCTGCTTGCTGGTATTGATGCTGGTTTAAGTAGTTTTGAGCCAAGTAGTTGCAAGACTCAATTTGGCCTAACTCACATTGGGTTACAGCCTCGTCTTGACCTTGAAACTTCTGAGCTTGAGCGCTAAGAGATAAGCCCATCAGCGCACTAAAACCTAAGATGGAGGCCATTTTGATGAGAGATTTGGCGCCAACAAAAGTATGTGCATTAGCCATAGCAAAATTCCCAAATATACTAGCTGGTGATGAGATGACACTAAGCTTGCTGCTCAAGGACAAAGCCTCTATTTAAGGCATTGTCGGCGGAGCACTCTAAAGATAATGGTACAAGTGAACTTAGTGTGCTATGTAATCAATCAGCATGAATTAAAAAAAGCTACATTAAGAAACAAATAGACACACAATCGAAAATAAGACTAAGAGCAGAGAAGGTAATCAAAACCTCACTATAGGTTTGCTCAGTCTGTTACTTGATATGACAGTGCAAAATAATAATACAGTATTACATTGTGCTATATTCTATAGACTCTTGGGGCAGAAAACTTAGCCTAGATATGTACAATGTGAGCTTCGTTGCAGGTCAGAAAAAATTAATGAAAAAATTGTTTAAGGCTCTTGCTTTTGGTAAAAAATTTCACCAAACAGCACTGAGTTGATATATAGGCCTTTTACCTCCACTAAAGTGCGCCTTTTCGTGCTGAGCACGACCATATGCTCATCCTTAAGTGCCCATTACAAGCAACCAAAATACCCATTGATAGCACTGTACCCCCTAACGTGCTTTTGTCCTGTGCTATGCACTCTTTGGTACACTCTATATGGCTGTATCTAGCACTATTTCCTTGCCCCCAGCCTCTACGTCTGCCTATTAAGGGCGGCAAAGTCTTATGCCAAGAGCTAATAGCCGTCATGGAGATGCGCCGCGCTTGCGCTTTTTAAGCTTGATTTGAGGCCGCTCCTGCCTCGGACTCTAAGGATAGCGTATGGATGTCAGCAAGTGACAGATCATCAGGAAAGATGAGGGACGGACGCTTGTGTACTATTTGTTGGGCCCAAGGTTCACAGTACTCATAGCACCATTTAAGGCGCTCATTATCCTTGCGCGCTGATTGGTAGAGCTTTTGGAGAAATTTAGGGTTGATGTGAGCGCTCATTTTGGCAATGAGTTCTTGGGCTTCAGTAGTGCTTAGGAGATAGTCTTGGCATAGTTGGATGCCTACTTGCTCGCAGAGCTTGAGCATAAGTTGCGCATCATCAGCGCGAACTTTGTCAGCAAGGCTCTTGGTAGCCTTGCCAAAGATAGTACCTGCCCCAAAAGCGCCAATTAGTCCGCCTGCAATACCGCCAATAGCTGTGCCTACGAGCGGTAGAGCTGAGCCTACAGATGCTCCTGCCGCAGCTCCTACCATCCAGCCTACTGAGCCGCCAGCAATGGAAACACTATTGATAGTGAGGTTTTTAGAAAACTGCTGCCAAGAAATACTTTTCTTAAAGGCCGCCCGATAGAAGTCTGGAGCTGTTAGCACTGTAGTAGTCACAATACTGGCAATAATATTAGAGCGCACCATATTGGCTACATGGCCCACTGCTTGGCTCCCAGGCAGAGCTGAGCCTGTAGAGAATTTAGCTAATTGCTCAATGCACTTTTTGCCTACATTGTTTTGATATAAGGCGCCCATGAGCTGATTGGTGCTCTTGGTGCCTACTTGAGAGAGCGCCGTACGTAGGACTTGGGATGTGGTCACCGAAATGGCCATAGAGGAGAGGGAGCTGTTAAGAGAGCTTTTGACATTGGTCTTTAAGGCATCGCCTAAGCTTTGACCGCGCCAGAGCGAGAGGGCAATACCAATGGCTAAGCTTGCTCCTAAAGCGCAGCTGCAACGTAACGCATTGCTTTTGACGTCAAAAGTGATGGAGTCTAAATTACCAGCTTTGGCAATGTTTTGCACTTGCTTAAAGCTTAGCTTGCCAGGCTTGAGCCTTTTGAGAGCCTCATTGGGATTTTTAATGGGCTTGCCTGAGGCATTTTTGAATTTGCCGAGCTTAATTTTTTCTTGCAGCGAGGCCATAATGGCTTGGTATTGTTCAGGCGGAACTTCAATATAGCCGCCATCGTCATCGCCAAACTTAAATTGTTGGAGCTGCTCTAAAAGCTCTTGCTCGCTACATAAAGCCTCAGCCGTGCTACTTGCATCGTGATGGTAGCAAATCTTAATGTCCTGCATCGTCCCCAACCCATTTCCTTAAGGAAAGCCCCCATAATCATTACACAACAAAACCATGGCTCACACATTGTCTAGTATTATACAGCTATAATGCGCATTGCCCTCAACCATCTACAGCACCGTGCAGAGCACTATGAGCTCAAAAGATAGCTTGCCAAGCAGCTAAGGAAGGCTACGGTTTGGCACATTAAGTTCTTGAGTCTTTGAGGGTATTAGGCATTAAAAAGGCCTCATACTTAAGCAAATATGAGGCCCTAAAAAGTAGTAATAATTAATAGTTTTCTAGTTCACAAGAATTCTGCATTAGCCTAACATGGAGAGAGCTAATTGAGGACGGCTGTTGGCTTGCATGAGCATAGAAGTAGCAGCCTGCTGGATAATGCTCTGCTGGCTTAAAGCAGCAGACTCTTCTGCAAAGTCAGCATCACGAATACGAGAGCGAGCATCAGCCTGGTTAGCAGCTACATTGGACTGGTTGCGAATAGAAGACTCAAGACGATTTTGCAGAGCACCTAAGGAAGAGCGCTGGCCATCAACCTTGGCGAGCATATTGTCCATTAAGTCAATAACAGCCTTGGCACCATCGGCTGTGCTCATGTGAATCTTCTTTTCCTTGTAAGCAGCAGTTGCAATCTTGCCATCTAAATTACTAAAATATCGGAAATTAGCTACAGTGAACTTAATCTCATCACCATTATTGGCTCCTACTTGTAAGGTAAGGGTACCGCCCTTGGAGCCATCTGCTTGGCTTCCGAAAATACTGTTCTTACCATCCTTTGGATCGGCACCGTCTAATACAGTCTTGCCACCGAACTTGGTTTGACCTGCAATACGGGAAATCTCATCTACTAAGGCTTGAGCTTCTTTGTTTAAGGCAGCGCGGTCATCGGCAGTGTTGGTACCATTGGCCGATTGAACGGCTAAGGTACGAATCTTTTGGAGCATATTGGAGGTCTCATCTAGAGCGCCTTCAATAGTTTGAGCTAAAGCAATACCATCGTTAGTATTGCGATTTCCTTGATTTAAACCGTTTATTTGAGTGGTGAGACGATCTGCGATTTGTAAGCCAGCGGCATCGTCCTTAGCTGAGTTAATGCGCAGGCCTGAAGATAAGCGCTGGTAGGTAGTATTTAAGCTGTTTTGTACGTTATTTAAGCTTCTACGACCGTGTAAGGAGCTGACGTTTGTATTTACATAAATTGCCATAACTCAAAGTCCTCATTAGCCATTATAAACATAACGGCATGTTGTAAGAATCAGAGTATAAGCATGCCGCCAGAGCTAAATAAAATTCGCTCTTAAATAATCTAACGACTGGTATAAAAATTTTTTTATACGGCTTATTATTCTTTGCGATTTAGCTGGTATTTATCAACCTATTAAGTATCAGTATAGATACTGAAAAAATGATGCGCATGTGCTCACAGCAACTGTGAGTGGTGTTTGCAATGAGGCAAAGATTGGCCTGTATGCCTTTGAAGTATGAAAGTGGATGCATGAGCATATTATTGATAGCCAAGGATATGCGCAATTGCGGCAGCATAAGAGCAGCCTAGCGTTGTAGGTACTTTGTGTTAGCTTGCCTAAGCATAAGCAGCCACGCATTAGGGAATTTAAGAGTGTATGGCAGGACAACAGCCAAGATGAGGTTCCATCTTGGCTGAGCCTAAATAGTAGAGGGGATTAGATGCCTTTCATGCGTGCAATGAGTGCAGGATTAATCACCTTGATAGATGGTGACATGCCTGTAATGCTCCAAGCATATTTAGGAATATCATCAGGCTCGGTAGTACTCTCAAAAGGATTGAGGGTAAAGCATTGGTTGTTGCTAATGAAGCAAGGTGCGCCTTCGCTACTTTGCAGGGCAATGAGTGCTATATTAACTTGCTTATTATCGGTAAGCTCGACGCACTCCATAATGGTAATGTTAGGATAGCGATTCTTAATTTCGGTCTTACAAACCTCTAAGAGTGCTTTATGTTTAGGCGCTAACATTAGGATTAACTTAGTCTGAGCATCAATAGTCAGGCCATTAATCTTGGAAGTAGCAATTAAAGAGATATAGAGCTTTTGGAGATCGTAGAGTATTTCTATCTGGCCTTTGCTCTCAGAGTAGCGCTTATCCCTCCAAGTTCCTACGCGCTTATCTGCAATTTCTACCTTTGGGGCATTTAATACAGGTGGGAGCTTGTCATCATTTAACAAGCCAGTGCGACCCAGTTCTTTAATTCCAAATAAGAAGATGTAATTTGCATAGCTTTGGATCATTAAACTGCTGCGATTTTGGACCTTGGAAATTAGCTTTAAGCGATTTAAAGGGGTATTGGCCTTTTGCAGTTCGCTTTCTAAGAAGTAATCATTGTACTGATAATTGCTAGGGGCTAAGATTTCATCTCCCTCATCATAGTCATCGATTGCCTTAATAGCATTAAGCTCTTTTAGCGCTGCTTGAGTTAATTCACTGGTGCTATCAATCTGATTGGCAAAGAGACTTAAATAGTTGTTCTCTAAGTTTCTGAGGGCCTCAGGCACTACCAAATTTAAAAAATTATAGTCAGGGTGAGTGACTGCCAGTGCTTTAGCTCTTTTAACATTTGCTACTTTAGGAGGTTGACCACGATATGCAGGAGGAATCATGATTCTAGGTACCATGACTGCTTCGTAGTCAATAAAGATAGAACAAGTTGGGCGGTACCGATAATGGTATTTGCAAGTTCTTTTTCGCTTAACCATAGACATATCCAGTTAGTTGTTAGTAGGCCTCTTGTCAAAAACTATGGTGCCGAACATAAGTGCAAAATATTATGTTCTAGGGATAGATGGCTTAATAGCAGCTTGTGGGCATTTTGCTAAGCCACAGCTTTTGTCAGGGAGCCTTGAGTTGGTTTTGTGTGCAGAAACTATACGATTTTACCAGATCTTGTATGTTAGTCATCTCCTAAAACATTAACCAGATACATTGGTTTATTTTTACCCTCCTTGGTACACCAAAATGCTAGCTGCCCTGTAAGAGCGCTGGCTTTAATGCATAGTCAAAGGGAGACTAAATGGCTTTTATATGCCGTTTTGCTAGGGTTGGTAGGTAAGGGGCTTAACAAGCATCTTGGCTGTTTTTGTGAGCTACATCATTGGTGCTAAATTAATTAGGAGCTCACTATACAAATTTAGCTTTTTGTATTGATAGGTCTGCAAAATAAGTAGCACGATCGCTCTAGCACTTTTGCTGGATTACTCTCATAGGGGAGGGTAGATTATGAAAAAAGCGATGGCTCTGATGGCCTTAGCGGTCATGTGCTCACTTGGCAGTCACTGTTTAGCTGCAGATCTTGATAATAAGGAACTAAAAGACTTTAAGCTCTTGCCTACACAATTTGCGAGTCAAACTAAGTGCATCCAAGGCATTTATTTATTGCGCTATTCTTACTCCTTGGTCAATGGCCTAGCCGATAACGGCTGGTCAAGCTTAAGCGAGAAAAGCTTTAAGAGCGTGGATGAGCTTAAGACAAACTTTAGATTGCAAGTGCCTGCTATCTTGGTCAAGTATGAGACTAATTTGCTCAAGTATGGTTGGACTCAGGATTCCTTGCTGCGTCATTTAGGCATTATCAGTAATATTGATATGCACTATCGCCTCAACGATCCTACTTATGCGCAAAATGACTTTTACAAGCTCTTTGATTACCAAAAACAGCGTTGCTATTCCTACTTCAAGGAATTTCCTGAAGATGATGCTTATGAGCAGAGCATTATTGAGAAAATAGCCCTCCCTGAGCACATTGGATGGAGCGATTTTAAAGTCGAGGTCAATGGCAAAATGCTCAAACTCGATGCCAATGGCAATCCTTTATAGTACAAGCGAGTTCAATACATCATTTAGTTTTAGGCCCAGCTGGCTTCATGTAGAGCAGTCAGCTGGGCTTTGTTTTTTTATGGTGAGGAAACTAATGGGACACTAAGGTATGGCCGAAGGGATTAACTTTAGCTTAGATTTAACACAATTGAGATGGGGCTTAATGGCTGTATGTATGGGCTTTATGTGAGAGTGAGGGGAGGGCAGTAGGGCTTTGGAGCTTAATAAATCTGTGGAAATATTGATGTAGGTTTTACATTGCTTGCTAGGGGGTTTAACAAAGAGTCTCTATCATGCAGTCATCACAACAAGAAATATATTTAAACCTTCTTAGTGCTCTAGCTATAGAGCATGGTTTGGGGCATTAAGAGGTTTTTTAGTTCTAGTGTAGTTGCTCTAATAGATGATCTTGGTGTGCTACTTACTGGTACTTGTAGAGCCATGAAGTGAGCGCAGAGCCTTGTCTAGGCGATCAAACAATCAACCATCCTAAATAAGGAGTGTGTTCTGTAGCCAAGATCAAAGATATTATTTTTTCACAGGAATCATTTCTATGATTAAGCTCAATTGTTCTAAGCTTGCTAAGACCATCAGTGCTGTCGTTGCTATGGGTATGCTCAGCGCATGTAATGCTGCTACTCAAAAGCTTGATGACAGCTCCTTATATGTGCGCTCTGCTGCAGGTGATATCACCAAGTTTGCTGGTGCTCGTCGTATTCAGGACAATCAGACTGAGCTTTATGAAGCAGCCTTAGCTTTAGCCAAGCAAAAGCATGCCAAGAATGTCATTTTATTAATTGGCGATGGTATGGGTGATAGTGAAATTACCGCAGCACGCAACTTTGCCAAGGGTGCAGGTGGCTATTTTGAGGGCTTAGATGCACTTCCATTTACTGGTCAATATACTCACTATTCTTTAAACATTAAGACCAAGAAGCCAGATTATGTCACCGATTCTGCTGCCTCTGCTACTGCATGGTCTACAGGTGTTAAAAGCTATAATGGCGCAATTGGTGTTGACGTTTACAAAAAGCCTCATATTACCTTATTAGAGTTAGCTAAAGCTCAAGGCTTAGCCACTGGTAATGTCTCGACTGCCGAAATCCAAGACGCCACTCCAGCTGCTCAAATTGCTCATGTTGAACACCGTAAGTGCTACGGCCCAGAGGCTACTGCCGTGAAGTGCCCTGCTAATGCTTTAGAAAATGGCGGTTTAGGTTCCATTTCTGAGCAGCTCTTAAAGCTCCGTGCTGATGTAGTGTTAGGTGGTGGAGCCAAGTCATTTGCTGAGGTTGCCAAGGCTGGTGACTTCAAGGGCAAGAGCTTAATGGATCAGGCGCGTGAGAGTGGCTATCAATTAGTTTCCGATTTAGAAGGCCTTAACCAGATTACCTCAGCTAGCCATGATGCTCCAGTTTTAGGTTTATTTGCCCCAGGCAATATGCCAATTCGCCTCAAGGGCCCACAGGCTTCTTTCCATGGCAATTTAGATAAGCCAGCTGTCAAGTGCGAGGTTAATACCGAGCGCGGTGCTAATGTTCCAACCTTAGCTCAAATGACCACTAAGGCAATCGACTTATTAAAGACCAACGAGAAGGGCTTCTTCTTACAAGTTGAAGGTGCTTCTATCGACAAGCAGGCTCATGCCTCTAATCCTTGCGGTCAATTTGGTGAGACTATGGACTTAGATGAGGCTGTACAAGTAGCCTTAAACTTCGCTAAGCAAGATGGCAATACCTTAGTTATCGTGACTGCTGACCACGCTCACTCTACTCAAATCGTCTACCCAGATGCTAAGGCTCCAGGTTGGACTCAAGCCGTAATTACTGCCGATGGTGCCCCAATGACCATTTCTTATGGCAACTCTGAGGACATCGATGATGCAGGTCATACTGGTGCTCAATTACGTGTTGCTGCCTACGGTCCAGGTGCCTTACGTGTAGTGGGCTTAACCGATCAGACCGATCTCTTCTTCACTATTCGTGATACTTTAAACTTAAAGCAACAATAATAAGACTTAAGACTTGCTCTTTATAGCGCTTAAACAATTAAACACAGCGTAGTTAAAGTCAGGGCTCCTGATATGTGCAGGCCCTGACTTATTTCTTAAGTTGTTTTGTTTTCCCAAAGCCTGGCAATGCATATATTGTTGGGCTTTTTTCATGCTCTCACTGATTAAGTTGAGTCTACTAAGCTAGGTAGGTAGCCACTTTTAGCTCTTTGAGCGGGCTTAATCTGATTAATTGTTGAGCCAAAATATTTTTGCCATAACTATCACACTTTGGTGGCGCTACTTAAAAACTTTTTTCCCTTATTTAAAAGCTTTTTAAATTTTTACGCTCTCTTTTTTTGCGCCTGAGGGGCTGCCTTGCTGCTCTTACTCTCTCTCCTGTGCGCATGCTCCTAATATTTTCCGCATTGAAACTGTTCTCTCATACATGCTTTAACTGGCTATCAGCCTAATTATTAGGCTGATAAATAGGGGGTAGCAGGGCCTTTAAGGACTATGATGGTACTCTTAGTTGAGTGAAGATATGAGGTCTAATCTAGCTTTAGCTAAAGCATTAGCTAATATCAGCTATTTAGTTGAGTGTATTTAGGCTAGCTGTGAGCTCTATCACAGGTGACAGAGCTTTTGAAAGGAGTATACTAAGGCCATCAGCTTAATTACCAAGATTGCTTCATCCTGAACTCTGCATATTTTGGTAACCTGTAATTTAACACTAACAATAAATGGCTTATTTATCGTATTTTTAGAAAAATACATAAAGGTTACCTTAAATCTTGTTAACCTTAAGCTTTTTTATTAAAAACAAGATATATATGCAGAGTTTGCTAATTTTTAGCTTACAAGCTTACCAAGCGATGCAGAGTTCAGGTTCATATCTTGTAGAGCTGCCTATCCATTCCATTTCTCCTGCTAAGGTGTGCGCTCGAAGCAGCCTTGCCATCTCTGACTTGCTAAGTGTTCTGCCTGCACAAGGCATAGCTAGTAAGTTCAATTTTTTCCATTCTTGATTCTCTTCCCTTTATGAGTACTTTGTATTGTCTTGCCGTAGGACTCTAGCTAACTAGAGCTGCGCTTAAGTACAAAGTGCACTTGACTCACAGGAGTTTACTATGCTGTTGCAGAGTAAGTATCACTTCAATAAATTTGTTATTAGCCTCATAGTAGGTGCTAGTTTAGGTTCTGTGTATGGTGTTCAAGCAAAAGAGGTTTGTTGTAATGCTCCAGAGTCCTCAAAGCAAGATAGTTTATTATTCCATGTTACCGACTCTTCATTTAGTGACTGGAGTCAAGCTCGTTACCCTTCTAATGCTAGCCTGCGTTCTAATTATTCTCCGTTAGAGTCTCGTGTCAACAGTGTCCAAGAGGAGGCCTTAAGCAAGTTTAAGCTTCTTAAGCAAGATATTAGAGTGCACGACCATATTGATAATAGTCAGAGTTCTATTCTGATTGACAATACTCCTGATAAGATGTGCCGTCCTTGTACTCTTCAAAAGCCAGCTGGAGCATGTAGTGGTGCATTAGCAGCTAAGTCAGGGAGCTCTGAGAGTAAGGAGGATAAAGATAAAACCATAGGCGCTAGTAATAGCTCTGATACCTTCTCAAGCTTGGTAGGCGTAGCTGCCCAAGGCGCGCTGGTAGCCCATAGTGATAATGCTTTGGGATCGCGTATGTCTCAAAGGGGAGCTCAAAGTAGTGCAGAGTTGGGGATTATGGGGGCCCCTGTAGGTAGCTCTAGCTCTCAAGGGCCTGCTCCTTTTGCCAATATCAAGCTTTTGGCAGCTCCTTATTTAGAAAATGAGTCTTTAACTGCTCAGGCCTATGGTTCGGTAGAGCATTTAAAAGGCCAGCCCATTAATGCAGCTACCTTACAAAACATGCTCGATTCGCTCTCTACTTATTATCAAGAGCAGGGCTTTATTCTTTCCAAGGCCTACTTACCTTTGCAAAATATTGAAGGCGGTTTAGTGCAGGTTTTAGTGGCCAATCCTAAGTTCAATCACTTTACGCTCGAAAATAATTCTTTGGTGCGTGCTAGCTATCTTGAGTACTTAATGTCAGGCATTTATGAGCTAGAAGGCCAAGAGGTTAGTGCTGATGTATTAGACAATAAAATGCGCAAATTGGCAGATTTAGGTACTTTCTCCTTATTAGGTGAGGCCTCAAATGCCGATCCTCATGGCTTTTACAAGGACATTGATTTTCTTGCCACTCCTACTGATGAGCGTTTTTCATTTGCGCTCTTTGCAGATAATCAAGGCAATAAGAGTGCAGGGCGCTATCGCTTTGGTGGCTTAATGGAGATTCAAAATCCTACAGGCAGCGCCGATCGCCTTCAGTTTAGCTATGCTCGTTCTAATGAGCAGCAAAACAATTATTCCTTGAGCTATCGTGTGCCAATTAACTCGCATCCTACAGTCTGGGGCGTAGATGTGTGCTATAGCGACTATGAGTTAGCAGGTATTTATCGTCAATTAGGTGCGCAAGGTAAGTCTTTGAGTGTGGAGAGCTATCTGTTAGAGCCTGTAGTTCGTACTGCCAATGCCATGTTCAATGTGCAAGCAGGTGTACGCTATCGCAAGCTTACCGATGAGTATGCCAATTTTGATTTAAAATTTGAAAAGCATACTTGGTCAGGCTATGTAGGCACTAGTGGCTTTTATCATCAAGACAATTGGATCTTCAATTACGATACCAAGGCCTATGCCACCCGTATTTACTGCGATGATGAATATGATGCTCTAGAAGAGCGCACTTACTTTACTTTAGAGGGTGTAATGGGCCTAGGCTATCGTATTAATCAAGATTTCTTAGCTCGTACTTCTTTGAGATACCAATTAGCCAGTGATTATGTAGATGGAGCAGATAGCTTCTTGGCAGGTGGTGATACGGGGCTTAGAGCTTATGAATTTGGCGATATCTCAGGTGATGGCGGTGTTATTTGGAAAAATGAACTGACCTATTATCCTGACTTTATTGAAAATGCCGCCCTTAGTGCTCATATTGAAACTGCCAAAGTCTACAATCATGACTATAAAGGAGAAAAAGCATATAGTGCTGGTATTACGCTCAACTATCAATTTAAGGGCTTAAATGCCGAAATTGATTTTAGCCACGGCCTAGGCACCATGCCTATCTTTGCTCAAGATGACAGCTCGATTAAGTTCAATTGCTCCTATAGCTTCTAGATCCCTCTCTCCCTTTGCAGTCTTTTCCATCCCCTTCAAGTAGCATTACCTCTTTCCATACTTGTAGCTACCAGCTAGCTCCCCTAGATCATACCTTAAGCAGCCCTCAATCACAGTGCTACATAACTGAGACATACGCATCTGTTAAGTAAGCACGGTGCCTTAGCTATTTTGATGTATCAATGCTAGGCGGGCTTTAATCTCTCACCTCTTTAAACAAGCAAGTCAAAGCTCTTGTCTTGTCCTTTTATCAACAATTTGAGGTTGAAGGCAGGAGCTTTTTAGCTTACTTTGTGCACCAGGACTAAAACCTATGCGAATTGTAAATTTATCCTCTCACCACAATGGTGTGGCTACGACTCAAACTCAGCACGCTGCTTGGGCGGTAAGTACAGCTTCTTCATTATGCCGCCCTGTTTTAACTAAGCATAAGCACCTTAACCCTAAGCGCTACTCTCGTAATCACCATCCTAAGAGCCAAGTAAGTGATGGCTTAGAGCTTAAGTCTAGCTCTATAAATAAACAAGTAAATAGCCATTTTGACAAAGGCACCAAAGGCGAGGCTAAATATAAGCTCTTACAAAGCTATGACTTAGGGCTCTTAGATTGCCCTCAAGATGATGAACTAAAAGAAGAACTATCTTTTGCATCCTTATTTGCAACATCTTCTTTTGAAAATGAGTCCATCTATGTCTCTGCCCCTAGCGTGCAGAACACTCCAAACACCATGGCTCAGGCTTTAAATGTAGCCCACCTTAACTATCTCCAAGAACAACATGCAAGCTCTAGCAAGAACCAAGATGGAGCTTCTCTGCGTCAAGAGGTTAGCTGTACTTCTCATAAACAAGAGCCAAGTGGATTAAGGATCTTATTGTACAGCTTGGGCCTAATTAGCGCCGCTGCCATATACTCTCTTTATGGTATTTCCAATAGCTATGCCGCTCCCATTGTATTTCCTGAAATTGCCAATAAGTTTAATGCTACAGTCGAGCTCCTCCCAGACGAGGAGCTTAATATCACCTCTGAGCCAGGTAAGAACAATGCTTTGCTCATTTGGAAAAGCTTTAATCTAAGCCGTGGTTATTCTGTCTATTTTACAAATGGCTCTCAAGGGAACCAAGATGTATCTTTCTTAAATGTGGTTAAAGGCCCAGGCCGTAGCAATATCTACGGTTATATTAACGGAGATAATCGCAGCAATTTTTATTTAATCAATCCTAATGGCATTCATTTAGGAGAAAGCACGGGTATTTTAGGCTTTAATCAGGTTTATTTGGGTACTCATAAAGTTAGCCCTAAGCTGTTAGAGAAGTTTAAAGATGGCACTGCTCCAGCCATTACTTTAGGGGATTTGCCTAATACTAAAGGCATGGGCAAGGTATCACTGCTGGGAGATATTGATGCAAAGCATATTAAGGTCAATGGCAGTCAGATTGTAATTAGAGACGCACAGAAGCTTAACTATGAAAATAAGCTCCAAAGCATGGAATTGCATAGTTCCACAGGGCGTATTGATGTAGGGGGCCGTGTTACTGATAAAGATGAATTTGAGCGCATTACGGGCTTAACTGGCATTAGCTCGGATAAGACCAAGGCCAATGGTTCCCATGAACAAGACCAATACGTAACTCACTTTGGGCAAACAGCTATTTACAATAATATAGCGAATCCAGAGCATGCCTATGCTGGCAATAATTTAGTAAATAGGCTCCCCAAAGATCGCGACGGTGAGTATTGGTTAGCTGATGATATCGTGCTTGATTATAAAGATAGTCAAGCGCTGCGTGAGCAGGCTTTTACTGGCAAGTTAGATGGTGCCTTCCATACCATTAAGCTAACAGGCACTATTGATGATAATGCTCAAGCTGAGCAAAATCATGGCCTCTTTGGTAAGTTAGATGGCGCCAAGATAAACGATCTTAAGCTTATGAGTGATGAGCTCAAGGTCGACCCTAAGTTACAAGGTCACAAGGTGTCCTTAGGCGCTGTAGCTGGCACAATTAAAGATAGCTCTTTGCGCAATGTGGAAGTCGTAGATTTAGCTGTAGATGTGGGCTCGGTTAAGTTATCGCAAGACTCATCTATTGGTGCTTTAGCAGGTAAACTAGAAGGCACGAATGAACTTAGTAACGTCATTTCATCCTTTGATGCCAAGACCCATGATGCTTTAGCTGCCCAAAAGCAAGCCAATCAGCTCCAGCAGGTAGGTACTTTAGCAGGCTCCAATACTGGTACTATCAAGAGCTCTATGCTCATTGCAGGTATCAATACGGGTAAGCAGGCTTTAGCAGCTGTAGGTGCAGATAATAGTGGTATCAATATCGCTACTAGCTATAATCAAGCCTATCAAAACGCCCTACAAACACTCAAAGCTCAAGGCAAGAGCGAGCAAGAAGCTAAGCAGCTCTTAAGCGAGGTTTTTGTTAGCGCTACAGATAAGCAAGGCACCGTTACTGCTATGAAGCACAAGGGCTTTTTAAAGCCGTTCTTTATTGAAGATTACAGCTTCACTTATGACGGTACTTCCCATAACTACAAGGATTTAGTTAACAATGAGGGCTTTGACTTAGAAAACTCCATTACTAAGCTCAATCCTAAGTTAGACTATTCCCAAAAAAATGCAGGTCAGTATGGCTATCAGTTCACTACTCGTGAGGAAAATAAGGACTTAGGCCATGACTTTTACTTTGACTACCAGTACGCTGGCGATACCTGGCAAGGGGACGGCAAGGCACAGCGCTCTGATAGGGAGGCATCTTTAGATGGTGTGGGCACTTTAAATATCAACAAAAAAACCATCAATATAACCATTGCTGATCAGACTATTGAGCATGATGGCACTCCTAATCTTACTGTAGATAAAACCACCATTAAGGACTGGGATAAGCTCCAACAAAGCTTAATCCCTGGTGATAAGCTTACTGACTTAAACATTGTGCTTAATGTCAAAGGCGATAAATTAACCGCCCAAAGTAACTCTGATAACTATGAGCTCATAGTGACGGATGGTACTTTGACTCTAAAGCCAGCTCCTGTGCCTCCTGCTCCTCCTGTTGACCCACAGCCACAACCACAACCTCAGCCTGACCCACAGCCACAACCACAACCTCAGCCTGACCCACAGCCTGTGCCACCATTACCACAGCCAGCTCCGCTTCCAGAGGTCATGCCTAAGCCTACGCCGCAGGTAAGTTTGGATCTTGGCGCTCAGAGCAAGTGCCAAAATTGTACTAATTATGAGAGCTCCCGTTTTTTACCTTTTGCGTGGTTAGTGGATCATAGTGTTATGTCTTTAGCAGGCTTAGATTTTTCTCAGGCTATGTTTGCGGCTTTAGATATGGGAATCGAGCCTCATAAGTTAGGAGCCAACTTGCCTATGGCTCCAGCTCGTCAGCCAACTGTAGAGCGCTTGGCTGATGCTCAAGATAATAGCTTGCAAAACTTAGCTATGAGTACAGCATCTGATTTAGAGGAGAGCTTAATTGAGAATACTACTTTAGGTCTGGAGCCTACTTTAGCTTTGGCCCATCAGTCGCCTCAAGCTACTATGTTAGCTACACTTCAATCTCACAAAGACAAACCTCTTGATGATAATTCTGCAAGCGAGCAATTAAGCTTGGCAGATAGCCTCATAGAGCCAGAAAAGGCTAAGGATAAGTCAGCTAAGAGTAAGGCTCCTACAGAGCTCTTAACTCAAGTTCAGGACAAGCAGAAGGTGCGCTCTTAAGTAAGTGACCTTGCATCAAGACTAGAGCGTGAGCTTTGAGCAAGCGCACTTAGCTGTAGGGCTTGATGGGTATTCACTATGGGCAGATTTTTTGTCTGCCCATGTTTTGTTTGTACATGGCTCAAAGCTCTAGAGTATATAGCAGCTGCGTGTAACTTTCTGACTTTCTGAGATGGAGCGAGCTTTTATTAACCAACCCAAGAAGTTCCCTCCATAAGCGTAAGCTGTGGAGGGAGTAGTTTAATTTTTCTTGGTTAGATCTTGTGTTGCTCAAGGTAGCAAAGTGAAAGCTTTGCTGCCTTTTTTAATTTTTTTTCGCATTATTGTAGCTAGAGTATGGAGGCCATAAAGCCCATGAATATAGCCTTTTAGGTTAAAAGGTGAGGGGGGAGCTTACTAAAAGGTATGTCTTATCTTGGTTTTAGGGGCGTTTTATTTTGGCGCTATGGCTTTTTATTGCCTTATAAAAATGGGACAATAGTAGGATATAGTCGATATTTCCTTGAGTTAGCAACAGGTTGCATCTTAGGTTAGCGGTGCGACAGGAACGCATGCTTTAAATTTCACTAACAAAACCTGCCTAGTTAGTCTTGTTTCTCTAGTGAACAAATCATCTTTGTTGTACCCTAAATTCAAGCTTAAGCTTTTGAGGTATGTATTAGGGGCTTTTTAGTAATACTTAAAAGCATCTAGGATGCCAATACCTTGTACTTAAGGGCAATGCAGACTAAAACATATAGGGCTGTCTTAAAAGCTAACCTCACCATACTTTTCTTAAATATTCCAAAACATTACCTCAATATTTTTGCTATCACACACTAAGTTGTAGTCAGATGTTTCAATCACAGGGGCAAGGGGCCTTTAAATAAAAGCCAGCTTCCCTAAGCGCAGCGCGATAGTGGCCTCAGAGGGGATAACACTTGGAGTTAATATGAAGGTGAGCACTGTGGTTTAGTTTTTAAGATAGGATGTTGTTAACTTCTTGTAGACAGGGCATACAAGTGAGTGTGTTATCCAATATTAAAGTACGCCTACCAAATATGATTGATAGGTTCTCGCATAATGACGCCACTGGAGGCGTAATTATGCTCTTTTGCACCGTACTGGCTTTAATTTTACAAAATGGCTCGTACTCTACTAGTTATCGTCACTGGATTGAGATGAATGCTGGTATTGTATTTGGCGATTTCCATTTGATTAAACCGTTGTTGTTGTGGATTAACGACGGTCTGATTACTATTTTCTTTTTCTCTATCGGTTTAGCACTTAAAACTGAGTTTATTAAGGGTAATTTATCCCAGCCGCGCAATATTATCTTGCCTGCGATTGCGGCTTTAGGCGGTATTATCGTCCCTTCACTCTTCTTTATGGCCTTTAACCATGGCAATGAATTTGCCATGCGTGGTTGGGCTATTCCTACTTCAACCGATACTGCTTTCTCAGTAGCTTTATTATTATTGCTAGGCAATCGTGTGCCTGCTTCATTGAAGATCTTCTTGCTATCGATGGCAATTTTCGATGATATTGGCGCCATTATTGTAATTGCTATTTTCTATACTTCCGAGCTGTCTTTACCTGCTATTGTGTCGTCCTCTTTTGCCATTTTGTGCTTAATGACCCTCAATTATTTTGGTGTAGCCCGTCGCGTACTGTATTTATTCTTTGGTCTCTTACTGTGGTTTAGTATTTTAAAGTCAGGTATGCATGCTACCTTGGCTGGTATTATCACGGCTTTTTGTATTCCAATGAAAAGTGCCCGTGGCGAGCTCATGGTAGAACCTATTTATGATAGCTTGAAGATGTGGGTTGCCTTATTGGTATTGCCTGTCTTTACCATTGCCAACGCAGGTATCGATTTATCCATGATTGATATCAAGGCTTTCTTTGCCCCTGTAAGTTTAGGTATTTTCACTGGTTTATTCTTTGGTAAGCAATTAGGTATTTTCACCACTGTATGGCTAGCATCCAAACTCAAATTAGTTCAACTCCCATCTGATGCCACCATTTCCCAAATGTATGGTGTCTGTATCTTAACTGGTATTGGCTTTTCGATGTCTATGTTCATCGATTCCTTGGCTTACCAAGGCAGCAGTATCTTTAGCTATGCCGACTCTTTGGCTATTTTATTAGCCTCTTTATGCTCAGGTGTGGTTGGCTATTGCTTCTTACGTTTCTATGCTTGCCGTACCAAGGCTATTGAATATCGTCCATGGCTACCAAGCCCAAGTGGTTATAAGGGTACAGCACGTACTGCTAACCTCTATAGCTTAGATAAGAGCGCTCAAGGCCCTGCCTCTGTGGCTCCTACTGCCGCTTTAGTTGCTGAGGCTAATGCTCGTGCTGCTGCTGTGGCCAAGGCTGCCAAGGCTGCCGATCAGGCCGCTCAAGCTGCTAAGGAAGCTGCCGAGGCTGCTGCTAAGGCTGCCCAAAGCGAGGAAGAGGCCGATGATCAAACCATAGCTAAGGTTCAATTAGCCGCCGCTCAAGCCGCCGCTGCCGCTGCTACCGCCGCTGTTTCTACTGCCAAACTCGATGATACTGAGGATGAAGATACGGCTGAAGTTGCAGCTGCTGCTCTGGAAGCTGCTACTCAGGCCGCCGAGGTAGCCGCCGAGGTAGCTGCTGAAGTTGCAGAAAGCTCCAAGGACGAAGAGTCTGAGGACGATAAGAGCGAGGATCAAGAGAACTCTGAGAGCGAGAGCACCTCTGATGAGACTAAGCCTACTAAGGCATCCTTAGAGAAAGATGAGGATGATAAGGAGCGTAAGGAAGAGTCTGATGAGGATAGCGATAAGAAGGAAGGCTCCATTTTAGAGGCCACCACTTCTGTAGCCTCCAAGGCTATTGCCAAGGTTGTAAATTCCATCATTGCTGATAAGGACAATGAGGAAGGTTCCAAGAGCGATGAGTCTAAGAAGTCCGATAAGGAGAGCAAGGACTCCAAGAGCTCCAAGAAGCCTGTGGTTACTGCCTTACGTGTCGATGGCAAGGAAGAAATTGCTGAGATTGAAGATAATGGTCCAAAGACTGTTATTTCGGTTAACTCAGTAGGCTTTGCCAAGGTTGAACCGCTCCCAGAGCAAGAGTCCTCAGACAAGGATGCCATCGAGCCATTAATGGCCGAAAGTATTGCCCCTGAGGAAGTAGCTGAGCATGAGCGCATCATCAAGGGCAGCTCCGAGGTCGAAGAAGAGCAAGTAAGCTCCAATTCCAAGGCTAAGAGCGCTGAAGATAAGTCTAGCGCTAGCGAAAGCTCTGAGACTAAGAGCAAAGACGCTCCAGTAACTAACGATGAAACTGCCAAGGCAGAGCAAGATACTCTAAGTCAGGATGATAAGAGCCCAAGCATTAAGACTAAGTCTGATGCTCAGGAGACTCCAAGTGCTGATGTAAGCTCTAAGAGCGAAGAGTCTCAAGACAGTGAAGCTGAGGATAAGGAAGAGAAGAAGAGCGAAGATAAGAAGGCCGAAAAGAAAGACAAGCTTAAGGCCAAGATGGACTTCGACTCGGATATCTACTTAAATGAGTTAGTAGGCTCGGTGGCCGCTCAAGTTGAGAAATTAGCTGAAGAAAAGGCTAAGTCCAATAAGGGCGTAACTAACGTAGCTGAACTTATTGCCAAGGCTAAGAACATTGATGAGGCCATTCATCGTGCTTCCGATAAGTCTAAGGATAGCTCCGATAAGGCTGACGCTGAGGAGAGCGATAAGAGCAAGGAGCCAAGCGAGGTCAAGACTGACGCCCCGAGCAATGCTTTAGATGAGACGGGCGTAGATGGCAAGCCATCAAACCAAGAGCCAAGTGCCAGCGACTCTGAGACTGAAGGCTCTGAGTCTAAGGGCAAAAAGGGCTTAGGCATATTAAAAGCTGTCTTAGGCAAGCACGCTAAGGACGAGGACCATGAGGATAAGGAGGGCAAGGACTCCCAGTCTGATAGTTCCACCCCAGATGCAAGTGCAAGCGAGCCAAAGCCAGAGAGTGCTGAGATCTCAGTTAAGACCATCAAAGTCGAAATTGAGCCTCTGATGGTCGAGGAAATCTTGGTACCTGAAGATCCAGAGACCAAAGAGGGCTCCAAGGACAAGGAAGCCGTAGCTACTCCAGATCCAAAGAGCCCATCTGAGCCTCAGGCACAGCCTGAGGCCTTGCCAGAGGAGACCAAGGCCCAAGAGCAGACCTTGGTAGAGGCAAAGGCAGCCCCAGAGGCCGAGTCCGATAAGGGCTCTAAAGGCAAGGGCTTAGGCATATTAAAAGCTGTCTTAGGCAAGCACGCTAAGGACGAGGAACATGAGGATAAGGAGGGCAAGGACTCCCAATCTGATAGTTCCACCCCAGATGCAAGTGCAAGCGAGCCAAAGCCAGAGAGTGCTGAGATCTCAGTTAAGACCATCAAAGTCGAAATTGAGCCTCTGATGGTCGAGGAAATCTTGGTACCTGAAGATCCAGAGACCAAAGAGGGCTCCAAGGACAAGGAAGCCGTGGCTACTCCAGATCCAAAGAGCCCATCTGAGCCTCAGGATCAGCCTCAGGCACAGCCTGAGGCCTTGCCAGAGGAGACCAAGGCCCAAGAGCAAACCTTGGTAGAGGCAAAGGCATCCCCAGAGGCCGAGTCCGATAAGGGCTCTAAAGGCAAGGGCTTAGGCATCTTAAAAGCTGTCTTAGGTAAGCACGCTCAGGATGATGGCAGTGATGCTAAGGAGAGCAATGCAGAAAGCAGCTCTCCTGCTCCAAGCGCTCAGGCACATGAGTCATCTCCAGAGGGTTCTGAGAGCTCTATGACTGATAAAGTTGCAATTGAGCCCCTGACTGTAAAAGAGGTGATTGAGCATGAAGCTGCTTTAGAGCCAGCCAAGGCAGAGCCAGAGGCTGCATCTCAGGCCATGGCACAGGTAAAACCTGCTGCTCCTAAAGCCGATATTGAGCCGCTGAAGCTTGAAGAAGTGCTCGAGCATGAAACTCCTAAGAGCGAAGAGAGTGCTCCTGTAGCTGATTCGGTGGCAGCCAAGAGGCCTGTAAATGCAGCTGTCCTTGATGAGGTTCAAGATAGCTCCATCGAGCCAGAGGTGTCTTTAGAGGAACAAGCTCCTGCTCCTAGAGAAATAGAGCACGAAGGTGGTGTCTTAAAGAAACTCTCTGGCATCATCAAAAAGCGCCCTGAATAGCTAAGCTTAACTGTAGCGCTTAGTGTCCTTGCCTTAGCGCACCCAGCGCAGGGGCAAAGGACACTGCAATAATACTTACAAAGCTCGCCTTTTACGCCTCCAAGTCATTTGGGGCCATCGAGGGCGGGCCTTGTTGTTTTGTGTACTGGACATGGCAAGTCAGGGCTAGGCAATAGGGAGTGCGCAGCAAGCAGGCTTTGGTCGAAAGGGGGCTTGAGATAAGCTTTTTGTTTTAGTGAGCTTCTAACAACCCTAGATGACTAAAGTCACGGGCTGCTCTTGCATTTAAAGGAAATAGCCTCTCTAAAAGGCCTTATCTGAGTATATGACACATAGTCTGCCAAGCAGAACTGACTACTTTAGAGTGAAGAAAATTGTGCTTAGCTTATACCCAATCTTTTTACAGAGAGGCCTAAAAAGCACAAGACCTCAAATATCGTGAGATACTTGAGGCCTTGCTTAATTCGGGCTTATAGCTAACTAATAAGCTGTCTTGATAATTAGCCTAACATGGAGAGAGCTAATTGTGGACGGGAGTTAGCTTGCATTAACATGGAGGTGGCAGCTTGCTGGATAATGCTCTGTTGGCTTAAAGCAGCGGACTCTTCGGCAAAGTCAGCATCGCGGATACGGGAACGAGCATCAGCCTGGTTGGCGGCAACATTAGACTGGTTGCGAATAGAGGACTCAAGACGATTTTGCAAAGCACCTAAGTCAGAACGCTGCTGATCAACCTTAGAAATCATGGAATCCATTAAGGAAATAACTTCCTTGGCGCCAGAGGCGGTGTTTAACATAAGACCATCAGCCTTCTTCCATGCAGCATCCTGAGCGCCAGCAGCACTAGCTAAAGCAGAGAAAGTGAAGTTCTGTACAGTCATTTTAATTTCATCGCCATTATTGGCACCTACCTGTAAGGTAACAGTACCAGCAGAGTTAGCGACAGCGGCAGTATTACCATCGGCTTTCTTATCACCAAAGATAGACTTATTATTAGCTTGATAGCCGTTTAATACGGTCTTGCCGCCGAACTTGGTCTGCTCGGCAATACGCTTAATTTCAGCTGCTAAAGCGTCGCCTTCCTTCTTGATAGCTGCGCGGTCATCAGAAGTATTGGTGCCGTTAGCAGATTGAACAGCTAAGGTGCGGATCTTTTGGAGCATGCCAGACATTTCGTCCATACCAGACTCGATGGTCTGAGCTAAGGCGATACCATCGTTAGTATTGCGGTTGCCCTGATTTAAACCATTGATCTGAGTGGTTAAACGATCGGCGATTTGTAAGCCAGCAGCGTCGTCTTTGGCAGAGTTAATACGCAGGCCAGAAGAGAGGCGCTGGTAGGTGGTGCTAAGCTGGTTTTGTACGTTATTTAACTGTCTGCGACCGTGTTGCTGGG
>Oklahoma_p2__coassemble_570_pt1 | contig 29815 bp, 21 predicted proteins | sample Oklahoma_p2__metabat2_high_PE_034 | metagenome-assembled genome bin Oklahoma_p2 | reverse complement strand
AATCAGGTAATGATGCTTGTGTAGCTTTAGCTGTAGTCTTAGCTGGCTCTGAAGAGGGCTTTGTCTCAGTTATGAACACCTATGCCCGTCAATTAGGCCTCACTAATACCAACTTCTCTAATGTACATGGTTTATTTGATGAGCAAAACTACTCTACTGCCTATGATATGGCCCTCTTAGGTCGCGCCTTAATTCGTGACTTGCCAGAAGAGTACAAACTCTATAGCCAAAAAGAATTTACCTTCAATGGTATTAAGCAAGTCAATCGCAACCGCCTCTTATGGGATAATACCATTAATGTCGATGGTATTAAGACAGGTCACTTAGGTGCAGTAGGTTATAACCTAGTATCCTCTTCAGTTCAAGGCAATATGCGCTTAATTGGTACTATTATTGGTGCCAAGAGCGAGTCTGATCGCTCTGCTTTCTCCAAGCAAATGCTCACCTACGGCTTCCGTTATTTTGAGTCTTATGAGCCATTTACCACAGGCAAGACCTTACTTACCCGTGAGGTGCGCATGGGCGATAGCGATATTGTAAACTTAGCTGTAAATACCCCTGTTAGCTTAATGATCCCTCGTGGTGCCCAACAGAGCATTAAGATTAGCTATGCTTTAAACCAAGCTACCTTTGTAGCTCCAATTAATGTTGGCGATCAATTAGGTGTAATTGAATTTAAGCTCAACGATAAGGTATTAGCCAAATACCCATTAGTAGCCACCAATGCTATTGCCGAAGGCGGCTTCTTCTCTAGAATGTGGGATAAGATCTTAATGGCCATTGGTAGCTAAAACAAAAAAAGCTCGCTTAGGCCCTAACATGCCCCTGAGTTCTTGCTAGAATTACAGGGGCTTTATCTATGTTATTTTATGGACAACTAATAAAATGGCTTTGCAATATAAGTTTAAAGAGCTCTTAGAGTTTCCCTGCGACCAGCACTTACGTATTATCGTCATTAATGACGAAAGCGAACCGCAGCGCTTAGTCAATCATGTAAATAAGCTTATTCCTGAGGGCACCGATATTGACAGTATCTTAGATTCCCGTCAATCTGCCAATGGCAAGTATATCTCCTATACCTTGCGCGTGCGTTTTGCAAGCGCCGAGCAAATGGAAATGCTCTACGATAAGCTTCCTAAGTTCGACTTCGTCAAGCACTTACTCTAATCAAAAGACCCTCTTAGTGCGCAGCAGCGTAGCGTCTAAGTGCTACTATCAGTGCACGTACTCATGCTGCGCGCCGCGTACTTAAACACCTTATAGGGACTGGTTGCCCCTTTCTATTTCACTAATATTGCACAAGGATTGAATATGGCACCTAAGAAAGGAAATTCACGAGATTCCAACAATGGCTTTGATCGCGAATTTGGCAACTTTTTTAGTGCCTTATGTTATTTGTTGGTCTTAAGCATCTTGTGCTTTTCGATCTTTATCGTCCTCTCCCTCTTTAGAATCTCCAGCCATGCTTTTAATACCTACGATTCACTCAATGAAGTACCCTATAACGAGGTAGGCTTGCTCTTAGGGACCTCTTCTTTGATGTCTGATGGCAATAGCAATCCTTTCTTTATGAATCGTATTCGCGCTGCAGCCCTGCTCTTTAATAAGGGCAAGATCGACTATATCTTAGTCTCAGGAGATAACCGCCATGCCTCATATAATGAACCTCGTCAAATGACCTTGGCCTTAATCAAGGCAGGCGTACCCAAAGATCGTATTGTCGCAGATTATGCAGGCTTTTCGACTTTAGACTCTGTAGCTCGAGCCTCCAAAGTCTTTATGCTCAAGAATGTAACCATCATCTCCCAAGAGTTCCAAAATGAGCGCGCCTTGTTTATAGCTAAAAACGAAGGCATGGAAGCAGTAGGCTTTAATGCAGCCGATCCTAGCTCTAAGATCTCTCACTATATTGTCTATGTGCGCGAGTTCTTTGCCCGTATCAAATGTGTCTTTGATGTGTACTTCTTTAATACCCAACCTACCTTCTTAGGCGAGCCTATCCAAATTGGTAGTAGCCCTATGCCTAAAGAGCCTAGCAATATGCCTAAGCATGCTACCTCGAAGCCTAAACTGCCAACCATGTCTGCCTATGCACTCAAGCATGGCATCAAAGCTGCCACCACCAAACCTAAGGCCCAAACAGATGCTGCTGCCTTCTTAAAGCAAAAACGCCTCGCTCAGCAGCAATTTGAAGACAAGGTCAAACAAGACCAAGCTCAAGAAGCTACTGTTGCTCCTTAAACTAAAAGCCTCAACCTCCCTACATAAGGAAAGTTGAGACTTTGGTAATGATGGCGATATGCACGCTCCTTTGCCTTAGCATTTAGTCCTTGTGGGCCTGTGCTACTATGGGGGTGTAGTCGATAATCGGCTTATATTCAGGACCACGCTCGTTGACTATATGGTCATAAGGGACACGGCGATGGTAAAAGTCATCTATATAGTGCTCATTAACCTTATTGCAATTGATATAAGCATCAGCAAAATAGCGCTCATCAGGAATGGTCTTAAAGATACGCAAAAACCACATATATTGTTCTTTATGCTGGCTAATACCTGCCTCAAAGGCTGCACTGACCTTATTTAAATAAGTATTATCATCCTCAGAGGTGCCCTGATCTGCAATATGAGTAAACTCAAGCTCATAGTTAGCGGTGATGACATTATAGGAAGTATTGAGCACTAAAACTTGAGCCTTGGTGAGCTTGGCAAGCTTTGGTAGCGAGCCTACCATAGCTTTAGGAGTACCAAAGAAATTCACAAAGGTCGAGGTGTTTTCAGGTCCTAAATCCTCATCGCATAAGAAATAGCAATGACGGCCACTCTTAAGCGCCCTGATAATGGATCTAAAGCCTGCTGCACGGGTATGAATAGTACCGCCAAAGATAATACGCTGCTTATTTAAAAACCAGTTATAGACAGGATTTTTTTGGTCATTAACCACGGCAAACATAGGCAGGCCATGGCAGGACAGATACAAGCCGCAACGATCTAAAGCAAAAGTATGGGGCACACAAAAGATAATCGGACGCTCTTGCGCTAAAGCCTTATCTAAGAGCTCTTGATTTTTCACTACCCAGCGACGTTTGAGCATAAAAGTAGGTAAGAACACGCCCTCACCATAGGAAAAAGCTGAGATAATGGCATGCATGAGCATCTTGCGATATAACTCATTAATCTCTTGCTCACTTTTGCCATAAAAAGCAGTATTGAGGCTTGCCATGGAAACTTGCTTAAAGCGTACATTGAACTTGCTCAAAGGAAAAGACAGCACATAGGCTAGAGCGTCACGTACGCGATTTGGCAGATAGGAACATATTGCCAAGACACCCAAGGAGGCCCAAGAGAGCCAATACTTGGGGCCTAAAAGCTGACGCCAAGCTTGTGGATCATAGCCTGCATTATCAATCTGATCTTTGTTATTACTCATGCGACCCTATCTTCCTACTCTAATTATTTGTTTAAATTATAGCACAGAGCCCCCCTTAGCCTTTACAGACCTTGATGGCACGCCAATCCTTGAATCAGCAGCGCGCAAAGCGCTTGGCGCTATAAAAAACAAGGCCCTAAATTCGCAGAATCTAGGGCCTTGTAGGGAGCCTTGTCGAGTAAGGCTTCAATCATTGATGATATTTTAAATGACGCTTAGAGAATCTTGTTTAAAAACTCTTGAGTACGGCGCTCCTTTGGATGCTCGAAAACTTCCTCTGGGGCTCCCATCTCTAAGATTTTGCCACCATCAACGAAGATCACGCGATCGGCTACCTCACGGGCAAAGCCCATTTCGTGAGTTACGACCATCATGGTCATACCAGATTCAGCCAAGCGCTTCATTACCTCTAATACTTCCTTCACCATTTCTGGGTCTAAAGCAGAGGTTGGCTCATCGAATAACATAATCTTTGGCTGCATAGCTAAAGCACGGGCAATAGCCACACGCTGCTGCTGACCACCAGAGAGCTGGGATGGGAAAGAAGCAGCTTTATCCTTAAGGCCTACACGATCTAAGAGCTCTAAAGCAATAGCTTCAGCTTCCTCTTTAGACTTACCACGCACCTGGATTGGAGCTAAGGTAATATTATCGAGCACGCTCTTGTGAGGGAATAAATTGAAGTGCTGGAACACCATACCTACTTCGGCACGTACGGTATTGATATCTACCTTACGGGTAATATCCTGACCGTCAATAGTGATCATGCCGTCAGTTGGTACTTCTAAATAGTTAACGCAACGTAATAAGGTACTCTTACCAGATCCAGATGGGCCGATAACTACCACTACTTCGCTTTTAGCAACGTCGAGATCGATACCTTTTAAGATCTCATTCTTGCCATAAGTCTTGTGCAAATTACGAATTTTAATCATGGCACTCATGGGTAAATATCCTCTCTCTTACTTAAAGCGCTTTTCTAAGTAAGCAACAAAGCGGGTAATAGTTAAGGTCATGATTAAGTAGATAATTGCTACTGCTGACCAGATCTCAAGAGAGCCATAGGTAGAGGCGATGACCAACTGGCCCTTACGGGTGAGCTCTTCAAAGCCGATTACGGAGACCAAGGAGGAATCCTTTAACATGGCGATAAACTCATTACCTAATTGAGGAATGGTGCGGCGGAAAGCTTGAGGAATGATGATATAGCGCATGGTTTGAGTCCATGACATACCTAAGCTACGACCAGCCTCCATTTGGCCCTTATCAATAGACTGAATGCCTGCACGGAAGATCTCAGCTACATAAGCACCTGAGTTAATCGAGCAAGCTGCTACAGCAGCAACAAAAGGCTCAATGCGGGTTCCAAAGATAATTGGAAGGGCAAAGTAGATAATGAAGATCTGAACTAATAATGGAGTGCCACGGATAAAGTCTACGTAGATCTTAGCTGGGATACGTATCCAAGGATAGCGAGCTAACTCAGCAATACCTACAAATAAACCAATACAGGTACCAATGAACACTGACATGGCAGTGATCTGAATGGTAACTAAGGCACCAATACCTAATAGCGGCAAGCTATCAATGATTAAACTAAAGTCAAATGGTATCGACATGTTTTAATAAACTCTTAAAACTGTTGACCAATGCACCCAAGGCAACACCTAACGGGGGAACCTGGGCACGTTCTCAATAATTAAGGCAGCAATGAATTGCTGCCCCCTTATATTAAAACTATGACGTAATCAGCTTGCATAAAAAAGCTTTTTTAAGACGTCACAGTTTAAGCTATGCTCGCACTCACCTTAAATTATTCTTGAGTTGGGGTGAGCTTGAACCACTTCTGATAGATAGCATCGTAAGTGCCGTTTTCACGTACTTTCTTTAAGCCATCATTTAACTTTTGGAGTAAATCGCTGTTTCTCTTATTTACAGCAATACCATACTTCTCAGCAGTTAAGATCTCGTTGATCTCAGTTACGCCATCAGAGGCGGTTTGAGCTAAGAAATAAAGATTAATTGGACGATCATTAACTACGCCCTCACAGCCCTTGGCCTTTAACTCCATAAAGGCTTCTGGTTCGGTGTTGAAGGCCTTAACCTTACCTGGAGATAAAGTCTCGGCAGTCATAGCACCAGTAGTGCCGATCTGAGCACATAAGGACTGGCCTTTGAGGCTATCAACCTTTGGATACTTTTGAGCATTCTCTTGTAAGATTAATACGCTCAAGCCAGAGGTGTAGTAAGGGTCAGAGAAAGCTACACGCTTAGCACGCTCTGGGGTAATGGACATGGCGGCAATAATGCTGTCGATCTGAGAGGTCATTAAGGCTGGAATTAAGCCATCAAATGGCATATTTAAAACCTCAACGTTATCAAAGCCAGCTTCCTTACCTACAGCCTTGATTAACTCGACGTCAAAGCCAGTTAAGCTACCATCTTCTGCTGCAAACTCAAATGGAGCGTAAGTAGCCTCAGTACCCACACGCAAGGTCTCAGCATAAGCAAAAGAGGAGCTCATACAAGTAAGAGCAGTTGCGCAAGCTAAAGTCTTGAGTGCACTACCAAATTTGAAAGACATAGTTATTTTTCTCCTTACTAAAAGGATACTGATACTGAAAGATGAGCCTATCTATGGTCTTTAATTTAAGCGCACGCGCTTGACCTAGCAGTACCAGACCGATAGCGAAAATCATTCAAAATGAATGCCTGATTTTCTCGCATAGCATGAGCTTGTAAAGCAAAGCTCTCTACGAGTTAGTAGGATTGTACCTAATTAGCTCTTAGCTACCAAAACTGCACCAAGATAAAGCACAGCATAAAGAACATTATTTTACTACAAAAGTAGTCAATATTGTGAGCTAAAGCATATTTTTCCTACCACAAAAGCAAGGCCATCACCTTATGAGGAGTGAGGTTTTCACTCTTGCAAAAAACGGCCTAGGTGCTCTAAAAGCACAGGGATGAGCCATTAAAAATCATTACTTAGTGGCAGCAAACCACTTATCGTAAATTTGCTGATAAGTACCCTTTTCCTTTAGGGCACTTAAAGCTTGATTTACCTTATCTAAGAGCTCTTGATTGTTCTTTGGTACGACCATAGCCATATCCTCAGCATCCATAAGCTCATTGAGCTCTACAAAGTCACCTGCACCCTTGGAATTGGCCATAAAGTATAAATTAACAGGACGATCGTTTAATACAGCCTCGCAGCCTCCAGATTTAAGTTCTAAGTAAGCAGCATAGGCATCATTAAAGGTAGTAACTTTATCAGGGGAGAAAGTCTGAGCCTTCATGGCAGATACCGAGCCTAATTGAGCACATAAGCGCTGGCCTTTTAAAGACTCAACTGAAGTGTACTTAGACTCATCAGCTTTGCGCAGTACAAAGGTAAGACCTGAGCGATAGTAAGGAGAGGAGAAATTAATGCGCTTTTTGCGCTCCTCTGTGATAGTAAAGGAGGCTACGGCCATATCTACTTGCGAGGTTAACATGGCAGGGATTAAGCCATCAAAAGGCATTTGCACCCACTCAATTTGTGCGCCCATTTCTTTAGCTACGGCTTCAGCTAAATCAATATCAAAACCCACTAATTTGCCAGTAGCATCAGTAAACTCAAAAGGAGCATAAGAAGACTCTGTTCCTACTCGCAATACCTGATCCTCAGCTAAAGCATGAGGAACCATTAGCATGGAAGCTAAGGCAAAAGCACCAGAACACCAAGCGGCCTTAAAATTAAAAGCAGCCATAATCTCTACTCCTAGTTTTCTTTCAATACAGCTACAAAACCGATGTAGTAGATTGCCAGCCTATATGAGGGCTAAAGTCCTACATTAAGGTACTGAGTTTAGATGGACCTCAAAAGAATGAATATAGGCTGACCCAACAATTCTACTAGTGAGTACATCTTAATCACTAAAACTCAGAGTAAAGCACTTTGCACCAACATTAAACTACAATGCACTTGCGCTATTTATTTTGGTGCAATCCATCCCTATCCTTATGCTTTGGCCCTATGCTTAATAGCATGAGAAAGATTGATGTTTAACAATATGAACTCTGCATAGCTAATTTATGGGCTCTTTATGAGAAAAAATTACAGCAAGGCTCAAGATTTAATTTTTAATAAAAGCAAGCAGCTTGCTCCAAAATAGCGCTAAAGATCACAGCAATCGAAAGAAACTTAGCTATTACTATTCTCATAGGCGCATTGGTGCGCTATGCTTTAATTAAATATTTTTTGTTCCAGAACTTCTTTCTGGTTCTATGGAAGTGGAGTCGAGTTGTGGCTAGAAGCAACATTATTTTTGACTTTGGTGGTGTCTTATTAGACTGGAACCCTCGCTATCTTTATCGTGACTATTTCAATGACGACGCTAAGATGGAGCAATTCTTAGATGAGGTCTGCACTGGCGAGTGGAATGCACAAATGGATGCAGGTAAGCCTTTTGCCCAGGGTGTACAAGAGCTTAGCGCTAAGTTCCCTCAATGGGCTAAAGAGATTGAGATGTACCACACTCAATGGTCAAAGATGCTCAAGAGCGAACATGCTGATGGCGTTGGTCTGTTAAAGAAAATTTTAGCTGACGGTCGCTTCAAGGCCTTTGGTTTAACCAATTGGTCAGCCGAAACCTTCCCATATGCCTTCTCCCAATATCGCTTCTTAGACGACTTTGAGGGTATTGTGGTATCAGGCGAAGAGCACATGAACAAGCCTGATAAGCGCATTTACTATACTTTATTAGAGCGCTATCACTTAAAGGCTAGCACCTGTGTCTTTATTGATGATAATCCAGATAATATCGCCATGGCTAACAAGGTTGGTATTAAGGGCATCTTATGGCAGCACAATCCAGATGAAGTGTTTGCTCAAATCTTAGAAGCCTTAAACGAGCCAGATAATGAGGACGATGAAGTTCCTCACAATCACGAGTACAACTAAGTCTTGGATTTTTTAAGGTTTTAAGATCAAAAAAAGCGGCACTATGGCCGCTTTTTTTGTGTCTACGCTATCAATAATACCCGTAGCTTAGAGTTTAAGTACGGGTGCTTATTATGCTTTTAGTCAAGGAAGCCCTTTAAGCCAGCAGAGCGGCAAGGGTGACGTAACTTACGTAGGGCCTTAGCCTCAATCTGACGAATACGCTCACGGGTAACGCCAAACTGACGGCCTACTTCCTCTAAGGTGTGATCAGAGGTCATGCCAATACCAAAACGCATACGTAATACTTGAGCTTCTCTTGGAGGCATTTCATCAAGTACAGTATTGATGGCATTCTTTAAGGACTCAGCGGTAGCTGCATCGGCAGGTACTGCAATAGAGCTATCCTCAATAAAGTCGCCTAAGTGCGAATCATCATCGTCACCTACTGGAGTCTCTAAGGAAATAGGCTCCTTGGCAATCTTCATAACCTTGCGGATCTTCTCCTCAGGTAAGCCCATCTTGGAAGCTAACTCCTCAGGAGTTGGCTCACGGCCCTTCTCTTGTAACATCTGACGCGAGATACGATTGAGCTTATTAATGGTCTCAATCATATGCACAGGGATACGAATAGTACGTGCTTGGTCAGCAATAGAGCGAGTAATGGCCTGACGAATCCACCAAGTGGCGTAAGTGGAGAACTTATAACCACGACGGTACTCAAACTTATCCACGGCCTTCATTAAGCCAATGTTGCCCTCTTGGATTAAGTCTAAGAACTGTAAACCACGGTTGGTGTACTTCTTGGCAATGGAGATAACTAAACGTAAGTTAGCCTCAACCATTTCCTTTTTGGCCTTTTTAGCCATAGCATCACCCATCATGACACGACGGGAGAGCTCACGTAAACGGAAGATGGAAATACCAGCTTCGTTTTCAATCTCTTGGAGAGCCTCGACACACTTTTCAACTTGTGGACGATACTCTTTTAAGCGGGTGGCAAAAGCACGGCGTGGCTTAATGGCCTTTTCGTACCACTCCATGGAAGCTTCCATCTGAGACTCAGTGTAATAAGCACGTAAGTCATCGATCTTCATGCCACAACGATTAACAGCAATTTCACGGATACGACGGTCTTGAGCCTTTACACGTTCCATCATATCGCGCATGCTGTTTAATAAAGTTTCAAGCTGTTGAGGCACTAAGCGGAAAGTAGAGAATAACTCAGTCAAACGCTTGAGTTCCTCTTCATACTTACGGGCAGCTACTGCACCTGACTTAGCTCTTTGGTTTTGAACCTTTTCAAATTGGATGCGCAACTCGCTAAAGCGGGTCTTAGCTAACTCTGGATCTGGACCAGACTCATTGTTAGCCGAATTGTTATCATCTGCATCCTCATCTTCATCCTCAAGCTCAACCTCAACTTCAGTCTTGGCACTACGGCCACGACGCTTAGCTGGAGCGCTCTTGGAAGTATCTGGAGCAGCCACCTCATCATCGTCGTCGATATCATCTAAATCATCGACATCACCACCTACAGAATCAATATCATCTAAATTATCGATATCATCATCTGGAGTATCCTCTGTATCATCAGCTAAATCCTCAAGCTTGGAATCATCATTTTCCATATAAGGATCGCTAAAACCTACAATGATATCAGCAAGACGCATCTCGCTTTCTGGATTACAGGCTTGATCAAAGGTTTTGAAGAGCTCACGCATAGCAAGAGGGAACTCCACAATGCACTTTTGCACATCGTGAGTACCACGCTCAATACGCTTGGAGATTTCAATCTCGTCTTTACGGGTGAGTAGTGAGACATTGCCCATCTCACGCATATACATACGTACAGGATCGGTAGTGCGGCCAATTTCTACCGTGCTATCTAACTGAGATGCTACGGTTTCAACGTCCTCAGACTCAACTGATTGAGAGTTCTCATTTAATAAGATCTCATCAGGATCTGGTGGGGTCTCACACACATTGATGCCCATATCAATGAAGGTCTGAATTAAGATCGTTAATTGATCTCCAGAGACTAAATCTGGTGAAATTCTATCATTGAGTTCTTCAATGGTAAGGTAGCCACGCTCCTTACCTAGGGCAATCAACTGCTTAAACTCGGTACTTGCGGAATTGTTTTCCATCAAAAGATCCCAAAATTTTACTAATGCTTGACAAAGGCTCAATCTACCATTATATGAACATTGATACTCATTATCAAGCTAGTTATAAGACTTGATCCCAAATTTTGGCTTATTTAAGCCCAATCAAGCATCTAACATTAATCACTTCGAGACTCTGGCTTGGAACTCTTCTTGATACCATCAAGCGCAGGACAAATGACCAAGAGTTAAATACTATTAAGCCTCTCAAAACGAGAGAGCTAAAAATTCAGCAATCCTACTCCATCACCGCCTAAAAAAAGACCTTGCCTAGCTGGCGATCATGCTAGGTAGCGCATAATTATCTAAGAAAATCGCACTTAAAGTGCTGGTGTGTAAAGACAACAAAACAAGCGTGAGAACAATCTCAGCTTGTTTGCAGTATTTAAAGAAAAGACTAAGAAAGTGAAAAACTAAGCGTAGCTCATGCTATGAGTATTTTTGGCTGTGCCTCTAAAAGGCCCAATCACAGCGCGTGGAACTTTAATGCACGCTCCTAAAGTAAGTAAATGGGTATCAATACTAAACTCGCGATTGACAAACATCAAACGAAATACGCCGTCTGTGGCATCATCTTCATCATTGAGCACAATAAAGTCACAGACTCGATGGTCTTTTGAGCATAACGACACTACTTGTCCAAAGTCGATATGCTCCATAGTTCCTATATAAGGCAAAAATCCATGTTCAATAACGCGCTTAGGTACACGCACAAATTGAGCGCAAGCTACGGCATTTAAGGCAAGCTCCATGCTGGAAGATACATTGGCACCAGTGGCTTCATTATGCACCCCTACAGCACGTAACCCCTCCATACAGGCATTAAACATCATTGCCTCTTTAACTGAAAATGGCTGACCAGTTTCAGGAAAGGTATGAAGCTTTTGCACCATAAAGTTAGTTTTCAAGAAGTAACTATGGCCATTATCAGCAGCAAATAAAACGCCCAAATAAGATTGCGTTCTTAAATTGCGATAAGTCCACACCCAAGACTCGCCTGGTGTTATCTCCATAACCGTTGTTCCTTAGACAAAGCTATAGGACCATAGCCTTATCACCCTTAGCTTGCTCTCCTTGAAGTTAATTTAAAAGGAGCTCAATCAAAAATTTAAACCAAAGCAAAGTTTTAAGCAGTGCCAAAAACTTGACTTAATTTTCAGCTATCGGTTTTAGCATGCAAAAATCATACTAACTTGGCCAAAATGGCGCTTAACGGCAATTATTGCCGCTGGTAATGAGGCCACATAAACTCATTAAGTGCCCAAAACGACCACAAGAACAACTACCTCTATAAGGCCGCAGGCCTGACGCAGCGCCAACAAATCAAACGCTGCGTCTTAGAGCTTACGCTCTAAGATAAGGTGCTCCTACTATAGATTATTCACTATATCTTGAATTAAAGATGGGCCCTGATACACAAAAGCAGAATAAAGTTGAACTAAACTTGCACCAGCTTGTAATTTTTCACGTGCGGCCATCACACCATCAACGCCACCGACACCAATAATTGGGATTTGACCCTTTAAGTGAGCAGCGACCTTTTGTAAGACGATATTAGACTTATGACGTAAAGGCTGACCAGATAAGCCACCCCACTCACTAGCATGTGGTAAGCCATAGATCTCATCACGCGAGGTGGTGGTATTGGTGCAAGTCATGCCGTCAATCTTGAGCTTTAAGCAGGCGTCGCAAATAGCTTCTAATTGTACATCGTCAAGATCAGGGGCAATCTTGACTACTAAAGGCACATATTTGTTATGCTCAGAAGCTAACTTACCTTGCTCTTGCTTTAAGGTACTCAATAAAGCTACTAATGGACCTGCCTCTTGCAAAGCAGTTAAGTCCTTGGTATTAGGACAAGAAATATTTACTGCAATATAGTCTGCGTAGTTGTAGACCTTATTCATGCAGTGTAAATAATCCTCAGCAGCACGCTCAATAGGAGTAATCTCATTTTTGCCAATGGATACACCAATAATGCCTTGGTAGTGACGCTGCTGTAAGTTCTTAACTAAGTAATCAACGCCCTTGTTATTAAAGCCCATGCGATTGATAAGACCTTGAGCCTCTTTAACGCGGAACATACGAGGACGGGCATTACCTTCTTGAGCTAAGGGAGTTACAGTGCCTAACTCTAAGTGACCAAAGCCTAAGGCACCTAAAAAGTCGATAGCATCGCCATTTTTATCCATACCTGCTGCCAGACCTAAAGGATTATCAAACTTAAGGCCCATGATCTCTACAGGCTTGGAGACTACCTTTTGACCAAAGAGCTTGGTGAAAGGTGGCTTAGATAATAAGTGACCTGCATTAATGGTTAAGCTGTGAGCATTTTCAGGATCTAAGCAAAACAATACAGGACGAATCAGGCTTGGATAAATGGCATAAATAGACATACAAAAAAATACTCCACAACACCGCAATTAAGAGACACCAAATAAGGATCTCACCTTAACATGCTGCACTTAGCTCTAAGTTAGCATGGGCATTTTGTGATAAAGATCAAAACGCGCTTATTGTACACAAAAGCGCACTTAGATGCGCTCTAAACGGATAAATTTGTTTTGCTCAGTGACCACTAAACGAAAACGCCCACTCACTCCTGAGTGAGTAGTAAAAGAGCGCAAGTGATTGGCATCTAAATCTAACATCGGACCTTCGGCCGAGCGCACACGCAAGCGCTTGGCAGCGCCGCTATACAAGCGCATGAGCTCTTGAGGATCAATACTTAAATAAAAGTGGTAATAGCGCTCTCCTGCCATCAAAGTTTCTCCTTATAACCTCAGCACAGACTCAAGAGCCCCAAAAGGGACAACCCTTTTGAGGCCCTTGAACGCTAAGCCAAGCCAAGCTTATTTGTTATCGCTCTCTAAAGCTGAGCTAATCTTCTCGTAAACCGAGCGGGATAAGTTAGGAATAGCCTTAATCTTATTTAAGTACTCCTCAGCCTTGTTAACGCGCATGCTATCGAAGCGACGATAGCTTATCATGCCATCTAAGATGCGAGCTGCTACGGATGGGTTAATCTCATTGAGCTTCTTGATAACATCGTGAATTAATAAATAGCCCATACCATCACGACGGTGCAAGGCTACAGGGTTGCTATAACCTAAAGTACCAATTAAGGCACGTACACGGTTTGGATTGGTAATATCAAAGCACTTATGCTCCATAAGCTTGCGTACCACCTTGACAGTGTGCTCCTTGGCCACCGCAGCTTGGACACTAAAGAACTTATCAAAGGTGAGTGGATCATGGCGGTAACTTTGCTCAAAGTTATCTAAGAGCTTGTCCTTGCAAGGTAACTCAAGCTCTACTGCCACACTTAAAGCCGCCAATCTATCGGTCATATTATTGGCATTTTCATAGGCATTAGAGATTAAGTCATCAGCCTTGATGCCATTATCATCGGCCAAATAGCCTAAAGCTACCATGTATTGAGCTGCATTATGCACCGCACGCTGGGCAGCAGATTCTGCATCGTACTTATAGCGGCTTGGGCTGCGGGTCTTGTGTTCTAAGCGCTTGTAATCATCGGCTAAGGCCTTGGCAATTAACACGGAGAGTTCTTCGCGAGTCTGAGCTAAGCTATCGATATCGATCTTCTTGAAGGTCTCCATCAGGCTAATGAGGCTTGGAACGACAATTAACTTGGCTTTGAGCTGTAAGTCGATAGAGTCATCATTAATGACATAGCCAATAGCGCGAATAATGTCAGTAGGCTCTGGTAAATCACCGTTGGCTACCTTATCAATATTTTGGTGTACAAAGGCATTGATTAAGGACATGTAAGAGTCGACGCGAATAAATGGATCATCGCAGTGCTCTAACATATTGATAAAGTCTTGGGTCTCATACATAGACTTGAGCTTAACTGGAGCTGAGAAGTCACGGAAGACTACAGGAATAGTACCTTTAGGTAAGGTGCTAAACTCAAAGCTTTGTTCGTCCTTAGTAAACATCAAGACGCCATTTTCAGGCAACTCTGGAGGCACCACAGCTTGACCTTCAGGAGTTAAGAAGGAAGTACGTACAGGAATAACAAAAGGCTCCTTGGTGCTCTGATTTGGAGTAGCAGGAGTCTCTTGAGTCAAGGTCAAGACCAACTTGCAATTACCAGTGCATGGACTATCCTCGCTTTCGCTAACTACATCTGAGCTCTCAACCTGATCTTCGGCACTCTCAGATGCATCTGCCACATCCTCTACAGACTCATCTTGAACCCATGCCCACTTGGCATAGACCTCTGGAGTACCTGCTTGGGAGTACCAGCGGCGGAATTGAGAAAGGTCAATTAAGGAGGCCATCTCCATAGTTAAGATAAAGTCTTCGATGGTGGCAGCCTGGCCGTCATAACGAGCTAAGTAATCTGCTACACCCTTTTGGAATTTCTCTTCACCTAAAATGGTATGGATCATACGAATGACCTCAGCACCCTTATCGTAAATGGTAACGGTGTAGAAGTTATTCATTTCCATCACCTGCTCTGGACGCACTGGGTGAGCCATAGGACCGGCATCTTCGGCAAATTGACGTGAGCGAATGACATTGACGGCATCTAAGCGGGTAAGAACACGACTATTGACGTCAGAGGAGAACTCTTGATCTCTAAAGACAGTTAAGCTCTCTTTTAAGGATAATTGGAACCAATCGCGCAAGGTCACACGATCGCCCGTCCAGTTATGGAAGTACTCGTGGCCAATAACGCCTTGTACAGTATAGTAATTGGTATCAGTGGCAGTCTGAGGATCAACTAAGACGCAGCTGGAGTTAAAGATATTTAAGCCCTTATTCTCCATAGCGCCAAAGTTAAAGAAGTCTACAGCTACCACGTTGAAATTATCTAAATCGTACTCTAAGTTAAAGCGTGACTCATCCCATGCCATGGCTTCCTTAATGGACTGCATAGCCCAAGTACCACGAGCATAAGCGCCTCTATCAACATAGAGAGCTAATTTAACTTCACGACCTGACTTGGTAACAAAGGTATCTTCGATAATGTCAAAAGAGCCAGCTACTAAGGCAAAGAGATAAGATGGCTTTGGAAATGGATCTTCCCAGACACTATAGAGCTTGCTGTTTTTAATACCAGACTCAACTAAATTACCATTGCTTAGCAATACACCACAGCCATAATCAGGGCCATAGATGGTAACGCGATACTTAGCTAGCACATCAGGACGGTCTAAGAAGTAGGTAATACGTCTAAAACCCTCAGGCTCGCATTGAGTACAAAAACAGCCGCAGGACTTATACAATCCCATTAAAGAGGTATTAGCCGATGGATTGATCACACACTCAGTAGTGAGCTCAAAGTCATCTGGCACCTCAGAGACAATTAACTCATTATCAGTAACTGCATATTTGCAAGGCTGGCCATTTAACAACACATCATTGAGCTTTAGGTCTTCACCATCTAAGCGCAAAGGAGCCTTAGGATCTGAGGTTAAACGCACATAGTGAGCGGTGGCACGTACTACAGTGGCCTCATCAGATAATTGAAACTGCAAATCAATATCGGTAGCCGTAAACTCAGGCTTCTTATACTCTAAGCGCTTCTTTGCTTTAAAAGTGCTATTGGCCATTCTTGACTATCTCCTTAACAGATATACCAATAATTTTCCCCTATCTTAAGACCTACGATTTAAGATAGCTAGAGCAAACTTAGCCCCAGATTGCAAAAAATATGCTTTTGCCACCCTAGCCCTACTAAGCTTCAGAGCTTTAATACTAAGCACGCTGCACTACTTTTAATTGCGACTTAACTCATTCTTTGCCCTTCTGATACTAGACAAGAAAGCCTCTCTTAGGCTAAAAATAAGCTTGGCCACACACACAACTGCAATGGAGAAACCTTTAATTAGCTTACCTACACTGTGTTAAAAGCATTCATAATCTTATATTTTCACTAGCCATATAATATATATAAGGCTCATCAACTATGAAACCCACCCCTCACGAGTTCTTAATCAAAGAATGGAGCACAGCTTGTCGGGAAGATGAGCTCAGAAAGCTCTCAAGTCATCTCAACCTCTTTAAGCGTCAAGGTGACATATACTCAGGCGCTAGCCATGTCAAGTTTCTAGAAGATATGCTAAGTCTACCAGTGTATGGCAAGAGCTTTACGCTAAGCTTTGTTGATATAGTGCGTAAGAGCTTTACGCACCTTGAAAATCCCGCTCCAGAGCTTGCCAAGATTATTAAGGGTGAAGATGAGTTTGATTCCCTCAACTTTTTTTATACCAAAGATGAGCTAAGCGAAAAGCTGTGCCTCTTATTAGATTTTGAGGAAGCTAGCATTCTCATTATCAATAATCCCCATTACCATATTGACAATAATACCCGCCATATTATTGAATGCTTTGAAGAAATCCAACTATATATTGGCGAAATCAAGCCTCTATTTATAGTGCATCTGGCTAATTGCATTTGTCCAATATACAAGATCCAATTATGTGATTTACCAGCAATAACGGCTAACAATATAGGCTACCTGTCCTATGGCCAAGATATTATCCAATGGACCGAAAGTTGTCTTAATATCCCTAACTTGCCAATACGCTTTGCCGATTGTCTTATCCAATATCAAGAAGCATTACTTGAGCTTACTTGTCAGCAATCAAAACTCATTTTCAATATCTCTAGACAGCAAGTAGTTGATGCTGTATTAAGCGATGCTGAGCTGTTAAAAGCTGCTTATGACATCCAGCACCAGCTCTTGCCGCAAGCTAAGACGAATTTAGTACTCGCTTTTTGGAGGGACGTAGATAAGGCCATCAATTCTGTTCTAAAAGAGCTCAAGCACAAACTAGAAAACTCTGATAGTAGCCTGCTCTTAAAGGCTCTGCCTGCTTACCACGATAAGGTCGATGAACAGTCTTTATTTAAGCTCTATAGTCCAGGGAGCAAGGCCGCAAGCTCGGGTCTTTGCTATGCAATAAAGCGCTTAAGTTCAGGGCATATAATTACTTTGCACGTGGAGTTTTTTGACTCCCTCTACTTTGGCTTTAGAGTCTTTGATGCCCAAGGACACAAGCTTACTTATGATCAAGTCAAGCTTAGTGAGGCATTTACCGCAGCCATCAAGCTCGCATTTGTAAATTATTGGGGACAAGATGATAAGCGCCCTGACTTAATTACAGCTTGCTCTTTAGATATGAGCTTTGCAGACAAGCAACGCTTATTCTGGAGTGATGATTGGGACTTCTTTAAGTTCCCTGCCTTACTGGTAGAAAAATTACAAGATTACCAGGAGCGCCAAAAATTGGCATTCCACATTGCCATAGCTTTTAACAACATTTTAACTTCAATTATTGAGATATCGGATTGGGTAGAGCTTGTTGCAGAAGATTAATCTTACAGCGTGCTCCAACCAAGGCAGCAAAGCTTGCTTTGCTGCGCTGTAATTTTTACTAAAAAGAGGTGTTGCATTATGGCAATTATTTCTCATCCAGAAGGTCAAGCTGTACTCAAAGCCCTGATGCAAATGCCAAATGAGCTCTGGGCTTTTGTGCAAGCAAGCTTAGTCAGTAAGTTTTTTAGCGAGCTAGAGCTCTCTCTTACAAGTCAGCTAGAGGCTTGTGCCAATGAATCTTTCAAGCTCGATATCAAAACAGAGTGTGTCATAAACAAAGACACGCTACTTAACCTCTATATGCACACCCCCTATGAGAGTGTATTTTGTGCCACTAAAGAGCAAAAACACTATGAGTTGGTATTTGCTATTAAGCGCCATACCTCAGGGCAGATCTTAACTTTCAATATCGCCCTTGAGCCTCATTTGTGCTGTGGCCTTAGAATTTTTACGCAACAAGCCAACCCTATCGTACGTTCTAAAGTTAAAACTACTCCTGAATTTAATGCCAAATTGGAATTGTTAAAATATACTAATACTGAGGCTTTACAAAAAAGCGCCTACTGTAGATTCATTGCCTATCGCAACTTTAAGAATCCTCTTGAAACAGAGGCTAATGAGGCTCAAGGCTTAGATTTCATTAATCTGTCCCAAGACTTATTATTGCTATTACAGGATGCAAAAAAGCGCCAAGCACTAGTAGGTGCACTTGCCCAAGAGGCAATCTCAGACATTCAAGCTCTGCTAGCTGAGCCTGTATGGTTTTCGCGACCTAAATAGTCAAAATATCCAAGCTGCCCCAAATACGCGCCGCTGGAGCCAACAAATTAATTCGTTTGGGGGAATCGGCGTTAATTGATTTAAAACTTGCTTTATTAGAGACAGATCACAAGTCAAATGCCTTTAAAACTTTACAAACAAAGCTTATATTGTATATTATTTATAATCTAAGATTAACAACACTGGACGTTAAACAGGAGAAGACGTAAGGTAATACAGGCCTCTTTGTAAAGAGAGACTAGGTATAAGCTAGGCTTTCGCGGCACAATCTTCTTTAATCTAAAGTAGTCAGTGTTGCTTGGCAGACTCTAATTTATATACTCAGATAAGATCTTGTAGAGAAGCTACTCCCTTTAAATTGTTCTCCGTTTTTAGGCAATAGAACCCCGTGACTTTAGTCATCGGGAGTTGTCAGGAGGCAGCTTATTAATACTTAAGTTCAAAGTATTAAGGATGCAAAAAAACTATGTCAATAGAATTATTTAATTATTACGTTGCTTTTGATGGTACCCCAGAGCAAATTGAACAGCTAACTGAGCTCATGGATTCCGAAACCATGATCGAATGGTTTAACAACCTAGATATTGACTTAAACGACCTCGAAGAGCACTTTAGCGACGATGAAGAGCTTTGTGAGGACTATGTTAACTATGAATGGGAAGAAGTCTTAACTTCAAATTTAGATATTGGTATTAATGCTACGAGCAAGACCGCTGGAGGCCAAGATATTGAGCTATGCTATTTCTTTAGCTTTAGCCGCCTCTTTAATTTTGCTTGGGAGGAGGCCTTCAAGCGCTGCGGCATTACAGACTATGCTATTATCCATATCGTAGACGCTAGAGATGAGTATAATGATGAACCATTTATTAGCATCCAAAAGACAAGCTGCGGTGCTTTTAAGGATCTAGAGTTTGTCAGCTGGCAATCTAATATCTTTAGCAACTATGATCTAAAAGAGAGCGATAACTTGGAAATTCCTGCATGTAAGGATGACCATGGCTTTACTAACCAATTGGATACTGACTATCCTGTCATGTCCTTACCTTTTGCCAAGGCCTTATGGAGTAAGCTTGTAGGCGAAGATGAGCAGCAAGTTCAAGCCTTATCTGCCGAGGACTTTGTCAATTTAGTCAATGGCTATAATTATAGTGCAGCATGGGACAAGCTTCCTCAAGATATCCTTGAGTACGATACAGCCCCAGAAAAGGACGAGTATTGCGGCCATATGCTCAATTGTTTTTGCACTAACACCAGCTTAGATACCATTAACTATCAAGAGGCTGATGGTGATGAGATCGAGCGCATCGAGGACAATAATTTCCTAAGCCTCGACAACTTTACCTCAAACTAGTCTGCGCCTACTTGCACGAGAGCACCAATCATTACGCCCCCTTATCAGAAAGTCAGAGGCTCTCTGGTAAGGGGGCGTTTTTTTAGCGTCTAGAGCTTAATTAAGGCGCATTAAGTTGATAGTGCCAGAATCTTGGGTAGCGACCGCCTCTTGCTCTTGCAAGACAGTAGGATACAAGCTATCTCTTAAGTGCACGCTCTTGGAGTTACGATCATGCTCATCGAGCAAGGCCTGAAACTCACTATCGCTCACGCGCAAATAAGTATCGTCCTCATTGGAAGTACGCCAAGGGCCTAATAAGGCACCATCGGCATCCATATTGTTAATCTCACCTGTGGCACTAACCTGACTATATGGCTTGCCATCTAAGGTGTGATGCACGATCTCATCTTCTACTTGAGCTACATTAGAGGCTTGCTCTGTAGCGCTGTGAGGTAAGACTAAGCTAGCCTCAGGGCGAGCTGGCATAGCAGCAGCACCTGGAGGGGACTGGACGCCCTTGCCCTTGGAGATCTCATCGCGATCTACTTGATAGCGGCTTAAGACCGATAAAGGCTGAGCTTCATAACGCTTGGCCTTTTGCGCATTGGCAAAGTCACTGGCAATGCTTAAGGTCTCAATTAAGACAGTATCATCAAACTCAAAGTCATCAGGTAAGTCTTTGACCTTAGCGACTGCTGGCTTGCCCATTAAGGCTAAGCGCTCATTGGTGCTCTTGAGCTCGTAAGCATCATCATCTTTTTTCATCTGCTCACGCTTTTGTAAGTTTACCGAGATGACCTTGCGCTCCTTGAGAGCGTAATAGCGCTGTAAGTTCTCTTCCATAATCTTAAAGGCTAAATTGCTCTTAACACGCTTATCGCTCTTGGCAGTGAGCTCTGGTACATAGGCAGCAATATTTAAATAGCCGTCAAATTGTACAGGGTTGATCTTATCCCATGGCAGCGCATTAGGCTCTGAGCTCTCACCAAACTCTTTGTTATCTACTGTGCTTGGTAAGAAGATATCAGGGGAGACACCCTCTAATTGAGTCGAGCCACCATTGATACGATAGAACTTGGCAATGGTGTAGTGAATCGAGCCGAGCTCTTCGTCATTAAAATCATAGACGCGAGCTAAAGGCTTAGACTGCTGCACTGTACCCTTACCAAAGGAGGTGTCTCCTACTACCAAGGCACGACCATAGTCACGTAAAGCAGCGGCCATAATCTCAGAACTCGAGGCACTTAAGCGATTGATGAGCACTACTAATGGACCATCATATACTTGCTCTGGGTCGGAGTCATACTGAGGAATAACATTACCGCGACCATCTCGCACTAAGACTATAGGACCTTGCTTAATGAATAAGCCTGAGGATAAGGTTGCCTCAGGAAGCAGACCGCCACCGTTATTGCGCAAGTCAATAATCATGGCATCAATATGCTTGCCCTCAGAGCGGACTCGCTCAATTTCCTTTTGGATATCCTTGTGCAAATTGGTATAGAAGCTCTTGATCTTGAGCACGGCAATGTTCTTGCCATCTTGCTCTTTCATTTCGATCTTGGCCTCAGAGTCTTGCAATCTGACCTTATCGCGAATGATATCTACGCTAAAGGTGGTCATTTGCGCACCTTCACCACGCTCAATATCTAAAGTGACCTTAGTACCCTTAGGGCCTTTAATCTTCTTGACCACTTCATTTAAGCGCCAGCCAATAATATCCTCATAAGAGCCATCGGATTGACGGACACCGACAATCTTATCTTTGGCCTTGAGCTTTTTAGCTCTTTCAGCAGGAGAGCCTGGCAAGATAGAGTTAATGACAGTGTACTCATCTTCGGAGGTCAGCACGGCACCAATACCCTCTAAGGAGAGATTTAAATTGTCATTGAAGTTTTCAGAATCATCAGGGCTTAAATAGCTGGTGTGAGGATCAATGGCGGTAGCAAAACTATTTTCAAAGACGGAGAATACATCTTCAGACTTGATTTGAGCGAGCTTAGCTAAAGCGGCATTATAGCGACGTAAGAGGCGCTTTTTAGCCTCATCTTCAGTCTTTTCAGATAATAACTGCAAGATATAGTCGTTTTTGAGCTCATTGAGCCATTGTTGCTTTAAGGCCGCATCATCAGGCAAGAAGTCAGAGTCTTTGCGATTGAACTCAACGACATCATCGGTCGTTAAATCGATCTGATTGTCTTCAATTAACTTAACAAAATAAGAATATTTGTGATAACGCTTTTTAATGGAAGCGTTGTATAAATCGTATGGATAGCTTAAGTCACACAACAAGATAGCGCGCACAATACGAGTACGATTGAGATAGATTTCATCTACCTCAGGCTGGGTAAAGAGACTCTTGTTGTAGTCCATATAATATAAATACTGCTTGATAACTTTATCAGCAAAGTCATTGTCTACAGTAATGGACTTGTAATGAGCACGAATATAGCTATTGGCAGTTCGAGTGCAGGCCGTTTGATGAATCCCTTCTGGAGCTAAAGTAGGTAATTGCTCTAAAGTTGGGATCGCTAATCGAGCATGAGCAGCTAGCGAGCACGCCATTACTGCTACTCCTAGAGCTAGTTTGGATAATTTAAGCACAGCTAAAGCTACCTCTTATCTGCCGTTTAAAACCACACGCGGCTATGCAATCTCATAGCCCTAATCATAGAAATCTAAAAAATTCATCATGCACAAGCAGCATAGCATGCCTCTCTTAGAGCAAGCTTAGAGCTTGCTTAAGACACACAAAGTCCGTACTTTAATGAGCTCTCTTGGGCACAACTGACAATAAACAATGACGGCAAGTATTAGGGTAATCTTTAAGAGCTTTAACCCTAAGTGCATAGAAATGCGCTTTTTACATGCATAAGCGCAACTTGGTGTCAGCGCGTCATTGTTGGGCAAAAAGCCAATAGCCCTACAAGTACGATAACCTCTAGGTCTATTAGCTTCTTGTCAATGTACTTTAAAACGTACGCAATAACTTATTCGTTAGAGCCCTGGTTTGGGGTGCGATTATTATTGCCCCCTGGGCGACGATTGTTGTTATTGCGATAGTTGTTGCGTGGGCCTTTGTTATTGAAATTGCGCTTTGGACGTGGAGCACCACCGACGCTTAAGTACACGCGATTTAAAGGCATGGAAACTGGCAGACCATTCATTAAGGTAATGGATACGGAGTCTCCGTGTAATTCTTCGCTTACAGTGCCCTTAACATAGCTACGATCAGTAGAAACGTAGACATAACGACCTACACGAATATCGCTTTCCTTGGCTGGTTCAAACTTACGTTGATTATTGCCATCACGATTATTGAAGCGACGATTGTTATTTTGCTGGCCATCACGGTTGAAACGACGCTGACCTTGGCCCTCGCCTTGTCCCTCGCCATTATTAGGACGTCTTGGACCTTTGTTAAATGGACGACTTGGGGCCTTGCGTGGTTTTGCAGGACGGCGCTTATTATTGATCTCAGTAAAGCGAGAGCGTGCGTACTCAGCATGCTCGGCAGTTACTGGCTCGACGTCATTACCATTTAAGTCTACACGTTGAGCGCCTTCACGTACGCTATAGAAGTAGCGTAAACGAGTGGTATAAACACGTACAGCGGCGCGTACCTTAGAGATAGACAAACCTTCGATATCAGCAATTAAAGGCTTTAAGTCCTCTAAAATGCCAATCTTTAAAGGCTTGCAATCACCCTCTTTGATAAAGGCCTTTGGAAAATGTACATAAAGGAGCTCTAAAGCCTCTTTAATGTGTTCTTGATGAGTGCCGCCATTGTCAGCATCTGCTGCTAAGGTGTTTGCGCTCTGTAAAGCTGCTTGCTCAGAGGCTGCAACTTCCTTGTCTACACCCTCAGCTAAATTATCTCTAGTTTCCACTAAAAAACTCCAAATCGTTGGTTATATGGACTAATTGGTCCTTTAAGGAGCGTTAGTTACTTAATCGCAACTAAAGCTCTATCACACATATATCTAAGAGCCCTAAATAAAGCACTATTAATTAAGAACGCCAACGATCTCGCCCTTTAGATTAAAGCTCTTAGTACAAGGCTAGTTAAGCTTAAACAAGCCTCAGCTTGCTTAAGCACAAACCACCTTTTCTTACTTCATACCATGTAATGGCTTAGCATCATCTTGTATATAGATGAGCCACGATATTTAAACTTACAGAGGCTTTGTTATCTTTTTTTTGAAAGTACAAGGCATCTGACTTTGAGCACTAGAGCACTGCAAGCCAAGATGCTGCCTTTGTTAAGATGCTGCTGCACTTAGTTTGCTTAATAATCTTAAGAAAATTAAGAGCCCCACACTGATAGGCAGGTACACCCAAGCACAACAAATGCTATCGCTCATAATGCAATTTTCTTACTCTTAAATCAATATACATTAGCTTAAGATCAAGAACTTTTGCCTAAGACGTCCCATTCTAGGACTGATGGTGCTCAGCTTGCTCCTTAAAAATGCGATTGACGCGCTCCAAGTCAGCTAAAGTATCTACACCAGTCTCAGGTGGACGATCTGTAGTGGCTACCGCGATTTTCATACCATAGTGCAAGAGACGTAATTGCTCTAAAGACTCAGCTTCCTCAATGGCAGCTGGCTCACGCTGCAAGTAATCTAAGATAGTGGCAGCCTTGTAGCCATAAATGCCAATGTGATGGTAGTGAGCGCACTTAAGCTCAGTGACTTTATCTTGACCTTGAGCAAAATTGTCGCGCTCATATGGAATTGGAGTACGACTAAAGTACAGCGCAAAATTGTCCTTATCCATAACCACCTTAACGCAATTAGGATCAAAGACATCAGCAATATGCGTAATGCGATTGCATAAAGTGGACATGTGCGCGCCACTGCGAGCGAGCAGATTAGCTACCTCATCAATGTGGTCTTTAGTAATTAACGGCTCGTCCCCCTGAACATTCACTACAATAGTGTCAGGAGCGATATTTTTTAATTTGAGCATTTGGGCAATGCGTTCAGTACCTGAGCGCGGTGCGCTATCAGTCATGCAAATGACCAAGCGCTTATTTTCCAAAGCTAAGCTCTCTAAAGCCTTGGCAACCTCATCATGATCCACACAAGCAATGACCTGATTGGCACTAGACTCTAAAGCCTTTTTGCAAACCTTAACAATCATAGGTTCGCCATCTACCAAAGCCAAAGGCTTGCCAGCTAGACGGCTGGAGCCATAACGGGCTGGAATGGCCACAATATAATCAACACTATTACTCATAAGTTTGTACCTACACTAGACTGGCTGTGTTAATCCTTTCGGCGCTTAAGCTCACTAGGCAACGCACTAGGGTCATAAATATCGCGTGGCTTTTTCATGCCAAAGATATCACTGCCCTCACTTACGCTGCTGATACTATCAGTACTCTTACCAAAGGTCTTAGCTTTGAGACTCTTTTTAGGAGCCGTGCTCTTAGAGGCTGCCTCCTCACTTTCAGGACTGATAGGCGCTACAGCCTCTGTGGTGCTAGATGCAATCCCCAAGGCATCTGCAGCGGCGGTAGTTGGCTCTAGGAGCGCTTCTTTGTCATGCGGGCTGTCAATGGGCTCAATGAGCGTAAGCTTATACCCTTGCGCCTCACGCTCCTTGCGTCTTTGTGAAACCTTAAATGCAGATTGGCGAATGCTATTGGCAATGCCATCGAAAAATTGCTTGCTCAACGAGGCAGTAACATTAAAAACAAAGACATTGCTTAAATTGTGCTGCTTAGCCTCAGCTTGATATTTGATAGCGTCCTTAGCTGTCATAATAACAGGCATTTGCTCACAGAGCTTTTGAAGCTTTTCAAAAGGTATTTTGTTGTGATCGCCCACATCGACTTTATTTTTAATATTAAAGCCGCAATCTTCAAGAGAGGTATAAAAGCGCTCAGGATTACCAATGCCTGAAAAAGCACAAACCTCAGATTTAGAATCTAAGGTCTCAGATAAGTCATCATTTAGTGGAGTAATAGAGGAATGCTTGAGCACCATAGGGTTATACCCAAGATGAGCCACCGCGCCTGATACTACAACTGAATCGACAGTTTTCAAGCGCCATTTGGCCTCACGCAAGGGGCCTGCTGGTAATAAATGACCATTGCCTAACATGCGTGAACCATCTAGGACACAAATTTCTACCTCTCTATCTAAAGCATAATGCTGCAAGCCATCATCAGTAATAATGACATCTACTCCTAAAGAGGCTAAATAATCAGCTCCACGCACGCGCTGTGGGTCAATGACTACAGGGGCCTTGCTTTGACGACGAATGAGGCAAGGCTCATCTCCAAATATATAAGGATCAGCATCCATTGGCACTTGGGATGGAAACTTTGTGCAGTGACATTTATAGCCACGCGAAAGCACGCCAGGGTTAAAGCCACGCGCTCTGAGCTCTTTAACTAAAGCAATACAAATAGGAGTCTTGCCTGTACCACCTACAGTAATACCGCCTACTACAACTACAGGTACTACAGGACCTGTTTTAGAGCAAATACCATGAGCATACAAAGAACGCCTTGTGGCAGCCACACAGGCAAAGAGAGATGAAAATGGCAATAAAGGCAGTTGCACTAACAACGAGAAAATATTGTTGCCATACCAAACACTATTAAGAAATGACACGCTGCTACCCTGTATCAACAAACGAAGATAAGTTTGTGCTAAAAAATTTTTAGCTGCCCAATGGGCTCTTAGCTATTATACATTATCAACTAACAATTATAACTATAAGGCCCTATTATGGCATGTATACTATTACTAAAAACTAACAACTCACCAATGCCTCTTCGTCCCTTAGGGGGCAAGTTAGATAGCCCCAATGGCTTGCCATATAGGCCCTTATAGTTCTTTGCCTATATGATCTTGTAAAAGTATTAGCAAAAGTCGTATTATTATCAGCCCCAAGAATCATATTTTTGTATGTTGCAGGGTAATTATTTTCTAGAAACACACTCACGGCAGCAATTTTAGATGCTAAACTAGCAAAAGCAAGATTACTCAACACCTTGTGCTATAGTTTCATTAAAACTCATATATGCCTAACTTGGTTCGTGACAGATCACTTTCTAGCAAGATTCTATGTATAAGCAGTTCACGTCCAAGTCATGTCCTCTACTTACAAAACATATATCTACGCTGTTAGAGGACTATATCAAACAGTTGTGAGTGTCCTAATGGCAACTGGGTAGCCATAGGATGATGGCTTTAAAGCTCCCCTACGCTTTGTGTGGAGATCAAGAGACGCTCTTAGCGAAGCGGCAATCTATCTATCTTAAAAAGAGCAAATGCTAATTGTAGACAGACAAATTTGCAACAAAGGGAAAGGCACAACACCTGAATTTAAGTCAACGATTAATTACCTACCCTACTCTTGGGTACCCCTAAAATAGCGCCTGTAAGCTCGATGGCAAGCTTGCGGCCTCTTTACAAATAATTATTAGTGAATCTAAATAGCCCTCGTTAGTAAGGCTAATCATTTTATGTTTTGCGGTGCCTACGTCATTTGCGTAGCGCAGTCATATGTTGTTTTTTGCAATATGAACACTACCAAAAAATCATCTTTAGATAATTCTCCGTATCAAAATGCGCGCACATCTCCTCTTGAGCCTAAAGCACGCAAGATGCGTAGTTCTAGTGCCAAAGGTAATAGCACTGCACGCAAAGGTTCTGCACGTTCTGAAAGCGAGCACGATCCTTATAGTGCAGCTCCTAAAGCTAAGGAGCGCCGCAAAAGCACTAGCAGTGCTGCCCCTTATGTTTATGGCCAAGTTCCAGTCAAAGGCGAACGCAAGTCTCGCAGTTCTAAAGGCTCATCTAGCGAGTCTCCATATGGCGCACCTGAGAGTAAGCGCTCCAGCTCCAAAGCAAAGAGCTCACATAACAAAAGAGCTCCTCTTGCACCTGAGCGCTCGCTGGCTGAAGATGCCGAGATTTTGCGTCGCTTTAAGTCTTTAATGCAAAAAGGATCTGAAAACCCTGTCACCCCAGAGCCATATCCAACTTATCAAGTAGATGAGATGGGTAATGTGATCCATAAAAAAGGTGCCAATCGCCCTAAAGCCGAGGTCAAGGTAGTAGTCCGTCGTAAGCGTACTTTAATTAATGACGCTGATGACAATACCTCTGTAGCATCTCTAGATACCCTTGAGAATACTAAAGAGCCCTCCTTAGAGAGCGTGGGGGAGGAAGAACAAATTGCTCAGAGCCAAGCTAAGAGCATAGATGAAAACCTCTTGCGTGCAGCTGCCATGGTCTTTGATCAAGAGGCATCCTTAAGTCAAAACGAGCTTACTGATACGCTAACAGATAGCACAGCTTTGAGCACCAAGACTCCAAAGAAGCGTGCTACCAAAGCCCATGCCAAGAAAAAAACTATTGATGAACAGTCTGTAGCCACTGCTCTAGCACCTACTGAGACTCCTGCTAGTGAAATAGACAATAATTTATTGCGCGCTGCTGCTATTGTGTTTGCTCAAGATCCTGTCATGGGGGTTAGCAAGGAGCAGTCTTTAGCTTTGGGGATTACCTCCCATGTAGCCAATGCTATTTTGCAAGAGCAAAATCCAACTAAAAAGAAAAAGCGCAATAAGCTCACTGCCGTCCAAAAAGCTGAAGCTGAGGCTCAAGCTGCCGCAGCTGCTGCTCAAGAAGCTGCCGCCATTGTCGCTTTATCTAAGCATTTTTCAACTCGTAATATCTCTCAGGCGGAGAGCTCTTTAGCTGTAGCTAAGAGTCATTACCAAGCTGTAGCTGTCGATCCAATTTTGGAAGGTGAAGGTAAGGATGCCTCTGAGAGCACCAATCACTATCACTCCCGTTCCGAGCGCTTAAATATTAGCCATAATGCCTCTACCCAGGCCTTATTAAACAAATTGGCTCGTACTCAAGCTCAATTGGAAAAGGACGACACCTTGCCCGATAACTTTGAGCTCGATTACCAAGAGCCAAGTGAGCCAGAGCACATAGCCCCTGTAAAGGCTACAGCCAAGCATAAGAGCAAGGCTAAGAGCAAGGCAGCCTCTGAGGTAAGTGAGAGTGTTCTCAATCCTTATGCTAATTCTCCATCGGGTACTAATAAGGCTATTACTAAGCGCAAGCGTGCTCGTAACTCTAGTGTCGCTAGCGACTCCAAGGATAACAATAAGAGCACATATGATGCTACTTACGTTAATAGCAAGACTGTAACCGCTCAAACTCAAAGCGTGGTGGTATCATCTGCAAAAGGCGAGGTTGACTTACCCCAGAGCATTGTTGAGACTAAGAGCACCATTTTAAGTGGCGCCAACGATACAGCTATTACCATCAAGGTCAAGCGCCGTGCTAGTTCCTCTAATGTAGTAAGCTCTGAGAGTGCAAATGCTCCTGTAGCACCAAGCCAAAGCCCAGAGTCTGCTGTAGCTGCAACCAAGCGCAAGCGCGCAAGCAGCGCTAGTACTGAGCTTAGCCCTGCTTTTGCCTTAGATGGACCTGAGGGGCGTGCGCCTTTGATAGAGGAGCTACCTTTGTCTTTGCGCCCCGCACAAGATCTCAAAGCAAAGGCCCCTACTCGCAAGAGAAGAACTAGCACTAAATAGTCATTAAGGACGCTTTGCGCGTGCACTTACTCTTATGGCCCTGCTTTGTCAGGGCCCTTTAGTCGTAAGATACCTATGAGTCCGTTGACTCATAGGGCACCAAGCTGATTCTGATATGCTTTACTACTCAATACTGGTTCTCTTTAGAATCAAGTAGCTTCATATGTTATATGATGTATCCTTTCTTTCCTATTTACATAGGATACAAGAGAACCTATAACTAGGCACAAGTACCTACAGCATTTA
>Oklahoma_p2__coassemble_547_pt1 | contig 30853 bp, 41 predicted proteins | sample Oklahoma_p2__metabat2_high_PE_034 | metagenome-assembled genome bin Oklahoma_p2 | reverse complement strand
AGGAATTATCTTACTATAGTTGAGGTATTAATTTAGATGCGTCGGCCCTGCTATTAATCAAGCATATTAAATGAGAAAGGCCCTATAGTAGGGCCTTGAAGTAAGCTATAGTCTTACCATTTTATGTCCAGGACGATTGCCAATATTAGAATCAGCTTCCAAAAATTGAAGCAGATTTTTTCTAGAGTGCACGATAAAGGTTTTTAAATTATTATAACCAATCATACCTAACAGATAATCCGCAGGTAGACGCACTGGATAACCTAGCTCAATGAGTTTTTTACAAGTATCCTTGGTTATCACATAACATGCTGCACATATGATGAATCTGCGCAAGTTAAAAATAGCATCTAAGGTTTCATTACGAAAGCCAACACGCTGAAAGTACTCAGTCTTATCATTATCAAAATAATACTTTTTAGCGCCCATTAAAGAACGAATACCATAGTTATCAGAAAAATTGACCACATCCCAAGGCTCTTTAATCAAATCAATCTTCTTCACTATCTCAAAGACATCAGATGGAGGAACCAAGTCATCCTCCATGATGACAGCATAATCGAGATTTTGGTCAATAATATGCTGATACAGACGCAGGTGTGACATAGCACATCCCTTTTCAGATAAGGACAGCTCATCTTCAATTAATACCTTGCGATTTCCTTTTAAATTAAGGATAGTTTGAGATTCATTAGAGCACAAACTCTGTTCTTCTGGAGTCATGTCCTTGCCATAGGTTGCATCAAAGAGCTCAAAATCAACCTTGTGTTGCTTTAAGATAGAGCAAATGTTTTTACGCCTGGCCTCTTGATTCTTTAAGCTAATAACAAAATACTTCACTGACATAAACAAACCTTCTACCAAACAATACTTATTAGTTAATCACTTACCTTGGTAAGCACATATTCAGCCAAAGCAACAGGAATCTCACCAACTACAGAAAACTCATAGTTTAAGCTATTCTTTCTGACAATAGAGAGTGCGCCATTGGTTAGCACAGGATAGAAAATACTGCTGCGCTTATTGCGATACACTCTAAATGAGGTGATGCCATCTGAGTACTCTTGGTAATAGCACTCAGGGCCTCCTTCTAAATATTTGCCATGCGCTACTAAATTAAAAACATTAGGGATATTAAGCTCTTTCCATGCCAATTGCTGCTCTTGTTCCTCTACGCTTTGAGCCAACTCTTGACCCTGCTCTGCTACACTTTTGATAATGCTACTATCCGAGCCATCATTACTTAAGCTCGCCCCAGCGCTAGTGCTTTCCACGCTACCTAAGCTTGGCTGGCTTGGGTCATTAGACATAGCATCTACCCCTTGCGAGGACAGACTATCAGGGCTAATGGCTACCTTATCAGCTAGCATGGCATAAGCTTCAAAACTTGAGGCGTCCTCAATATTCTTATTGAGGCTCTTGGTATTGTTCTTTCTATTGATATAGCGAAAATCAGAGGCTTCAACATCATCAAAGACAATGTCTTTGATAGGAAAATCAATGCCACCAATAGAGCGACTATCAATAGTAGTTAAGCGTGAGGCTACATTACCCTTATTATCGACTACTGTAAGCTCAATAGGAAAATCGGACTCATCCTCTTTAGCTAAAATAAACGAATATCTAAGTCCCTCTTGTGGGATTAGGCGAATTAAGCTTACCTTGCGTCCCATGACTCTAGTTCTGCCTGTTAACACACAAGAATAGTTCTTAAGTTCCTTTTTAGAGCCAAACAGATTATCCCAAATTAAAGTAGGATGCCACGAGAGCGGAGTTGGAATGATAGAGCTACCTGCATAGTCAAAACCTTTACCATTGCGCAAGGCATAGCCCCGAATATCACCATTGAGTGATTGCCAAAGCACATAATGATTGCCATTGCCATTAGAGCTTTGCAAGGTTAGATAAGGGAGGAGATTGCCATCTCCTGAAAGCACAATAACCGATTGGGAGGTGCCACTCATAACTCTCTCTCGGGTCTCATTAAAAGAGCTTATGCATAAGCTGGCAGCATCCTGAGTAGACTCTAAAAAAGCACTCTCTGCACCATTAGAGCCATAAGCAGTGTTATTAGTATGAGCAAGCGTGCTTTGCACTGTGGCCAAACCTAAACACAACATTATCAATTGAGCTGCTCTTAACATTGACCTTATCCCTCAAAAACAATGAATCTAAGTAAATTGTACCAGCTTAAATAAGCCTGCCCTAATAAAAGTCCACAATATTACTGACTTAAATCGCTACCTAGATGCTAATACATAGTAGAAAATCATAAATAAGCGATATAATAGTAATTTCTATAATAAATCTTATATTAGGATAGATGGTCTGTATTTAAGGGGTTTTATGAAAGTTGCAATTATTGGTACTGGTTATGTGGGACTTCCTACAGGTGTAGGTTTAGCTGAGCTTGGCCATGAAGTGGTATGCATTGACCGCGAGGAATCTAAGATTGCAAAATTGCAAGCAGGAAAAATCACCTTATATGAAGATGGCTTAGAGGACTTACTCAAAAAGAATTTTGAACGCGGTACTATCAAATTTACTACTTCTATGGAAGAAGGTATAAAAGATGCAGCAATAGTCATTATCGCAGTCGGCACACCTCCTCACCCAGTGACCCATGAGGCTGACTTACATTATTTATATTCAGCCGCCTCAGAGCTAGCCCACTGCTTAAAATCCTATACAGTAGTAGCTAATAAATCTACTGTGCCAGTGGGTACTGGTGATAGCGTGGAATCTATTATCAAAAAGACCTGTCCTGAGGTGGACTTTGATGTTATTTCTCTGCCTGAGTTCTTACGTGAAGGCTATGCAGTACATGACTTCTTCCATCCAGATCGTATTGTAGTTGGAGCCAATAGCCAACAGGCTAAAGATTTAATTGCCAAGCTCTATGCACCACTGTTAGAGCGCTCTCCTGACACCAAAATGCTCTATGTCTCCCGCCGCTCAAGCGAGACTATCAAATATGCAGCAAACTCTTTTTTAGCCACCAAAATCCACTTTATTAATGAAATGGCTAACTTTTGTGAGCAAACAGGAGCCAATATTTATGAAGTAGCCTCTGGTATGGGTCTTGATAGACGTATTGGCAACGCCTTTTTAAATCCAGGGCCTGGTTTTGGTGGTTCATGCTTTCCTAAAGATACCATGGCATTAGATTTCATGGCCCGTCAAAACAATGTGTATTTATCCTTAGTGCACTCGACTATTGAAGGCAATCATCAGCGCATTGATAGCATGGCAGAGCGTATCTTATTGCCTTTAGAGAACTTGGAGAATACTGAAGAACCTGTAGTAGGTGTATTAGGTCTTGCATTTAAGGAAGGCACCGATGATTGTCGAGTGTCCCCCGCAATGCAAATTGTTGAAGCTCTCTTAAAAAGCAAGCGCAAGCTTACCTTAAGGGTCTTTGATCCTCAGGCAATGGAAAACGCCAAATTATTATTAGAAGAATATGAGTCCCGTATTATCTATTGCTCTAATATCACAGAAGTTGCACAAGGTGCCGATGTTCTTGCTATTTTGACAGAGTGGCCTGAATTTAAAGATCTAGAAGGCGAAGCACTAGCTAATGTTATGCGCAATAAGGCAATAGTAGACTGTCGTAACATGCTGCTCTCAAAACAAGATAACTTAAAGGCTCTTGGCTTCTACTATCGCGGTATTGGTATTTAAAGAACCCAAGAATAGAAATAACTATGAAAATTTTAATTACAGGTGGCAACGGCTTTATTGGATCTAATTTAGCGCGCGTTTTACTTGACCAAGGACATCAGGTTGTTTGCTTAGATAATAACTATACAGGTTTGCTAAGCAATATTGAGCCTTTATTGGAGCTGGAAAATTTTAACTTTGTAGAACATGATATTTGCGATTCACTGTTAGATAATGCCCTGCTTCAGGATTTTGGCAACTTTGACCAGATTTATAACTTAGCATGTCCTGCAAGCCCTCCTGCCTATCAAGGAGAGCATGCGCTAGACACAACTAAGACATGCACTATAGGTGTATTTAATGTCTTAGATTTTGCAAAAAAGTGCGGCGCTAGAGTACTACAAGCTTCCACATCCGAAGTCTACGGCGATCCTTTAGTTCGACCTCAAGTTGAGAGCTATCGAGGCAATGTAAATCCGCATGGCATAAGAGCTTGCTATGACGAAGGCAAGCGTTGCGCTGAGAGCATTTTCTTTGATTACCATCGTATCTTTGGTCTATCCATTAAAGTGATTCGTATCTTCAATACCTATGGTACATTTATGGATCCTAAAGATGGACGTGTAGTTAGCAACTTCATTTGCCAAGCTTTACGTGGTGAGGATATTACTATCTACGGCAATGGTCAGCAGACTCGCTCTTTTTGCTATGTAGACGACTTAGTGCGAGGCATGATTGCTATGATGAACTCCCATGATGACTTCTTAGGCCCTGTTAATTTAGGAAATCCTAATGAGTTTACTATCAAGGAATTGGCTTTAAAGGTTTTAGAGAAGATTAATAATGGCTCGCAACTTATCTACCATGATTTGCCGCAAGATGATCCTCAATTCCGTCGCCCTGATATTACCTTAGCGCGTACCAAACTCAATTGGGAACCCACCATCATGCTAGATGAGGGTTTAGATAAGTCCATAGCCTACTTTAAGCGACGCCTAGGTCTATAAAACATCATACTCAAACAAAAAAATAAAACTATGGGGAGATGGGCTATGCTTTGGCATAACATTATCTCCCCATAATTATTTTAATAAGATTTAGATTAACTTGCTTTTAGTTGTTAGCAGCAGTGTCTAAAACATAGCCTTTAACATAGAGATTGATTTTCTCCAGCTCTGCTTGACGCTTATGCTTGATATCTGCCTGATAACCATGGTTATCAGTGCTTTCAATTGCATCCATATTCAAGAGCAAGTCATTATCGTTGTTTTGATAGCTAGCTAGGCTTAACCCCACTACAGGACCTACGGTAGTTGAAGCGGTAGTAGCAACGCTCTCCATATTAGGCTCAGCGGCATTATAAGTTTGCAAGCCAATGACTGCGACAGTGGCAACAGACGCAGCTACAGCTACTTGAGAAACAAAGATACCAATCTTCTTTAAATTCAAGAGAGGAGCCTTCTTGAGCTTGGCAACTTGAGCTACAGCCTCTTGAGTATTTAACTGAGCTTGGTCATTAAATGAGCCCTTGAGCATAGATGGAAGATCATTGTCATCTTCGTATGGAGGAACCCAAGATACAGGCTCTTCTGTAGCAATTTTAGCCATAACCTTATCAGAAAAGTTAAGGTCTACTTGATTTGGCAGCTCATTACGTAAGGTGCTTCTAATCAATGCCCAATTTTTCAAGTGCGATTTAACCTCATCAGAGGCGAGCAGAGCGCTATCCTCGGAAAATTGCTGATGGCATTGTCCATCAAAAAGCTCCGAGGCGTGCAACAGATGCTCGTTATTTTTTGATGACACGTTTTGCATATACTGCTCCAAACTAACTAATTTCCTTTTGAAAACTGAGCCATCTTATCTTCGATATACTGACGTGCTCGAAAAATACGGGATCTTACGGTACCAATGGGAGTATCCATAATTAAAGCAATATCCTCATAGGACATTTCTTCAACTTCGCGTAAGACAATAGCTCGTTTTAAATCCTCAGGAAGCTCATCCATAGCTTGACGAATAATCTTTTGCAGTTCGTCAGACTCTAATAATGCATCAGGCGAATCGTTAGTTGTAAGTAATCCTCTTACATCTTGCTGGCTATCAAAATCAGGATCATCCACATCTACTGAGTAGCGATGCTTTTGATTTTGCTCTAAAAATGACTTGGCGGTATTGCAAACAATACGATAAAGCCAAGTATAAAAAGAGCTCTCTCCTCTGAAATTCGCAAGAGCACGATAAGCTCTAATAAAAGATTCCTGCGCGACATCATTAGCATCAAAATAATTATTCACATACTTATATGCGATATCGCACACTTTATGTTGATAACGTAATACTAAGATGTTGTAGGCTTCTTTATCGCCTTGTTGTACCAGTTCGACGATAGATTGATCGCTAGCAGCCTCTAAAGCTGTTTTTTTCGTCACATTTACGTCCTTTCAACATCTCTTTCACTTATTTAGACAGAGTAACAAAAGCTAAGTTCCCTTAAGCGTTATCAAAAATCAATTTTTTGCCTTTTTTTACTTGCAAAAAGAGCATGCTTACGCCATTTATAGCAGTCAAATTAAACAACAAAATTTAATATCCAACATGGCTTTGCCCTCAAAAAATGTTGCTCTGTGGCAACTAGCCTTCAATGAAGGCTCATTATAGACTAAAAGCAGTGGCGCTCTTGGTATTTGACTAATTTTTATGAGTTTAACCACTGAACGACTTTTTGAGCCGCTTGATAGAGCTTTGCATCTAAAAGGTGCAATTTGCTATTAATTTGCCCCACATAACATCAAGGGTCTAAAATCAACTTATAACAAATGTTTAACTAAACTACAGCTGAGCTCAATTAAGCTCTAGCATAAGCTGATTGGTAGCGTTCTTACTAGGATTTACAGTGAGCTGCTTAGGGCGTGCAGAACTCACTTTGCGGCATCAAAACTTGCGATGCTACACTTTGACAGAGGGCAGGATCCTTTGCCACTTATGCTCGACACACGCCTCTTCTATACAAGAAGAGTCTTTTTACCTGAACCACTAAAGGAGAGCAGCATAGCAACCATTGTCTTATCACAACAGAGGGTGTTGTGCTGAAATTTCTATGAACTATACAACCGACTGCCTAATTATTGGAAGTGGCGCAGCAGGACTTACCCTTGCCTTGGGTATTGCTCAGAAAGCTAAAGTTATCGTTCTTTCTAAAGCCGATGTCTGTGCAGGATCAACCAACTACGCTCAAGGTGGTATTGCTGGCGTCTACAATATTAAAGATGACCAAGATTCCATTGAAAACCATATACAAGACACTTGTGTTGCAGGCTCCTTTATTTGCGACAAGAACGTAGTACGCTATGTCGCAGAGCACGCCCATGATTCCATTCAATGGTTAATTGACGCTGGTGTTCCTTTTGATCTTAAAGAAGAGCCAGCCCAAAAAGATCAGTCTCCATACCACCTCCACCGCGAGGGTGGTCACTCCAATCGCCGTATCTTCCACGCCGAAGACCACACTGGCCGCTCCATTCAAGAAACCTTAGTTGCCCGTGCTAAAGAGCATCCAAATATCACCATTTTAGAAGATCGTTATGCCATCGATTTAATTACCACTAAGAAGTTAAATCTCCCAGGCAATCGCGTCTTAGGTGCTTATGTTCTTAACGAAAAAGAAGACCATGTAGAGACCATTAATGCTCGTTATGTAGCTTTATGTACTGGCGGTGCCTCCAAGGTCTATCAATACACCTGTAACCCAGAGGTCAGCTCTGGTGACGGTATTGCTATGGCATGGCGTGCAGGCTGTCGTGTTGCCAATATGGAATTTAATCAATTCCACCCTACCACTTTGTATAATGCTGATGACCGCAACTTCTTACTTACCGAAGCCTTGCGAGGTGAGGGCGCTACCTTAGAGCGTAAAGATGGCACTCGCTTTATGCCAGAGTACGATGAAAGATGCGAATTAGCTCCTCGTGATATCGTAGCTCGCGCTATTGACCACGAGATGAAGAAGACAGGCGCTGATTGCATGTACCTCAATATCAGCCACAAGCCTGCTGACTTCGTTAAAAAGCACTTCCCTACTATTTATGAGCGCTGCTTAAAGGTAGGTATTGATATCACTAAGCAACCTATTCCTATTGTACCAGCCGCCCACTTCTCTTGCGGTGGCGTCATGGTCGACAATAAGGGTCGTACCGATATCCAAGGCCTTTATGCCATTGGTGAGGTAGCCTATACAGGTCTTCATGGAGCCAATCGCTTAGCCTCTAACTCTTTATTAGAGTGCGTAGTATATGGTCAAGCCGCAGCTCGCAATATGCTAAAGCACTTAGATGAGGAAGATTGCGATTACGTAGCCAGCATTGATATTCCAGCTTGGGATGAAAGCCGTGTGAGCGATTCTGATGAGGAAGTGATTATTACCCACAATTGGCATGAGTTACGCCTCATGATGTGGGACTATGTTGGTATTGTGCGTACTAATAAGCGTCTCCAGCGCGCTATGCACCGCATTAACTTACTCAAGAGCGAAGTTAGCGAGTACTACTCTAATTTCAAGGTTTCCAAAAACTTGCTAGAGCTACGTAACTTACTACAAGTCGCTGAAATTATTGTGCGTTCTGCTCAAGAGCGCAAAGAGTCCCGTGGCTTACACTACTCTTTAGACTACCCAAATCAGTTAGATAACCCAACTCCAACTATCTTATCTAAAGACTGCATTGATAAGTAGAGTTCTAGCTAGCATAGTTTTATAGCGAAAAATCAAACTTTTATACCGCAAGGGCATCCTCTGTGATGCCCTTTTTGTTTTGATAAGACAATATGGCCTACAATACCCAACTAGACCACTTAGCTTAAACTTTATCTTATCAAGGAGAGCAGCTATTAAAGGAATACTTTTAGCAGGCGGCAAAGGCACAAGACTCTATCCTCTGACCAAAACTATCTCCAAACAGCTCCTGCCTGTTTACGATAAGCCTATGATTTATTATCCGCTCTCGACCTTAATGCTCTTTGATATCAAAGATATCTTAATTATCTCAACTCCAGAAGATACCCCAAATATCAAAGCGCTCTTAGGAGATGGCAGCCACTTAGGACTCCACTTGCAATATGCGATTCAAGAAGAACCGCGCGGCATTGCTGAGGCCTTTATTATTGGAGCTCAATTTATTGGTAATGACAATGTGTGCTTAATTTTAGGCGATAATATCTTTTATCTAGGCGAGCATATCAATAAGTACATAGCCGCTATTCATGAACATGAACACTCCCTAGCTACGATCTTTGCTTACCATGTGTCCAATCCTGAGCGCTTTGGCGTTATTGACTTGGATAAACAAGGCAGAATACGCGGTATTGAAGAAAAACCCAAGCAGCCTAAATCTAACTTTGTATCTGTAGGTCTATACTTCTATCCTAGCGATGTCGTAGCCAAAGCACATAAGCTCAGCCCTTCTGCGCGCCAGGAGCTAGAAATTACTGACCTAAACAATCTCTATTTACAAGAGGGCCGACTTCAAGCACTACCGCTGCTACGCGGCAATGCCTGGCTCGATGCGGGAACTCCTGACTCACTTATGGATTCGAGCACTTTCGTACAAATCATTGAAAAAAGACAGGGACTTAAAATTGCTTGCCTTGAGGAAATTGCCTATAAAAAAGGCTTTATCATGGCAGAACATTTAGATGCCATCATTAGCTCTTTAGCTCCAGGACACTATAAAGACTACCTAAATCAGGTCTTACACCACGACTATGAATTTTATTAATACCCCTTTGCACGATCTAGTCATTATTGAACCCACAGTATATAAAGATGCACGAGGCCATTTTTTTGAGTCCTATAATCAAAAGCTCTTTGAAGAGCATGGCATATTTATTAACAGCGCTCAAGACAATCAATCGCAGTCAAGCTATGGGGTATTGCGCGGCATGCACTGCCAGCTAGGAAAACATGCTCAAGCCAAGCTCATTCGCGTACTCTATGGCCAAGTTCAAGATATAGTAGTCGACATTAGACCTAGCTCGCCTACCTTTGGGCAGCATTTTAGTATGGAGCTTAGCGATACTAACTTTAAAGAGCTCTACGTACCTAAAGGGTTCTTACATGGCTTTTTAACTGTAAGTCCTATGGCTATAGTCTCTTATAAGTGTGACTCTTTCTACTGTAAAGAATCTGAGTTTACAGTAAGATTTGATGATCCAACTTTAAATTTGCCTTGGCAAATTCAAAAAGGGCCCATACTGCAATCAGATAAAGACCAAGCTGGCAGGAATTGGGATGAGCTGCTGCAAGCACTAAGTGCCCAACAACAATAATTAACCAGTAGGAGAGATAGCTATGGCCAAGGCAATATTAGTAACAGGAGGAGCTGGATTTATTGGCTCTAACTTTGTACCTTATTTTTGTCGCAAGCATCCTGAGTACCTAGTAATAGTGCTAGACAAGCTTACTTATGCGGGAAATATAGACAATTTGCATGAGTGCCAAGGCCTGATTAACTACGCCTTTATCCATGGTGATATTTGCGATAGTGCGCTCATTAATAATATTTTTGCCTCCTACAATATCAGCGGTATTATCCACTTTGCTGCCGAGAGCCATGTAGATAACTCCATCACTGGTCCTAAGGCTTTTGTAGACACTAATATTGTAGGTACTTTTAATCTACTCCAAGCAGCTAATCTCTACTGGATGGAAAAATCGCATCAAGTACGCAAGGGTTGCGAACACTGTCGCTTCCATCACATTTCAACTGATGAGGTCTATGGTTCTTTAGGAGCACAAGGGCTCTTTACCGAACAAAGCCCTTATGCCCCTAATTCACCATACTCAGCTAGCAAGGCTAGCTCTGACATGTTAGTGAGGTCGTATTTCCATACTTATGGACTAAATGTCACGACCTCTAATTGCTCCAACAATTACGGCCCTAAGCAGCACCCTGAGAAGCTTATCCCTAAGACTATCTATAATTGCTTGCATCAAATGCCAATTCCTATTTATGGTAAGGGCAACAATATACGTGACTGGCTATACGTCCAAGACCATTGTGAGGCCATTGACCTCATTTTTCATCAAGGCAAGGCAGGCGAGACCTACAATGTAGGGGGCAATAATGAAGTGGATAATCTCACCTTAGTCACTAATATCTGCCGCTATCTTGACAACCTCTGCCCACGCGCCAATGGCGAGCGATATGAGGACTTAATCTGCCACGTAGAGGATAGAGCAGGCCATGACTTTAGATATGCAATTGACTCAAGCAAGATTAAACAAGAGCTTGCCTGGCAGCCTGCTTTTAGCTTCGATAAGGCACTTAAATCCACTATTTTGTGGTGCATACAAAATATGATGCACTAAGAGCATTAGCTTAGACATGCAATGTTTCCATTTCAACTGAAACAAAAAGATAAGCAAATATACTTATGAAGGACTACCATCTACTGTTAGCCTGTGACAAATATTATTTGCCATATATGTTTGTCGTTTGCCAGTCAGTACTAAATGGCATTAAAAATAGCCAAACAAGCACTCAAGATAACGAGCAGATTATCTTCAATGTTATAAATAAGTGGCGAAAACCACTGGGCTTGCCCAGTGGGTGAAAGCCACTATGTTTTTATAAAGATGATCTAAATTTAAGATTCTTGGTTCAAATAGAGTTTGTTGGAAAAGGAAGGCAAAACTGACTTGCTTGGTAGCACATATGCTTTTAAGCTAAAGCTTATATAGATACATCTAATAGAAATAAAAAAACACGGTAGGGTTTATCCTTGCCGTGTTTTTTATTAATGAGGCGAGCCTCTTATTTTTAAGGCCGCTATAACACAAGATTAGCCTTGACGCTGCTTGTGCTTTGGATTATCGCAGATGATGCGAACTACACCGTGGCGACGAACCACTTTGCAGTTACGGCAAATCTTCTTAACAGAAGCACCTACTTTCATGATATCAACTCCGTTTAGTGGACAGCTAAGCCCTTAATCTAGGCTTAGCAAAATTATTTAACGTCCGTAATTCCTGAGGTTTGCCTTACGCATAAGGTCGCCATACTGCTGATTCATACGATGGCTTTGTAACTGAGCTACGAAATCCATGATTACTACAACAATAATCAGTAAGGATGTACCACCAAAATAGAACTGTACGTTAAACCAGTTCATTAAGAGCTGCGGTACAAGACATACTAAAACCATGTAAATCGAACCAGAGAGAGTTAAACGAGTCATGACCTTGTCAATGAAACGTGCTGTCTGCTCACCAGGACGAATACCAGGAATAAATGCACCACTCTTCTTTAAGTTCTCAGCTACTTCACGTGGATTGAACACTAAAGCAGTGTAGAAGAAAGTAAAGAATACGATTGCTGCTGCATAGAGGAGCTCATAAAGAGGCTGACCTGGCTGCAAGAATAAAGAAATTTCTTGCAATACGTTTGCAACAGCGTTCTCACCTTGACCAAACCAAGAAACGATGGTGCCAGGGAATAAGATGATCGAGGAAGCGAAAATCGCTGGGATCACACCTGACATATTGATCTTTAAAGGTAAGTTGCTTCGTGGTTGTGAAATAATACGGTTGCCCATCTGGCGCTTGGCATAGTCGATAGCAATTCGACGCTGACCGCGCTCGACGAACACTACGAAGAAGGTAACTACGACCACTACCACGCCGATGATCAGCAGTGCGATGGTGGATAAATCACCTTGACGTGCCTGTTCAATTGTGGAGGCAAGTGCAGAAGGAAGTCCTGCCACAATACCTGCAAAAATGATCAGAGAAATACCGTTGCCGATACCACGCTCAGTGATCTGTTCACCAAGCCACATCAGGAACATCGTGCCAGTTACCAAGGAAACGGTAGTTACAAAATAAAAACCAAATCCTGGATTATCGACTAAACCAGGCATCATATTTGGAATACCTGTAGCAATACCTATAGCTTGTAGGGTTGCTAAAAATAAAGTCGAAACACGAGTGTACTGAGTGATCTTGCGTCTACCTGACTCACCTTCTTTACGAAGTTCAGCTAAGGTAGGGTTAATCACTGCCAATAATTGGATGATAATCGACGCAGAGATATAAGGCATGATACCTAATGCTAGAACAGAGGCACGCTCTAAAGCGCCTCCACTAAACATATTGAACATGCCAATGATGGTTCCGCTCTGATCATCAAAAAGTCGCTGTAAGACATCAGCATTGACTCCAGGCACTGGAATGTAGGAACCAAGTCTAAACATAATCAGACCGATTACTACAAAGAGCAGGCGAGAGCGTAACTCAGAATTGCCGCCTTGTGCCTGTGCTTGAGCTTCGCGACCCTTTTCTAGGAGCGATTTTCTAGCCATGCAAATCTCCAAAGAGCGCACCTAGTGCGCTCCGCGATGATTACTTGTTCTTGGCAGCAGCCTTTTCAGCCTTATCTTTCTTAGCTGGCTTAACAATGCCAGTAGCAGCTAACTTGTCCTGAAGCATCTTGTTCTTGTTTGCACGACGAACAGCGGACTTCTCGCGACGAGCAGCGGCAGCTAAGGTGTAAGAAGCTACCTCTACGGTACCACCAGCAGCCTCAATAGCAGCCTTAGCACCACGGGTAATGCCTAAGCCCTTAACCTCAACCTTACGGGTGAAATTAGGAACCTTAGAAAGAACGATCTTGACATACTTGATCTTCTTGTTGATCAAGCGTGCCTTTAAAAGGCTTGCCATGTCAACTACGTCACCCTCAATGCGGTTTAAGTCATTGAGTAAAACCTCAGCGGTGAGGTCAGACTTTGGTGAGTAGAAGCCAAACTTTGGCAAACGAATCTTTAAAGGCATCTGACCGCCTTCAAAGCCTGGACGAACGTTAGGGCTCTTACGAGCACCAGAACCCTTGATACCGCGACCGCAGGTCTTGCCTAAGCCTGAGCCGATACCACGGCCTACACGAACGTGCTTACGGTGGGAGCCTTCTGCTGGCTTAAGAGTATTAAGACGCATATTGATATTACTCCTCAACCTTAATCATGTAGCTAACCTTGTTAATCATACCGCGAACAGAAGGAGTATCCTCTAATTCAACGGTGTGACGAATGCGACGTAAACCAAGGCCACGAATAGTAGCAACGTGATCTGGCTTACGGCCAATGATGCTACGTACTTGGGTAACTTTGATGGTTTTCTTCTCGGCCATTTTTTACTCCAAGATTTCCTTAACAGAAAGACCACGCTTTGCAGCGATCTGCTCAGGAGTACGCTGAGAAGCTAAGGCGGCAACAGTAGCACGAACTACGTTGATTGGGTTGGTAGAACCATAGGTCTTAGCTAAAACATTACGTACGCCAGCAACTTCGAGCACAGCACGCATAGCACCGCCAGCGATAATACCAGAACCTTCAGAAGCAGGTTGCATGTATACCATAGAGCCAGAGTGCTCACCCTTAACAGCATGGAAAAGGGTACCGTCGTTTAAAGAAATGTTCTTATTGATGTTACGACGAGCTTGCTCGATTGCCTTTTGAATGGCAGCAGGAACCTCAGAGGCCTTGCCATAGCCATAGCCTACGCGGCCATTGCCATCACCAACAACAGTTAAAGCGGTGAAAGAGAAAATACGACCACCCTTAACTACCTTGGCTACGCGATTTACAGCGACTAACTTCTCTTGAAGCTCGCCAGCTTGAGTTTCATCTTTGTGTTGCATTGAAGTTACTCCTAGAACTTGAGGCCAGCTTCACGAGCAGCATCAGCTAGAGCTGCAACACGGCCGTGATACTTGTAACCAGAACGGTCAAAAGCTACGCTCTCAACCTTTGCAGCTAAGGCACGCTCAGCAATGGTCTTGCCGATTAACTTTGCAGCCTCAACATTACCGGTATACTTAATCTCCTTTACTAACTCTTTCTCTAAAGTGCTAGCAGAGGCTAATACGCGGCTATCATTGTCAATTACTTGAGCGTAGATGTGACGAGGAGTGCGAGTAACGACGAGGCGAGTAACACCCAACTCGTGCATCTTTGCGCGTGACTTAGTAGCACGACGGATGCGAGATTGTTTCTTATCAAACATGGTTTTTACCTCAATCCTTACTTCTTCTTAGCTTCCTTGATACGGACTACTTCGTCAGAGTAGCGGATACCCTTGCCCTTGTAAGGCTCTGGAGCGCGGTAAGCGCGGATATCAGCAGCAACCTGACCTAAGAGAGCCTTATCAAAGCCCTTAAGGACGATTTCAGTCTGAGATGGGGTCTCACAAGTGATACCCTCTGGAAGCTCATGATTTACTGGGTGAGAGAAGCCTAAAGCTAAGTTTAGAACATTACCCTTGGCCTGTGCACGGAAGCCCACACCAACGAGGTTTAACTTCTTCTCGTAGCCCTTATCAAGGCCTACAACCATGTTCTGCAATAAGGCACGGGTGGTACCAGATTGCATGTTAGCCTCAGCAGACTCATCAGCAACAGCTACGTGAAGAGCATTGTTGTCTAAAGTAACCTTCACTTTATCGTGAGCGGTTAACTGCATTTGGCCTTTCTTGGATTTGATAGTGATTAATTGGCCGTCGATGGAGACCTCGACGCCTTGAGGAACTAAAACTGGTTCCTTAGCAATACGTGACATGTCCCCTCCTTATGCGACGTAGCAAACAACTTCGCCGCCTAAACCGTCCTTACGGGCGGCACGGTCGGTCATTAGGCCTTTAGAGGTAGAAATTACCGCAATGCCTAAGCCATTCATAATGCGTGGAAGATCGCGGCACTTCTTGTAGATACGAAGGCCAGGACGTGAAACGCGCTGAATCATCTCTACTACTGGCTTGCCCTCGTAGTACTTAAGACCGATCTCAAGTACCTTCTTGGTATCGCCAGTTACGTTAACAGAGGCAATGTAGCCCTCTTTTAACAACAAGTTGGCAATAGCAAGCTTTTGCTTGGAGGAAGGCATGGACACCATAACCTTGCCAGAAGCTTGGCCGTTACGAATACGGGTCAGCAAATCCGCGATAGGATCTTGCATGCTCATGTGTGTCTCTCCTCTTACCAGCTAGCCTTGTGAAGGCCAGGAATCTCACCACGCATCATGTGCTCACGGAGCTTAATACGGCATAAGCCGAACTTGCGTAGGTAACCATGTGGACGGCCAGTCTCAGCACAGCGATTGCGCTGACGGCATGGGCTTGAATCGCGTGGTAAAGCAGCTAAGGCTTGGACAGCTGCAAAACGCTCTTCATCAGAAAGAGATACACTGGAAATCTTTTGCTTGAGCTCTTGGCGCTTTGCAAAATACTTATCAGCAAGGCGCTCACGCTTGAGCTCACGGTTCTTCATAGAAGTCTTAGCCATTTAGGTTCGTCCTAATTACTTAGCCTGAGTGCGGAATGGGAACTTGAAAGCCTCTAATAAGGCACGACCCTCTTCATCAGTCTTGGCGGTAGTTGTGATGGTGATGTCAAGGCCACGAATAGTGTCAACCTTGTCATAGTCGATCTCTGGGAAGATGATCTGCTCGCGGACACCCATAGAATAGTTGCCACGGCCATCAAAAGACTTGGAAGATAAACCACGGAAATCGCGGATACGTGGGATAGAGATTACGATTAAACGCTCTAAGAATTCCCACATGCGCTCACCACGTAAAGTTACCTTACAACCGATAGGGTAACCTTCACGAATATGGAAGCCCGCTACAGACTTGCGAACCTTGGTGATTAATGGCTTCTGGCCAGAGATAGCGGCCATGTCGCGTGCTGCGTTCTCGAGAACCTTCTTGTCAGCAACAGCCTCACCAACACCCATGTTAAGGGTGATCTTCACAATCCGAGGGACTTGCATGACTGTTTTGTAACCAAACTTTTCAGTTAAAGCTTTGATTACTTCCTGCTTGTATTGATCATGCAGTTTCGCCATCGTTATTACTCCTGAATAAAACTGCTATTAAGCCTTAGTAGGGATGATTTCGTTGTTGGACTTGAAGAAACGAACCTTCTTGCCATCTTCAAAACGGAAACCAACCTTATCAGCCTTGTTAGTGCTTGGGTTTAAGATTGCTACGTTAGAGATATCGAGTGGAGCTTCCTTAGATTGCTTGCCACCTTCAATACCCATTGCTGGGTTAGCCTTAACGTGCTTGGTAACGAGGTTTAAACCCTCAACTAATACTTTGTGATCTTTGGTTAGAACGGAAAGAACCTTACCAGTCTGACCCTTGGACTTGCCAGCGATCACTATAACTTCATCATTGCGGCGGATTTTCGCTGCCATGTTTATACCCCTTAAAATTAGAGTACTTCTGGAGCTAAAGACACAATCTTCATAAACTGCTCACCGCGAAGCTCACGGGTAACAGGTCCGAAAATACGAGTGCCAATTGGCTCGTGCTGGCCGTTTAATAAAACAGCAGCATTGCTATCAAAGCGGATGACAGAACCGTCAGCACGGCGTACACCCTTCTTGGTGCGTACTACAACGGCGTCAACAACATCGCCCTTCTTGACTTTGCCGCGTGGGATTGCTTCCTTGACAGACACCTTGATGATGTCGCCAATAGCAGCATAACGGCGGTGAGATCCACCAAGGACCTTAATGCACATTACGCTACGAGCACCCGAGTTGTCAGCAACGTCGAGCATGGTTTGCATCTGGATCATTTAAGAATGCTCCAAGGTTAAAAAAACAATAGTTCCCCTCTCAATAAGTTAGAGGGCGCTGAATGATACCATGAAAACAAAACTTTTGCAAGTTTTTGTGCTTTATATCTCAATTTTTCAAAATTTTTCTATAGAGCACCAGATTCCATAGTCAAAAGCCTGCGCCATGTACCTAATAGAGTGGAAACGAGATAACTAACGATTTTTTCAAGGGCCACAATATAGCGCTTTTTGAAATATAAAAAAAGGATCCTTAAGATTACTCATAAGGATCCTTTTTAATAAACTAACTAGAATAATACCCAGTTATAAAGCAACTTATTCTGCCTTCTCAAGAACAGATACTAAGGTCCAAGCAATGGTCTTAGCAACTGGACGGCACTCTTGGATCTCAACGAGATCGCCCTTGCGTGCGTCGTTGTTAACGTCTTGAACGTGGAACTTAGTAGTACGCTTTAAAATCTTTCCGTAGATTGGGTGCTTAACACGACGCTCTACAGCTACGACGCAAGCCTTTTGCATCTTATCGCTAACAACGCGACCACGGAGGGTGCGTGCTACTTTTTGAGTGTTCTGATTATCAGACATTTAAGCACACCTCTATTGAGCGCTTTGAGCGCGAAGCTTCTCAGCTAAAACAGTATTAACACGGGCAATGTTACGACGAACCTTGCGGATGTTGTCAGTCTGCATAAGCTGATTAGTCTTGTGTTGGAAACGGAGATTGAATTGCTCACGCTGAAGGTCATTAAGTTCAGTCTTAAGCTCTTCAACGGACTTAGTACGTAACTCACTTGCCTTCATTAGATCACCGCCTTACGAACGAAAGTAGTGGTAACAGATAACTTGGCAGCTGCAAGACGGAAAGCCTCACGAGCTACTTCCTCAGGGATACCACTGAGTTCAAAGAGTACCTTACCTGGCTGAATTGGGCATACCCAATATTCAACAGTACCCTTACCTTTACCCATACGAACACCGAGAGCCTTCTGGGTGATTGGCTTGTCTGGGAATACACGGATCCAAACCTTACCAACACGCTTCATCTCACGAGTGAAAGCACGACGGGCAGCCTCAATCTCACGAGCAGTAATCTGGCCGCGAGAAGTTGCCTTTAAACCGTACTCGCCGAAGGATACTTCGCTTCCTGCGTAGGCTAAGCCCTCGTTACGACCCTTTTGGGTCTTGCGATACTTTGTACGCTTTGGTTGTAACATTTATTCTATCCTCCGTTACTCAGCAGCTGGGGCCTCAGCAGCCTGGGCAGGCTTCTTTTGACCCTGAGCATTGCGACCACCACGGCGGTTGTTGCGAGCGCCATTGTCGTTACGACGACGGCCCTTGCGATCGGCTGGAGCTGCATTGCGCTCGTCGGTCTCTTCCTGGTTGAGAGGTAATTGACCTAAAACCTCACCCTTGAAGATCCATACCTTAACACCGATAACACCGTAAGTAGTTACAGCCTCGGATAAAGCATAGTCGATATCAGCACGTAAGGTGTGTAATGGTACACGGCCTTCACGTAACCACTCGGAACGAGCGATTTCTGCACCGCCTAAACGGCCAGACACTTCAACCTTAATACCCTTGGCACCAACACGCATAGCGTTTTGGATAGCCTTCTTCATAGCGCGGCGGAACATTACGCGACGCTCGAGCTGTGAAGCGATAGAATCGGCTACTAACTTTGCATCGAGATCTGGCTTACGAACTTCGCTGATGTTTACCTGAGCTGGAACACCTGCGATGTCAGTAATCTTCTTGCGAAGCTTCTCGACGTCTTCGCCCTTCTTGCCAATAACGATACCAGGACGAGCAGTGTGAATGGTTACACGAATGCTCTTTGCTGGACGGTCAATGACAATCTTAGAAACAGAGGCGTTCTTGAGTTCTTGAGTTAAGTACTTACGAACCTCAAAATCGCTCTTGATATTGGCTGGGAAATCCTTGGTGGATGCATACCAGACCGATGAGTAAGGCTTAGTAATACCAAGTCTTATTCCAATCGGATTTACCTTCTGACCCATCTTAAGCTCCTGTTAGCGCTCAGCAACGTAAATGGAAATATGAGAGGTTCTCTTTACAATGCGGTCAGCACGGCCTTTGGCACGTGGCATTACGCGCTTGAGAGATGGACCCTCATCGATCATGATGCGAGAAACAATTAACTTGTCGGCATCTAAGCCAGAATTGTTCTCAGCATTGCTAACGGCAGACTTTAATACCTTATTGATTAAAGCAGCAGCCTTGCGTGGGCTGAACTGTAAGAGGTCAAAAGCCTGATTAACAGGCATACCGCGTACCTGGTCAGCAACTAAACGTGCTTTTTGGGCAGAAGTACGAGCAAAACGATGTACAGCCTTTACTTCAGTCATTGTCTTTACTCCTACTACTTACCCTTCTTATCCGTAGCAGCGTGACCACGGAAAGTGCGGGTAGGGGCGAACTCGCCCAACTTGTGACCAACCATTTCATCGGAAACGTATACAGGTACGTGCTGACGGCCATTGTGCACAGCAATCGTCATACCGATCATGGCAGGAATAATCATTGAACGGCGAGACCAAGTCTTAATTGGCTTTTTATCAGCGCTAGTAGCTGCCTGTTCAACCTTCTTCAATAAGTGCGCGTCAATGAACGGGCCTTTCTTTAAAGAACGTGGCATGTTATTTCCTCACTAACGATTAACGGTGACGAACAATGTACTTGTCAGTACGCTTGTTCTTACGGGTCTTAAAGCCCTTGCATGGGGTACCCCATGGAGAACGAGGCTGAATACCCTTGTTGCGGCCCTCACCACCACCGTGTGGGTGATCGATTGGGTTCATGGACATACCGCGAACGGTAGGACGAACACCACGCCAACGGTTGGCACCAGCCTTACCTAATTGACGGAGCATGTGCTCGGAGTTACCTACTTCACCGATAGTTGCGCGACCGTTAGCAAGTACGCGGCGCATTTCACCAGAACGCATACGTAAGGTTACATAGTCACCCTCACGAGCTAAGATCTGGCAGAAAGAACCAGCAGAACGAGCAAACTGAGCACCCTGACCTGGAACTAACTCAACAGCGTGAACGCTAGTACCAACAGGGATATTGCGGAGAGGTAAAGCGTTACCAACCTTGATTGGGGCGCTATCACCGCTCATGATCTTGTCGCCAGCTTGTAAGCCCTTAGGAGCTAAGATATAGCGACGCTCACCATCAGCATAAACAACTAATGCAATGTGAGCAGAACGATTTGGATCGTACTCAAGACGCTCTACGCGACCCTCGATACCATCCTTCTGACGCTTAAAATCGATTAAACGATAGCGCTGCTTGTGACCACCACCGATGTGACGAGTTGAGATGTGACCATAGTTGTCACGGCCACCAGTCTTACGCTTCTCAACTACGAGTGATGGGCATGGACCACCCTTCCACAGATCAGGATTCTTGATCTGAATTACGTGGCGACGACCTGCGGAGGTAGGCTTAGTCTTAATGATAGCCATTAGTTGCTCTCCTTGTCAGCTGCCTGAGCGCTGTAGTCGATCTTAGAACCCTCAGCTAAAGTGACATAGGCCTTCTTCCAGTCGGAGCGGCAGCCATAGCCATGAGCTGAACGACGCTTCTTACCAAGAACGTTTAAAGTGCGAACTGCAGCAACATTCACGTTGAAGATAGATTCAACAGCCTGCTTAATCTCTTGCTTGTTAGCATCCTTAACAACCTTGAAAACATAGGTGTTAGTTTGCTCTGCAATAGCGCTCTTCTCAGTGATAATAGGGGCGCGAAGGATGTTCATTAAACGAGCATTCATCATTTGGTGATATCCTCCTCAACCTTCTTGAGAGCAGCAGCGGTAATTAATACCTTGTCGAAGCCAACAAGATTTACAGGGTTGAAAGAAGCAGAACCTGGCTGGCAAACTTCAACCTTGTAAAGGTTACGAGCAGCTAAGAATAAATTCTCATCAAACTCTTCAGTTACGATCAAGACTTGCTTTAACTCAAGATCCTTGAGCTTGCTTACTAAGGTCTTGGTCTTGTGGTTCTCTAACTTTAAGTCCTCAACAACGACTAAGCGATCTTGACGAACTAACTCAGAGAGGATGCTCTGCATAGCAGCGCGGTACATCTTACGATTTACCTTCTGAGACCAATCTTGTGGCTTAGCAGCGAAGATGGTACCACCAGCACGCCATAATGGAGAACGAGTAGAACCAGCACGAGCACGGCCAGTACCCTTCTGGCGGAAAGGCTTCTTGCCGCCGCCTGAAACCTCAGAACGGGTCTTTTGCGCTTTAGTTCCTGCACGAGCGGTACTTAGGTAAGCAACAACTACCTGATGTACCAGCGCTTCATTGAACTCGCGACCAAAGGCACTATCAGATACCTCTAGTGGCTTGCCAGCGCCAATCATCTTTAATTCCATGATTCCTTTACCTCAGGTTAAGCTTTAACACTTGGCCTTACGATGAGATCCCCGTTGTTAGCGCCTGGAACAGCACCCTTTACGAGGAGTAGGTTGCGCTCAGCATCGATGCGAACGAGGTCTAAGCACATAACAGTGACCTTCTCGCCGCCCATGCGACCAACCATCTTCTTGCCCTTGAACACGCGACCTGGAGTCTGGTTTTGACCAGTAGAACCAGGAACACGGTGGGAACGTGAGTTACCGTGAGTAAAGTCCTGAGTACGGAAGTTATAGCGCTTTACGGTACCAGCAGTGCCCTTACCTTTTGACTGGCCAGTAACATCTACCTTGGCAACACCTTCTAAAGCGTCTACCTTAATCTCAGAGCCAACTTGATACTTCTCAAGCTCGGAAGGCTCTAAACGGAACTCCCATAAACCGCGGCCAGCAGTGACACCAGTCTTAGCGAAGTGACCAGTCTCAGCTTTGTTCATACGAGAAGCTTTGCGCTCACCAGTGGTGACCTGAATAGCGGTATAGCCATCAGTATCCTGATTTTTGATCTGGGTGACGCGATTAGCCTCAACTTGGATTACGGTTACTGGAACTGACTTACCGTCCTCGTTAAATACGCGGGTCATTCCAAGCTTGCGGCCAATTAAACCGATTGACATTGTAATTTTCCCCCTCGTTAGCGAAGGCTGATTTGAACATCTACGCCAGCAGCAAGATCTAAACGCATTAAAGCGTCAACAGTCTTCTCTGTAGGCTCCACGATGTCTACTAAACGCTTGTGAGTACGAATTTCGTACTGGTCACGGGCATCCTTGTTGACGTGTGGGGAGATGAGGATGGTATAGCGCTCCTTACGAGTTGGGAGCGGGATCGGACCGCGTACCTGAGCGCCAGTGCGCTTTGCAGTCTCAACGATTTCAGCAGTCGAATGATCGATTAATCTGTGGTCGTATGCCTTGAGGCGGATCCGAATTCTTTGGTTCTGCATTACAGACTCCGAAAAATAAAAGAACATGTAGGCACATGCCTTCCTATCTCTATTCATCTTAAGAATGAAGACAAGAGGATGCTCTACCAAAACGAGTCTCCCAAACTTAGGGAGAGTATCTCAGCCACAGTTATTGGTACTGGAGGGCTGGACTGTGCATTTCTAAAACTTAACCACTGTGACGTGGCGCACAGATTTTGTGCGGACTATTATACTGTTATAAATCAGATTTGCAAGCAATTTTTAAATTTTTTTTGCGGCTTTTTTGCGCTAATATAAAAGCACCATCCATCATAAGGAAAGCCTTGACATGTCCCAAGATCTAATTTCAGTCATTATCCCAGTCTATAAGGCAGCAGACTATATTAAAGAGCGCGGCTTTAGCATCATCAATCAAACCTATCCTAATATCGAGTTCATTTTTGTCGAGGACTGCTCTCCTGACAATACTTGGCAAGTGCTCCAAGAGTTTAAATCCTCACATCCTGACAAAAATATTATCCTCTATCACAATGAAAAGAATTTAGGCCCAGGCCCTGCTAGAAACAAAGGCTTCGAGCTTTCTTCTGGCAAGTATGTATACTTTGCAGATGCGGATGATGAGGCAGACATCAACTTACTACAAAAAGCCTATGATAAACTTGAGGCAGAGCAATCTGATTTTGTCTTATTTGGCCACCAGAGAATTGAAGGTGACAAAATTGAAAATCAAAATTTACACAAGTTATTACTGCAGCCAAAATCAATAGAACACCTAAAGAAAAACCCTTTTCTGCCTGCTGTTGTTCCTTGGAACAAGGTGGTACGAAAATCATTCCTAGAGAAAAATCAAATTATCTTTCCTCCAATTATATATGGAGATGATTTTTGCTGGTCAATGCAAATCATATATGCAAGCCATAAAGCTAGCTTTATTAATGAACTTTTATATAAGTATATTGATACAGCAGGCTGTTTAACCTCTGGCAATCATTTTATGTGCTTAATCGAGTGCTTTAACTTTAATAAGGCTTTAGCTAGCAAACAACCTGATAAAGAGCATGTATTAACAGTATTTATTCTTCAATTAATAAAAAATTATACTAACAAATGGCCTCATCTTAACGAGCGCCAAAAAGAGCAGCTATCTGAGGCATTTTTTAATCTTCCTGAAATAAAACATTTAGAGCAAACATTACAAGCTCACCCAACTTATAGCTGGAGAACTTATAAACTTTACCCTAAGTTCTTGAACAAGGAATATAGAAACAAACTTAAGATGAAACAAGATTTGTTTCGCTCTTTAAAAGCCATACTGCCAACTAAAGAATATAAATCACAAAACTAGCATTCAAGGTTCAAATAGAGCTTGTTGGAAAAGGAAGACAAAATCCTGAACTCTGCATCGCTTGGTAACCTGTAATTTAACACTAACAATAAATGGCTTATTTGTCGTATTTTTAGAAAAATACATAAAGGTTACCTTAAATCTTGTTAACCTTAAGTTTTTTTATTAAAAAACAAGATATATATGCAGAACTTGCTAATTTTTAGATTACAAGGTTACCAAACGATGCAGAGTTCAGGTTACAGGTTACCAAGACTATGCAGAGTTCAGTTTTTAACTGCCCTCCAAATACTGCTTCTTGAAAAAGCTTAAACTATGCATCCAGATCTAATTTCAGTAATTATCCCTGTCTATAAGGCAGCAGCTTATATTTTAGATCGCTCATTTAGCATCTTAAATCAAACATATCCCAACCTAGAATTTATATTTGTAGACGACTGCTCTCCTGATAACACTTGGCAAAAACTTCAAGAGCTTAAGGCAGCTCATTTAGATAAAAATATCATTATCTATCATAATGAACAAAACCTAGGTGCAGGACCTACTCGTAATAAGGGATTTGAACTATCATCAGGTAAGTATGTTTATTTTGCAGATGCTGATGATGAGCCAAATACTAACCTACTGCAAATGGCTTACAATAAGTTTGAGCAAGACGGCTCTGATATGGTGATTTTTGCATATCAACATATTATTGATGGAAATTGTAAAAACTATCCTTTACATAAAGAAATATTGGCTGCTAACGAAATTGAAGAGCAGCAAAAGTTTGCCTTAGATGTACCTTTTGCTCCTTGGAGCAAAGTGGTTAGAAAAAGTCTATTAGAACAGCATAATATTATCTTCTCTGATATACGCTCAGGACAAGACTTTTGCTGGACCTTACAACTAATGTGTTGTGCAAAAAAGATAAGCTTCATAAATGACTATCTTTATAAATATATTGATACAGCTAACTCATTAAGCTCTGGCAAACATGCTCTTTGTATGGTTGAGTGCTTTAAATTTAATAAATCTACTTTACAAAAATTTGACAAATATGAGCTGCTATCTGAAAAACTATTCTTGCACTTAGTTGATACATACCTTAAGTATTGGCCAAGAATTAACCAAGAGCAAAAACACGCTTTAGCTGCAGAATTTTTTTCACTACCAGAGAGCCAAAGTCTCGAGAAAGAATTACAAGGCTTTTCTCTTTTAGAGCACTTCCCTATTTACAAAATTATTCCAAAATTTTTGCAGCAAGCACGAGAGCTGCGAAAGACACGTTATAAGAAATATAGTCTGCTAAAAGCAGTACTAAACACAAAAAGTTTCTCTAAATAGCAAAAAAGAGCGCCTAGGCGCTCTTTTTTTGTTGGGGATTGAAAGCTTTTGCCTTCTTGTATTTTAAGGACGAAGCCAGATTACTTCTTTAAGGAATCAGCAATGAAGTCCTTGAGATCAGCCTTGGAGATAGCACCAACACGCTGACCTACCATCTTACCCTCATTGAATACTAATAAGGTTGGGATGCTCATAACTTGCCATTGAGTAGCAGCCTGCTGGTGCTCATCAATGTTGATTTTGCAGATCTTAACGTCATCCTGCTCAGAAGCAAGCTCGTCTAAGATAGGGCCAACCATACGGCAAGGGCCGCACCATGGTGCCCAGAAGTCTAATAAAACTGGCTTATCGGACTGTAAAACCTCAGACTCAAAAGTAGCATCGGTAAGATGTACAATTTTGTCGCTCATATATCTACTCCTAAATAATTACGCTGGTTGCTATCTTAACATACACTAGAGCAAAGCTTTGCTATCTTGTGTAGCTAGTTGACAAATTAATGCAAGAAGAACGTCAAAATGACCTGTCAATAGTGAGCAATAATAGGCAACACCTAGCATTTAAGCCATAAAATGCAACTTTGGTACCGCAAAAATCTTAAACTTTAAATGGCAAGATTCCGCAAGCAATAAATTAACACACTTTACGAAGAAGTGAACAGCTGCTGATATTTTCTCTTAATTTAGCTCAAAGATGTTAGAGCTTGCTCGCTAAAAATAATTTTGCCATCCTGATCTATAGCCCAGTAGCTAAACTTACTCCCCCAAGCACCAAGCACATAACGTTTCTCTACTACAGGGCTTTCATTGATAAAAGATTCAAACTCATGGATATGACCATGAACTACGCAATCTAGCTTGCTCACATCCTGCCACAAAGATGGTTCTGCTTGAGCTTTGAGCACCAATAACTCTTGGGCTTTTAAGGCAACACTATCTGGCACAATACCATAGATTAAAGGATCGCGTCGATGATAGTGCGACTCTTTACTTTGTTCACGAATCCTTGAGGCAATTTGACGGCGTACAAACAATGGTAAGAGCCTAAAGAACACTTGAAGAGCTTTATTATTTACCAAGCGGTAATAGCGCTGATAGTCCTCATCATTAGTACAAAATAAATCCCCATGACTAAACATGACACTTTTATTAGAAAGCTTAAGCAAGCTAATATCATCAAGCAAAGTAAGGCCTAAATATTTAGCCTCTTTAGCGGTCATTAAAAAATCACGATTGCCCTTAATAAAGTAAGCCTTGATAGAGCGCTCCTCTGCCTCTTTAAGAGCGCGAGCTACGACTTGCTGGGCAATATTGGACTTATCTAAGCCTACAAAGAAATTAAAAAGATCACCTAAGATATAGAGCTCATCTCCTACATTTAAATTACTTACAAAGCGCTTAAAGGCAGATAACAGCTCAGGAGTGCTTGCACTTAAATGCAGATCAGCAATTACATATGCGCTCATAGGCAACCTCAAAAATGGAGAGAAATAAAAAGGCCTAAAGCTCCAGCTTAGCTAAGCTAGGGTCTTTAGACCTTATTATTGTAATTAAATCATCCAGATAAGACAGCCTATATCCTAATATAAGACCAGTCTTAAATAAGTCTTAGATGGAGTCTACTTCTTCAACAGACTCAATTACGATTTGATCAACAGGTACATCGCGATGAGGGAAGAAGTTGACATTATCGGTCTTAACACCTTCAATCTTTAAAACTACATCCTCACCCTTAACTACCTTACCAAATACGCAGTAGCCCCAATCATACTTACTCTTGTAGTTTAAGAAAGCATTGTCGGCAGTATTGATAAAGAACTGGCAGGTTGCACTGTGTGGATCGCTGGTACGAGCCATAGCAATAGTGAACTTATCATTAGCTAAACCATTGTCGGCCTCGTTCTTGATAGGTTCCAAAGTGGCCTTTTGCTCCATATCAGGGGTTAAACCACCTCCTTGAATCATGAAGCTAGGAATCACACGGTGGAAAATAGTACCAACATAGTGACCGTTCTTTACATACTTCAAAAAGTTCTCACAGGTAACTGGAGCCTTTTCGGTATTTAACTCAATAACAATCTCACCAAGATTTGTTTTAATAATTACCATTTCTAATCCTTGCTTGCTAAAATTACAGGACTATCTAATTCTATCTAACTTTAACACAATAGCTAGTTTTGTGAGATTAAAATGCTACAGATTCACAATACCTTGACGCGACAAAAGGAAGACTTCAAGCCAATTAAGCCTGGTGAAATTGGCATGTATGTATGTGGAGTCACTGTTTATGACTTCTGCCATATCGGCCATGCTCGTACCTTCGTCAGCTTTGACATGATTGTTCGCTACTTACGCTATCGTGGCTACAAAGTTAATTATGTACGTAATATCACTGATATCGACGACAAAATTATCAAGCGTGCCAATGAAAAGGGCATTGATGCCAAGGAGCTGGCTGAGCATTTCATTCAAGAGATGTATCAAGATTTCGACAAGCTCAATATTGCACGCCCAGATATCGAGCCTCGCGCCACTGAAAATATTCCAGAGATTATTGCTCTGGTGCAAAAGCTCATTGATAAGGGCTTTGCCTATGTAGCTGACAATGGCGATGTAATGTTTGCCATTGATAAGTTCAAAAACTACGGTCGTCTCTCTGGCCAAAAGCTTGAGGAACTTGAAGCAGGTGCCCGTGTTGAGGTACAAAAGTCCAAGCGCAATCCTTTTGACTTTGTGCTTTGGAAGATGGCCAAACCTGGTGAGCCTGAGTGGGACTCTCCTTGGGGCAAGGGCCGTCCTGGCTGGCATATTGAATGTTCTGCCATGAACTCCAAGCTTTTAGGCGAAAACTTTGATATCCACGGTGGTGGCTCTGACTTAATTTTCCCTCACCACGAAAACGAAATTGCTCAAAGCTGCTGTGCTCACGATAGCAAGTATGTTAACTATTGGATGCACTCAGGTATGGTCATGATCAATGATGAAAAGATGTCTAAGTCTTTAGGCAACTTCTTTACCATTCGTGACGTACTAGAGCAGTATGATGCCGAAACTATTCGTTTCTTCTTACTCTCAGCTCAATATCGTAGTGCCTTAAACTACTCTCAAGAGAACCTAGATAATGCCAAGGCCTCTCTCTCGCGTTTATATACCGCTTTACGTGATGTCAAGGTAGGGCCTGCTCAAGGTGGCGAGGAGTATGTTGAGCGCTTTAAGGCCTTTATGGATGATGACTTCAATACTCCAGGTGCAATCTCTGTTCTCTTTGAGCTTGCCAAGGCCGTCAATGTCGCAACTGGTCCTGAGGCAGAAGGTCTTGCAGGTCGTTTAGTAGAGTTAGGCTCAGTCTTAGGTCTGTTATACCAAGATCCTGTTGAGTACTTACAAGGCAAGACCGATGGTGTAGATGAGGACGTAGCTCTTATCGAAGCTTTAATTGAAGAGCGCAAGCAAGCTCGTGCTCGCAAGGACTTTGCTGCTGCTGATGAGGCGCGCAACAAATTAACTGCCATGGGCGTAGTCTTAGAAGATGGCCCTAAAGGCACTACTTGGCGTAGAGCTTAATTAAGCCTGCTGGCTTTATGCCCCCTGCACAAAGATATTAAGCAGAGGACAAGTTTATTTTTAACCTAAGCCCTTTGCGGCTTAGCAATCTTAGGAGATAAAGCTATGCAAGAATACCAGCGTAGATTTATTGAGTTAGCTCTAGCACGTGGTGTGCTAAAGTTTGGTAGTTTCACTTTAAAGTCTGGCCGTCAAAGCCCATACTTCTTCAATGCTGGTGGCTTTTGTACTGGTGAGGATCTCTATACCTTAGGTTCTTGCTATGCTCATGCCTTAGTAGATAGCAAAATCAGCTTCGATGTCTTATTTGGACCTGCCTATAAGGGTATTCCTTTAGCTTGCGCTACTGCTATGGCTTTAAGCGCCGAGCATAAGATCAACACCCCATGGTGCTTTAACCGCAAGGAAGCCAAAGACCATGGTGAGGGCGGCAACTTAGTGGGTGCTCCTTTAAAGGGTGACATCATGTTAATTGATGATGTTATTACTGCTGGCACTGCCATTAGAGAGTCCGATGCCATTATTAAGGCCAATGGCGCCAACTTCAAAGCCGCTTTAATTGCTTTAAACCGCAAGGAAAAGGGCCAAGGCAATGAAAGTGCCATTGACGAGGCTAAGCGCACCTTAGGTATTGAGATTGTCTCTATCGTCTCTTTTGATGACTTAGTAACCTATATCAAGGATGATGCTCAATTAAGCACTCACCTTCCAGATATGATTGCCTACCGTGAGCAATATGGTGCCTAAGCTTTATTAAGCTCCAAAATCTTTTACCTAAAAAATGGGGAAGCGAATCTAGCTTCCCCATTTTTTATCTCCAAGCTCTTATCTTAATGCACTAGTTCTCTGCTCTGCCTTAATTAGCAACGGCAACGCATATCCTCTTTAAGATCAAAGGCAATATCTTTGGCATCTGGATCAGTTTCAGTTGCCGCTGCCACCTGAGGACGCAAAGCTTCAGCGCTGAGATTATGCACCTGAGCATTTTCTACAGGAAAAGCTATGTTCTTAATAGTAGCAGGAGCATCCTTTTGATATGCGCCATTATCGCGTGAGAAAATGCAGCCACAATAAAGCTGATTGTAGAAATTAAATTCCTTGACCAATTGGTAACGTCTGGTAACCAAGCCCTCTTTGCGCCAATCTTCACTCCAATACGGCACGCCTGTGGCCTCAGAGGCCGCAAAACCTGCTGCATCTACTTGCTTTTTATTTTTCCAACGAGAAGTTGCCAACGTGGTAGTAAAGTGAGAAAAGCCATGCTCTTTTGCGTAGGTGGCCGTAGCTAGCATACGATCACCAAAACATACGGAGCAGCGAGCTCCACGCTCTGGCTCTTTTTCTAGTCCCTTGACCTTAGCAAACCATGGCTTAGGGTCATACTCAGGAATGATATAGTCAAAGCCCAATAAATTAGCTAGCTCAATAAGCTCATCACGCCGCTTTTCATACTCATCTTTAGGATGGATATTAGGATTGTAGAAAAACAAAGTTGGGCTGATATTGTGATACTTAAAGCACTCCAATACGGCACCACAGCAAGGAGCACAACAAACCTGCATTAATAGCTTGCTCATGCCCTTAGGGATCTTTAGCTCTTTTTTGGGAGTATTGCCAAAATCATCTGGCATAATCAATGACATAGTCTTGGTCTATTCCTTGTGAACTAGCTAAGCCAACTTGGCTTACTAAAAAATCTTAGGCTGCTATTGTAGCCACTTATCCGCCCAGAGATACAGCAAGTATAAGGCTATTAAGAAAAATACTTAGCTGGCCACACACCATTCAGCTCTAGGCAAGCATAACCATAACCTCAGATCTAACACAAATTGACTTGGCTATTGACTCTATAGATATTAAAATTATCAATTAACTTTTTGGTTCAAATAGAGTTTGTTGGAAAACTGAAATAAATGTGACCTAAATCACATTTA
>Oklahoma_p2__coassemble_537_pt1 | contig 31070 bp, 19 predicted proteins | sample Oklahoma_p2__metabat2_high_PE_034 | metagenome-assembled genome bin Oklahoma_p2 | reverse complement strand
CATATCAGAATCAGCTTGGTGCCCTATGAGTCAAAGGACTCATAGGTATCTTACGCTATTACAGTAAAACGCAAGAGCAGGATTAATGACTACTTTCACAAGGCATCAAAGCGCATTATAGATCTGTGCCTAAGCACTGAAACTGACACTATTGTGATCGGATATACGTGCAATATGGGTAAGGCACCCACATTTTGCATCTAGTTATGGTTAATAAGATCATATATAAGGCTAAACAGTACGGCATCGATGTGATTGTGAGGGAGGAAAGCTATACTAGCTTAGATCTTGATGATATTCCTATTTACGGTCTAGTTAAAAGTGGTACTAGAGTAAGGAGCTATTTGATAGCAGCTGCGTGTTTCAGCCGATACGGGTAACTTGTTAACCGTATGAGATTTGGCGGGAGTAATTCACATGATATATTAAGAGCAGTTTTTGCTAAAATACAGGACTTAATCGCGCTTAAGTAATCTTATAAGCGCCTCTTGTTAGCATGCATTTGGTCTCAATAGTGAACAACTAAATAATCAGTCCCCTATCTTTTATCCAGACTTTATCATCGCTACCAAAATGGTAATAGCTCCTCACCTGCCGTAATTTCCCGCTAGGTTTTTACCCATAGTGTGCTCTCTTGAAAAAGTAGAGCATAGGCAAGCTATTACTTCAAAAAAATTCAATGGATTTGTAATTTATATTTTGCCCCTATCTAGCTTTGTAAGTTTTTCAAAAGTGAGCAAAGCATTGTGGTTAGAAAGAAGCGCTAAACGAGCGCACACGCCACCTAAGAGCGTCTTTTCTGAGGCTCTTGTAGGCAAAATCAGGGCATGCTACCTAGAGAGCTTCTCTTATGAACGGTGTAACTCGTGAAACTGTAGCTGGGCGTGATCGTCTCATCTATGGCTTTAGTTGCTTTGGCAAAGATCTAGTCTTTGGCACTATTGGTGCGATTATCTTTTTGTATTGCACTAAAGAGCTCCAGATCTCTTTTACCTTCATAGGCATTTTATATTTAGCCCATCACTTGCTTGGCGCCATCCTCTCCCCTTTTATTGGCGAAATTATCGATCATAGTAAAAGCCGCTTGGGTAAATACAAGCCCTATATCATTATTGGCACGCTCTTAAACATCGTCTCCATGGGATGTTTTTACATTATCAATTTTCTGCCTGAACAATGGCATTATCTGTACTTAGGCTCAGTCTATTTGCTTTGGTCTACCGCTTTCTTTATTGCCGATGTGCCAAACTGGGCCGTATTGTCAATTTTTAATACCAATGTCTCGACCCGTGACTCCATGGCAGCCATTCCTACTATGTCTAACTTTGTAGGGCGCCAACTGCTCTTAATCGGTGTCTTGCCAATCTTATCTAACCTCCCGCATGCCTTGGAGGTACATGACATTAACTACCCGCTAGCTTTTAGCGTGTGCATCTTAGTCTTGCTGCTCTCGCAAGGTGCCTTTGTGCTCTTTTTAAAAACCTCCATTTACGAAAAAGCGACCTTACAAGAGCACTTTATTCCCCCATCTGTGCATGAGGGTCTTCCTAAAACTTCCGCTCGCCATGCAGAGTTTGATAGCTATCAACAAGGACGTAACCATATCAATGCTCCGCAACGCGATGTCGATAATGGCGAGGAACTCTACAATACCTATTTGCTCGAGCATACTAATCAGCACTTTAGCAATAATATTCGTGAGCTTTATGCGCAAATTGAGGCTAATGGCAACGCCTATAGCCTTGATCCTGCTCAAGCCTATAAGCCTAAAATGAGCTTTTGGCATAAGCTGGTGAACAATCCATGGCTTAAAATCAATCCTTTACGCCAAGCCAAACACATGAGCAGTATCATTTTCCACAATGATCAGCTCCTCGTGCTCTTTAGTTGCAGCATTTTGCTCAATACTATGATTGGCGTGGTCTTAGGCGCGCTTATAACCTACTTTGTAGATAAGAGCTTATTTGATGAGATGAGCATCTACTTTATTGTGTTCTCAGGTATGCTCTTACAATGCTTTAGTATGGTGAGTTTTGAAGCGCTCACGCGCCATATTCCCCGCTCTTGGATCTTAAATAGCTCCATTGTGATTGCCATTGTGAGCTTTGCGCTCATTAAATTAGCCCCTTTAGGCACTGAGCTCTTTTATGGCAGCTTAGCTGCTTGCATCTTTGCAGGCAATATCAGCATTGGTCTAAGCCGCGTGGCCATTAGCTCCATGACTATTGATACGGTAGATTATGGCGAGTTTAAGCTCAATTTACGCTCTGATGCATTGATCTTTGCGGTACGTGCCATGGCCAAACACTTAGGCTTGGTAATCTCTTTCTTTTTCTATGGCGGCGCCGTCTCTTTTAGCTATTATTTCCATGATGGCAATCAATTGCTGCCAGATATTAGCTTTAACTGGGCCATTGCTATTGTGGCTATCTTAGGCTCGGCAGTGCTCTTGATCTTTAACCTCCACTACAAGCTTAATGGTGCTTTTTATCGTAATATTTTGAATAATTTACAGTACTTGCGCCAAAACCAAAGTGCCGAAGATAATGAAAACCCAGCTAATCACTTCATGCTGCGCTATTCTTTAGATGAAAGCACGATGATTATTAAGCTCCAAGTGCGTAATCTTGAAGAGCTTATTCGTGCGCTGGTCCAAAAGCTAGCTAAGGTCAATGCTATCACATCAGAGTTTGACTATATGCATGATCTCAGAGCCCGTTTAGCATTAGGCCCTTGTGGTATTGCCGAAGGTATTGCTCTTCCGCATGCTAAGTCCTCTGCCGTAAGGCGAGCTACTGTGGTAGTTGCCACTTTAGATGAGGCTTTGGACTTGGGAGCTTTAGATGATAGAAAATGCGATTTAATCTTTTTGTTAGCTAGTCCTGATGATGGCGAGACACACTTAAACTTATTAGGTCGTTTATCTTTGCTCTTAAATGAGCCTGGCTTTGCTGACAAATTGCGCTCCTCTGGTTCTCCTACCGAGCTCTTTGAGCGCTTGATTCAATGCGAAAAGCATATTGTTAACTAAACTCAAAATATTGCCCCCAAGCGGGGCTCAAGGTTGTGTCTATGGGAGCTAGAGCTCGTTTTCAACAGGTAACTAAAGTGCTAACTTTAGCCCTGACTTTCACTTTAAGTATTAGCAGTGTTACTAGCGCAGCCCAGGCTCAAGAGCAGAGCATTAAAGTATGCGCCGTACCGCAGCTTTATCAGGCTTTAAGTTATTTAAATAAGCACAGCCCTGTACCTTATACAACTGTCTTTGCCACAGCCAATGAGCTCTATGCGCAAATTGCCAATGCCTCTATAAATGACACTATATCCCTGTGCGATGTAGTGCTCTCCTCAGATGAGCGTCTGCCAATTAGCTTAATTCGCTCCCAAAAAGCACTGGGCAATTCCTTGCAGCCCTTTACCCGCGCACCTTTAGTATGGTGGTCAGCAGATAAGAACTTATTTAAAGGCCATGATCCACACTGGTGTCTTAACAAGCAAACCATTAAATCCTTAGCCATTGCCTCGCCTCGTTTAACCCCTGTAGGCTTTGCCACTGCTCAGGTACTAAAGCGCTCGGATTTAAAGACCCAATATCTTAAAGATAAGACTTATAGAAGCGATCAAGAGTATCAAGTCTATTCTATGGTAGCCTCGGGCAATGTCCACAGCGGTATTATTAGCAAGCCTTTAATTGCCTCTGTAAGCTCTCCTGTAGCAGGTTCGTATTATCAAATTCCGCGCACTTGGCACTCGGATATTCAATACTATGTGCTCTTGCTCAACACCAGCAAAGACAATCAGCAAGCCCATAAATTCATGAACTACTTAGTTCATGACACCAAGGCCCAACAAGTATTAAGCGACTGTGGCTTTGCGCCCCTTACTCCCGATTAAATTCCCTTACTTGAGCTCACCTAACGGAGCGGTTTACGCTCCGTCCTTTGCGCCGCGTTAGCGGCGCTGCGCAGCGCCCAAGGGGTGTGAGGCTCGAGGATCTCCCCCTACCTAGCACTGATAGCAGTCAAAACGACACTGACCACCATCGACAAAGTAGCTGCGCTCAATGCCATCGACCCTTACAGGCTCGGCATAGCTTGGGCGTTTGACCACTACACGAGTGCGAGCCAGGCTACAGGCCAAGGCTAAAAACTGCTCCGTATCCTGATCGGAGCCAATGACCTGCTGGAATAAGAACATATCCTTTTTCACTTGCGCGCTCTTTTCACGCTCAGGGAACATAGGGTCATAGTAAATGACCTCGGGACGGCGTCCCTCTAAGCTTGAGAGTAATTCCTGCCACACCTGGGAGCTCTCCTTGGGAGCCTCCAGCGCGCTCTTATAATCGCTAATGGTGCCTAAAGGGCAGAGTTTTGGCAAAGTGAAAGGAAAGAAACGTGACTTGCCAGCACGTTCCAAGGCATCTTGTAAAATCAGCCAAATAGGCACTTGGCGCTCAAAAGACATCACATGCGCACCAGCATGAGCCAAGATCATCGACTCACGCCCTAAGCCTGCCGTGGCATCAAATACCAAGGTATCATCCTCAAGGCCACTTAAAACAGCACGGGCTACGGCCTCTTTTTGGCGACCGCCTCTTAAGAGGCGCTGGCGATACGACAAAAGCTCGAAGTCCAAGCACAAAGGCTTCATCTGCGCTTGAGAGAGCAAACTCATGCCCGCTCCAGCAGGACCATAAGCTACCAAGGCATCTTCAAGGTCAAAATATTGCGCCCATTTACTTTCAGCAAAAGCCTCCAGCCCATGCTTGGAAATAAGCTTAGTGCCTTGCTTGGAGGCCTCTAATAAGCTACGCAAAAACTCATCATCAATGAGCACTAAGTGATAATTGGCATAAGCGCCTAAATACTTACAGCCCTCAGCAAGTAAGAGTCCATCTCCACCAGAGACTTGAGGAGTGGTAACTAAAGGCAAAAGCTTACCGAGAGAACTTTCAGAGAGCGTCTTATCATTAAGATGGATAAATAGCTTTTTCATCGCCATGCCTCATGACCTCCTAGGCGCGCTCTTGGAGTACGGTGCGCATATAAGTAAGGGTGCTTTGAATATCAGGCAAAGTGCCTGTCCACAGCTGATAAGACAAGGCAGCCTGGCCTACTAACATGCCTAGACCATCAACGCACTGCGCCACGCCTAAAGCGCGCGCATGAGCAGTAAAGACAGTAGTACCTGTAGGGGTGTAATACAAATCGTATACCATGGAGGCCTTACGATACAGCGCATCTGGAAGGGCAGGCAGCTTTTGGTGCAAGGATAAAGAGGTAGCATTAATGATAAGGTCAAAATCCCTATCAGGACTCAAGTTATCATAGGAGCACGCACTGAGAGCTAAGTGCTCGGCGCCTGCTATTTGAGCGTGTAAGTCATCTAAGATGGCCAGGGCCTTGGCAGGAGTACGATTAACTAGGCAAATAGAGCTTACTTGAGCACTCTTATCCATGAGCGGTGGCAAAATACCCCTAGTAGCGCCACCTGCACCTAAAATTAGAATCTTAGCTTGCTTAAGGGGGAACTTTAAGCGCTGTAAGTCCTGGAAAAAGCCTGCACCATCGGTATTGTCACCTAAGGCAAGCAGCCGCTGCTGATCCTCATCAAAGCCTAAGAACTTTAAGGTATTGACGGCCTTGGCTAGGGAGGCACGCGCGGTAAGTTCAGTAGATAGCGCATATGCATCTAACTTACATGGTACGGTGATATTACAGCCTTGGGCGCCCGAGCGATAAAAAGCTTGGACTTGGGAGGCAAAATCTTGGTCAACCAAGATCCGATCATAACTGACAGCATGGCCACATTGCGCAGCAAAATGCTGGTGAATGAGCGGAGATAAAGAATGGGCAACGGGATTGCCAAAGACGGCAAGCTTAATCTTCATAGCGCACTGGGCTCCTTAAATAGCCAATGTAAACCAAATAAGCCCAGCACTAAAACTCAAAAACCAAGTAACTGGGCGCGCCTTAAGCCCAGGCCTAAAGGCCTGGGCCACCCTAGCGCGCCCGTTAGGGCGCGCTTTGCGCTTGAGGCTATCAAGCGCCGTGAGGCGCGATCATTTCTATCTTAACAAAAGGACTAAGGACGGAGTACTGTACCGCTTAAAGCGTCATAAATGGTACTTGGCTTGTGTAAGCCTTGGCAAGGCTCATCTAAGATATAGTCCACTTCATGTTCAAAAGCTGCCTTGAGCTCAGCTATGGTGCCCAAAGGCTCAGAGCCTGAAAGATTGGCACTGGTGGAGACTATTGGGGCACCTACGGCAAGTGATAATTGCGCTAATAAAGGAAAAGCACTAATGCGTACAGCTAAGGTAGGACGACCGCCAGTTAAAATCGCAGGGGCTTTAGGACCAGCAGGCAAAATAAAGGTGGCATGCCCTGGCCACTTGCTAGCAATTAAGTTATGGGCACTGTCATTTAAAGCTGCAAAATCTACCAAGCCTGAGAGCATGTCCTGATGAGCGGCTACAACAATTAAGCCCTTATTTAAAGCACGATGCTTAATGGCAATAATGCGCTCAATGGCTTGACTATTAGAGGCTAACGCTGAAAGTCCATAGACGCCCTCAGTAGGGCATACAATCACGCCCCCTTGTTTGATGATAGTAGCAGCCTGATTAATTTTGGCTAAAGGTAAATTGTCCATAACTTGCTTCCTGCAAAAAATAAAGGGCCACTCCTTTAAAGCTAGGAAGGCCCCTTGTAAAGATGTAGCGCCCGTTAACTTAAAGGGGCTAGCTACTAAGACTTGGCTAAAGAGAAATTAGCAAGACTTTAAAGATTCCTGAAGCTTGGCATCCTTGTCCATAACTTCTTGAGCAGCTTGCTGACGGTTGGCCTTAACGCGTGCATCTAAATCCTTGTCAGCTAAAGCCATGATTTGAGCAGCTAAGTAACCTGCATTCTTAGCACCAGCCTTGCCTACAGCCACAGTAGCTACAGGGATACCACCTGGCATCATGACGGTGGAGTAAAGGGCATCAACACCATTTAATGGGCCGCCATCTACTGGAATACCAATGACTGGACGGGTGGTACGAGCGGCTACGGCACCAGCTAAGTGAGCGGCTAAGCCTGCGGCACAAATAAAGACAGCGGCGCCACGTGACTCGGCGTCTTGAACGTAGGTAGAAACTACATCTGGAGTACGGTGAGCAGAAGCAACACGAACCTCATACTTGATCTCAAAGCCCTTGAGAACATCTAAGGTGTTCTTAACTAAAGGCAAATCAGAATCTGAACCCATAATAATGACAGCAAATTGCTCTGACATCTTCGTCTCCGAAAAATTGACATAGAAATAAAGTAAGCCTTGGAAACAATACTGACCCCAAGGACAACTAAAGCGCAATTATACCATGTTCTAAGCGCGTGCTAACTCTAGGCATGAGCGCTTAATAGATCATATTTGCGGCGCTTACGGGAGGCACATAAAGGATTGCCACATACCAATGCTGTCCCTGCTTTGACTTTTTTACAAAAGCGCACGGGAAAGGCACACTCAGGGCATTGTTTTGCCACTGGCTCACCAGGGAGCAAGAAAGTGCATTTTGGATAATTAGTACAGCAATAAAAAGTCCTACCTGAGCGTGCTCTTTTGCGCTCTAGCGTGCCTTTATTACACAAAGGACACGCAAGCCCCCCTGCAGCTCCATGATCCTTGTAGGTGTAATTACACTCAGGATAATTGCTACATCCAATAAAAAGGCCATAACGGCCTTTCTTGACGGCCAAAGCCTCCCCACATTGCGGACACTCACTTTGCAAGGTCTTTAAAGTCACTACAGGAAAAGAGGAGCTCACAAAAGCGCGCATCTTGCACTCAGGATAGCAAGAACAACCCAAAAAGCTCATTTTCTCGCCCTTTTTGAGCACCATATAGCCCCGTCCACAAGCAGGACAAACATCGCCCTCCTTGAGATCCAAATGACTCAAGCGCTCCAACTCCTGGGAACTAAGCGCAGGAGCTTGCGCTTCCTGCGCGCCCTGCGCCATCTCTGGCGCTGCGCTTTCAGTGCTTGCTACGCCAGACAGCCCCTCAATGCCAGGCTTTTCAGTGGGCTCATTACACTCTATCTCTTGGGACTGGATGGAGTTTACGAGGCTAGCTAAGAGCTCTTGGGAGGGAGATGAAATATCACTCTTAGACTCTAGGGCACTAACGGAAAGCTCATCTAACTCCATGCTGCCTGATACGCTGGTATCTGAAGACTGAATCTCAGTTAGCGAGGTAGAGGCAGCTTTAGGACGTGCCTTGCGCACAGGGAGCTCCTTATCAGCTGCGACGCTCTTGGTATCAGGCTCTGCCTTGGCACTCTCTGAGTGCTGGTGAGTATGGTTGCAAGGGCTGGAGGCAAAGTTGCGCTCGGCGATGAAGCTCTCCTGACTAAGCTCAAGAGAGAGTAAAGAGACAGGCTCAAAAGCTACAGGGGCAGACGTGAGCTCTGGGGTTGGGGTGTGAACTTTGCTATCCATGCATGACCTCCCTTGCATAGCTTGACAACAAACTTCCTTAAATAAGGGGGCATCATGATAGCAAGGCAAGCGGATTTAGCAAGCGCTATTCTAGGAGCAAATTATTCATCACGCGCTTAGGGGCACTATTGACATACGTGATAAAATCGAAGCTAGAATTTCATTTTTTCGAGGTTTTAAGTTTCAATGGCAATTCGCGACATTGTAATCTATCCAGATGATAGATTAAGAAAACCAACTACTGAGGTCACTGTGTTTGATGACAAGCTCAAAGAGTTGGTTCAAGATATGTTTGACAGCATGTACCACTACGATGGTATTGGTCTGGCTGCCCCACAAATTGGTGTCAGCAAGCGCGTGGTTACTATTGACATTAGCGATTATGACAGCGAGGGCAAGGTCATTGAGCACCATCCTTTAGTGCTCATCAATCCTAAGATCTTAGAAAAGAGCGGTACTACTGAGTACAAAGAAGGCTGCTTATCTGTCCCTGACTACTACGATATAGTCAAGCGTGCCGAAAAGGTTAAAGTTGAGGCTCAAGATCTTGATGGCAACACTCATGTCTATGAGGCAGATGATCTCTTGGCTATTTGCATGCAGCACGAAATTGACCACTTAGAAGGTCATATTTTCGTTGACTACCTCTCCAGCATGAAGCGTGAGCGCGTCAGAAAGAAGATGCTCCAATTCATCAAAGATAAGCAACAAGACTAGTAGTTCTCATCTAGGATCAAAGCTTATTTAAAAACAAACGCCATACTTTGCTATGGCGTTTGCTATCTTTTATTGGCACACATGTGCTAGGCATATCCAAGCTATCTAGCCACTACTGCCCACCCCCTCTTTCTACTTGTACGCGACGCTCTTTTGGGAGTTAAGGATTAGAGTTTTTTATGTCTGACAAGATTATTTTTGCTGGCACCCCAGATTTTGCCGCTGAGCATCTTAAGGCCTTAATTGAGGCTCAATTTAATATCATTGCCGTCTATACTCAACCTGACCGCCCTGCAGGACGTGGCCACAAGCTAACTCCTAGCCCTGTCAAGGTAGTAGCTTTAGAGCACAATATCCCTGTTTTCACTCCACAAAATTTCAAAGATCCTGCCGATCAAGAGCAATTTGCAAGCTTAAATGCTGATTTGGCCGTAGTCGTAGCCTATGGCTTAATTTTGCCAGAGAGTGTCCTTCAGGCACCTCGTTTGGGCTGTATTAATGTCCACGGCTCCTTATTACCACAATGGCGCGGTGCTGCCCCAATTCAAAGAGCGCTCTTAAGTGGCCAAGCCACCACTGGCGTTACCATTATGCAAATTGTCAAAGAGCTCGATGCAGGCGACATGCTCTACAAAAAAGAGCTTGAGATTACTGATAATGACACCTCAGGGAGCTTATTTGAGCGCTTAGCTCACTGCGGCGCGCAAGCTTTAGTTGAAGCTCTGCCTGAAATCTTAGCAGGCAAGGTTGTGCCTGAGCCTCAAGATAGCGCTTTGGTAACTTATGCTCAAAAGCTTAGCAAGGATGAAAGCCCGCTTAACTTTGAGCACAGCGCAAAGCAGCTATCTTTGCAAGTACGTGGCTTAAACCCTTGGCCAGTGGCTACTACCACTTTAGATGAGGTCGTTTACAAGGTCTTTAATGCCCGTGCGCTCCAGCAAGAAGAGCTCTCTGCTTTAGGCGATATCTCCACTTTAGGTCTAGGTGCCATTGTAGATATCAATGCTCAGGGTATTGTCATTAAGTGCGCTCAAGGCTGCTTGCTCGTTACTACTATTCAAGCCCCAGGTAAAGGTCGCGTAGCTGCAGGTGACTTAGCTCGCTCCAAGAAAGATGTATTTGTAAGAGGTAAATGCTTTGCCTAACTTTAATCGTCCCCGTTTTCACAAGCCAAAGAAGACTGTGATTGAGGCTGTAGGAGCCAAAAGTCGCGCCGCAGCTGCTCAAATTGTAACCTCGGTAGAAGAAGGTCAGTCTTTAAGTGAGGCTTTCCCTATTTATTGCAGTGGCTTTGATGCCCGTGATAGCGCTTTTATCAAAGAAATTGTCTACGGCACTTTAAGACATCGTCGTTTGTTGATGAATACCTTAAAGCCAATGTTCGACAATAAGATCACCGAGCGCAATCGCATTGTGCAAGCTTTATTGCTCACTGCTTTTTACCAAATCGTCTTTATGCGGGCTCCAGCTCATGCAGTAGTTGCCTCTACCGTGAGCGCCTGTGGTGATATTGGTCGCAAGAGCTTTACCTCCATGGTCAATGCTATTTTGCGCCGCTTCTTACGCGAAGGTGGCAATTTAGTACACACCACTAACAATGCCGTCGAGTACTCTTTCCCAGATTGGTTATACGATAATCTCGTTGCCACTTATGGTGAGGACAAAGCCAAAAATATTGTCTCTCAATCTAACGAAAAGGCCCCCTTATTCTTGCGCGTGGAAAACTCTAAAATCTCAACTGAAGAGTTTATTGAAAAATTAGCTGCCCAAGAGATTAAGGCCCACCCTATTGAGATTTGTGACAGTGCTGTACGCCTTGAAAGTGCTACGAATGTCTTTGATATTCCTGGCTTTGCCGAGGGCATTTGCACCGTTCAAGATCTCTCGGCTCAATTGGCTGCCCCTTTATTAAAGCTCCAGCGCACTGACAAATTACGTGTCTTAGATTGCTGCTGTGCCCCAGGTGGTAAGACTGCCCATATATTAGACTTAGCCCCTGGCTGTGAGGTCGTAGCTTTAGATGTAGATGAGGCACGTTTAGAGCAAACTAAGAGCACCTTAAGCCGCTTAGGACGCTTAGAGCAAGTCACCTTGCAAGCCTTAGATGCTCAAGAATTATCTAAGCTTGAGGGCACTTTTGATCGTATCTTAGTCGATGCTCCTTGCTCAGGCACGGGTGTGATTCGCCGTCACCCAGATATTAAGTGGTTACGCCGTAAAAAGGACATTGCCGCTTTAAGCCAGATTCAAGCTCAAATCTTAGATGCTGCCTATGAAAAATTAAGCCCAGGCGGTGTCTTGCTCTATACCACCTGCTCTATCTTGCAGGCAGAAAACCAAGATCAGGTTGCAGCTTTTAAGGATAGACATCCTGAGGCTGTCATTGAGCCTATTGAGCTTGAGGGCCAAAGCTACGAGAGCTTACAACGCTTACCAGGCGATCATTTAGGCGATGGCTTTTTCTACGCCCGCTTTATCAAGCCGCTCTAAGCGCAACCTAAACTGCTCTCGTCTTGCAAGACGAGGCGCTTTTTAAAGATATGCGCTCAGTTCTATAAGGGCACTGAGTGCATATGCTAGTAGAGCTTAAGATAAGGACTGGTTTTTACAGAGAAAAGATATGCGCATCATCATTATCGGAGCTACCATGGTCGGTACCGAGCTTGCCGAATATCTGGTGCAAGCAGGTCATGCTGTTACTTTGATTGATACCCCCTCTGAGGAGTTATCTCAAATTGCCAATCGCTTGGACTTACGTGTAGTGCAAGGCGATCCTACCTGGCCTTCGGTATTACGTGAGGCAGGAGCTCGTAATACCGAGCTCATTGTAGCTACCTCACCGCAAGATGAAATCAATATTGCTACCTGTTCGGTAGCCGCTGCGCTCTTTACCATTCCGCGTAAGATTGCCAGTATTCGCGCTCCTGATTTCTTAGCTGAGCAAGATAAGCTCTTTGGTCCAAATGCTATTCCTATTGACCACATCATCTCCCCTGAACGCATCATGGCCGATGCCGTAGTCGATTTGATGGAGCTGCCTGGCGTCAATGCCATTAATACCTTTGCCAATGACCGTCTTATCATTACCTCGGTCAGCTGCGCCAAAGGCGGTAAATTAGTCGGCGCTGATATTTTAGATCTCGAAATTTACGATGGCAGATGTAAGGTCTTGGCTGTCTATCGCCATGGCGAATTGCTCACCAAATTACAAAACACTACTCTTGAGATTGGCGATGAGGTCTTCTTTTGCTGCGAGCGTACTCGTGCCTTAAACTTAATTGGCGCGCTCATTCCGCTCAAACCCAATGGCAAAAATGTAGTTATCCAAGGCGGCTCGCATATTGCCGATGCCTTGGCTTTGCGCTTGAGCCAGCGCTATAACGTCAAGCTCATTGAGCCTGATATTAAGCGTGCCCAACGTATTACTGAGCGCTTTAGAGATAGCAATGTCGAAGTATATTGTGCTGATGCTTCCAATATTGATTTCATTATGGAAGAAAAGCTCTATCAGACCGACACCTTCGTAGCAGCTGCGCCGAATGAAGAGAGCAATATCATGGCCTCGCTTCTAGTCCAGCGCTTAAATAAGGTCAGAACCATTGCCATTATTCGTCAAGCCTCCTTCCAAGATATTGCTCAATCAGGCAATGAAATTGATGCCATTATTTCACCACGTGAAGCTATTATTTCAGCCTTGCTCTCGAACATCTTGCAAGAAGGTGTGGAGAAAATGCGTATCTTCCGTCAAGGTCAATCTGAGGCTATTGAATTATTAGTCCAAGGCAATAAGCGCTCGAGCTATGTCGTAGGCCGCAAGATCGAGGACTTGAACTTACCTACTGGTGTGCAATTTGGCATGGCTTTACGTGACAAGATTATTTTAAAGGTTGATGATAACTTTACCTTTGAAGATGGCGATCGCGTAGTGGTCTTTTTAACCGATCGCATGCAAATGCGCGCCTTAGTTAAACTCTTTAAGCCACGCCCATTCTGGCTCCCTCGCTGGTAAAACCCCAGCTACACAAAAGGAGCAGCACGCCCCTTTAGCGCATGATGCCATTTTAGTCTTAAATGCGCTTATCTAACCCCCATTTGCAGCGAGCACTGTTATGGTCATTAATCTTTATGCAGTATCCAAGCTTCTAGGGCCTTCGCTCATTGGTATGGCGGTCATAGGATTGATCCCTACTGTTTATGCCCTGTTTACGAGCACAGAAGGTGCCTCGAGCTTTGTGGTCATGATTGTTATTGCCTATGGTCTAGGCCAAATCTTGGCGCTCATTGGACGCAAGTCAGGCCAATTTGTCGTGACCATTCGCGAACTCTTCTTATTTACAGCCTCACTGTGGGTACTCATTACTTTAATTAGTGCTATTCCTATTTACGTACTGCTACCTGATGTCGATTATGCAGGCGCAATCTTTGAGTCAGCCTCAGGCCTTTCGACCACAGGTGCTACCGTCATTGTCAATCTCCAAGAACGCCCTGATGCTATCTTGCTATGGCGCTCCATGCTCCAGCTTATGGGAGGCATCGGCTTCGTGGTGATCGCCGTAGCTGTGTTACCACAGGTGGCTATGGGCGGTATGAATATTTTCAAAACTGAGTCTACTTACTTTGAAAATAGCAATAAGTTCACCCCTCACATGAAGACCATGTCCTTGGCCATTTTAGGCTGGTATTTAGTGACCTTGGTTATGTGTACGGTAGCCTTTATTATTGGCGGTTTGGATTTCTTTATGGCCATCAATGCCGCAGCTTGTACTGTATCTACAGGCGGTATGATGCCTACAGATGCTTCCATGAATGGTCTTTCGCCTTTTGTGCACTATAGCGCTACGCTCTTTATGTTCTTATCAAGCTGTCCTTTTACTGTGATTATTGCAGGAGTTAGTGGCAATATTTCCAAGCTCTTTAGTGATCAGCAGGTCAAATACTATTTCCTCTTTACCCTCTTTATGGCCTGTTTTGTAGCTGCCACCTTATATTTCAAGAATAACTACGATGTAGAGCGTGCCTTTAGAGTGGCTCTCTTTAATGTAGTCTCCATTCTCTCCTCGTCGGGCTTTGCGCTAGAGGACTTTACCTTATGGAATCCTTTGGCAACCTTGATCTTCTTGATCTTACTGCCTTTAGGCGGCTGCTCAGGTTCGACCTCTGGTGGTATTAAATTCTTCCGTCTGTGTGTTTTTGCATCCTTGTTCCGCACTCAGATGATCAAGTCTATTCACCCTCATCGCGTGATTTACCCTCGCTTTAATGGCCATCCTATTGACGCGGCAACCATCCAAAGCATTATGACCTTCTTTGCCGCTTATATTTTGTGCATGTTGGTCTCCAGTACCGTAGCTACAGGTATGGGCCTTAGCATTACTGATGCGATTACCGCGACTATTACGTGTTTATCTAACGTCGGCCCTGCTATGGGTACGCAATTAACCCCAAGCACCAGCTTTGCAAATTTAGATGGCTCTTTGCACATTCTATTTGCCTTTGACATGATCCTAGGCCGTTTAGAGATTATCCCTGTGCTCTTATGCCTCACCCGCATCTTCTGGCGCGCCTAAGACATGGCATACAAAAAAGAGAGGTCGTATTAACAGCCTCTCTTTTTTCATACTCGCCCCGTCAGGGGCGCGATCGCGCTAGCGCAGCGCGGAGCTGCGCAGGCGCTTAACGGCGCTGGCCTTCACGGCGGCTAGCTAAGAGCTCTTCGACATTTGGCAGCGGCATCTCTAAAGGTAATTCCACTGGAGCACCTACGATAGAGCGATTGATCTTATCGATATTGACGATACGCACCTTGATAGCATCACCTAACTTAAAGGCAACTTCGCCCTTGTAGGTAATCATACCCTTGGCATTATCGAACTCGATATCATCACGAGTGGCGCAGAAAAGACTCATTGGAATGAAGATAAAGGCACCATTTTCCAAGAGGCTAACGCGCAGACCACCACGCACGACGTCAAAGACTTCACCAGTAAAGACAGTCTTCTTTTCGATATCTGGATTTAAGTAATCGGCATATAACCAATCACGTACAGAGCGCTCGGCCATACGATTAGTGCGACGAGCTAAGTTCATGACAGTTAAGGTGTTCTCATCTGGCATGGTTGGGTGCTCTTGATCGCAAATCACCGACTTGATGAGACGATGGTTGATCATGTCACCGTACTTACGGATAGGTGAGGTCCAGGTGGCATAATTCTCTACGCCTAAAGCATAGTGAGGGCCTGGATTGATCATCATCTGAGAGTACTCTTGGTGCTTGCGCATCATATTATCGAGATAAGTCTCAGCTAAAGAGTTAGCATAACGACGAGCAGCACAGAAACCAGGAATGGTAGCTAAATTCTCAGCGCAAGTGCTAAAGCCATTGTTAGCTAATAACTCCACTACATCCTCAAGCTCTTCTTGGACAAAACCAGTGTGGGTATTGAAAATACCAGTATTGAGGTTTTTAGCTAAGAAGTCACCACAAGCTACGTTAGCGGCAATCATGCACTCTTCTACAATCTGATTGGCAATACGACGGTAGTTAACCTCAATATGATCCAAAGCACCTGACTCATCGAGCACGAACTCATAATCAGGACGAGTTCTAAAGGAAGCTAAGACATTAGTACGATAGCTATCACGAACCTTGGTGAGCTCTACTAAGTTCTCTAAGACCTGCTTAATGGTCTCATTAGGCGCAAAATTGCTAGTATCGCCCTTCTCTAAATAATCAGAGACATAGTTGTAAATCAACTTGCCTTGGGACTTGATCATAGCCAGCTTAAAGACAGTCTCATTAGTATCAATAGTACCGTCATTTAAGACACGGATAATACCTACTAAGGTTGGGCGTGCCTCACCTTCACGTAAGGAGCATAAATTATCTGCCAGCTCACGAGGCAACATTGGGATATTGCGACCAGGTAAGTAAATGGAGAAAGCACGGTGGGAGGCCTCTTCATTTAAAGCAGAGTCCTCGGAAATATAGCCAGTAGGATCGGCAATGGCTACATAGAGCTTAAAGCCTTGCTCATCACGCTCGATGTATAAAGCATCGTCCATATCCTCAGTCTTTTCGCTATCAATGGTAACGAAAGGTAAGGAGGTTAAATCCTCACGAGGGAAGGACTCCTCTAAGAAGGTAAATTCCTCAGTGGACTTTGGAGACTCGCATGGAAGCTCTAAAGCCTTGAGGCTGACAATCCATGGAGTAGTAGGATCGTCTTTGGCGGTAATGCTCTCTAAGATATTGACTCTAAAGCCATTGTCTTTTAAAGCGTGCTGCTTTAAAGAGCACATCACCCAATCGCCCTCGTTGAGCTTCACGCTCTTATCGGCGCGCAAATCAGAGGCATTAAAAGCCTGCTTAATGCTTGGATTATCAGGGGTGACTTGCAATTTATTGTTATAGAAGCAAACACGGCCGACAAAGTGCTCCTTTAGAGCACTCTCAACTAAAGTCTCAGGCGTAGCCTGGCTCTTGCCGCGCTCTTTGTCCTCAGTAATGATAGCGATAACGCGATCACCTGACATGACATTCTTCATAGCTTGAGGAGCAATAAAATAACAATTTTTTTCGCTTGGTACCTCAAGGAAACCAAAGCCGCGCTCATTTCCTCTAACCACGCCTTCTTTTTTAACTTTTTCTGCATCAAATCCTTGTTTTAAAGCCTGTAGCGCAGGATTATCAAAAAGCATATTAGCCCCTCAACTGCAAGTTATGACATCATACCTATCCAAATACCTAACTTGCTAAAAAATTACACTGTTCCAGATATTTGTGGCACGAATTATACTAAATTACATGGCATTTTTAAGGCTTTTGAAAGAAAGAATCTATCAATGGCGTTGCAAAACTGAGATATCAGATCGCGATTTGTCCTACACCTGCAAATGCTCAATTTTAGTGCTCTTAAGATTAGTGCTAGAATAAGGACGTTTTTTGGCAGGCTTAAGAGCCACTTACGTCTTCACAAGGAAAGAGAACACTAATGCTTAAAGATTGGATCAAAGAGGCTCGTCCCCAGACCTTACTGTTAGGCGCTACTAATTGCGCAGTAGGCTGTGGCTTAGGCTTTTACTACGGTGCCGTTAATGCTTATAACATTGCAGCTGCATTCTTAATCATTATTACTGGCATGCTCTTGCAGATTTTATCCAATCTGGCCAATGATTATGGCGATGCCTTTAAAGGTGCCGATGGTGCCCAGCGCTTAGGTCCGATTCGTGGTGTCATGACTGGTGCCATTAGCTTAGCAGGCCTTAAGAAGTTCATGGCCATTGTTACCATCATGCTCTCCATTACAGGCCTTTCTGCCGTCTACATGACCTTAGGTAACGATCCTCACGCTTTTGCTTGGTTTATCTTCTTAGGTGTTATCTCCATTTTGGCTGCTATTTTATATACAGTAGGAGTGTCCTATGGCTATAGAGGCTTAGGCGATGTTAGCGTCTTCTTATTTTTCGGTGTCTTAGCCGTATTAGGTCCACAAATTATGATCACCAGCGCCTCAGGTGCTGGCTTTGAGATCTATCCTGATGCCTTTATGTTGTGCGCTAGCGTTGGTGCAGGCTCGGTGATGGTGCTCCATACTGCCAATATGCGAGATATTTCTGAGGATAGCTTAAATGGCAAGCGTACCTTGGCCGTACGCCTTGGCTATCGCTTAGCTACTATTTACCATATTGCCTTATTTGTCACTGTCGCCAGTTCCTCTTTTTTAGCTTGCTTCATGTCCCACAAAGGCTGGGAAATTAGCATTTTAGCCCTCTCTTTAATTCCTTTGGCCAGCTCAGCTTACCGCACCATTATCAATGTCCATGATGGTGCCTTAGTGGCCAAAGAGCTCAAGTACACCTTAATTGGCTGTGCCATCCACCACTTTGCATGGCTCATCGTCCTCTTAGTTGACTTCTGGGTCTACTACTAAGAGACCAAAAAGGCAGGTATTTACTACCTGCCTTTTTGCTATCTAGGGCCAAGGGCTACAGCCACGGCTGTAGCCAGTAGGGTCCTGTAGGCCTAAGGCCTACGGTGACGTAAGTGCCGCATGGCTCTTATGGCTAGTCTTGGCTAATGCCACTTTGCTTTAAGAGGGCATCGACTTGAGGCTTACGACCTCTAAAGGAGACAAAGCCCTTCATTGGGTCACTAGCACCGCCGCAAGCTAAGATATAGTCCTTAAAGTCCTCACCTGCCTTAGGGTCAAAGATGCCATCTTGCTCAAAACGACCAAAAGCATCGGCAGCTAAGACCTCAGCCCACTTGTAGCTGTAATAACCTGCGCTATAACCGCCTGCAAAGATATGGCTAAAGCTATCAGGGAAGCGGCCATCAGCATATTGAGGGACGACAGCTACTAAGTCTTTTACCTCTTGTAAGATTTCATAGACGCGTGCTCCCTGATCTTTTTGATACTCATGGTGCAATCTAAAGTCAAAGAGGGCAAACTCTAACTGACGCAACATGGCCATAGCCGACTCAAAGTTCTTGGCTCGAATTAAGGCTTCGAGCTTTTCTTTTGGCAATGGTTCTCCCGTCTTTTCGTGGGCAGATAAGAAGTTTAAGACCTCTTCTTGCCATGCATAGTTTTCCATAAACTGGCTTGGCAGCTCCACAGCATCCCAAGGCACACCATTAATACCTGATACATCAGCAATATCAATGCGAGTGAGCAATTGATTTAAGCCATGACCAAACTCATGGAATAAGGTTACGACCTCATCATGGGTAAGTAAGCTTTCCTTACCTGCCATTGGTGGGGTGAAGTTGCATACTAAGTAGGCAATTGGCAATTGTAAGGAGCCATCGGAGCGATAGCGGCGGCTCATGCACTCATCCATCCATGCACCACCACGCTTACCTTCACGGGCAAAGAGATCCATGTAGAAGGTACCCATCTTGGAGCCAAAGCGATCATAAATGTCGTAGCAATTGACATCCTCATGCCAAACATCCACGCCAAAACGAGGACGGAAGGTGACATTAAATAAGCGCTGAGCACACTCAAATAAGCCTGCTACTACCTTGGTAACTCCAAAGTAAGGACGTAGTTCTTGTGGGTCATAAGAATATTTATCCTGACAGAGCTTTTGAGAGTAGAAAGCTACATCCCAAGGCTCTAAATCGCCCTCTAGGCCTTGCTCAATGGCAAAATCCTTTAATTCTTGAACTTCCTTTTGACCTTGATGCTTAGATTTATGAGCCAAGTCTTCTAAGAAAGCGATCACCTCTTGTGGGTTAGAGGCCATCTTGGTAGCTAAAGAGAGGTGAGCATAGCTTTCATAGCCTAATAAATGAGCTTCCTCATCACGTAAGGCCATGATCTTCTCAATATTATTATGGTTGTCCCACTTGTTGGCATTAGGGCCCTTATCGGAGGCACGGGTTACATAAGCAATATAGAGCTCTTTACGTAACTCACGATTTTCCACATAGGTCATAAAAGGCAAATAAGAAGGAATATCTAAAGTAAAGACCATGCCTTCTAAATTGCGCTTTTTAGCCTCAAGGTGCGCTTGCTTTTGCTGGGCTAGAGGCAGGCCCTTAATTTGCTCTGCGTCTGTGACGTGTAAGGTAAAGCCTTGGGTAGCATCTAAGACATTGTTAGCAAAGTTAGATTGCAGCTGCGAGAGCTCAGCTGAGATTTGAGCAAAGCGCTTTTGCTTATCCTCAGGTAAATCAATGCCGCTTAATCTAAAGTCACGTAAGGAATTTTCAATAGACTTCTTTTGAGCCTGGGTCAATAAAGAAAAAGCATCCGAGCGGCTAATCTTCTTTAAGACCTCACATAAAGGCTTGTACTGACCGACAAAGGTAGAGTACTCAGACATTAAAGGCAAGCAGCTATCATGAGCTTCACGGAGCTTATCAGTATTGCATACGCTATTTAAGTGGGAGACTACCGACCAAATCTTAGAGAGCTTGTCATCAGCCTCTTCAATCGGAGCCATAACATTATCCCAAGTAGGATCATTTTCATGGGCTTTGACCACCGCTTTGATCACGTTAACACTGTTATCAATAGCACTTTTCACCGCCTCGTGCACATGCTCGGGCTTAACTTGCGAAAAATTTGGCAGACCTTGGAAATCAAGGAGCGGATTAGAAATATGTTCGCTCATCACAAACCTCAAAATAAATTTGACTCATTAACTGCAACTAAGACTAACACTAAAAACTTAGCTCACCTATATGTCTACTCAAAATAGTGAGCGCTTTTGCACTTTAATGATGCTGCTAAAGGGCATAGACAGAATCTTAGCGCGTATCCATAGATACAAAATGGTTCATTTGCGCGCTCGTTTAATCAAGCTATAATAGGCGCACACATGATGAAAATTAGCTATCTTCCCTTTAATGGAACTAATTGCTAGCAACTCAAGTCTTATTAAGAGTTTCATAGCTAGTACCTTCAGCGACCATAAGATCGCATCTTACGCCGCTTTAGCGGCGCTGCGCTGTAGAGTCTTATTGAGACTAAGTGCAGTGGTGATATTAGAGCACAGTAAGGGACGCTCTAAATAGAGCTCGCCAATAGCCTGTCAGAGCTATACAGTAGCGGCGAGGATTACAACAAGGATTTTGTTAATTTATGACTGAAACAACTCAAGATGAATCTTTAGATCTGCTCAGCGCTCTTAAAGAAAAACTCCAAGAGCATGAGTTAGACGCTATTGTGATTCCTCATGATGATGAATACTTATCAGGCGACTTAACTCCTGATTGTGAGCGCATTGCTACTTTAACTAATTTCACAGGCTCAGCTGGCTTTGTCTGCGTCACCGTCACCCAAAAAGAAGAGTTTCCTGTCCAAATTAGCAGCATTAAAGACGAGCATGAGCTCATTACTATTGATAGAGCCCAAGCTGTTTTTGTTGATGGCCGCTACAAGGTACAAGTCAAAGAACAAGTAGATGATGCTATTTACAATACCTTTAACTTTGCTGAGGTATCTCCTTGCAATTACTTAATTGCAGTTTTGCCTAAGAAAGCTAAAGTAGGAATCGATCTCAGATGCATCAGCTACCAGTACTATAAGCAATTACAAAAAGAACTGGCCCTCTCTGGCATTGAATTAATTTCTTTAGAGGAAAATCTCTTTGATTTAGTGTGGAAGGATCGTCCAAGTCCAGTCTGTGCCCCTATTGAAATCTATCCAGATGAGTTCAATGGCTGCCCAAGCTTGCAAAAACGCCAGAACTTAGCTAAGGCCTTACGTGATCGTGGTTTAGATGCCACCATCATTTCCCGTCCTGAGACCGTGTGCTGGTTCTTAAATATTCGCGGTCGTGATCGTGATTTCTTACCAGTGCTCAATTGTCGTTTAGTGGCCTATGCTAACGAAGCTGTAGAGTGGTACTTAAACTTAGAGCACTTAAGCGATGAGATTCAGGCCAGCTTAGAGGATCATGTAGGTCATATTGATATCTTCCCTGAGGCTGGTTTTGATGATGTGCTCGAGCGCCTTAGCAACTCTAATTGCAAGGTCTTTGTAGACGCCAAGAGCACCAATGCCCATATCTTCCAAGTCTTAGAAAGCAAGGGCGCCCAGGTAGTAGAAGGCTTAGGTTTATGTGAGCTACCTAAAGCTTGCAAGAACCCAACTGAACTAGCAGGTGAGCACAAGGCTCACTTAAAAGATGGCGTGGCTATGTGTCGCTTCCTTGCATGGTTAGATGATGTCACCAAGGCAGGTAATCTTAATGATATGGAGGCCTATTTACGTCGCGTAGAGGATTTAGATGAGGCTGTTTTAGCCGAAAAAGCTGAGTACTTTAGACGCATTGAAGGCGATTATATTGAGCCATCTTTTGCTACCATCTCAGCTTTGGGCCCCAATGCAGCTATGTGCCATTACAACCACGCAGAGGTTGCCCTGCCACGTAAGTTTGGTAAAGATCCGCTCTATTTAATTGACTCAGGTAGCCAGTTCTTAGAGGGTACTACTGATATTACTCGTACTATCTTAGTAGGACCGAATTTAACTGAGCAAATGCAGCTCATGTATACCTTGGTCTTAAAGGCTCATATTGCCCTTGCCTCCACCATCTTCCCTCGCGGCACCTGCGGCATGCAGTTAGATGCTATTGCCCGTCGTCCTTTATGGGAGCAGGGCTTTGATTATGAGCATGGCACAGGACATGGTGTAGGTCACTTATTGGCCGTACACGAGGGCCCACAAAATATCTCGACTAAGAGCTCTACTGTGCCTTTAGAAGTAGGCATGGTCACCTCCATTGAGCCTGGTTACTATGAGGCCGATGAATTTGGTATTCGCTTAGAGAACCTCTATGAAGTCTGCCAATGCAGTCAGCCAGGTTGCCAAAACATGCTATGCTTTGAACCATTAACCTTAGTGCCTTTTGATACTCGCTTGATCATAAGAGAAATGCTCTCTCCTGCCGAGCGCAGCTGGCTTAATGAATACCATCAGAATGTCCAGAGTATTATTAAAAATACTGCTACTACCATGTCTGATATGGAAGTCAGCTTCTTAACCGAGGCTACTGCCCCTATTTAGCAAAATCGGCGCTAAGTCACTAACGCAGCTTCCAAATTATGCTCTCATAAGCACACAGGCCCTAGCGGGAGCTAGGGCTCTTGTGCCTAAGGCTCTATTATCGTCAGCGAGGCTGATTGTTTTTGGCTTCGTCTTTAGTTGAAGAAATCCCATGCTCTGGTTTAAAAATAGTTTACCTAATGCTCTGTATAGTCAAACGCGTCTACAGCAATTACCCCAAATTGCTGTCAAAGCTAGCGACTACACTATCTTAGAGCAACCAACTAGCTTCCATAAGCGCATTTTAGAGCTCATCGCGCAAGCCAAAGAGCGCATTATGATGACCATGCTCTATTTAAACGATGACGAGGCTGGCAATGAAATTATGCAGGCTCTATACGAGGCGCAAAAGAAAAATCCTAAGCTTTATATTAGAGTATATGTCGACTTTCACCGCGCCCAGCGTGGCTTAATTGGCGGCAGTGCCGATCAGAAAACCAATGCCCAAATGTACGCTCGCTATGCGAACAATGTCGATCACACTCCTGCTATTTATGGCGTGCCTGTCAAAAAGCGTGAACTCTTTGGCGTCATGCACTTAAAGGGTTTTGTCTTTGATGATATCGTTCTCTACTCAGGTGCGAGTATCAATAATGTCTACGTCAATTACAATCGCCAAAAGTATCGCTTAGATCGCTACCATGAGATCCACTCTAAGGAGCTAGCCGATACTTTATGTAATTACACTAATGAAGCTTTCCATAAAAACTTTGCAGTACAAGATTTCTCTACGGCTACTATCCGACCTGCCAAAGACATCAAAATGGAAATTAAAGAGCTCCAGCGCTCTTTAACCACTAGCCAATACACCTTTAAGGGTTGTCGTAAGCTCAAGGACGATGAAGTAGGCATTACCCCGCTTGCAGGTCTAGGCAAGCGCAATAATTTATTAAATCGCTCTATTTTGTGGGCCTTAGATTCGGCACGCAAGAATATCTTCTTGTGCACTCCATACTTTAATCCGCCTAAAGAGCTCCAAGAACATATTGAAATGGCTTTAGAGCGAGGCGTAGAAGTTACCATGATTGTGGGCGATAAGGTAGCCAATGACTTTTATATACCACCTGAGCAAAACTTCTCTACCATTGGTGCTATTCCTTATGTGTACGAACAAAACTTGCGTGATTTAATTTCCCGTATGCAAGATCATATTAATGAGGGCAAGCTCAATATTTACTTATGGAAAGATGGCATCAATACTTACCACTTAAAAGGCATGTTTATTGACCGCCACTTAGCTCTCATTACAGGCAATAATCTCAATCCGCGTGCTTGGGCTTTAGATTTGGAAAACGGCATGTTTATCAACGATCCAAATCACTTGCTCCAAGAAAAGTTTATGCACGAAAAGCAATATATACTGCGCCATACCGTGCGTTTAAGCTCAACTGCCGATTTAGATAAATTTGAAACCTACCCTGAGCAAGTGCAAAAAGTCTTAAAGAAAGTACGACGCTTGCGCGCCTCTTTCATCTTAAAGAAATTGCTCTAATTACACTCTTAAGCCCTTATCTAAACAACCCTTAATCGATAAGGGCCCTTACTATGCGCCCTACCATAATTTTTTAAGGACCAGAGCCTTGTGTATAGGCTATCAGAGCCCTTCAACGAGCGTTAGCGTAATTGTGCGCCCCCTCAGAGAAAACAACATATATCTGGAGCACTCCCTATGTCTTGGCCCTTAAAACTTACTATCTACGCCATTTGTATCTTCTTTATCTCCTCGAGCTATACCATGTGCATTCCGTTCTTGCCTGTGTACCTGCTTGAGTTAGGAGCTCCGCGTGAGCAAATTGAAATATGGACGGCGCTGGTGTTCTCTTCATGTTTCTTAATTGCTGGCATTATGGCGCCGATTTGGGGCAAGGTCTCCGACATTAAGGGCAAGAAGTCCATGGCAGTGCGCGCCTCTATCTTATTGTGTATTAGCTACATCTGTGGTGGCTTTATCACTGCCCCGATTCACTTATTGGGTATTCGCATTATGCAAGGCTTTGCCAATGGCTATACCCCAGTAGTGCTCTCCATGGTCTCCTCGCAAAGCCCGAAGGACAAATTAGGCAGCTCTTTGAGCATTATTCAATCTAGCCAACTTATTGGCACGGTCAGTGGGCCGCTTATTGGTGGCCTGCTAGCTGACATCTACGGCAATCGTGCCTCTTTTATAATTGCAGGTATCTTATTATGCTTAGTCTCGCTCATTACCTGTGTCACCCCTTATAGCAATGATCAAAGCGAGATTACTACTAGCAAGAGTTCTATTTTTGCCGACCTCAAGCATTGTTTTGTCACCCGCGAGATTTGCGAGCCTCTCTTATTATTCTTTATTTTGCAATGTGCCATGTTAGCTACCAATCCTCTCATGGCCTTGTATGTCTCAAAACTCATTGGCAGCTTTGATGATATTGGCTTTTATGCGGGCTTAGCCTGCTCCATTCCGCCGCTCATTGGTGCCTTTTTCTCTCCTTTATGGGGCATCTTTGGTCAAAAGAAAGGCTACTACAAAGCTATGGCCTTAACCTTTTTGGGATCTGGTTTATGCACCATAGGCCAAGGTTCATCTAGCTCTTATGAGAGCTTGTTAGTGTACTCTGGATTGATGGGCATTTTCATTGTAGGCATTATGCCTGCCATGACCGCCTCTTTAACCTTGGCTACCAATAGTGACTTTAGAGGCCGTGCTTTTGGTGCCATGACCATGATGGGCCAATTTGGTGCCATGCTAGGTCCTTTCATGGGTGCTACTGTCTCCCAAAATTACTCTATTTCCCATCAGTTTTACTTATCGGGACTCATCTTAATTGCCGTGAGTGTCTTGGTGGGCTATCGCTACTACCAAGGCCGCCACAGGAAATTGGTCAAACGCACAAACTAGCGCGTACAACGCTCTCTGCCCTCCTTACGCGCGCCATAAGGCGCGCGTCGCGCTGCTGAGCACGGCTCTTTACAGACGCGTTAGCGCGCAACAGCGCTATGGAGCTTTTCTCTTTGCAAAATGCCTAGCAGATCAGACTTTAAAAGCCAAACGCACAAAAGCAAAATGCTATAATCTCTATACTTACAGCCCAACCCCCACTCTAGGTGGGCAATATTAGACTTACGTGCCTTATTGTGATTTTAGCCTCAGGAGTGCCCCATGCTAGGACAGGATGCCACCTTTATTGCAACCCCTTTATCGGGCATAAGTGAGCTATCAGTCAACACTCTCAAAAAGCTCGAAAAACTTAAACTGCGTACTTGCTACGACTTACTGTTTAATCTGCCTTTTCGCTATGAGGATCGTACCTACATTGGTTCTGCTAATAATTTGCCTGAGGACAATATACCGTGCTATTTCTTGCTTACTGTAGCCTCAGCTCCCCTCATCAAGCCACGCGTTACTGAGATTAAAGCTTATGATCATGAGCACAACAACTTTAAAATCGTGCTCTTTCATACCAATAAGTACTTACTCAAGCGCTTTATTCCAGGCACGCTCTTTTTAGCTTGGGGCACGTGTCGCATGAACAATTTTGGCCATATTCCCAAGCCTGTCTTAAATCATCCTGAATTTACTTTCATTGATGATCTAGATCATCTCGAGCTCTCAACCTTGCTCACCCCTGTCTATCACTTAACCTCTGGGGTTAATCAAGGCATGATACGCAAGATTACCTATCTGGCACTGCGACTACTTGCTAATTATCCTTTAGATGAGCATTTACCTACTGAACTCAATCCTTATGGCATGGATTTAAGTACTGCTTTGCTTACTTGCCACAATCCACCTGCCCGTCCAGATCATGGCTCCGTGCCTTTAGAGGCTTTGCCTAGCTTCCAGCGCATTTGCTATGAGGAATTAGTAGCTTATAAGCTCTGTATTTTAGAGCTCAAAGCCCGTCAGCATAATAAGCCTGCACTCACCATTACGCCTAATGAGAAAAGCCACAATAAGCTCTTGAGCACTTTGCCTTTTGAGCCAACCCATGCCCAACAGCGTGTCTATCAAGAAATCATAGGTGATTGTACTAAGAGCAAGGCCATGAATCGCTTGGTCCATGGTGATGTGGGCTCTGGTAAGACTTTGGTAGCAGCTATGGTTATTGAGCAATTTGCCAGCCAAGGCTTACAAACTGCCATGCTCGCTCCTACTGAGCTTTTAGCCCAGCAGCATCAGCGCAAGTTAAGTGAAATCTTTGAGCCTTTGGGACTTGAGGTAGTATTAGTTACGGGAAATCTCAAGAAAAAAGAGCGCGATGCGATCTGTACCAAGGCCCAAAGAGGACAGGCTAAAATCTTTGTAGGTACACATGCTCTCTTCCAGCAAGCTCTTAATTACCAAAACTTAGCCTTGGTTATAGTTGATGAGCAGCACCGCTTTGGCGTGGATCAGCGTGAGGCCTTATTAAACAAAGCCCCTTACGATAAGGCTGCCCATGAGCTCTTAATGACAGCCACCCCTATTCCTCGTTCCTTGCAAATGGCCTTATATGCCGATACAGATGTGTCGACCATTGATGAATTACCAAAAGGTCGTAGCCCTATTAAAACCTCGGTCATCGCCTATGAGAATATGGATAAGCTCATCGAGCGCCTGGGTATGCAAGCACACCAGGGCAATCAGTCTTATTGGGTCTGTCCTTTGGTTGAGGAAAATGAGAAATTAGATGCCTCCGCCGCTAAGACGCGCTGGAAATATATCCAGCAACGCTTGCCTGATTTAAAGATTGGCCTTTTACACGCTCAAATGAGCGAAAAAGAAAAAAATGCTACTATGGATGCCTTTATTAAAGGCGAGATTCATATTTTGGTAGCTACTACCATTGTGGAGGTAGGAGTTGACGTGCCTAACTCTACAGTCATGGTCATTGAAAGTGCCGATAGATTGGGGCTGGCGCAACTACACCAATTGCGGGGCCGTGTAGGTCGAGGCTCTAAAGAATCCTTTTGTCTGCTCATGTATAAGCAGCCGAGTGAGCCAAGTGCTAACAAGCAAGAAGAAGAACGCCGACAACGTGCTATTAAGCGCTTGGAGATTATGTGTCGCACTACCAATGGTTTTGAAATTGCAAACCAAGATTTACAAATGCGTGGTGCTGGTGAGTTCTTTGGAACCCATCAAGCAGGTAAGGAGAATTTCCGCTTTGCAGATTTAAATCGTGATTACGATTTAATCACTAATGCTAATCGCAGTGCTGAGCATATCTTTAAGAGCGGCATGATGGAGCAAGCGCGCGATTTGATCTTGCGCTGGTTCCCAAGTGTACTCAATGAGAGTAATGGCCAACCATCAGGGGCCATGCAAGAAGTGTTAGCTAAACTAAAATAAGATATCCAAGGCCTAAGCATGCCGTTTTTGCTCGAGCTTATTAAGTGGTATTATGGAAGATACATTGGCGTTTTTGTACCTCATTACCAAGCTAATCTCAGGCGAGATCACTGACGGATATTTATATGGTGGGTCTTTACCATAAAAGACGAGCCGCTCGCTCCTCTTCTAACAAATTCTGGCGCTTTATAATGCGCGCAACCATGATCTTAGGCATCTTAGGCATTATTTTATTTGGCTTAACAGTGCTGTTTTTCAATGGTTCGCAAGTCAAGGGACCGCTCAGCGCCTATTTGAGCAGTAAGTCTAATCTGGAGGTAAGCATCGAAGATGCCGAGTTCTCTCCATTGTATCCAAATATTATCAAGCTCTATGGTGTGAGCTTTGGTCAGTCGCGCATTGGTGAGTTATATATCGAATATGATCTTGGTTCAGCATTAAGTAATGATGAACTTAAGATCAAAGATCTCTATTTAAATAAGATCAATATCGAGCCTAATGATCTCTTATCTTTAGCTACTTCTAAACTGGGTTTTAAGTCGATTTTTGTGCAAACGGTGCGCTTTCATAGCACTCCTTTGCGTACCACTTTCTTAAGCTCCCCCAATTCAAGTGTAAGATTAGAGAGCGTATCTTTTAGTGCTGAAGAAGGCCTGACTTTTAAAGCAGGTGCTTTGAGCACTGGTCCTGCGCGTCTGTTTAATGACGAGATTAAGAGCTTTAATATCGATTTTGAGCATAGCACCAAGGGTATTGCCATTAAGAACTTTAGCTTGGGTATCTTAGGAGGCACGGTCACTGGTCGTGGCTGCTATAACTTAAAGCATGTACCTGAGTTCAATCCTGAGGACTATCCAGATCAATTCTTAGCCCATCAAAAACATGGCCCTGAGTCTTTAAGCGCTGACATTATCTTAGATGAGCTCAATCTCTCTAATGTCATTATTAGCGAAGGCATTAAGGCCCCTAAGAATGTCACCTTAACTGCCACCAAGACGAGCTTACACGATGTCATTTTCACTAATGATAGCTTTGGCTTGCACCGCCATATTAGCCCTAAGGAGCCAAATAATAATGGATCTAATGTCTTTGTCAGCAAAGAGCCTACCTTGGAGAACCAACCAAAGCAACAAGTAGCCCATCGTGAAGGGGAGAGTCAAGATCAATATTTAAGCTATATCATGCAGGGCATTAATGGATCTATTGATGAGCTGAAGATTGATAGCACGAGTGTTACAGGTATCTTCCAAGGCCATATTGACGAGATTTCTTTCCCTAATTTACAGACTAGCTTTGAAAATAACAATACCGATGCGTCGTTTAATAATAACAAGCTTGAGTTTGCACTCCAAGGTCAGCTCTATGAGGGTAATTACAGCACTGCAGGTAATTTTGATTTAAAGCAAAAGCACCTGAACTTAACTGATCTAAAACTGCATAAGAATAAATTAGCGCTCACTCGTCCCCGCTTGAACTTTATCCAAAAGCAATTTGCTGATGCTAGCTTGTTTATCAAAAATGCTCAGTTCTCCCAATTGGAGTTCTTGTCTTATATCAATACCTTGCCTTTGTCTGTGCAATCTATCTCAGGTAAGGCCAATAATATCTTTGTACACCCTGCACGCGTGCAAAGTCCAAAGCAAGAGCATGTAATTGATAAGCTTTATGAAGTCTTAGCTTATGTAACTTTAGATACTGAGGCTAAAGAAAATGCCAATGAAAATAGCCTCAATTTGGACAAGAATAAGTTCATCGTCAATCCAGATATTTACGTCAATAATTTTAATAAGCGCCAATTCCTAAAGGACGATGATGTCTCTACTTTAAAGCTCAAGCTCATTAATATGCTCTATTCTGATCTCTTAATGAGTGATACTGACCTCACTTTGACACTAAGTGAGCAAGGCTTGGCTGTGGACTTAGAAAATATGCGCTTTAAAGAGTCCTCCCTTAATGCTCAAAGCTTCTTGGCGCTCAATCAACGCAATCTCAGTAAGCTCACCATTAGTGCTCAAGACTTTGAAAGTGCCGATTTAAACTCTAATCTCATCGGTCATATGCTAACTGGTAAATTTGACTTACATGTAGATTTAGAAAGCGCACCTCATAATAAAGAGCTTACCTATAATAACCTCATTACTACTAGTGTAGGTACAATAGAGCTTAAGTCTAATGCCATGCTCATTGCTGATTTGGGCTTGGACTTAATTAATGGTGGTAAAAAAGCTAATTATAAGCTGACTGGTACTGAGCTTCTAAGCGCTATTCAAGGCAGCGTAGCAGGTATTAATAATTTAGATACTCACGCTAAGCTCAATCAAGGTGTCGCAAACATCTCGAGTACTGCAGCTTTAGTTTCTTCATTATTAAGCCTCAATAGCACTTGGGATTTAAATAAAGATACAGTATCAGGTCGTGCTTTTTTAATTAGCCGTACTAAGGATAGCTCTACCCAAGTAGTAATCTCAGGTACAAACGAGGAACTCAAGTTTGATATTAAGGCCTTAAAGCGCGGCGAAAAACGCCCAGGGCTATATTTACCACAATATGAAGCTAGTGCTCACGCCAAGGAGCGCACTGATGCAGCTGCTGTCCTCAAAGGACTCATCACTATACCAACAGTTACAGCGCCCGCCCCTAATCTAGTCACATCAAGTGAGCCTCTTAAGGAGCCACAGGCATCTGAAACTACTACTCAGGACACCGCCGCCCCTGTAGAGCAAGACAAGACCTCCAAGGCACCTGACACTAACAAGGAGCCACAGGCCGCCGAACCTACTACTCAGGACACTGCTGCCCCTGAAGAACAGGACAAGACCTTCAAGGCATCTGACACTATCAAGGAGCTACAGGCCTCTGAGGCTACTACTCAGGACAGCGTTGCCCCTGTAGAGCAGGATAAGACCTCCAAGGAACCAGACACTACTGAGGAGCCACAGGACGCCGAAGCTACTACTCAGGACACTGCTGCCCCTGAAGAACAGGACAAGACCTCCAAGG
>Oklahoma_p2__coassemble_536_pt1 | contig 31197 bp, 19 predicted proteins | sample Oklahoma_p2__metabat2_high_PE_034 | metagenome-assembled genome bin Oklahoma_p2 | reverse complement strand
ACGGACCCGTACGTACGGTGATGTGAGAGGCCCGAAAAGGGCCTACTCGATTGGGCAATAAAAAAGCGGGCAGAGGCCCGCTTGTAGTAGTGAAGGGCACAAAGCCCTTGCTCTCAGATTAGAATTAGTTTGTCCTTAAGACAGCCCAATTGCTCAGGCTGCCTTAGTAAAGGAGGTAGCTTAGAAAAGAGCTTAGATCTTCTCTGGAACCATCTCGATGTGGCCGCAAGGACACTCTTGAGCACAAACACCACAACCCTTACAGTAGTCGTAGTTGAACTCATAGCGCTTGCCTGGACCTAACTTGATAATGGCATTATCTGGGCATACACCGTAGCAGTTATCACACTCCATGCAGTTACCGCAAGATAAACAACGGCGTGCCTCGAATACTGCGTTCTCCTCAGTTAAACCGTGTTGAACTTCGTCGAAGGTGGAGGTACGACGAGCAAGCTCTAACTGAGCGCGAACCTTCTTAGGTGCGTCGGTGTAGTAGTATGGGTGCATATCCTCAAAGCGAGCATCTGGGTGCTTTTCAGCCTTGACATATGGACGGCCATTTAAGAAGCCGTTAACGCCACGAGCGGCGTGCTTGCCCATACCAATAGCAGCAGTTACAGTACGATCGCCTGGAACCATATCACCAGCGGCAAAGAGGCCAGAGCAGGTGGTCTCAAAGGTGGAGGTGTTGACGGTAACAGCGTCCTTTTGTAACTCTAAGCCTGGAACGTTCTTTAAGATGGAGAGATCTACGTTCTGACCGATAGCTAAAACTACGGAGTCAGCGGCGAGTTCTTCGTACTCACCAGATGGCTGTGGATAGCCAGACTCGTCGAGCTTCATCTTCTCGATCTTTAAGCCCTCAGAGGAGGCCTCATTAATGGTGGATAACCACTTAACATTAATGCCTTCCTCAATAGCGCCATCCATTTCTTCTTCGTTGGCTGGCATCTTGTCGCGGTTACGACGATAAACGATGATAGGCTCGGCACCTAAACGACGTAAGGAACGAGCTACGTCAACAGCGGTATTACCACCACCATAAACGGCTACCTTACGGCCGATTTGGATATCACCATCAGTAGAAACCTTCTCTAATACCTCTAAAGCGCTTAAGATGCGGGTAGAGTCACCAGATGGGATGTCTACGTTGGTAGATAAGGAAGCACCCATGCCCATAACGACGGCATCGTACTTGCCATTAGCCTTCTCAGCTAAAACATCTTCGACTTTCTTCTCGTACTCGATGGTTACACCCATATCGAGAATACGTTGGATTTCAGCGTCTAAGATCTCACGTGGTAAACGGTAGGTAGGAATACCATAGCGCATCATACCACCAGCTTGCTTGGCCATCTCCATGATGTGTACAGTGTGACCAAAACGGCGTAAGTGGTAGGCAGCAGATAAGCCTGCTGGGCCAGAACCAATGATTAAGACGCGCTTACCTGTTTCACGAGATGGCTTCTTGAAAGCTAAGTTGTGCTGTAGCGCATAGTCGCCTAAGAAACGCTCTACAGAGTTAATACCAACGGTCTCATCAAGGAAGCCACGGTTGCACTTGCCTTCACAGGTGTGATAGCAAACACGACCCATACATGCTGGAAGTGGATTATCCTCGGTTAATACGCGCCATGCGTGCTCGTAATCACCCTCAGAGGCAAAATAAAGCCACTGTTGAATGTTCTCACCAGCTGGGCACTGCTTGTTACATGGTGGTAACTTGAATACATTAACTGGACGGAGAGTACGCCAAGAACCAGTGTGGTTGCCTAAAGAGGTTGCTGGATCAAGGGTAGTGGCGAATGGTTTCTTCATCATCTTTCAAAACTCCTTATAGCAACTCTTTACGCTCATAGGCCTGAATGGCAGTAGGTACGGTCTCTGGAATAGCATCACCGATGAGGTCGTATTGACGAATGTTCTCATCGCACATCATCTCAAGACGCTCTAATACCTTTGGATCAGCCTTCTTACCAGTTAAGTGAGCATAACGACGCTGTAACTTTAAGAAGTTAAGGATTGGTTGCTTCTGCTTGATCTTGTGTACGGAAGTTACCTTGCCGTATTCAGCTTCAAATACAGGATAGAAGCCAGTCTCAACAGCTAAACGAGCAACGGTTACAGTGCTAGAAGATGCAGTACCCCAGCCTAATGGGCATGGAACAAAGATCTGGATATAACGAGCACCGTGGTAGCTCATGGCCTTTTCAACCTTGTACTCAAGGTCACGTAAGTCGGCTACAGTAGCAGTAGCTACGTATGGAATACCGTGAGCCATAGCAATTAATGGTACGTTCTTGCCCTTGCCCCAATCAGAACCAGGCTCGGAACCTACTAACTGAGTAGTAGCGGTACGGGCAGATGGAGGGGTAGCAGAAGAACGCTGAACACCAGTGTTCATATAAGCTTGGTTGTCATAGCAGATATAAAGAACGTCATCATTACGCTCAAACATACCTGATAATGGACCAAAACCGATATCAGTGGTACCACCGTCACCGCCTTGGGCGATAACACGTACTTCCTTACCACCAAACTTCTTGGCACGAACCTTGGCAGCGGCAGCTAAGCCAGTACCAACAGCAGCGGCGTTACCGAATAAGGAGTGGATCCATGGTAAGCGCCAAGCTGATTCTGGATATGGGGTGGAGAATACTTCCAAGCAGCCAGTGGCATTACAGATCATTAACTGACCGTTAGTAGCGCGCATGGCTGCGTCAATGGCAGTACGAGCACCTAAGGCCTCACCACAGCCTTGGCAGGCACGGTGACCAGAGGTTAAGGAATTTGGACGATCCACTGCAGCCTGAGTAGCACGCATGGATGGGTTTAAAAGACGGTTACCTACGGTGTTGGAACCAGTCTGGTAGAAGTTAATTTTATCTAGCATTGCGATCTCCCAAACTATGCTCGCTCAGTCTTTACAGAGTCGATAATAGCGCTATCGGAAATTGGACCCTCACTGAAGGATACACCCTCAACATCCTTTAAGTAGTTGTTGAGAACCTTAGCCTCAACGTCAACCCAAGTTACTTCATCCTTGAGCTCGTGAGCTAAAGCTAAATCAGCAATGCGCTTGACGGTGGAGCCTAAAATAGCACGGCCACCTAAGCCAGCGATTACAGAGTGAACCTCAGCGCCAGTACCACGAACAGAGCGCTCAACCTCTGGGCCAATGATGCCACGAGCACCAAAGGAGAAGGCACGCTCAACTACTACTACGTTCTTGCAATCGCCGATTGCCTCACGCATAGCATCGTATGGGAATGGACGGAATGCCTTTAAGGATATAATGCCTACCTTGTAGCCTTCCTTAGTTAAACGATCGATCTCGTCCTTGGCAGTACCTACAGAGGAGCCAGCCATTACGATCTTGACGTCTGCGCCGTCGCAGTTGTAGCACTCAACTAAGCCACCAGAATTGCGGCCAGTTAAAGCACGGTATTCTTTGGTTACACGCTCGATGATAGGAAGAGCCTTGTACATCTTGCGTTGTTGTAATAAACGAACCTCGGTAAATGCCTCTGGGCCAACCATAGCACCCATGGAGATAGGCTCCTTAGGATCTAAGTACTCAGTTGGCTGGTACTCAGGTAAGAAGGAGTCGATTTGCTCTTGGGATGGGAGGTCTAAACGCTCAAAAGCGTGGGTTAATACGTAACCATCCATTAAGACCATGACTGGAAGACCAACTTCTTCGGCAATCTTGAAGGCCATAATGTGGGTATCAACTGCGTCTTGGTTGGACTCACAGAATAACTGTAACCAGCCAGAATCACGCTGAGATAAAGAGTCAGAGTGATCGTTCCAAATGTTAATTGGAGCGCCGATAGCACGGGAGGCTACGGTCATAACAATTGGGAGGCCTAAACCAGATGCATTGTAGATGCCCTCAGCCATGAATAATAAGCCTTGGGAAGCAGTAGCAGTATAGGTACGAACGCCACCAGCGCTAGCGCCGATGGAGATGGACATAGCAGAGAACTCGGATTCACAGTTGATGAACTCGCAATCTGCTAACTTGCCTTCCTTAACTAACTTACCTACATTCTCAACGATGTGAGTTTGTGGGGAAATTGGGTAAGCACAAACAGCACCTGGACGACAAAGTGCAACAGCCTCAGCGATACCAAGAGAACCTTCGATTTGCTTAAGCATTGGTGCCTCCGTTCTTAATATTCTTAATAAATTCGTAAGCTAAAGCTGCAGTTTCAGCGTTAGCGTCGCCAATCTTACCTGGATAGCGAGTTTGGAATGACTTTTGTACGGACTCTAACTTGAAGATATCAGTAACAGCAGCTAAAGAAGCAATCATTGGAGCACCTGGTAAGTTCTTACCAAGCTTTTGCATTGCAAAATCGGTAGCTGGAACAGTAAAGACGTGGCCTGCAGGAAGACGCTTTACGAGATCTGGAACGATTTCCTCTGGGGATTCGTTAGTATTGATGATGGCATAGCCATTATCAGATAAGCCTGCAAATACGTCTAAAGCAGTTAATAAAGTACGATCTTGAACTACTACTGCATCTGGGCAGAGAATTGGTTCGTGAGTTCTGATTTCTTTCTCGTCAATACGAGCATAAGCTACAACTGGAGCACCAGTTCTTTCAGAACCGAAGCTAGGGAATGCCTGTGCAAAGTGGCCTTCTAAGAATGCAGCTAAAGATAGCATTTCAGCTGCAGTAACTACGCCTTGACCACCACGGCCGTGTAATCTAATCTGAAGCAAAGTAGGCTCCTTTTAATGTTGCATCAAATCAAATTTTCTTAGCTTTAGCCAAATACAGCAGAGCCATCTTTGATGCAGGGGACTAAACTCATAGTCTTGTAATGGCTTGTCTAAATAAGTATTTGCTAACTCTAAGATCCAAAAGGCAGGGGTTAAGCTCAGGGGCTTACTTTAGTTATTAGGAAGGTACGCTACCAGTTCTCATTAACCAAAGATTTACGGCGCGCTTGAGTTAAGCCGTGTCCTTTGCAAATTACTATAGACTAAAAAACTAGTTGCTGTTAGTCCTGCCAAGCTTACTCCTTTACTTCGTTACGTGATGTTAGTCACAAAAGCCCCCCAAAATACCCCTCTCTAGCCTCGGAATTTGCCTAAATCTAATATGTATTGTTTTTACATCAATCTAGAATCTATGCTACTAAAAGCTGATTTTTCAGCTTGTACATGTAGTTAGTATATGCTAACTCGAGGGCCTTCTAGCTAAGCTAATTAGGGCTAGATCACAAATTAAAACTCTAATCTTAGATATTAAAGACCATTATTAAAAACATTTTAATAATTCAAAAGAGTAGGTGAAAAGCTAAAAGTTGCGTTCTATAGCTATAAATAAGCAAGATCTTTGTTAACTTTGTGTGCTAGCTCACATTGCGTTATTACTTTTACTAATGGACTTTGCGGACTTGAGACTTGCATTAGGAGCACGTGCACCTGCGCTAAAACCTTGTAAAAAAGAAGCACTAGGACGATAAATAAAAGGAAAGTTGTAATTTTCTGTACGTAAATAAAAATTTCACCTTATTAAGAGTGATATGAAAACAAAGACCAACTAGGGGCTGCTAGTTAATAGATTTTTGCAACAAGAGAAGGGAAAAGAGCATAGTTAATGCTTTTTAAGGCTTTTGGGCATTGGATGGGTACAGGCAAGTGATAACTTGTTGCAATTATATTGCCTCAATTAATTAATCTTGATTTAATAAATGCAGCTTTAGGAAATTATTAAAGTGGGTATAATAATCACAAGCCCGACCTAAGGCCTGAAATATAGAGTTGTTGTTGGACGAGATAATTACAAGAGGCGCGCTTGAGCTGATAAGTTAAGGGCGAGGCCTTGGTATTGTGTAGCAAAGAAGATGTGTTTGTTGGGGGGATAATTTGAAAGATCTCAATCAGTTACTAATGAGTCACGATATTCGTGAGAAGAATCTTGAGATGGTTTTGAGAACTCTCCATAAGGAGCAGGTTTCCACTGCCACTAAATTAAATAAGCTCACTGGTTTATCTGTAGTAACTGTCAATAAATTATTAAGCCAGTTAGTGCAGTCAGGTCAGGTTAAAATTGGTGCCCATACCAAGAACTTAAAAGGCCGTCCTGCTACTACATACCACTTTAATGCTGCTTATAAATTGGTCTTAATCATTTCCTGCTATAAAAGAGGCGGTCATGATTATGCTGGTTACTCTATTCATGACTTATTTGGTGAATGCATTGAAAGACGTGAAGAGTTGTTACAAACAGTGCATACCGATGAGTTTAAAGTAGCCATTGAAAACTATATTGAGCGCTATCCCAAGATTGCCATGATTGGCATTTCTATGCCATCAGATACTATTGGCGGTCGTATGGCCTCAGCTTTGCGCCGTGATCCTTTATCTAAGCGCCTCGCTCAGCACATGAAAAATCGCTTCCACTTGCCTGTATTTTTTGAAACTGACATTAATGCAGCAACCTTGGGTGCCTTCAAGCGCTTATCTCAATATGAGTTTGTCTGTGGCTTAGCTTTAGTGCCTGGCAGATCTCCTGTGTGCTCATTTTGCTATAACGGATCTTTAATTCGTGGCCGTGATGGTCTGGCAGGTGAGGTTAAGCACTTCCCTATGTACAACAATATTGGCATTTTGCCATTAGAGCCAGATGCTGCTGATGATTTAGCCGTTCGTACCTTGCAGGCTGTTACTTGCGTATTAAACCCAGCTTTAATTGTGGTCTTTACTGAAAGCTTAAAGTCAGGACCTGCCCTTGCCGATCGCCTCAAGCGCCGTTTGAGCAATGAAGCTGAAATCGTCTTAATGCCAAAGATTGAAGTTACTGACAAGATTCGAGAGGACATTGTCTCAGGCATGATTACCTTATGCCTCCAGCAGGTCAATAACCCTCACCAGCCATAAGCAAGCAGCCACAGCTCTGCTAGTCACCTCAAAAAGAGCACCTTATGAGAATAATAGGGTGCTTTTTTTATTTCCAAAGCCTCGTGCCTTTCCATGGCAAGCAGCTTAGTTGTTATGGGAATTTTAGCAAGATGATGGGGCATATACATAATATAAGCTCTTGCTATGAGTCTAAATAGATTATTGTCAATATAAAAAGCCAAGAGGACGCAGCTGTTAAGAATCTGCATATATATGGGGTATTTGAACATGATTATTTGATTAAGTTGCATTTTAGATTGCATTATTTAGGTGGAATGAGTTAATAATAGTTGAGATGCTTGTTATTTTTAGAAACAATCTCTTGATTTTACGCATGGCTAGGGCTAAAAAGTCCTTAAAACTGATAAAAAAATGATTATAATTGTTCTTATATGAGCAAAATTTGATATTTTTGTAGTATATTGTGAGCTATAGCGGTTTTTTAGTTGCGATTTTGTCTGATAATAGATAGCGACGTTCTATTATTCTAAAATCAGCTAAGAAGTTCTAATTTTTGTGTTGATAGTAACGTTTTATTTCACGCTCATACTAAATTTAGGTGAGGGCTAAAATATAGTTTGTTTTCATCAACAGACAAACTATATTTCTGTCTCTTCTTTTAAGAGCACTTTCTTTTCTGATATGTGATTTACCTGACGTGGTTTGATTGCTATGTGCTTATACTGCCTTAGTGCAAAGTTAAGCGCTCAAGCGTGATAGCTTAAATAGCACACATGCGTTCTGGGTTACAGCGCTTATTGTGCTATACAATGGTACGGCGCAATAAGCAAGAGCCGTCTTGATATTAAGGATTTAATATATGGCTAGGACAAAAGTGAATAATACTGCAGCGAATAGTGTCCCTGGTTTAATGGACATTAGTTCTTCACAGGTATCTGCCATTAATAATAAGTGGAATCAGCAGCGTCGTTTAGAGTTTATCGATTTCCGCTTAAGCTGTGATGGTCGCTTCAATCGTAAGGACTTAGTTGACTTCTTTGGTATCTCTGTACCACAAGCTTCTTTAGATGTATCCCGTTATTGCAGCATTGTTGAGAACTTAGATCCTCCTCGCTCTAACATCGTCTACAACCGTCATCTTAAGTACTATATTCGCTCTGAGGACTTCAAGCCTCTCTTCCCTGAGTTAAGCTCTCCACACATTTACCTTTCCAATTTATTAGCTTTGAGTAATGGTTCTTTACCAAAGAGCTCTAATTATTTTGGCTTTATTCCAAATGTAGGTGTTGCTAGTTTCGCTCCTCCTCGCCGTAATATTAATCAAGAAGTGCTCTTTAATATTGTTGAAGCTATGCGCGCTTCCATGGCTGTTCATATCTCCTATATGAGCGTCAGCAGCAATAACAATACCGATCACTTAATTGCTCCTCATGGCTTTGCTTACGATGGCATGCGTTGGCACGTACGTGCTTATTGCTATGATACTCACGATTTCCGTGACTTTGTGCTCTCTCGTATCTTACGTTGTGATGTACCTGAGATTGCAGCCCCATCAGATCGCTTCCCAGATCCATTAGGCAATGGCTTTAGAGAGGTAGGCACCTCTGGTCGTGATGATCGTGATTGGAACGATTTAATTGATTTAGTCTTATGTGCCAACCCAGCTCTCCCAGATAGAGCTCGTCGCGCTATTGAGCTTGATTATGGTATGGATCCAGATGGCACCATTATTTACACCTGCCGTCGTGCTTTAGTCTTCTATGCCTTAAAGTGGTTACGTCTAACCAAGGAAGACGCTGTGCTTCCTCCAGAGTGCCGTCAGGTAGTCTTAGACAACGAGCCTGAGGTCTTCCGCCGTATGTCAGGTGGTAACTAAAGTAATTCTTTAGGTCATTTACATATCAACTACTCCATCTTGAGTCAGCGGAGGCGAGGTGCTCTCGCTAATTTTTGATAAAAAGGGTAGTTAAGTCAAAAAATGCGGCTTTAAGGGCCGCATTTTTTTTGACATTAAGGTAAGATGATCGATGGATGGTACGTAGTGCTTTAGTTTATGCGTACGCTCCTTAAGATTTTCAGATAGCTCTGGAAGGGAGGGGTGCTATCTGCACTCCGTTAATAATATCCTCCTCTTATTTGGCGTTGATGAAGGCTACAACCATCACCATATATAGTCTAAGGATTTAGACTCTTTGATAAAGTTGAGTGTTTTGGGAAAACAGGCTTTTTATGGCAAATGAATATGCCAGATCGTGAGCTCTATATACATACAAAGCAGCGCTAGTATCCTAGAATATTAGTATCAGAGATATATAGTCCATTATTTAGGAGATTTGCTATGGCTAAGTCTAAGTTCGCTAAATCATTGGTGGCAGGAGCGCTCGTGTTCGTTAGCACTGCTTTTGGTGGCGCTTGGGCACAGCAAGGCATTTCACTGGATAATTTTGCTGATTATTTCAAAGATCAGCGCTCATGCATGATGGGCGTCTCGATAGTGCATGACTATATGTCAGTCTTAAAGAGTTTGCCTGATGCTGGCTGGCAAGCTTTAATAGAGGAGAGCGATGTACGTGTAGACCTCTTAGTTAAGGCTGAGCTCATTAAGAATCTGTCTACTGATACTATCTTAGATGAAATTGGTATGGCTCGTAGTTCTATCTTAGTCATTGGCTCAAAAATAGAGGGCTTAGACGATTACGACCGTATTAATGCCCGCGATTATAATGTCAATTACTGGCATAAGCACTTTGTTCACCTCAATGAAAAGTGTGCTCTTAAGTTCAAAGAGTTTGAGTACAACCAAAAGAATTTAATGGAAATCAAAGCTTTGGCCTCAGATGGCGCACGTATGGACATCAACACCAGTTGGGATGATTTCACTGAGCTCTATTTAGACTTTGATTGGACACTCGATGCTCAAGGCCATAAAGTCCCTAAGAAATAATCTACAACTTAAAAAAGGGGGAGCTTTGAGTTAGTAGCTCCCCTTGCTGTATTTAGACTCTTGGTTTTTGTGTCTAAACTATAGTAGTATCTAGAGATACTAGGTTCAAATAGAGTTTGTTGGAAAAGGAAGGCGAAATTTACTTGCTTGTTAGCACAAATGCCTGTTTTAAGCCGTTTTAATATTGAATTAACAATGATCTTGGCCTTAAATTGGGTGTTTTCCAACAAACTCTATTTGAACCGATACTACAAGCATAAGGGGAGATAACTATGCATTTAAGTGGTAACACCATTAATCTGATTTGTAATGACTATACTGCTACCATCGTAACCATGGGCGGTGCTATTGCCAGTTTAAAATACTTAGGCATGGACATTACTAATCCTTTTAGCCCAAATACTATTCCTGTAGCTCACCAAGGTAAGATTCTAGCTCCATGGCCAAATCGCATTAGCGATGGTCGTTATACTTTTGATAATATTGATTATCAATTACCGATTACTGATTTTAAGACCAATAGTGCCAGCCATGGCTTAGTTGCTTGGAAGGAGTGGAACATTGTTTCCATTACTCAATCGACTTTAGAGCTCCAAACCTATGTCAGCCCAATTTACGGTTATCCGTTTTTAATCTCACTCAATGCTACTTATGAAGTGATTGATGGCATGGGTCTTAAAGTTGATATTACGGCGCGTAATATTGGCAAAAATCCAGCTCCTTATGGCGTGGGTATGCACCCTTATATTACTTGTAATGGCGATCATATTGATGAGTGCAAGCTCACCATGCCATTTAAGAATGTTTTTACCCTAACCGAGCGCATGACTCCAGATGAGTTAGTCAATGTCGATTGCATGGACTTTAATTTCACTTCTGGCAAGGTCATTGGACAGCGCGAGATTGACCACTGCTTTATCAGTGCCGATCCAACCCGCATGAATACTGTGATTTTAGAAAATCAGCAGCTCAAGGTGTATTGCAAGACCAATGCTCCTTATGTTCAACTCTTTACCCCAGCTAAATTAGGCCGTCGCTCTTTGGCTGTTGAGCCAATGAGTTGTCCTGCCAACTCTTTTAATAATGGCATTGGCCTTATTACCTTAAAAGAGCACCAGTACTATACCCTCACCTACATTATCGGTGCCTTAAAGCAAGTAGTGTAAGTCTTGTTTAGTTAGCAACTTGAGTATAGTACTCATAATGAAAAAAAAGCGGCCTATTGGCCGCTTTGTAATTAAGCGTTAAATAAAGGACGCTCTAAGTCATAAAGAGAGACATCAGTAAAGCAAGCGCTACCATTAGTAGCATATAGGCTTACTGTATGATCGTTGCCAAAGAAATTTGAGGTTATCGTATCATGTCCGCCATCAACAAAGACCTCAATGGAGGAGTTGTCAATAAAGATTTGGAGAGTGTGATCTTTAGTATAGTCAAGCTCTAGGGCACGATATGAAGTAGCATTGAGATCGCAGCGCCACAAAGTTAAGGTCTTAGTCTGTCTATCTACAAATAAGCGAATTGAGTGACCAATAGCAAGGCCATATTGTTCTGCTGTATTTTTTTGCGGCTGGAAGCTTAAATTAAGTTCAAGCGCACTATTGTTGCTTAAAGTTTTAACTTGGGAGTTAAGTGTGATAGCTCCTAATGCATACTTTTGTTGGCGTAGGCTTTGAGTTTCTGCAACTGGCTTTTGGTAGATATGGCCATCTTGAATAAAGATTTCTCGTGGCAAGGTTAAAGCGCCGCACCAGTGGTCTGGATAAGTTAAAAATGGCAGCTTCCACATGCACATCCATGCAATGACTACGCGACGTCCATCAGGAGTTGCTGTTGACTGGGTGGCATAAAAGTCATGTCCTCTATCGACCTCATAGAGCTTACTATCAGGAGTAAAGGTCTTGCCATCAAAAGTACCTGCTTGCCAAGAGTTAACTGATGGGTTCTGTCGTCTATATCCTAAAGGTGCCTGCCCCATAGGAGAGGTTGCTAAAATCCATTTATTATCGTTAACCTCAAAGAAATCAGGGCATTCATACATAAAGGCCTGATCCTCCATATCTTTGATAATCGATACTAATTTCCAATCAAAGAGATTGTTGGAGGTATAGTGACGAATTTCTCCAGCATTTTGTAAGTTGCATACACCAAAGACTACATGGAACAAACCTTGTTCATCTTTCCATACTTTAGGGTCTCTAAAGTGAATAATTCCCTCCTCAGGCTCGATTACTGCTCCGAGCTTAGTAAAGTTAATACCATCTTCACTTACGGCTAATGCTTGTACCTCTCGGAAAATAGAGTTATCACCTGCCTCAACTAGTACCTTATGTCCTGTGTACATAAGATATAGCTTGCCATCATGTTCAATGGCTGAACCTGAAAAGCATCCGCTAATATCAAAATCCTCAGAAGGAGCTAAGGCTACTTCTTCATGGTGCCAGTGAATTAAATCTTTAGAAGTGGCGTGTCCCCAATGCATAGGACCCCATTTTGCATCATAAGGATAGAATTGATAGAAAATGTGGTACTTGCCTAGAGCATAGCAAAAGCCATTAGGATCGTTGATCCAGCCATATTGCGCGGCTAAATGGAAATTTGGATAGTGCCTCTTATTGACCTCTAGAGCATGCTCTTTGATATAGGCATTTGCCTTGGCAATAGCGGATTGGTGAAGGCTTTGATCTAACATAAATCATGTCCTAATAATTGGTGGGCCTTTTAAATGTTGCTCTCAGATGTACCAGCTAAGGTCTTATTCGATAATAAGAAGAATGAAAATATAGTGGTCACTAAGACTAAAACAGACATCATAAGGTAGGTCTCGCCAAATCCTAAAGTATCATAGAAGTAGCCTGCTATAGGAGCTAAGGCAGCAGAAATCAGTTGGCTTACCATGATAAAAGCTACTAAGTATACAGTAGAGGATAGAGCTGGATTAAAGCGAGTGGTGATGTACTTAAAGAAAGATACGATGACTAAAGGTACCTCAGGAGCATGTAGGAGTTTGATGCCTGAGATAGCTAATGGAGAGTCTACTAAGCCAGAGCCACCAATACGAATAAACATAATGATTCCAGCTAATAAAAGACCATTTTTAGCGCCAATCTTGTTAACCACAAAAGGAGCAGCAAAGGTGCAAGCTGCCTCTAAGAAAACTTGAGTAGAGTTTAAGAAACCATACATGCGAGTACCTTCGGCTGCATCTTCAAATTTAGAGACAAAGAATACTTGGAATTGCTGGTCGTAAACATTATAGATAGAGGCGCCGAGGACATATACAATCACTGCCCAGAAGCCACCGTGCTTGGCCAAGCGGCCTAATTCGCTAAAAGAAGCCTTTTGTTGAGCGTTGCTCTGATAGCTCTGAAGCATTTGCTTAGAGTAGCTATCGGCTGTATTTAGGAGCATTAAGAGGCATAAGAAGATAATGCCAGCTACAGAGGAGATGATAAAATTATAGTGAGGGTCAATATTAATTAAGATACCAGTAATGGCTACAGCTGAGGCCCAGCCTAATGCGCCAAAGGTGCGGGCGTGACCAAATTCAAAACCTGCTACACGACCAAAGCGCTCAGTATAAGATTCAAGTGCACCTACACCTGCATTAAACGCAAAGCCCATATAAAGACCAATGGCAATACCGCCTATAATTACATTATAGACAAGCAGGGGCTCAACGATAAATATGTAGTAAGGGCCAGCTAAGCACAAGAGTATGCCGACAAAGGCTAATAGATGACGGCGTAAAATTAACTTATCTTGAATCATGCCATAGACTGGAGAGAGGCATAAGGCTGTAACTGAGAATACAGCATAGGCAAAGCCAATATCTGAGCCTGATAAATTGAAAAACTCTTTAAGCCATACAGCAAGTAAAGAGTAACATCCTGCCCAAGAAATAAAGAATACATAGAGCATTAATGATAGGAGATAGAACTCTTTGTTCATAGAGCGTATGAGTTTGAAGAGTGATGGTTGTGTGTCCATCTGTTTTTCCTCTCAACAACAAAAGATTCCAACATAGGTAATCATGCAAAAATTACAATAAATGCAAATTTATGCAAATAACTGCAAAACTGCAAATATCTTGCAAAATAGTAATATTTTTTGCAATTAATCTTTATGTTTTTGTGAGATATATCAAATTACAAAATCTCGATAAATAAGATAAAACATATATTCTATAAGGCTTACCAGAGTTATGTCATCCTAGTGTTTGGAAGTTTGTTGATTGCATTTCTATAAGGTTTACTATACTAGTATGTTAGTTGTGTTATATCGTTGTATTAATAAGGCATTATGGCTATTTATTGAGGCTTATATATAGTCATATATCTATGCAACAATTTGCATTATCGGTGAGATGGTTGTATATGGGTATTAGTTAATTTGTTTAATTAAATGCTTTAAAGAATAAAGTCCCAGTATTGGAGTTAAAAGCAAATTTTGGGATTAGGTGGGAGGATGTGACTTTAATTTTGGATTTTTTAAGATATAGCGCAAATTTTTGAAAAAAAGTTAGAAATTTTTTGAATTTTGGCAAGGGAATTGACGGTATCTAGAAAGCCTAATTCATGGCTAAAATTTTGAGGCAGGTTCTTGGTATTTATGGCTTTTAGTAGTTGTATGACAAGTTTGCTAAGAAAAAGGACATATGACATTTGTGGCCTTACTGAGACAAAGCCCGTAAATACAGCAAAAACTAGCTTCTTTGCGGCGGAGCCAAAAAAAATCTTATTTTTTCATAGAAATTATGAAAAATTTATGAGAAAGTATATATATGATTTGTAGAGGTCAGGAGTATGACGTCCTTAGAGAGTAAAGTCAGTGAAGAAGGCTTTAGTTATTTAAGGTTCTGATTACGTTTGTACTGTTCCAAAGCGAGTCTAGGGAGATAAGTAACCTTGTCTTCCGATTTCTATAAAGCCTCTTCACTAGCTGAGCTTTTTATAGATGTATAAAAGGTGAAGCTAACAAGATGTTTAGAGTGCAACGTGGGTCATATATAGGTATGTGCGTAAGCCTATTATGATAAGTGCAACGAAATCGGAGCTCTAGCATTTTGGTTCTGGAGTGGAGATGAGCAACAGCTAAGCCCTTTTGCATGAATTTTGAATTGGGACATGGTGTTGTATAAAGGCAGAATGTCCATACTGTCGGAAGCTTATGAGGGAAGTACTAGCTCTAAGTGGAAGCTTTATGCTTGTCATAGTCTTTTTCATAAACGCTTTGGAACAGGAGGCTTTATCGAGACTTGTTCGATAAAGTCTCTTTTTTTTGCCTACAGTCTGTATAGATCACATGCCAACAAACAAACATAATTACAGACTTACCCTCCTATGAGGAGCTCTCTTGGGCTCTATCCATCCTAATATTCCCAAACACATTTCTCATTACCCTAGAAAAATCACTACAGCTTGGTCAAATTCATCTTGCTATGCTTTTTGGGTTTTGCTGATGGTGAAGAAATTGTGATATTTGATGAGTTTTTGAGGTAGGCAGGGCTTGCAAACGAGGATCCCCTGATAAGCCTCACTTAACTATGGCCTATCAGGAGAGCCAAGATAAGGCAGCGCTGGTTCGCATGCCTTATCTGTTCGGCTTATAGTAAGAGGTGTCTTCTTAACTGGCAGCCTATTATCTAAACATAGCAGCTCATATGTAATTGCTTTAGAGCAATCCTAGCTTAAACAAGTTTAAGCTGGTTCTTACCTTACATAAACAGCAACCGCCAGGTCTACGTTTTCCACGTATTAAGCTTTTATTAACCTAGTTTTAAGGGAGGGCATTGAACCAGCACCCTTCCATGCAAGTTCTGCGAGAGTTTCGATAGTGCGCTATGCATCTACCTAAGGCAAGCATTCGCAGTCCTTGCGGTAAGAATTTATCCTTTACCAGATGCTTCACCCGCTCTTGCTTTTGGGAAGGCATAAGCGGATTGTATTAACTGTCAAAAGCAATACCAATTCAATATCCACTTTATTCAGTCAATATGGTAAAAGGATCATAGACTCGGCACAGATAATAGCCCAAGGTAGTTTTAAATTAAGGTATTCTGTGCCGTAAATGTCTACTCTCAACTACTCCATTTAAGATGGAGTAGTTGGGAGTGCTATGTTTAGTTGCTTATCTTGTTAACTATAGAGCCACTTTTGAAAGTTCTGTGTTAGTCGAATACCCATAATAAGCACGGGCAACCACTAATGCAGAGGTCTGACAAAAAACAATTTTCACCTAGCCTTAATAGTGCTCTCGCTCTGGCCCTTATCCAAATGCGCAGGGAAAAAGGAGCAATGTCCAGAACTTGCATTAAGCTCATAGTAAATACGAACCTAACACACTAAAGTGCAGGCGCTTGTTTAGCTCTTGTGCCTATCGCAAAGCCTCAATAAGTGATATCGCACGAGTTAAGCATAAGCGTAGTATAGAAATCCTAAAATAGCTTGCTCTGCATTTAGGATTTCCAAGCAGAATAAGTCTGCTAACTGTGTTGTAGCTTTAAAAAGAACTAGGCCCAAGGATTAAAAACTTATTACATTTAAATCACACACCCTGACTAGACACTTACCTAAAAGCAAGTGGGAAGTTCAAGTGCTGCGCACTAAATAACAAGTTCTAATCATTGCTATAGATAAGATTTGAACACCGCTTGCTGGCTAACCTGAGAAGAGCAGTTCCAGCAACTTTGATAATCTCATCATAACAATGCTACTTGCCATGCCTTTTGCTAAGTAAACAAAAGGCCGCTTGAGCTAAGGTTGCGGATATTAAAAGCGCATAAAATACGCCTTTTCATCCATGACTAGTTATATGGACATGAGTAAGGCAAAAAAGTTCCCAATGTTTTGAGTAAATTTTGTTTACCCCTCCTAGCTTGTCGTACAAGTACTACAGAGCCACTTGTTCTCAACGCACCTTGAGGTTACATGTGCCCAATACTTGTATCCCAGTATATAGATAATGATACATAAGCAAAAGATCGGCAGGTCAATTTTGTTGTCTTCTGGTGCGTAAAAGCCTTGTATATCTATCTGTCAATCCTTATTGTTTGAGCTAGGTAGCTTGTGCGACAGGGGGCATTGAGCAATTAATAAACCCTGACTATAAAATCTCTTCAAGATGCTAGAGTTAAGGCCATTGTGTGCCCTATGTCACAGAGTAGGGACTAATGAAAAATTTGCAAAAATTTGAGCCATTTTGCATTAATCATTGCATTTAGTTGGAATAGAGGCTCCAAGAATGATATTCTAGGCATCGCACTACTATGACGGACTAACCTATATAGAGACTTTAGGTAATTTCTTTCGCTTACGACCTAAGGTGGTAACCTTGTATTGAGGGATGGTAGTTTTAAAGCTAGCTACCTCAGGGATGTACAAGATATAGTGTTATGCCGCTTAGACAACCTTGAGAGGTCTTGAGCCTAAAGTTACAGTGGATAGGGATAGCCACTGTAGCCAAAAGTTTGTTGGTGACTTATTACTTCTGTTGGGTAGTAAGCGCTGTAAAGACAGCTTTTGTTTACGGCAAGCACTTTAAGCTGAGATTAAGACTGTATTTACAGGGCTTATCCAGTAGCTAATTTGTTGTGCTTAAGTCCTCTTGAGGTTAGTGCTCCCATATTGTCAACTCCAAGCATAAGTCTTTTCTATTTTCCTACTCTCTTTTCACTCAATACCAAGTTCCTATACAACATTGCATGCTTTGGTACTTAGCACTTAAGCCTGTGGCTGTAAGTTCTAAGAGAGATTAATGCGCCCATAGATCAACAGCTATGTGTGCCATTATTAATATTAAAGGGCAGGTGGCTAAGCTCATGTGCTTATGCAGCTTTAGGTCTGACAATTATTTTGTTGTCGCCATGCTTTTTAATTGCTAAAAGTCATCAAGCATCAAAAGTTTCACGACAAGGTTGGCTCATTTTTTAACTATGTTGAATTTCAAACCAAGGACGCACCAATGGGAAAGGTATCTCTTATTGCCAAAGAGTTAGGCATCTCTGCAGCTACTGTTTCTCGAGCTATGTCTCGTCCTGAAATGGTTGCTAAAAGTACTCGCGAGCGCATTCTCAATAAGGCTAAAGAGTTAGGCATCGACGTGCCTATGACTCGTAATATTAGCAATGGCAAGGGAATGCTCGGCGTTATTGTAGCTGATTTAAATAACTCTTTTTCTGCTGGCATCTTAAAGTCTATTAGTGCTTTGGCCCAAGAAGATGGACTGCAAGTTCTCTTAGGTGTCACTAATGAAAGTCCTGCCCTTGAGCGCAAGATTATTGCTGATTTCAATCAATTTTCTTTAAGTGGCTTAATTGCCATGCCTACAGGGGCTGCGGCTATTCCTTTAATTGAGTGTCGCAATATTGTAGCTGTGGATCGTCCTTTTGTTGGGCGCGATAGTAAGTGTGCCTTAATTAATAATGCCAAGGTCGTACAAATTGCCTATGAGCATTTACACTCCCGAGGTCATAAGCACATTGTTTATTTAAGCGGCAAGTCCACCTTATTTACTTTCCGTGAGCGTCTGTTAGCCGCTCAAGATTACGAGAGTGTCGAGTGTATTGAGTTAGATGCTTTAGAGTACAACGACTTGTACACCAAGGCTTTTGAAATTGCCAATATCTTGCTAACGCGCCACTCTGGCAAGCCAACGGCTATTTTAACTGCCAATAATGCCATTACCTCAGGTGTAGCCTATGCACTCTCCTTGCGCAATGTAGTCATGCCACGTGATATGGCCTTAGTCTCCATAGGTGATCCTGAGTGGTGTCGCTTCTTCCCAACTCCTATTACTACAGTGAAGTTGCCAGAAGACGAATTAGGTGCTGCTGCTTATAATATGCTAAAGCGCAATGACTCTAAAATGCGCTATATCGAGCCTATGCTCCTCCCACGCGCCTCTAGCTAACGCCTAAGAATTAATTCGTTCAGTGCTAACTTGGGTTTGATGCTCTGAGGTCTAGGGGATTATTAAATTTTGGCCTAATTTTTGTTTGTTAAAATAGGCTCATTGAGATAGCATGTCTGAAGTTTTGATAAGGTATGCTACAGGAGCGGGCGCTTGATAAGTGCCCTATGATGCGTTAGTGAAAATTTAATATTACTATCTTCTCTAAGTTCATGGCCCTTGCCAGGGGAGAATATGGTTTTTGATCTGAGGGGCTCTATGCTCAATTTATCCTATAAGAAAGTTTTAACTGCTACTTTATCTTGCTGCTGTGGCGCTGTATTGCTTTCACAGAGCGCTGTGGCTGCCAATAGTTCTTTTAACCCAGCTCAGCAAGAGGAAATTGAGAAGATTGTCCACAATTATATTATCACCCATCCTGAGGTTTTAGTTGAGGCTGCCAAGGCTTTAGAGGCTAAGCATGCTGAGGGCCAACAAGAGTCCTTATTAAAGGCAGTTGAGTTCTTCCGTAATGACAAAAACACTCCAGCTCGAGGCTCTCGCAGTGCCAAGCATTATGTCATTGAGTTCTTTGATTACAACTGTGGCTACTGCAAGGTGGTACGTCCTTTAACTAAGCGTCTCCAAGAAGAAAATGATGTTGTCATCTACTATGTAGAGCTTCCTATCTTATCTCCTTTAAGCGTCAAGGCATCTGCCATTGGCTTAGCTCTTTATCAAAAGGATGCTCCACAGTACTTTAAGTACCAAGATGAGCTCATGAAGGCTAATGTCAAAATTACCTCCGAAGAGCAGATTAAAGCTGCTATTAAGAAGGTAGGCGCTAATTATGAGGAATTAAATAAGTCCATTAATGACAATCACAAGATTCAAGAGAGCTTACGTAAAAATATGGAGTTAAGCCAGCAAATTGGTGTGCAAGGTACCCCATTTTTTATTATTGATGGTCAAGTCATTCGTGGTGCTGTAAAGGACTATGAGGCCTTTGAGGCTATGCTTGACAAATAGCAAGTTTAACTGATTCAAGCTGACGATGATTTATGGATTGGTATTTAATTTTAGCCATTGCTGTGCCTTTTCTCTTTATTATTGGTGTGATTAATAATGCCATTAAAGACCAGCGACGTTTAGAAAAGGGCAAACTGCAAAGCTATTTACAAAAGCGAGTAGCTAAGCGCGAGGCTGGGGGTGAAGAGGAAGATGACTGGGGCATCCAAGCTCGCCTGGACCTCAAGCGTGCGGTGCAAGAACAAGAGCACTCTTTAGCCAAGGATGCGCTACAAGAGCAAGTAGCTCAGACTCAAACTGAGTTAAGCGGCCAAAAGCCTTTAAGCTCTGTGACTATGACGCACCACCAGGTACTTGGTAACACCAATGCTACCAACGCTACTGACTATTTTGCCCGCTACTACAAGGACTAAAGCTCTAAGCTATCTATCCTTGGTAGAAAAAACATAGCCTCCTTTATTGAGCACAGCGCAACTTTTCTTTTGCAAGGAAAGTGCGCTGTTTTTTTATTTTTCTAAGCGCTTGCAGTATCTGGCAAGCTGTTCTCTTTGGGCATAGGGGCTTTTTAGCCCCTTTTGTTTTGGTGGTGGGTGTAAACGCTTGTATATATGTGTATTGAAGGCGTTGAAGGTGAGATATTCTCCTCCTAGGTGCTGGGATCTTAGTTAGGGTGTAAGCACGGTAAGCTATGGCCTAGTTACAAAACTGGGCTACCAGTGTTTCCACAAAAAATGCGATTTTTTGGGGCAACCCTCCTCTATCTTGCTTGGCAGATCACAAAATTAAGAAACATTTCGCTATAAATTATCATTTAAGCTCAACTTTGTTTTATTATTACTTTGTGCGCGAGCACAATAAGAGGATAAGTCGTTTAACTTTGCTGTTGTTACTTATGCTCTTTTCACGTCTCAGTTTTATATTTTAAGACCCCAAAGGGGATTGTCTTGGGGGTTATGAGACGATGTTTCTTGTGATTTGCTATGCAGTAATTTTGATTACTGATAAACGAGGAAATTTCTATGAAGTTAAAGACTACTGTTAGCGCTTTATGTGCTGCTGTATTAGCTGCCACCTGCTTTGCTTCTACTGCTAATGCAGCCAAGGTTGGCGTTTCTATGCCTACTCAGTCTCTTCAGCGCTGGAACCAAGACGGTCTTAACATGAAGGCCATGTTGGAGCAGTCTGGTCACACTGTAGATCTTCAATATGCAGGTGATAACGATATTCCTACCCAAGTAAACCAGATCGAAAACATGATCGCCTCTGGTTGCGATATCTTAGTAGTTGCCTCCATCGACGGCTCTGCTTTAACTGAGGTTTTAAAGGGTGCCAAGGAAAAGAACATCCCTGTTATTTCCTATGACCGTTTAATCATGAACTCTGATGCTGTATCCTACTATGCCACTTTCGATAACACCCGCGTAGGTAGCTTACAGGGCCAATACATTGCCGATCAGCTCGATCTTGATAATTCTACCGAGACCAAGTACTTAGAAATCTTCACTGGTCCTACCGATGACAATAACGTAAACTTCTTCTTCGGTGGCGCTATGGAAGTGCTCAATCCTTACATTGAGTCTGGCAAGTTAGTTGTTAAGTCTGGTCAAACCTCCCGTGAGCAGTGCGCTACCTTAAACTGGAACTTAGAAGAAGCTCAAAAGCGTATGGAGAACTTAATCTCCTCTATCTCTTACGGCCCTGAGGATGTTAAGTTAGACGCTGTTTTAACCCAAAATGACGCTTTAGCTTGCGGTGTTGTCAATGCTTTATTAGCCACTGGTTATGATGCTACCAACATGCCTGTTATCACTGGTCAGGATTGCGACAAGCCAGCAGTTAAGAACATTGTACGCGGCTACCAAGATATGTCCGTATTCAAGGACACCCGTATGCTCGCTCAGCAGGTAGTTGCTATGGTTGATTCCATTGATAAGGGTGAGGAAGTTGAAGTAAACGACACCACCACCTACAACAACGGCACTGGCGTTATCCCATCTTACTTATGTGAGCCTATTGCTGCTACCAAGGATAACTACAAGTCCTTATTAATCGACTCTGGCTACTACAAAGCAAGCGATATCTAATAGCTATTTATTTGCTTGACTTAATAAGATAATCAAAAGGCCCTCAAGAGTAATTTTGGGGGCTTTGAAGGGCTAAGTCCTTTATTACTTACCGTTTTATTGCACTATCTTAGTGACAAGACCTTGATTGGTCTTTTTAAATGTGAAAAAGTGTGTACGTGCACGCTAATTAGCTAACCAGACGGTAAGTTATTTAACTCAGGTGTTGTTACATGACTACGGAAGCAAATCAAGATATTTTGCTCGAGATGAAGAACATCACTAAGCGCTTTGGTAAGGTTACTGCCTTATCCAATGTGAACCTCAAGGTTAAGCGCGGTGAAGTTCACGCTCTCGTAGGTGAGAATGGTGCAGGTAAGTCTACCTTAATGAATGTACTCTCTGGTATTTATCCAGCAGGCTCTTATGAAGGTGAGATTAACTTTGACGGTAAGTTATGTCAGTTCCATGGCATTAAAGACAGTGAAGAACAAGGCATTGTTATTATTCACCAAGAATTAGCCTTAGTTCCATTCTTATCCATTGCAGAAAACCTCTTTTTAGGTAATGAGCGTACTTCTGCTCTCTCTGGCCAAGTAATGGATTGGCCTCGTACTTATCAACGTGCCAAAGAGCTCTTAGAGCTGGTAGGTTTACACGAAGATCCTCGTACTAAGATTAAGGATATTGGTGTTGGTAAGCAGCAATTAGTTGAAATTGCCAAGGCCATTGCCAAAAACGTCCGTTTACTCATTTTAGATGAGCCAACTGCCTCTTTAAATGAGACTGATTCCCAAGCTCTATTAGAGTTAATTGCCCGTTTCCGTGATGAGGGCATGACAGCGATCATCATTTCTCATAAGTTAAATGAGATCTCCTATATTGCTAACTCTATTACTGTAGTGCGTGACGGTTCTACCATTGAGACTATTGATAACTCTAATCATGATGTCTCCGAGGACAGAATTATTGCAGGCATGGTAGGCCGTGAGCTTACTAATCGCTTCCCTCCACGCGAGTCCAAGATTTCCGATGAAGTGTTATTTGAGGTTAAAGACTGGACTGTAGCCCACCCATTAAATCGCAATCGCTTAGTATGCGATAAGGTCAACCTCAATATCCGCAAGGGTGAGGTGGTAGGTCTATCAGGTCTGATGGGGGCAGGTCGTACCGAGCTGGCTCAATCTGTCTTTGGTCACTACTATGGAGACTTTATTGGTGGCAGCTTGTATTTAAATGGCAAGGAAGTGCACTTAAAGAATGTCCAGCAAGCCATTGATAATGGTTTGGCCTATGTAACTGAAGATCGCAAGGGCGACGGTTTATTACTCCAAACTTCCATTACCCGCAATACTACCTTAGCAGCCTTACATAAAGTAAGCTCCAAGGGTGTGATTGACCAGGACGAGGAAGTGGCTGTAGCTAATGATTATCGTCAGCAGCTTAAAACCAAGTGCTCTTCTGTGGCTCAAGATGTAGGTAATCTCTCTGGTGGTAATCAGCAAAAAGTATTACTGGCCAAGTGGATGTATGCTGATCCTGATATTTTAATTCTCGACGAGCCTACCCGTGGTATTGACGTAGGTGCTAAGTACGAAATTTATTGCATTATCAATGATTTAGTAGCCCAAGGTAAGTCAGTACTGATGATTTCCTCAGAATTACCTGAGGTTTTGGGTATGTGTGATCGTATTTACGTAATGAATGAAGGCAAGATCGTAGCAGAAATGCCACGTGCTCAGGCCTCTCAAGAAACCATTATGTCGGCGATTTTAAAGTCTTCGGCAAAGAAATAACTTTTCGGCTCCCTGCTTAAACTGTGCACGTGCTTAAAAGCACATTAAATTTACGTCTAATTTAGAGAATTTTTTCTTGAAAATTTGCGTAAAATCATAGATTTGCTAAATTTTCCGCAAGCGTTTGCGAATCGTCACGGAAAATTTGCTAAGATAAGCTTCGACCTTATCTTAGGTTACGGGCAAATACTTAAGCTTGATGCTTAGGTTTTAAGCAAGGTGGCAGGCATTTTGAACTTAGGATGCTGTCATGGAACAATTTTTAAATATTTTAAAGCGCAATTCCTTATTGTTAGCTTTATTAGTTGTGATGATTCTTTTTGAGATCACCATTCGTGCCACTGGTCATGGCTCAATGTTCTCTCCTGCGAACTTCACTAACATTATTTCCCAAAACTCCTACGTAATTATTTTAGCCGTAGGTATGCTCTTTTGTATTATTGGTTGTGGTAACGTTGACCTGTCGGTAGGCTCGATTGTAGCGTTAGTAGGCGCTATTGCGGGCGTGATGATGGTTAACTGGGAGACCAATATCTATTTAGCTATCGCTACTTGCTTATTAGTAGGTATTTTAATTGGTGCTTGGCAAGGTTTCTGGATTGCTTATGTGCGCATCCCTGCCTTCATCGTAACCTTAGCTGGTATGATGCTCTTTAGAGGTATGGCCTTATTAGTATTAGATGGCCTCACCATCTCCCCATTCCCACCTGAGTATTTACGTTATTTCACTTCTTTCGTACCACGCGCTCGTGCCGATGCTTTTACCTTAACTAGCATTATTACCGCTCTCTTATGCGTAGGCTATTTAGGTTATGTGCTCTTTGATCGCGTCAAGAAGATTAAGAAGGGCTATCAAGTAGACGATAAGATGACCTTCATCATCACTACTGTGATTGTTGAGGCTGCTTTAATTGGCTCTGGCATGTTACTTGCCAATAACAAGGGTATCCCTGTTATCTTAATTCTCTTAACCATGATCGTCATGGCTTATAGCTTCTTTGCCAATAACACTGTAGGTGGCCGTCGCTTATATGCCTTAGGTGGTAACGAGAAGGCCGCTAAGTTATCTGGTGTTAATACCAATCGCATCTTATTCATGACCTATGTCAATATGGGCTTCTTATCTGCTGTAGCCGCTTTAGTGTGTGTTGCTCGCTTCAACTCCGCTGCTCCTACTGCTGGTAACGGCTATGAGTTAGATGCTATCGGTGCTTGCTTCATCGGCGGTGCTTCTGCTTACGGTGGTGTTGGTACTGTAGGTGGTGCCGTAATTGGTGCAGTCTTTATGGGCGTCTTAAACAATGGTATGTCCATTTTAGGTATTGACGCTAACTGGCAGCGTACCGTTAAGGGCTTAGTACTCTTATTAGCTGTAGTTATCGATGTGCTCTCTAAGAAGCGCGTGAAGTAAGAGCTAAGAAAATATAGGGTGTGCCTCCCATAAAAAGATAATTTCATCGTCTGAGGCACATAAGCGGGCGCGCTTTAAAGCCTTAAGCGCGCCGTCTCAAACCAAATACCGCAAGGGTAGTAATAATCGAATTTAGCGTGCTTTAAAGCTTGGATATAAGCTTTAGCATATTAAAAAACATGGCTTGAGCCTTGGGGATTAAAGACTCATAGCTACTTTCCTAATAGCCAATCAAGACAAGCTGGATAAGGAAAGAAAGGAGCATTGTTAATATGAAGTATTTATTGGGTGTTGATCTTGGTACCTCAGGTACTAAAACCGTTCTTTTTGATGAGCATGGTAAGTCGATTGCTTCTCAAACTATTGAGTATCCCCTCTATCAGCCAAAGAATGGTTGGGCCGAGCAAGATCCATTAGATTGGTACCATGCCGCCATCAATTCTATTAAGGGTGTGCTTCAAGAGTCGGGCGTCAATCCTCAAGATGTAGTCTCCTTAGCAATTGCAGGTCAAATGCACGGTTTAGTAATGCTTGACTCTGAGGGCAAGGTATTACGCAAGTCTATCTTATGGTGCGATGGCCGTACCTCCAAACAATGTGATGACATCACTAATTTAGTTGGCAAGAATCGTTTAATTGAAATCAATGCCAACCCAGCCTTAACTGGCTTTACTGCCCCTAAGATTTTATGGGTACGTGAAAACGAAAAAGAGATTTATGATAAGTGCGCTACTATCCTTTTACCAAAGGATTATGTGCGCTATATGTTAACTGGTGTCAAGGCTATGGAAATTTCCGATGCCTCTGGTACTAATTTATTAGACATCAAGAATCGTCAGTGGTCCTCTGAGATCTTAGAAAAGCTCTCTATTGATCCTAAGCTCTTACCTCCTTTAATTGAGTCTTGCGCCGTAGCTGGCACTATTACCAAGGAAGCAGCTGAGTTAACTGGCTTAGTTGAGGGTACTATTGTAGCAGGTGGTGCAGGTGATAATGCCGCTGCTGCTTTAGGTACTGGCGTGTGCCGCGATGGTCAGGCTTTTGTAACCTTAGGCACCTCAGGTGTAGTCTTTGCCCATACCTCCAAGGTCTCTATTGACCCATTAGGACGTGTACATACCTTCTGTGCCGCTGTTCCTGGTACTTGGACTGCTATGTCTTGCACCTTAGCAGCAGGTCTGTCCTTGCGTTGGGCTCGTGATGAGCTCTATACCCAAGAGCATGCTCAATGTCAGAGCGAGGGTAGCGATGCTTACGATTTAATGACTGCCCAGGCAGCCTCTGTTCCATCAGGCTCTGATGGCTTAATTTACTTGCCTTACTTAATGGGCGAGCGCTCCCCTGTTTTAGATGCCGAGGCTCGTGGTGTCTTCTTTGGTCTTTCTGCCCGTCATAAGAAGGCTCACTTAACTCGCGCCGTGCTTGAGGGTATTACTTTATCCCAGCGTCATAATTTAGAAGTCTTGCATCAAATGGACATTGTCCCAGAGACTTTAACTGCCTGTGGCGGTGGCGGCCGTTCCCCATTCTGGCGTCAAATGTTAGCTGATGTGCTCAAGTGCAAGGTTACTACCATTGCCTCTAAGGAAGGCCCAGCTTTAGGTGCTGCCATCTTGGCTGCCGTAGCTGCCAAACTTTATAATAGCGTCGAAGAGGCTGTAGATGCTTTAGTTCAGCAAGGTGATGCCAAGGCTGAACCAAATTGCCAAGAAGTTGAGCGCTATGATGAGATTTATACTCTCTATCAAGGCTTATACCCAACCATGCGTCCTGCTTTCCATAAGTTAGCAGCGCTGCGCTCTAAGTTAGATGGCGAGAATACTAGCAAGTATAAGAGCGTCTTCTCAGTTGAGTTTGAGCGCTTTGGTAAGGTCATCCCTGGTGTGGATACTGACAAGTTTAGTTCCATTTTAGAGAACCTACCTTGCCCAGAAGATAGCGTCACTTATGTAGCCTCTGAGCCTCAATTAGAGACTGAGGACTTAATGAATGATTTACAAAATCGCGTCTTTGGTGGCCTCAAAGTACAAATCGGCTATTGCTCTGGCCATAACCGTACCTTAAATGCCATTGAGTATCACCGCAATTGCGAAATCAATGTCACTGGCACCGATGCTTTATTCATGTTAGCTCCAATTACAGCTATCAAGGATGGCATTATGGATACCCAGGCTGTAGAGACCTTCTATTGTCCAAAGGGTACTGCGGTACAGTTCTACGAGACCACATTACACTATGCTCCTTGCCATTGCGATGAGGGCAATGTCTTCCGCGTAGCCGTGGTCTTGCCAAAAGACACTAATACTGCCAAGATTGCTAATGTGGATGCCAAGGGTGATGCTGAAAACGGCTTTGTCACTGCCAATAATAAGTGGCTCTTAGCCCATAAGGACAGCCCTGAGGGTAAGAACCATATCTCAACTGGTATCTTAGTAGGTGAGAATATCACCTTAAAATAAAAAAGAGTGCCTTGCGTATTTAGCGCACAGCACACTCTTTTAAAGGGCCCAGAGCCTACATCTCTGGGCCTGCATGATTAGCCCCCATTCTCTGCGCAAGGGTCTTTGCGAGGGCTTTTGCGCAGAGGATGAGCAATGAAGCATAAGTAGTTGTTGATCTAAGATTTTTTCTATCCAAGTACTACTGCGGTGCTTGGTAAGAGCTCAAAACACATTGGAGAGAACACCAAATGGAAATGTACAATATCCCAGATGCCAAGCTTGGTATTATCGCTGTATCCCGTGACTGCTTTATCCGCACCTTATCCGAGCGCCGTCGTCAGGCTGTAGTTGCAGCTTGCAAGGCCGCTAACATCGATATTACTGAGATCACCACCATTGTGGAGAATGAGAAGGACGCTCAAAAGGCTGTTCAAGAGGCTAAGGATGCAGGCTGCAATAGCTTAGTTGTCTTCTTAGGCAACTTCGGTCCTGAGACCCCTGAGACCTTAATTGCTAAGTTCTTCGACGGCCCATGCATGTTCGTAGCTGCCGCTGAGGAAACTGGTAATGACCTTATCGACGGCCGTGGTGATGCTTACTGTGGTATGCTCAACTGCTCTTACAACTTAGGCTTACGTAAGTTAAAGGGCTTTATCCCTGAGTATCCAGTTGGTACTGCTGCTGATTTAGCTAAGATGATTGGTGAGTTCGTACCAGTTGCCCGTGCTTTAATCGGTGTTTCCAACTTAAAGATTATTGCTTTTGGTCCACGTCCACAAGACTTCTTTGCTTGCAATGCTCCAATCAAGGGCTTATATGATATCGGCGTAGAAGTTGAAGAGAACTCTGAGCTTGACTTATTAGTAGCTTATCGCAAGCACAAGGGTGATGAGCGTATTCCTCAGGTCATCAAGGAGATGGAGCAGGAATTAGGCGCTGGTAATACCTACCCAGATCTCTTAGAGCGTATGGCTCAGTTCGAGCTCACCTTATTAGACTGGGCTGAGGATCACAAGGGTTCTCGCAAGTATGTTGCCTTTGCAGACAAGTGCTGGCCTGCCTTCCCAGAGGAGTTTGGTTTCGAGCCTTGCTATGTCAACTCCCGTTTAGCCTCCCGTGGTATTCCAGTAGCTTGTGAAGTTGATATCTTCGGTGCTTTATCTGAGTACATCGGCGCTTGTGTTACCAAGGATGCTGTTACCTTATTAGATATTAATAACTCCGTACCAGCTGATATGTACGAGCAGGCTATCAAGCCTAAGTTCCCACAATACAAGCTCACCGATACCTTCATGGGCTTCCACTGTGGTAACACTCCATTTTGCAAGTTAAACCAAGACTGCGGCTGTGACCAGGCTTGCGGTAAGATCAATTACCAAATCATTCAGCACCGCTTATTAGAAGCTGGCATGGATGAGCCTGATTTCACCCGTGGTACCTTAGAGGGCGATATTGCAGCAGGTCCTATCACCTTCTTCCGTCTCCAGACCACCCCAGACACCACCTTACAAGCTTACATTGCCGAAGGTGAGGTACTTCCAGTTGCTACCCGCTCCTTCGGTGGTATCGGTGTCTTCGCTATCAATGAGATGGGCCGCTTCTATCGTCACGTCTTAATTGCTGATCGTTATCCTCACCACGGTGCCGTTGCTTTCGGTCACCACGGTAAGGCCTTATTCGATGTCTTCTCTATGTTAGGCATCGCTAAGATCTCTTACAATCAGCCAGCTGGCGTTCTCTACAAGACCGAGAACCCATTTGCCTAATTACCCACTCATTGTAATTAGTCAAACCCAAACGCACCCCCATTAAACCTCAGATGCTCGCTTGATGGGGGCTGCTCCAAGCTTTGCTTAGGCTTTAGTTAACATTTTTAGAGCATCAAGCCCTGAAAGATAAAAATCAGGGCTTAGCATAGCAAAGAAAACTTTGCTGTACTTTCTCTCCTACTAATTACTTAGGCCCCAATCTTTAAGCTAGGGCTTGGGATAAGGGCCTTGTATTAGCAGGGGGAGAACTACAAGCTTGGCACTGCTCCCAATAAGGCATTTATCCCTTACTGAGGGCTTTTTTTTAGCAAAAAAGCGTGCATTGTGCTAAGCGTGTTGTTTATGTGATAGTAAAAATTTGTACATGGATTTGTCATATTTATAGGATTCTAATGGAATTTTTTATTTTGTGTCCGTGCACAAACTTTTGCTATTAACTGCGATAGAGCTCGCACTTTTTAGTAAGATGAAAGCACATTGGTGGCCTTGCAAGTACAATAGATCTTAGATTCTGTAGTAACCAAACCCAAGAAGCTCCCTCCATAATCGTAAGATTTTAAGGGAGTTGTTAACAAAGATCATTTGTCTCATGTGAAAGTAGTTGTTGTGCCATCTGTATTGATCTTTGATGTAATTTGCCGTGCTATTAAACTCAGGCGTCTAAACTTTAGTTCTATGGCATCACACGCTGCTGTGTTTTAAGTAAAGCATTTTCAAGCACCAGAGCAAATGCAATTAAAATTAATAAAGAGAAGAGCGCTTGTGCCTCTTTATAAGTAGTTGAGGCAGTAACGCTAAGGATTGTTTTAAATGAAGGTAACTGTTAAAAGTTTAGCTCAAGCAGCGGGCGTATCACGAGGTACCGTCGATCGCGTGTTGCATAATCGTGGCGCCGTAAAAGAAGATGTGGCTAAAAGAGTGCGCATGTTAGCTAAAGAGTTGGGCTATGTACCTAATCGTGCAGGTCGTGCTTTAGCAGCTTATAAGACCCCAATTAAGATTGGCGCTTTAATGCCAAGTGTGGGCAATGCCTTTTATCAAGAGATTATCAGTGGTATTAATGCAGCTCAAGAAGAGTTTGCTGACTTAGGCCTAGAAGTGGTCTTAAAAGAAGTCGAGGGCTTTGATGAGCAGGTGCACTTAAAAGCCATTGACTACTTACTAAAGCAAGGCTGCCGTGCCTTATGCCTCTCTACAGTTAATACTGAGCAAATTCGCGACAAAATCAATGAGCTCAATGAAAAGCATATTGCTGTAGTTTTACTCAATACCGATGTCGAGAACACTAAGAGACTATGCTATGTAGGCTCTGATTATTTGACCGCTGGTGCGACCTGCGCAGGTATGTTGGCCTTGGCTCGTCAAGATAAGCTCAATATCTTAATTGTTACGGGCTCTCGTCTGCTCTTAGGTCATAATTTGCGTATTCAGGGCTTTATGGAAGAGCTCAATCGCCAAAATATCGATTATGAGATTATTGATACAGTAGAGAGCTTTGACTCGGATATTCGTGCGCAGCAAGTGACCTTTAAGGTCCTAAAGGAGCACCCAGAGATTAATTGCGTCTATATCGCAGGTGCGGCGGTACAAGGCGTAGGTGCGGCTTTAATTGCTAATGGCGAAAAGGATATCTTTGCCATAGGTTTTGATGATCTGTACTCTACCCGCCAGTTAGTCGGAGCAGGTATTATCAAGTTCGTAGTGTGTCAGCAGCCAACCCGTCAGGGCTATCATGCTATCAAGCGCGCTTATCAGGCCTTGGCAGGCCAGCTCAATGATAAGGTACCTGACTTTATTACTGATACCATCATTAAGATTCGCGCCAATCTCGACCGCTAAAAAAATCCAAACCATACTCTTGCGCCCCCAGATCAAGCCGCCTCAGTGACGGCCTCGGGGCGCTATGTCAAATATACAGCCAAGAAATAGTAGCAACTCCCCTTTGCTATAATATAATCTCTCTCCTAGCTTTGCC
>Oklahoma_p2__coassemble_503_pt1 | contig 33328 bp, 22 predicted proteins | sample Oklahoma_p2__metabat2_high_PE_034 | metagenome-assembled genome bin Oklahoma_p2 | reverse complement strand
TGACAAAACTATTCTACAATACTGCTAAGTAAAATTAAGATGCGTCGGCCCTGTGATTAATAGCGCTTTATAAGCAAGATCGGTTAAAATATCAGGTTAGCTTAATTAAGATGATTAATTGGCCATCAAAGGAGAAGCTATGGCGCTTAAGTGTTTTGTAATCAATTTAAAAAAAGATGTTGAGCGTCGTGAGCACATTGCTAAAGAGGCACAAAAACTAGGCTTAGATTTTGAATTTTTTGAAGCCTCTTATGGCAAGGACTTAGCCCCAGAGTTTTTAGATCAATGTCGCCAAAATGATGAGCTGATATTCAATCTTAAAGGTGGCGTTAAAGTTAAGCTTGCCAGCAAGTTGACCGTCAATGAAATAGGCTGTGCTCTTTCTCATTTGCGTGTTTATCAGCATATTATTGATTGCAATTTAGATAGAGCTCTGATTTTAGAGGATGATATTTACTTAAATCCAGAACTCTCTTTAGCTTTAGACAATCTTGATAAGATTACTGAGCCTTGGGATGTAGTAAATTTTTCTATCCACCAAGGGTTGAAAACCTTGTGGGGAGCTAAGAAATACAGATTTGGTGATGGTTTGTACTTTAAGCGTGCTGGTATGCGCAATGATTTGCTTGATGCTCGAGTTAATGCGCGCCGTATTATTGGTACTACAGCCTGCTATGTTGTAACACAAGAGGCTTGTAAAAAGCTAATTAAGCTAGGCTATCCAATAAGAATGCCATCTGATTTCTTATTAGGAATGCTCGCTTACAATAACTTGAAAACTATTAGAGCTCATCCTATTGGGGGTTTTATTCGTAATGCAAATATGGATAGCACTATTGGTAGGGGGCGCAGCAATGAGCTTTATCGTATGTAGTAGTGCGACTTAAGCTAAGATTTTTTAGTGTTAAAACACTGTGCGTGAGTGCCGCTGAGGCAGTCATTTTTGGGCTTGGCCAAAAGCCCACATCATTTGGGATAATTTAAAATTCATTATGGCTAATACTTTTGACCAAAATTTAGTACGTAACTTTTCGATCATTGCCCATATTGACCATGGCAAGTCAACTTTATCTGACCGCTTTATTCAGGTCTGTGGTGGCTTAACTGATCGTGAGATGCAGGCCCAAGTGCTCGATTCAATGGATATTGAGCGTGAGCGTGGTATTACTATTAAGGCTCAGGCCGTAACCTTAAAGTATAAGGCTCAAGATGGTAATACTTACGAGCTCAACTTTATTGATACTCCAGGCCACGTAGACTTCTCTTATGAGGTGTCTCGTTCTTTGTTTGCTTGTGAGGGTGCTCTTTTAGTGGTTGACGCAGGTCAAGGTGTAGAAGCTCAAACTCTAGCTAACTGCTATCAGGCTATTGAGCTGGATTTAGAGGTTATTCCTGTTTTAAACAAGATTGACTTACCTGCTGCCGATCCCGAGAAGGTAATTTTTGAGATCGAAGATATTGTAGGTATTGAAGCTCATGATGCCTGCCGCTGCTCTGCTAAAACAGGTATTGGCGTAAGCGATGTTTTAGAGCGCTTAGTGCACTCTATTCCAGCCCCTAATGGCGATCCAGATGCTCCACTTCAGGCATTGATTATTGACTCTTACTTTGATGATTACTTAGGTGTAGTCTCCTTAGTACGTGTTAAAAACGGTACCTTACGCAAGGGCGATAAGATCAAGGTCATGAGCACTGGTCAGACTTGGGATGTAGAGCGTTTAGGTATTTCTACTCCTAAGCGTGTGGATGTGCCTATCTTAAATTGCGGTGAAGTAGGTTGGGTTATCTGCGGCATTAAGACCATTCACGGTGCTCCTGTAGGCGATACCATTACCCATGCTCGTCGTGAGGCTACCGAGGCCTTGCCTGGTTTCCATAAGGCCAAACCACAGGTTTATGCAGGTATGTTCCCTGTTGATACTGAGGACTACAATGCTTTCCGTGATGCCTTAGATAAGCTTTCTTTAAATGACGCTTCTTTATTCTTTGAGCCAGAAAACTCTACTGCTTTAGGCTTTGGCTTTAGATGTGGCTTCTTGGGCATGCTCCACATGGAGATTATCCAAGAGCGTTTAGAGCGTGAGTACAATTTAAATCTCATTACCACTGCTCCTACCGTAATTTACGAGATTGTTTTAACCTCTGGCGAGATTATTCATATCGATAGTCCATCAGCCTTGCCTCCAATTAGCAATATTGCTGAAATTCGTGAGCCAATTGCTGAGTGCCGTATGTTAATGCCATCTGAGTATGTCGGTGCTGTTATGACCTTATGTCAAGAAAAGCGCGGCGTTCAAACCTCCATGGTTTACCACCATGACCAAGTAGCTTTAACCTATGAATTGCCAATGAGTGAAGTAGTTTTAGACTTCTTCGATCGTCTCAAGTCCGTATCCCGTGGCTATGCTTCTTTAGACTATAGCTTCAAGCGCTTTGAGCGTGGTGATTTAGTTCGTGTGGATATCTTGATTGCTCAAGAGCGTGTGGATGCCTTGGCTATTATTGTGCACCGCTCCATTGCTCAATCTCGTGGTCGTGCCTTAGTTGAGAAGATGAAGGAACTCATTCCTCGTCAAATGTTCGATATTGCGATTCAGGCAGCTATTGGTGGTCAAATCATTGCCCGTTGCACCGTTAAGGCTATGCGTAAAGACGTGTTAGCTAAGTGCTATGGTGGTGATATTACCCGTAAGCGCAAGCTCTTGGAGAAGCAAAAAGCTGGTAAGAAGCGTATGAAGCAATTAGGTCGTGTTGAGGTGCCTCAAGAGGCATTCTTAGCCATCTTAAAGGTTGGCAAGGAGTAGTTTATTACTGCCAATCAAGGAGCCACATCAAGTGGCTCTGGTGATGCTATTTTTGACCTAATTTAGCTCATGCATAATACACTGTAGTCCTTTTTATTCGGGGGCTATCAGTGTGGACTGATTGACCCAAATATCAACAATACTTATGAACACTTTTTCTTTAATCTTGGTAGTTGCTTCGCTAATCACTGGCATTGCCTATGCCTATGATTACAAAAAGCTGCGCCCAGGTCGCATGAAAGCCTATCAAGAGGCAATGAAGGCTTATCCAAACTTAAGCAAAAAAGATCAGCGTCGTATCAAGGAAGGTAATGGTGCCATTACTTCTATTGGCTCTTTATTTCCTGTTATTTTCTTCGTGTTCTTATTCCGCGCTTTTGTGTTTGAGCCTTTTAGAATCCCATCTGGCTCTATGGAGCCTACCTTACTACCTGGCGATTTTATTGCTGTTTCTAAGTGGTCATATGGTATTCGCAACCCACTTACCAATAGTGTATGGATTGAAACTTCATCTCCAGAGCGTGGAGATGTAGTGGTCTTTAAATATCCAGAAGAGCCAAGTATTGACTATATCAAGCGTGTAGTAGGTCTACCAGGCGATGAAATCATCTTTGAAAATAAAAAGGTCTATATTCGCAAAGCTTGTAATGTAGAAAAGGTTACTGCCTCTGAGGTTACCTTTGATACTAGTGATAATGCTGTTCGTTGTCCAAGTCCTGAGCTCGTAGAGCTCACTGAGGCAGGCACTATTGTCGATGATGGTGGTACTTATCAAGAAGAGTACTTGGTCTTTGATGAGAAGTTAGGTGAAAAAGTTCACAAGCTACAAATCAATCCGCGTGTACCTGACTTATCGCAATATTTCTACCGTCAAAAAGGCGTAGCCCGTGGTTCTTGGATTGTACCTGAGGATCATTACTTTGTAATGGGTGACAATCGCGATAATAGTAAGGACAGCCGCTTCTGGGGCTTTGTGCCAAAGGAGAATTTGGTAGGTAAGACCGTAGTTATTTGGCTATCTTTAGATTTAGAAGAAGATGGTAGCTTAATCCCATCAGGTGTGCGCTTTGGCCGCATTGGTGGTTTAGATTAGAGCTCTATTTTTAAGTAGCCTAGGGTATTTTAGTAATATCCTAGGCTTTTCCTTGATGGGAGATAAAGAGCGTAGCTGGGCTAAGAGCGCTGAGCGTGAATTAACCAGCTCGGTTTTGTTTGAGGATCAAAAGATTTAGGCTCCTTCCTCAGCAGGCCTATCACAATACTAGTGGGCACCCTATAGTCACTCTTTTCCTTAAATGAAAGTAGTTGTTATTAAGTAAGTCTAGTCGCTCAGGAAGGTTCTTCCTGTTATTAACTGGTACTATGTTCTTGTTTTTAACAATTGGTCTTGGGTGGTTATAGGGTGGGCACTTTTTGCATTATCAAAGGCAAAGAGATGACTATCAATATGAATTTTATCTATCGAATTCAACATCTTGAACAAACTCTCGGCTATGCGTTTCAAAACATTGCCCTGTTAGAGCAAGCTTTGACTCATAGAAGCTATGGACCTCACCACAATGAACGCTTAGAGTTTTTAGGCGACTCCATCTTAGGTATGATTATCGCCAAAGAGCTCTTTGCTCTTTTCCCAGATAGCCCAGAAGGTGATCTGACCAGAATGCGTTCGGTCTTAGTAAGAGAGACTACCTTAGCCGAGCTAGCTCGTGAGTTTAAGATTGGCGACTGCTTATTATTAGGCCCTGGTGAGCTCAAGTCTGGCGGTTCTCGTCGCGACTCATTACTTGCAGATGCTGTTGAGTCCATTATTGGTGCTATCTTTATTGATAGTAATGAACACTTTGAGATTGTGCGTCACTTAGTCTTAAAGTGGTTTGATAAGCGCTTGCAGGCAATCAATCCTAATGTTTCGCAAAAAGATCCTAAGTCTGCTTTGCAAGAGCTCTTACAGTCCCAGCACAAAGAGCTGCCTGTTTATCGTATTGAAAATATTGTTGGCAGTGACAATAACCAAGTCTTTGAGGTCTCAGTGACTGTTCAAGACATTAAGATGGTTTTTAAGGGCAAGGGTTCCTCCCGACGCCGTGCTGAGCAAAAAGCAGCCAGCTCCGTATTAGAGTACTTAGCTGCCAATAAGTAATTAGTACTTAATTTTACTCATAGTGCTATCCTCAGTAAGCTTCTTTAATTGGTATTGAGGATAGCTCACTTCCTATTTTTCAAAGGCTAATCACAAGCTTGGAGCTTATTATTTTCTCAGACGCTAAATAGCCATATAGCATCTTGCTAAGCTAAGCTACGAGTTTTTTATTGAGCCTTTATGTACCTAACCTTGTACTGGTACTATCAATTCCCAAAGCTCTTTTGTATATCTTGATATGGTAATGCCGCATGAGTATTTATTGAGCCGTGCCTAGCACAAGAGCTTTAGAGTGGACAGTTTCACGACTATGGCCATGCCCTAGAGGCTGCGTTGGCAGTTATTGGCATGGGCAGTAGTTTAGACAATATTAATTACTCGCAAGAGTAAGTGAGGATAATTTGGAACAGAGCAAGTTTGGCTTTGTGGCTATTGTTGGTCGCCCTAATGTAGGTAAGTCGACTTTAATGAACCATTTAATTGGTCAAAAGATTTCTATTACCTCGCGTAAGCCTCAGACTACCCGTAATCGCGTCCTTGGTATCGATACCGATGGTATTTATCAAACTGTCTATGTTGATACTCCTGGTTTGCACAAGGTAGAAAAGCGTGCCATTAATCGCTTGATGAACCGCGCCGCTGAGTCCTCTTTAGGTGATGTTGAGCTTATCTTATGGGTAATTGATGCCACCTATTGGACTGAAGATGACGAAATGGTGCGTAGCAAGCTAGAAGTTGCAGGGGCCCCTGTAGTCTTAGTTATCAATAAGGTAGATAAGCTCGATGACAAAGAGAAGCTCTTGCCTTTAATTGAGCGTCTTAAGGATACTTTGAACTTTAAGGATATTGTTCCTGTCTCTGCACTTAAGGGCAATAACTTACAAGTCTTAAAGGATATGATTCGTCAGGCTCTGCCTGAGGGTCCACACTGCTATAGCGAAGATAGCATTACTGATAGATCCACTCGCTTCATGGTAGCTGAGATTATCCGCGAAAAGCTCATGCGCCAGATGGGTGATGAGCTCCCTTATTCTGTTAGTGTTGAGATTGAGGAGTTCAAGGAAGATGAGCATGGCACTACCCGTATTAGTGCCGCTATCTTGGTAGAACGTACGGGCCAAAAGAAAATGGTTATTGGTGCAGGTGGCAGCCGTATTAAGCTCATTGGTACTGAGGCTCGTCACGATATTGAAAAGCTCATTGAGGGCAAGGTCTTCTTATCTTTATTCGTTAAGGTCAAGGCAGGCTGGGCAGATGATGAGCGTGCACTAAAGAGCTTAGGCTATGCAGACTTTGAGCAAGAGTAAGCTAACACTCTAAGTTTTGGTATCTTTTAAAAAGCTTGGTAGGGAGTAGGGTTTTATATGCTCTCTTACCAAGCTTTATTGTTAGGAGCTCCTTATGGCTACGATAATTGAAAATGAGCCTTGTTACATTTTCCATGTGCGAGACTATCAAGAAAATAGCCAAATTTTGGAGGCTATTTCCTTACACTATGGTGCTTTGAGCATTATGGTAAGGGGTGGTAAAAGCCAAAACTCTCCTACTAAGGGCCTCTTTCAGCCTTTTGTCCCGCTTAAGCTTACTTTAAAGGCTAGTCGCACAGATTTGTACTTTCTCAATGGCTATGAGTATTGTGATGATGGCTATGACTTTAAGATGCCATATTACTTTTGTGCTATGTACATCAATGAGCTCTTGCATCACCTTTACCATGCTAAAGAACCAGATGCTTTACTCTTTGGTTGCTATATCGAAACCTTAGAGGCCATTAAGAATAAGCAGCATATTGAAACAAGCTTAAGACACTTTGAGCTCACTTTACTTTCCTCTCTTGGCTATAAGATTAGCCTGTGTGATGAGCATGGGCATCCTTTAGAGAGTCAAGAGCGCTATCGCTTCTGCTTTGGCTTTGGCTTTGTAAAGCATGATGAGCGTCTATTGCGCTATCGCTCCATCTCATCTAGCCACTCAGAAGAGGCGAGCGATGATGGCATGCTCTTTTCTAAGTACAAAGTTAAAGGCCGTCGCATGGATAGTGCTGTTCGTGCGCCACATATGGGTTATGAGTATTTTCAGCAAGGCTTTAGTGAAGAGCAAAATGAGCTCTTACAAAAGTACTATGAGTACGCTCAAGAGCTCATAGGTCCTGTTTTAACTGGCGAACAAATTAGCAAGATTATCTCACTAGATCTTACTGACGCAGATACTGCCCGCAATGCTAAGCTCTTACTAAGTGGTGTAATTGGCAAACTGTTACAAGGTCGAGAGATTGTTAGCCGCCGTCTGTACAAAGACTATGTACAGCTCAAAGCTGCTAAGAAAGCTCAAGCTAGTAGAGCAAATGTCTCTTCATCTGCTCCAGCGCCCGCCCCTATAAGTAATAACGCCATAGGAGCGCCCGCTCCACAAAACAGTGGGATTGGCTCTAATATGACTGTAGACCAAAGCATGGCTAATGACATGAATAGTGATCATGACTACAGCACGCCTGAAGCCTACTTAAAATATGCAGTGCAAAATAGTGCTCAGGATCCTTTGGCTGTGTCTGCTCATTTAAGCCAGCACTACCAAAACAGTTCTCAAGCTCAAGAGAGCTCCCCTCGCCCATATCGTCATTATGTAGCTCAATTTTCACGACAGGCAGCTGAGGCAAATAGCGATTATGAGGATATTCCCGAGTTTAATCTCAGCCATGCCCAAGATAGCTTGTCTTTAGATAGCCATACTCAACAGGCCGTAGATAAAGCCTTAACAGACATCACTAAAGAGACTACCATCTTTAGTATTGATAAAACTGAGCTAGCTAATACCCAAGTTATTATTTTAGAGAGTGCCAGACAGCCTAACCCTTTAAGCAAGAGCAATCAAAACCAGGCAGACATTACTACTACTACTACTACGAATTATGCCTCCAAGGCTAAGGCCAAGGCTACTACCAAGGTTTTCAAGAGCAAGGCAGAAACTAGTGTACCTGTAGAGAGTTTGCCTAAAGAGCAGGTAGAGACTCAGAGCCTAGCGGCTCAGCCTGTTGCTAATATGAGTCCCTCCTCCAAGGCTAAGAGCAAGACTAGCCCTAAAGTCTCTAAGAACAAGGCAGAAGCTATTAACTCTGTAGATAGCCAGTTAGAGCCTACTAGTCAGGACAATCAGAATACGACGACGAATTCTGCCTCCAAGGCTACTACCAAGGTTTTCAATAGCAAGGCAGAAACCAGTGTACCTGTAGAGAGCTTAACTAAAGAGCAGGTAGATACTCAGAGCCCAGCGGCTCAGCCTGCTACTACTAAGAAAGCCTCCAAGGATAAGAGCAAGACTAGCACTAAAGCCTCTAAGAACAAGGCAGAAGCTATTACCTATGTAGATAGCCAGTTAGAGCCTATTAGTCAGGACGAGCAGCCTGCTACTAAGAAAGCCTCCAAGTCTAAGGATAAGGCTACGAGCAGTGCCAAGTCTTCTAAGCGCAAGAGCAGGACTAAGGCAGGGGCGGGCGCTACTAAGGGTAATGGCACCTTAAAAGCTTTGGATGCCTTAGTGGTAGATTGTGCTGATGACTCTAAGATGGAGCTTTTGGATTTATTTGCTGGTATCAATCTTAATGAGGGCCAGCGTTAAGATAGGGCGGGCGCTTTAAATTTTTGTTGAGATAGAAGCTTAGGTAAATTAAAATTTGGCTTTGGTTTTTTCCCTAAGAAAAGCGACAATTAAGGGGAATTTTGCGTACATTACAAGAGTTGCAGTCGCTAGGCTGCTAGTTCTTAGTTTTTAAGATTTTTGATTGAGCATGTTATGGTAAGTTTTTATAAGTCAGAAAAGAAAGCAACAGCATTAAAGGCTATTGAGTTGCAATGTGACAGCCTTGATATTCAGGGTCGTGGTGTGTGCAAAAAAGACGGCATGGTCTATTTTGTAGATAACCTCATGCCAGGTGAAAAGGCTCGCGTTGTTCCAGTTGCTAATAATGCTATTGCTGGCTCCTTGGCCAGTAAAGACAAAGCCTTTACAGGCAAGGTCTCTAAGCTCTTAGAGGAGTCCTCCGAGCGCCGTGCTCAATCTTGCCCCTTACAAAACCAATGTGGCGGCTGTCCTTTAGAGCATTTACCTCAAGAGATGTCGCTTAATGCCAAAATTGAAGGCGTAGCCTCCTTACTATCTCGTAGCGTAGCTCAAGGTACTTTAGCCTCCAAGTCCACCAAGGCCAGCTCATCTCAAGGCTCATCGCGCTTAGGTCGCAATAGCACCATTAAGCAAGTATTAGCTAAAAAGCAGGCTGCTGCCAAAAATACTGCTCGCATGAAGGAGCTCAATGAGCTTTCTAAGCAAGCTGCAGAGTCTATCTCCAAGCCAAGCTTTTGCATCAGTGGCTTGGAGCTAAACTATCGTCGTGCTTGTCGCTTAGCTATTCGTGCCGATCATGGCAAGCTCTATTTAGGCTTTAGAGAAGGCAAGACTCAGGACTTAGTGCCAGTTACTTACTGTGAGGTGTTAACCAAGCGCAATAATGAGCTCTTAGAGCCTCTCAAGACCTTAGTTAATATCTTAGAGGGCAAAAAGAATATTGGTCACGTTGAGCTCTTAGACACCGATGGTGCCGTAGGCGTGCTCTTACGTATGACCAAGAAGCTCTCCTCTACTGATGAACAGCTATTACAGGACTTTGGTAAACAATACGGTGTAGTTGTCTCTGTTTTAGAGCCATTTAAACAGTTAGATGATACTGAGGTGGTTCGCGAGCGTGTGATTTTCCAAGATGAAGAGCACCAGCTCTTTGTGATGTCCCATGATTGCAAGATTGCCTGCTCTCCATCTTCGTTTGTGCAGGTTAATGCTGCCATGAATCAAGCAATGATTGAGCAAGTCTTAGCTGAGGTAGCTCCAAGTGCAGATAAGAAAGTCTTAGACCTCTTTAGTGGACTTGGCAATTTTGCTATTCCTATTGCCAAGGCAGGTGCCAAGGTAGTAGGTATTGATATCGTCTCTGACATGGTGCGCCGTGCTAATGAAAATGCTCAGCTCAATGGCATTGATAATGAGCAAGCACGCTTCTTTGTCGCTGACTTAGAAGAGCCTTTTGAGAGCCAACTTTGGGCTAAAGACCAATATGATGTCGTAGTTATGGATCCTGGTCGTATGGGAGCTAAGCGCTCAGTGGGTTATATGAGCAAGTTAAAGCCTCACAAGATTGTGATGATCTCTTGTAATCCATTAGCTGCCTCTCGTGATACTACTGCATTGATTAGCTCTGGCTACAAGCTTGAGTCTTGGGGCGCTATTGATATGTTCCCAAGAACCTCTCACATGGAGATCATGCTAGTCTTTACTTACGATAAGGCTAAATAAGTCGTACTAAGCTTGGCTTAGTGGTTGCCGTTTTTAAGAAGGGCGCTTGAGGCATGGGGGTAGGACTATGTTTGAAGCGCCCTTTGGCTTTTTAACATGGCTAGAGTTTTGGCACTTTTGGGGCACTTGATGGCTTAAGAAGCCTCAATTGTGTTCAAAAGTAGTGCTTATGTCCCATTTTAGAGAGTGTCTGAGTGGCTCTTAGTGACAGAGCGGGGCATCATATTCAATAATATTATTTTGATGCTGTGCCTTATAGTGTGTGGGCGCCTAACTACATCTGTGATTGTCAATATTTATTCATATGTTCAAGCCCCCCATGCATCATAGTGCTGAGAAACTAGCTATATCAGCTTTTGTATAGGAGTTATGTAATGGTTGCATTAAGAGATACCCATGAGGCTTCATTTGATTTTGAGCCATGGGCAGCCAAACTCAATTTGCCTGATGAGCACAAGGAAAAGCTGTCCCACTGTCATTTGTATGCGGTTAATTGTATTAATGCCTACAATGCCAAAATTAGCCAAGGCGCTAATAACAATGCCAAGCCTCGCGCAGCTCTCTTAGACCCAAAGAATCTTACCAATCTTTCAGCAGAGATCATTTCCATTTTAATGACCTTAAATATGGATTTAGACTCGCTTATGGTGGCTTTCTTATATCCGCCTTTTGAAGCCAAAGCTCTGGATTTAGATAAACTTGAAGAAGACTTCGGTTCAGGCATTCGCAAGCTCTTGCTTAAAGTTAAGGATATGGAAGCCATTCGCTTCTTACAAAACTACAACGCCAATAAGGGCGCTGAGGCTCAAGTCGATAGGGTGCGTCGTATGATGCTCTCTATGGTCGATGATGTGCGAGCAGTGGTCATTAAGCTTGCCGAGCGTATTGCCGTGATTCGTGCGGCTAAATATGCAGATGAAGAGACCAAGTTAGCCATTGCTCGTGAGATTGCCAATATTTATGCTCCTTTGGCTAACCGTTTAGGTATTGGTCAGTTAAAGTGGGAGTTAGAGGACTTAGCTTTCCGTTTCTTGCATAATGATGACTATAAAGAGATTGCCAAAGACTTAGGTGAAAAGCGTGTTGAGCGCGAGCGCTATATTGAGCACTTTGTAGGAGAGCTAAAAAGCCTGTTAGAACAAAACGGCATTAAAAACAGCGAAGTCTATGGCCGTCCTAAGCACATTTATAGTATTTGGCGCAAAATGCAGCGTAAGCATTTACCGTTTAGCGAGCTCTATGACGTGCGCGCCGTGCGTGTCATTATCGACAAGATTGAAGATTGCTATACTGCTTTGAGCATAGTGCATGCACGCTGGGAGCATATTGAAAAGGAGTTTGACGACTATATTGCCAACCCAAAGCCTAATGGCTATCAATCTATTCATACTGTCGTGTATGGCGATGGCCACAAGGTAGTAGAAATCCAGTTTAGAACCAAGGATATGCACCAAATGGCTGAGCTAGGTGTAGCTGCACACTGGAAGTATAAAGAAGGTGGCGGCTTAGGCTCAGGTGTAGAGCAGCGTATTAATTGGTTACGCAAGCTCTTGGCATGGCGTGATGATATGGTGGAGTCAGGTGCGCTGCTCGATGAGTTCCGTAAGCAGGTCTTTGAGGATCGTATCTACGTCTTTACCCCACGTGGTGAGGTAGTGGATCTGCCAACTGGCGCTACTCCGCTGGATTTTGCCTATCAAGTACATACTATGATTGGTCACCGTTGTATTGGCGCCAAGGTCGATGGTCGTATCGTACCTTATACCTATAAGCTCAAGACTGGTGAGCAAATTGAAATTATCACCCAAAAAGAGCCTAACCCAAGCCGTGATTGGATTAATGCCGATAATGGCTATTTAAAGACCTCGCGTGCCCGCTCCAAGGTCGTTAACTGGTTTAGAAAGGTCGATTACGACAAGAATGTCCAGGCAGGTGATGATATCTTAGAGCGTGAGGTTGCCCGCCATGGTATTGGACTTAATAAGGATCAAGTAGCTGCTTTCTTAAAGGAAAAGATTGCCCGTTTTAATGTCAAGAATGTCAATGATATTTATGCAGGCATTGGTGCTGGTGATATTAAGGTCAACCAAATTATTTCCTTTTTAGAAGAGCGTGTCTTTAAGCGGAGTGAAGCTACCAAGGAGCTAGAGCTTACTTCTTTAATTTCTGAGAAGACTAAAGATCAGTTACGTGAGCGTCATGCCAATAATAAGGGCCGCATTGTAGTCAATGGCATTGGCACTATGATGACCCATGTGGCCAAGTGCTGTCAGCCAATTCCTGGTGATGAAATCATTGGCTTTATTACCCAAGGTCGTGGCATTTCCATTCACAAGGCCAATTGCCCACAAGTAAAAGGCCTGATGAAAAAGAACCCTGAGCGCGTAGTTTCTTGCCAATGGGGCGAGGAGGCTACCGCCAATGGCTTTACTGTGACTATCAAGGTCGTAGCCTCAGATTACTCTGGATTGCTGCGTGATGTCACTACTGTCATTGCCAACGAAAAAATCAATGTCTTGGGCGTAAGGTCACACACGGATAGACAAAAAGATCTGTCCATTATCGACATTGACTTAATGCTGCTTAACTTACCAGCGCTCACCCGCGTGATAGCTAAGCTCAACGAGATTAAGCAAGTACGCTCAGTATCACGCCTCTAGCTATAACTTGATTGATTAAAAAAAGCCTTAAGTTTTTTTGAAATTTAAGGCTTTTTTGCATGTTTGATCGCTTACAATAGATGCGCCTTGTGAAAGGCAAAATGATATTAATTACATCTTCTAATTAAAAACAATCCCCATGTTAAAAAAGAATTTGTTGCTAGCTCTATGGTTAGGTTTAGTCAATTTACCTTTTGCTTTGTATTTAGGTAATGCTTATTGCCCAAGCTTTGAGTATAGTACTTGGTATGCGCTAGTTGCTTTCTATGCTGCATCCATTGGTCATTACTTTTTGTATTTTGCGCTTTTTTCATTATTGCTCATTAGCCCTATCATGCTGATTAAACAAGAGGGAATGAGCAAGTGGCGCTTTGTATATGGCACTGCAATTTTATCTGTGCTGCACATTGTTTTGGCAACTGATGCTCAGGTATATGGAATTTATCGTTTCCATATTAATGCAACTGTGCTCGATCTCTTTTTTAATGGAGGCAATGAGGTTATTAAGCTGGGCTTAGAGACTTGGCTCTTTATTTTGGGCAAGGTAGCTCTTTGCGTTGCCTATAGTGCTCTTGCATTATTTGCTGCCAGACTTTTGGTCTTAAAGGGCTTTAAGAGCAAATTGTGGGTAGCTGTACCTTTGTGCCTATATTTAGGCGCTAATTTAGCGCACGCTTATGCTGCTGCTGCGCTTATCTATCCAATTATGGATCTTAAAAATAGCATTCCTCTGTATAGACCTTTTACGATGAATAAGGTCTTAACCAAGATGGGCGTAATTGAGCATAATGATGCTTCTCGCAAGATTCAAGCTACAGTAGATGGTAAGTTTGATTATCCAAAGCAGACTTTAACTTACGCAGACGATAAGGTCAGTGCTCCTTACAATGTTGTATTTATTTTAGTCGATACCTTGCGCTTTGATATGCTCAATCCTAAGGACATGCCACATACTTGGGAGTTTGCTAAGAACGCTTGGGTCTTTGACAATTATTACTCTGCCTCTAATGCTACCGCTGGTGGTGTCTTTGGTCTGTTCTATGGTATCCCTTCAACTTATTGGAAGGTGGCGCAAGAAAGTGGCGTGCCAGCTGCAATAAGTAGCGTCATTTATGATCGCTCTTATAAATATGGCATTTTCTCCTCGGCTAATGTCTATAAGCCAGAGTTTAATGAGACTGTATTTGCTAATGTCCCTAATTTACGTATGTCATCTAAGGGCGACCGTCCTTATGAGCATGATTTAGATGCCATTCATGATTTTAAGGAGTTTTTATCAGGGCTTAAGCCTCAAGAAAAGTTCTTCTCTTTAGTCTATTTAGACGCTGTTCATGGATATGACTATCCTGATGACTTTAAAGAGCAGTATGTGCCTGCTAAACCTTATAACTACATGAAGATTAGTAAGGATTTGGATAGAACCCCATTTTGGAATCGCTATCGCAATGCAGCTAACTACACCGATATCAATATGCAAGGCGTTTATGAGATGCTTAGCGAATATGGGTATGACGACAATACTATTGTGATTATTACTGCCGACCATGGCGAGTCATTTAATGACGATAATGATAACTATTGGGGGCACAGCTCTAACTTTAGAGACTATCAAGTCAAAGTTCCTTTGGTTGTCAAATGGCCTGGAATGGGAGCTAAGCATGTGGATACTAGGGCGGTGGCTTATGATGTGACCGCAACCTTGTTGCCTCGTGTGTTTGGTGTGCAAAATCCAACTAAGGACTACTCTATTGGTCAAGATCTTTTTGAGCTAAAAGAGCGCCCTTATTTGTATTTATGTGCTTACACTGAAACTGCTATCTTAGAAAAAGATCGTATTGTAGTGGCCAATAAAGAAGGCTTCTTAAGCTTTAAAGATAAGTTCTATAAGCCATCTCAGGACACCTCACGCAATAGCTTTATCTTTGAGGGCTTGGAGTTATCCTCATATTACTTAGAAAAGTAAGAGTAAGCACTTTCAATGGCCTCTGCTAAGGCAGTGGCCTTGAGATAGACTCTGCCCTGTAAAGATGAAATTTTGTGATATTTATCGCAAGATAGTGAATTTTAGGTATAATGCCATGTCCTTGTAGTAGGTCAACGAATTTTTTACGCACCATAACAAACATGGTGCGTTTTGTTTTTTTAGGCTCTAGGTTTAGTTTTCTTGGCTTGTATCAAGTTAGCCATTGGTGGGCTTGGGTGCTTAAAGAGGCGAAAAAATCCGTTTTGTCGGGGTCGTTATGTTATAATGACGGGTCAAATTTAGCATCTACTGTGGAGCGATTCATGTCTGCTACTCCTTCTTCTGCCAAGCTTATTTTTGTTACTGGCGGCGTAGTTTCTTCCTTAGGTAAGGGCATTGCTGCTGCCTCTTTAGCAGCAGTTTTGGAAGCTCGTGGTCTTAAAGTGACTATGATGAAGCTAGATCCTTATATCAATGTTGACCCTGGCACTATGAGCCCAATTCAACATGGTGAGGTATTTGTTACCGAAGATGGTGCAGAGACCGACTTGGATTTAGGTCACTACGAGCGTTTTATTCGTACCAAGATGTCTCACCGTAACAACTTTACCACTGGTCGCATCTACTCTGATGTGATCCGTAAGGAGCGTCGCGGCGATTATTTAGGTGCAACTATTCAGGTTATTCCTCACATCACCAATGCCATCAAAGAGCGCATTTTAGCAGGCGCTGAGGGCAACCAAATTGCCATCGTTGAAATCGGTGGTACCGTAGGTGATATTGAGTCCTTGCCATTTTTAGAGGCCATTCGTCAGCTAGCTGTCGAGATTGGCCGTGAAAATGCCTTATTCATGCACTTAACCTTGGTTCCTTACTTAGAGACCTCGGGTGAAGTTAAGACCAAGCCTACTCAGCACTCGGTTAAGGAATTATTATCCATCGGTATCCAACCAGATATTTTAATCTGCCGTTCCGATCGCGTAATTCCAGCTCACGAGCGTCACAAGATCGCCATGTTCTGTAACGTTCAAGAGCGCGCTGTAATCTCCTTAAAGGATGTGGATTCTATCTACAAGATTCCTGCCTTATTAAAGAGCCAGTACTTAGATCAATTAATCGTTGATCGTTTCCATATTGATTGCCAAGAAGCTGATTTAAGCTCTTGGGAGCATGTGCTTTACCAGCAGGCTAATACCGTAGGTGAAGTTACAATTGGTATGGTCGGCAAGTACATTGAGCTTCCAGATGCTTACAAGTCCATCAATGAGGCTTTAAAGCATGGTGGCTTAAAGAATCAATTATCTGTCAATATTAAGTACATTGATTCTGAGGACGTAGAGTCCCGTGGTGAGGAGTTACTCCAGGGCATCGACGCTATCTTAGTACCAGGTGGCTTTGGTAGCCGTGGGGTCGAGGGCAAGATCATTGCAGCTCGTTATGCTCGTGAAAACAATATCCCATACTTAGGCATTTGCTTGGGTATGCAAGTTGCGATTATCGAGTATGCCCGTCATGTTGCTCACTTAGAGAATGCCAACTCCACCGAGTTTGATGCTAAGACCCCTTATCCAGTAGTAGGTTTAATTACCGAGTGGATCGATGAGGATGGCAATGTTGAGGTTCGTTCTGACAAGTCTGACTTAGGCGGCACCATGCGTCTTGGCGGTCAATTATGCCACTTAAAGGCTGGCTCCAAGGTACGTGAGCTCTATGGTAAGGACGATATTGTGGAGCGTCACCGTCACCGCTATGAGGTTAACAACAAGTTAGTCTCCAAGCTCACCGATGCAGGTATGCAGGTAGCTGGCTTATCTACTGATAACAAGTTAGTAGAGATTGTGGAAATCCCTGAGCACCCATGGTTTGTAGGTGTACAGTTCCACCCAGAGTTTACCTCCAACCCACGCGATGGTCACCCATTATTCCGTGGCTTTATCGCCGCTGCCAAGAAGTACCAAGAGCAGCACTAAGCAAGCTTAGCTCTTATAAATAAGAGTCAGTTAATGAGCTTTTAGATCAAAAAAGCGTAGCTTTGGCTACGCTTTTTTTGTCGCCAAATACAGGAAAAATCGCTACAATTTGTATATGGCTCTATGCTCTCTTATTAGCTTAACTGTCAAACAAGAGGAGCGCCTTGGTTATGAAGATAATTACTTTAGTATTAGCTCTGGTTGGTTGTTTTTTACTCTATGACCTCTATTATGGTCACAATGGAATTAAGCAATACAACAAAGTTTCTTTGCAGCTGCAAAAGGCTCAAGCCACAGCTTTAGTATTACAAAAGCGCAATCAAGAAGTAGCAGATCAAATCAATGATTTGCAACAAGGCTCGATTGCCGTGGAAGAATTAGCGCGGAGCGAATTGGGTCTGATTAAGCCTAATGAGCGCTTCTATCGTGTCTTAGCTAGTGAAGATAAGCTCAAGTCGCTATCGGTTCACTTTAATTAATGCTGCAATCGCGTATCAGTAAGATTGCTACAAGGGAAAACAGCCTAGCAACTTGCTAGGCTTTTTAATTGGTCTCTAGCTTAAAGGACAACTTATGTTCATTGAGATTCAAAAAAATAAGCAAGGTATAGCCTGTGCTATGGTGCAATGCCATATTCAAGTAGGCAAAAAGAATAAAGTACATACCTTAGAGAACTTAGGTCCAGAAAGTGCTATTGACCATAAGGTTATAGATCGCTTAAATCGACTCTGTTCTGAGGGCAGTATTAGTGCTATTCGCCACACCATCTTAAATCAGGATTTAAAACTCAAAAAAGCTCTGTTAGCCTCCAAAGGACACTCAGCTGCACTCAAAAGCGAGCTCTATGAGCTTTTAGAGAACCCAAGAAGCAATTTAACTTATCAAGAGCAATTGCAAATTGCCTCCTGCTTTATCTCTGAGGATAAGAGCATCGATGAGCTTGTAATTTCAGGCATGTTGTATAACGAACTTGAGGCTGACTTGCAGCTTAAACCTAAGTATCAATTTTGTTTAAGGGAAGGCATAATTGATGCTGTAGTAGTTGCCGCAGGTATTGGCTCACGCATGGGTTCTAAAGTGCCTAAGCAATACTTAAAGCTAGGTGATAAAACTATCTTAGAGCACACAGTCTTAAAGCTCTTAAGCTGCCCTTATGTAAGACAAGTAATCTTGGTCTTAAATGAGCAAGATAAGCATTTTAAGTCTACTTGTTTAGAGGGACTTAATAGACTGACTTTAGTTACAGGTGGCGCTGAGCGCGTAGATAGTGTGCTCCAGGGGCTAAGTGCCGTACAAAGTAAGTGGTGTCTAGTGCATGATGCGGCCCGTCCTTTAGTGTCCTTAGATGATATGGAAAATCTCATTTTTAAGGTCGCCCAAGGCGTAGCGCAAGGCTATTGTGGCGGTATTTTAGCTTGCAAGGTGGCAGATACCTTAAAACAGCAAAGCAATCCTAATGAGAATCTTAGCGGCGCATTTGCGCTACCAACTGTAGAAAAGACTATCGATCGTGCATGGCTCTATCGTGCCCAAACCCCACAGCTGTTTAATACTGCTGAGCTTAGTTATGCCATTAAGCGCACCTTGCAAATGCGTGGTTCTTTAACCGATGAGGCCTCAGCTTTAGAGACAGTAGGCCGTAAGGTCTTATTAGTTGAAGGCAGTGCCTGTAATTTCAAGCTCACCGAGCCTAGCGATTTAGTCATGGCTCAGGCTTTACTTAATATCTAAATCCAACTTAGTAATTCAAGAGGTTGTCGATGCGAATTGGTCATGGCTTTGATGTCCACCGTTTTGGCGGTGATGGTCCTTGCATTTTAGGTGGCGTGAGCGTGCCTTATGAGCAAGGTTTAATTGCTCACTCCGATGGTGATGTGATTTTGCATGCCTTATGTGATGCGCTGTTAGGAGCACTGGCCTTAGGTGATATTGGTCAGCTCTATCCAGATAATGATCAAAGCTATAAAAATATTGATAGCCGAATTTTATTGCGCGATGTCGTTGCTCGTATCACTAATCAAGGCTATGAAGTAGGCAATGTCGATATTACGATTATGGCCCAAGCCCCAAAGATGCTCCCTTATGAGAAAGCGATGCGCGAGAATATTGCCCAAGATCTCAAGGTCAATTTAGATCAAGTCAGCGTCAAAGCTACTACCACCGAAAAGCTAGGCTTTGTCGGACGCAAAGAAGGCATCGCTTGCGAGGCCGTCGCCTTACTCTTAAAGCGCGCTTCTATTTGAGCCTAGGTTCTATGGGTTGGGCCTGATGCTCTTGGTGTGTGCTAGCTGTTTAAGCTTAGGCGCGATGGTGCGCGCCTTAGAGCTTGTTTTTCTATGCTGGTAGCTAGCGGTACCTGCCTTCTAGTTAAGAGTGGCTAAATAGCCTTGGCCCTGTAAAGAGGCTAATTTTGGGCGCTTATAATAGAGCACTACAATTTTAGTTAGACCAATTAGGTGGTAGTTATTTTGAAACTCAATATTTTCTCTTGGTTATACGAGATCTGTATTAAGCTGGCCAAGCATCCTAAGGCCCCGTTATTTTTAGGCATTAATAGCTTTATCGAGTCGGTCTTTTGGCCTATTCCACCTGATGTCATGCTCGCGCCTATGTGTTTAGCGCGTCCTAAACTCTCCATGTACTATGCCACGATTACGGTGGTAACTTCCGTACTTGGTGCTATTTGCGGTTATTATCTGGGCTATTTTATCTACGATCCTTATATTGCAGATCTGATTAAGTGGTTTAACTACGAAGCAGCCATGGAAACCGTGCGCAATTGGTTTGTCATGGAATATGGCATTTTGATGATTTTCATTGGTGCCTTTACTCCTATTCCTTATAAGGTCATTGCTATTACTACAGGTGTAGTGGCAGCCGAGAGTATGGCCAGCACTGGCACTACAGGCATGCTCACCATTATTAATTTTGTGTTGGTCTCTTTAGTAGGTCGTGGCTTGCGCTTTTTCTTGGAGGCTGGTGTCATTATGTATGGTGGCGAGAAAATGGAACATGCCATCCGTCGCTATATTGATTACATCGGCTGGGGCTGTGTGATTTTAATTGTGGGCTATATTGCCTATAAGATGGTGCTCTAAAGGACTATCTTTAGAGCTAGCTAGCAATAATCTATTGCCACTTAAGCTTGCTACTAGCTTTAAGCACTTGAGAGTGTCACAATATTAAGCCAAGGCTAGGTTTTTCCTAAGAGCACCTAGTATCTCTTAACAAGAGGACAAGCGGGCATAGCCCCTTGCCTGCCTGGTCAAACGCTTTGATACATAAGCTCAATGCACCACACATCTCTTTAGCTTTTTTCTTAGCAAAAGAGCAGCAAGGCAGCTTGTGCCTGATGCGCCTAGAAGAGGTGCAATAGCGCTAGAGAGGGGAGTTATAGATAAGTGGCATTGCAAAGAGTAAATAGAGAGCGCTTCTTAGTCATGTGCTTAGCCCTATGAGAATCGCTCTTAGGATGATAAATGATTAAACCAATGATTAGCATTACCTTATTATCTGCATTAGCGTCTCTAATCGTAGGTTGCGAGACCTCTAATCAGAACTATAGCCACAATCGAGTGGTGGATGTCACTAAGAGTCAGTCTGTCAATAAGGTGGTACCTGAGAGTGCTCCTATAGTTCAAGAAATTCCTGTTGAACAAAGCATGAGCAGCGCTATTGCTCAAGCTCCATCTCCTGTAGAATCTAATTATGAGATTACTACTTACGAGCCTGTAGTAGATCCTAATAACGATATTGTTACCTATACGGGTAATGCTTTGCCATCTTATGAAGAAGAGGTAGGTTCCTCTTTAATTGGCGGTGTACCTGATGGCCCATTGCCTCCAACGATTGCAAATGAGCCTAGCATGCAAGCTAGCAGCGCCCTACCATCAAACCAAGCTACCAACTCTACCTCCTCTGGCAATTGGCTTTTAGTCGATAGTGCCGAGGCTAATAAGGATGTCTCTAACTCTCAGGAGGTGCAACGCTCTTTAGATACCAAGCAAGCACCAGCGGTCAAAACTTTGCCTTTGCCTGATAAGTATGTTGTCGTTAAGGGTGACACCTTATACTCCATCGCTTTTCGCTATGGTCTTGATTACCATGCTTTAGCCAAGATCAATAAGATTGAGCCTCCTTATAATTTAGCCTTAGGTCAAGTCTTGGTGCTCAATTTACAGTCCCAACGAGCCCCTGTATATGTAGTACAAAAGGGTGATACCTTGTACTCCATCGCCCGAAAGAATGGTCAGTCTGTGTCCTTCTTGGCAGGTGTCAACAATTTAGAGCCTCCATATAACTTAAAGCTCGGCCAGAAGATTTTACTCTCCCGTGAAAATGTAGGTGAGAGCTCCAAGAACAATAGTGAAGTTCCTGTAGCTGGAGTGCAATCTCAAATTGCCTCTAATAATAAACAGCCAGCTAGTGTAACTACTACCACTACGACTACCACTACCACCACCAATCAGGCTAATGGTAATAAGACCACTACTACCACTACTACCAATAAGACTCAGCAAATTACAGCCTCTAATAAGGTTCCAGCTCAAGCTCAAACCCCAATTGTTAACTCAAAGACCCGCAAGGTCGCAGGTGTTACTTGGTCATGGCCAACCTCTGGTAAGGTCATTGAGCAATTCTCAACTGCCGAGCAAGGCAATAAGGGTATTGATATTGCTGGTACCCGTGGCCAGGCCATTTTATCTGCTGCTGACGGTCAGGTAGTATATTCTGGCAATGCTCTACGTGGCTTTGGTAATCTCATTATTATCAATCACAATAATGAGTACCTCTCAGCTTATGCCCACAATGACGTTATGTTGGTTAAGGAAGGTCAAAAGGTCAAGCGCGGTCAGCATATCGCAAGAATGGGTAACACAGACACCACCTCCCCACGTTTGCACTTTGAGATTCGCTATCGCGGTCAATCGGTAAACCCAGTAAGCTATTTACCAAAATAATATTCTGCCGCTCTACGGCTTAATCAAACTACCAAACCCAAAAGCTCCTGAAGACCCTACGGATCTCAGGAGCTTTTTAGTTTGACTAAGAGTGCACTATGGCTTAGTTTATCCTTGCTATGCTTGGATGAGGTCTAGGGCTTAGTGCGCCAGTAGGGCTGTTAGGACTTGGTGGTGGCGAGCTTTTTGAGCTCGTTTAAGGTATTGAGGGCCTCTAGTGGGGTGAGGCTATTGAGATCAAGTTCACTAAGCTGATTTTTCATATCTTTTTGGCGCTCAATTTCAAATTCAAGCTGTGATATTTGAGCCTGGCTTTCCATAAGCTGGGATTGCAAGGCGGTAATTTGCTCTTGCATTAAGTGCAAGCTTTCTTGGTCAGTGGTGCTGATATCAAAAGATAGCAGCGGAGCAGTGAAGATAGAGTTGGAGTTAAGCTCCTTGGTGCGAGCTTGATAAAAGCCAATAGCACTTTTGGTGATCTTGCTTGGCACGCCTGCCAATTGTGCTACTTCAATACCAAAGGAGCGGGACTGGCGACCGCGCTGGGCGCTGTATAAGAAGACAATCTTGCCTTGGAACTCCTTGGCATTAAAGCACAAGTTAAAGGCATTGCTATAGCTTTCGACCAAGGTAGTAACCTCAGTGTAGTGAGTAGCAAACATAGTCTTGGGATGAATGTTTTTAGACAGGTATTGGACAATAGCCTCGGCAATGGCAGCACCTTCGGCACCCGAGGTGCCACGACCGACCTCATCCATAATGACCAAGCTATTTTCGGTGGCATTATTTAAGATGGTAGCTGTCTCTTCCATCTCTACCATAAAGGTCGAACGCCCTGAGGATAGATCATCTGAGGCGCCGATACGGGTAAAGATACGGTCAATATCACCAATAAGCGCACTTGTAGCAGGGACAAAAGATCCCATGCGGGCCATAATAGCAATCAAGGCATTTTGGCGCATAAAGGTTGATTTACCGCCCATATTGGGTCCTGAAATCACGGCTAAGCTTTGCCTATCGTTAAGCTCAAGACTATTGACGATAAATTGCTGCTCATTAATGGCCTCCACTACAGGGTGACGACCTGCCTCGACTTTAATAATGCTCTGAGAGCTCAGTTGAGGCCGCACATAATGGCGCTTGGTAGCAACACGGGCTAAAGATAAAGCCACATCTAAAAGGGCAATATTATGGGCAAAAGCGCTTAGCTTAGGCAGGGATAAAATTAAGTTCTCAATGACTTGGTCATAGAGTTCTTTTTCCAATTGCAAGCTGCGAGCCTTGGCAGATAAGGAGCGCTCTTCTAGCGCCTTGAGCTCTGGGGTAATATAGCGCTCGCTATTTTTTAAGGTTTGGCGGCGCACATACTCAGCAGGTACTTGATCGGCAGCTAAACGTGAGAGCTCAATATAGTAGCCATGTACATTGTTGAATCTGACCTTTAAGGTGCTAATACCTGTGCGCTCTTTTTCGCGCTCTTCAATGGCCTGCAAGGTCTGCTCGGAGCCATTTTGTAAATCACGCAGCTCATCGAGCTCTTGATGATAACCATCCGCAATGACTCCACCCTCGCGCAGCAGCAGGGCTGGGAATTCTTTAATGGCATTTTTAAGTAAAATGCCAACCTCATCAAGCTCTGGTAAGAGCTCACTTTGAGCTTGTAGTAAAGTAAGCTGCTTATCGCTAAGAGACTTACCATCATCATCAGAGCTGACCAAGTCTTGAGAGACTAAGTTTTCTTTGAAAATAGGTAAGAGCTCAATGGCATCACGTAATTTAGACAGATCGCGGGGCTTAGCTGAGCGCAGACCAATACGGGCTACAATGCGTTCTAAATCGCCCATGGCACTTAAGATTTGACTAAGCTGTTCGCTCTTTGGCGCATGCTGGAGAGCCTCAACTAGATCTAAGCGATTATTGACCTGCTCATTGTTGCGCAGCGGGTTGATAATCATATTGCGCAGCATACGTGAACCCATGCTCGTTTGGGTCTCATCTAAAATGCCTAACAGGGAGTTCTTTTCATTACCTGAGAGGCTTGAGATAAGCTCTAAATTCTTTTGGGCATTATGATCGAGTATGACCACATTAGAGACATTGTCATTTACTATATTGGTGACATGCTCTAAAGCGACATTTTGGGTGGTCTTAACATAGTTTAAGAGTGCACCTGCGGCACAAATGGCGCATTTGAGGTTGTGAATGCCAAAGCTTTGCAAGCTATTAGTCTTAAACTGCTCGCATAATTTTGCATAAGCCGTGTCATGGTTAAAATCCCAGGCAGGGAGAGCTTTTCTACAGACAATGTTTTGAATTTCTTTGTAGTACTTAAAGCGCTCAGGATATAACAGCTCAGCAGGATTAGTCTTAGATAAAAGCATGGCTAGCTGTGGCAATGAATTTACTTGGGTAGCACCAAAGCGCCCCGTGCTTAAGTTTAAAGTTACCAGAGCAAAAACATCACGCTCTTCATAAATAGCCGCAATGAGATTGTCCTGACGCTCTGGGATCATGCCCTCATCAGTAACCGTGCCAGGGGTAATAATACGAGTTACCTTGCGGCTCATCATGGTACCTTTATTGCGATCGCCTACCTGGTCGCAAATTACTACCGAACGGCCGAGTTTAATTAAGCGGGCAATATAGTTGTCGCTGGAGTGATAAGGTACACCTGCCATTGGCACTGGCTGGCTACTTTGGTTTCCACGACGGGTCAAGGTTAGATCTAATAAATTAGATACTATCTTGGCATCATCATAAAAGAGTTCGTAAAAGTCACCCAAACGATAGAACACTAGGGTATCAGGATAATTCTTCTTGACCTCGAAGTATTGACGCATCATAGGGGTGAGTTGGTTTACATCGATTCCATCTATCACATCTGTCATAAGGCTTTTAGGCTTGCGCCAATCTCCTGTCGAAAATTAAAGTGAAAAAAATCTGCGTTTGGGGTAATAATGATGAGCTGCTATTTAGAATAACTAATAGCATGATTCTAGCGGGCTTATATTGTATGTAAAGCAAACGCATTGCAAAAGTGACTAGGGCGCCACAGATAGGAGAAATCTTTTATGCATAATTTGGAGGAGCTAGCTGCTCGCTTTGTGAGCGCTTATCAGCAGCATCACCATGTCTTTACCACAGCAGAGTCGTGCACGGGAGGGCTAATTAGTGCCTCTTTGACATCCATCTCAGGCTCATCTGCTTATTTTGACCGAGCTTTTATTACCTACAGTAATGAAGCCAAGCAAGAGATGCTGCAAGTACGCGCTGACACTTTAGCCACTTATGGGGCGGTAAGCCTAGAAGTGGCTGCCCAAATGGTCACTGGGGCCTTAAATAACTCGAAAGCCACTTTGGGAGTAGCCGTTACGGGCATTGCAGGCCCTACTGGCGGCACTGAAAGCAAGCCTGTGGGCACAGTGTGTATAGCCTTTAAAGAGCGTACTTGGGATTATGCCTTGGTAAAGTGCCATCACTTTGAGGGCAATCGGGAGCAAGTGCGTGAGCAAACTGCCGCTCAAGCGCTCTTAGGTCTGTTGACTTTGAGTGCGGGGCAGACTTTAGACGATTACACTAAACTTTAGTAATTAAGATAAGTGCTTAAAGAAAAACGATAGTATAAAGTTTAAATATTGTGATTTATATTGGAAAATTATTTAAGCACAAATCTTTACAAGATAGTTATTATTCTTTAAAATAGGCATTAACAATCAATTTATTTGAGATGGTGAGTTCTATGGCAAGTCCAACTAAATCAAAAGCTGCTGGCAGTTCAGCTAACACTAGCAGCAAGTTAGCTTCTAACCTGACTACTGATCCAAAAAAGCTGAAGGCAATTGAGGCTGCGATGGAACACATCGAGCGTCAATTTGGTAAGGGCGCCATTATGCGCTTAGGCCAAGGTGAGCTTGAGGAGATCGAGGCCATTCCTACTGGTTCTTTAACCTTGGATTTAGCCTTGGGTGTAGGCGGTTTACCAATGGGTCGTATTATTGAAATTTACGGTCCAGAGTCCTCTGGTAAGACTACTTTGACCTTAGAGTTAATTGCTCAAGCCCAAAAGAAGGGCAAGGTCTGCGCCTTTATCGACGCTGAGCACGCCTTAGATCCAATTTATGCCAAGAAATTAGGCGTAAAGATCGATGACGTTTTAATCTCGCAGCCTGACACAGGTGAGCAGGCTTTAGATATTGCTGAAACCTTAGTGCGCTCTGGTGGTATTGACGTCATCATCATCGACTCGGTTGCTGCCTTGGTACCAAAGGCTGAAATTGAAGGCGACATGGGCGATAACCACGTAGGTCTTCAGGCCCGTTTAATGTCCCAAGCCTTACGTAAGTTAACTGGTACTATCAAGCAGGCTAACTGCATGGTGGTCTTCATTAACCAATTGCGTATGAAGATTGGCGTGATGTTTGGCAATCCAGAGACTACTACTGGTGGTAATGCACTTAAGTACTATGCCTCAGTACGTTTAGATATCCGCAAGTCCACTCCAATTAAAGAAAAAGATACCGTCATTGGTAATGAGACCAAGGTTAAGGTAGTTAAGAATAAGGTAGCCCCTCCATTTAAGCAGGCTAACTTCCAAATCCTCTTTAACTACGGTATTTCTAAGAACGGTGAACTCTTAGACTTAGGTGTGCAGTTGAAGTTTGTCGATAAGACTGGCGCTTGGTTTGCCTACAATGGCTCTAAGATCGGTCAAGGCAAGGCCAATGCTATTCGCTACTTAGACGAGCACCCAGAGATCGCCGATGAGCTTGAGGCTAAGATTCGCGATTACTTCAAGCAAAACTCCGATTATGCCGACACTGTAGACATTGGCTCTTCTAATGAATCTGATGACGCACTCCCTAATGATGAGGTTTCTCCATTAGATGAGCTTGATGATGAGAACTTAATTTCTGATATTCCAGAAGATCTCTAAGCCTCATCTCTTTATAGGTATAGGCCTAACCTTTAGGTGCTAAGCACTCACTGTAAGCAAAATGCTAGGTTGTAGCAGCAGAGAGCTTAGCACCTAAAATTTTTGTACTTAAGTGCAAGGATAACTATGTACTCACGCTCTGCTTTGGGCCGCCGCTCCCCTTACTCCCGCTATAAAAGCTCAGAACACCCCGCCGCTAGCGACTACGAGGATGCCCCTCATTCAAGCTACTCAGACCCAGAGGGCCAAGATGGCAAAGATAGCGCCTACGCTTTTCCCCGCCCCCGCCGCTCCTCTGGTCAGCGCAAAGCCCGTAGAGCCTTTGGCTCTTATGGCTCAGAGAGTATGGAGAATTGGTATGCTCAGGAGAGTGATATTGCATCATATGAGAGCAATAGTGGCTTAGATGGGGATAATGTCGCTTTACAAGCGACAAATGGGTATAGGCGAGGTTTTGCCTCTAAGCACTCTTATGGCAAGCGACAAGGTACGACTTGGAAAAAGACAGGGCAGCTAGATGATAGCGTGCCTAATGCCGTCAATTATATGGTAGGCCTGCTCTCTAAGCGTGAGTATTCGGCCCAAGAGCTTTTAGAGAAAGGTAAAACTCGTTATAGCGCTAGTGCCTTAAATGCTGCCTTAGAACAGTGCATAGAACGCGGCTATCAAAGCGATGAACGTTATGCCCAAATGCTAATACGCCATATTGAATTTGCCTGCTATGGTCCTGTCAAATTGCAATTTGAAGCTCGCCGTAAGGGAATTGAGATGGACCTTATCTATCAAAACTCACAAGAGGTAGATTGGGATGAGCTGGCTTTTGAGGCTTTAGTAAAAAAGTATGGACGTACTCAGTTAGATTTTGAACAAGGACGTAAGGCTATGGCTTATTTAGCCAGGCGTGGTTTTGATGCTAGCTGCTGTATTGGGGCTTTAAATCGCCTCAAACAAGAGCTTAGGGATGAAGAATAGATTTAAACAAGCAAAGCTCAAGCTCCTGTTTAAGTGCCTTAAGGTGCTTAGAGAGGGGCTTTTTTTATGCTAGTATGGATAAAATCACAACAAGCTGTGTGCTTAACTTGTGCGTATGATTAATTTAGGAACAAGAGATACTGGATATTATGAGTGAAGTAATTACCTTACAAGTAACGGATGACTTTCATGGCAAACGTCTGGATGGCGTATTAGGCGGCATGATTGATACTCACTCCCGCAGTGCCTTGCGTACCTTAATTGATGAGGGCAAGGTGCTCGTTGATGGTCATGTGCAAACTAAAGCAAGCACCAAGATCAATGCAGGCCAAACTATTGTCGTGAATATGGATGAGCCTGAGAGCCTAGAGGCGTTACCTGAGGATCTGCCTTTAGAGATTGTCTACCAAGACGAAGATTTAATTGTGATTAACAAGCCAATTAACTTTGTGGTGCATCCTGGCGCAGGTGTAAAAAATGGCACAGTGATGAATGCTATGCTCCATCACTTCCCACAAACTGCTACTTTAGCTCGTGCAGGTATTGTGCACCGTTTAGATAAAGACACCTCTGGTTTAATGGTAATTGCTTTAAGCCAAGTAGCACAGCATCATTTGATCAAGGCTATTAGTAAGCACTTAGTAGTGCGCGAGTACGAAGCCATTGTCGAAGGCGAGCTTACAGCAGGTGGCACTGTCGATGCTCCTATTGGGCGCGATATGCATAATCGAACCAAGATGGCCGTCATGCCTGAGGGTATGGGCCGTGAGGCAGTAACCCACTATCGCGTGATGGAGCACTTCCGTGCCCATACCCGTTTAAAGCTCCGTTTAGAGACTGGTCGTACCCACCAAATTCGTGTTCACATGGCTTCTATCCATCATCCTTTATTGGGTGATACTCAATATGGTGGTCGCCGTATTAAGCATATTCCAGGTGCCAGTGTTCAATTAGATAATGCATTAAACTCCTATCGTCACCAAGCTCTTCATGCCAGTCACATTGAATTTGAGCACCCTGTCACCAAAGAGCTCTTAGCCTTTGATGCTCCGCTCCCAGATGAGATGAAGAATTTACTTAATCTCTTGCGCGAAGATTACGAGCTTAATGGCATGTATTAGGCATTAGCGCGTACGCGCGCTTTTGGGGGAAGTTATGACCAATAGAACCATAGATGGTGTTGAGATCCCTCCTTTTGATGATTGGGCTGCCCAACACAAAAGTTATGTACTAAGTAATTTAAAGCAGTCGCTCTATCAAGGGCGTTATATGATCATTGATTGCTTTGATTCAGATGTGACTGCTTTTTATACTACGCGCTTGGCGGGCAATAGTAAGGCTCCTTACGATAGCTTTAATTTAGCCTTGCATGTAGGCGACGATGAAAACCAAGTTAAGCTCAATCGTGAGCAATTAAAAGCTGATTTTAACTTGCAACAATTGTGCTTTATGAGTCAGACCCACTCAAATAAGGTCATAATTGTCGATAAGAGCAATTGTAATGAGCCCTGCTTTGATTGCGATGCCTTGGTAACTGCAACTAAGGGTTTAGCTTTGGCGGTGATGACAGCCGATTGCCTGCCTTTAATCTTGTGCGATGAGGACAATGAAATTGTCGCAGTAGTGCATTGTGGCTGGAGAGGTTTAGAGCGCGGTATTATTGAAAACACCTTGCTTTCAATGGAAAGTCTAGGTGCGCAGCGTCAGAGCATTAGAAGCTTTTTAGGCCCTGCCATTGGCCCTAATTCTTTTGAAGTGGGCCATGAGGTCTATGAGGCTTTCTTACAAAAAGGCGAGTACTACCACGATTGCTTTTTTAAGCTACCACTGACAGATGAGCAAGGTAAGAGTAAGTACTTGTGCCACATTTATCGCCTCGCGGTAAATACTTTGCGCCATTGCAAAGTCGACGGTCCTATCTTTGGCGGTCGCGCCGATACTTTTGCCCAAAGCGCCGTCTTTTACTCTTATCGTAAAGAAAAAGTAACAGGACGTCTTGCCTCCGTCATCTGTCTCAACTAAATAAGCACTTACCCCAAAATTAACCGCCCATAGGCCCTCACCCCGAGGGCCTAAGTGTCTTTAGGCACTCCACTCCAAGGCGCCATCTCAGACCAAGAACCATCTCTTAGTGCCTGCACTCCTCTAAAACAAATTCACCATGCTCTTAAGCTCTCTTCCCAACTGCACTTTACTCTCCGCACCTCAGGTGCTCCTTGGCGCCTAATACACCCATAGCGTTCCGTTCAGAGCAGTCTTAAGCGCCGCCTCTTTTTAATCATTGAACCGCCCCGCGCGCAGCTGCGCTACCATATATGTGCTCACGGATCTTGTGAGCTAGCAGCTTGCTACTGGCTGTAGCTGTTTTTTCGGCACAGCCTTGAGAGAGGGTGGGGCTAATAGGGGAAAATTAATCAGGGCTTTAGCTGATGAGTGCTTAGAGCATGGGGGCTAAGCGAGCTTTTGCTGTTAGCTAATGATGGTTTTAAAAAAATATTTTGCTTTGCCACTTTAAATTCACTTGCATGATCCCCACTTCAATAAGTGTAAGAGCTCAGAGCTCTCCTAGTGAGTCTATAAGGGCGCTAAGTGGCACAAAAATCAGGATTTGCCAGCTAGTAAGAACTTCGTGTATAGATATTGAAAATCACGGGATAAGTGAGCGCCATTGGCTCTGCTTAACTATTTGGGTTTGATAACGTATTCACAGTTAAGAAAGCGAGCTCGAGCTAAGAGAATTTTTTAGTATTTGGAGGAACGATATGCGTTTGGAGCGTTTTACTGTCAAGTTTCAAGAAGCCTTATCTGACGCACAATCGTTAGCAGTAGGACATGACAATCAGTTCATTGAGCCTGTACATATTATGTCTGCCTTGGTTAACCAAGAAGATGGCTCAATTCGTCCTTTGCTAACGTTAGCAGGTTCCGACCCTCAAGCAGTTAAATTATTAGTTGACCAAGCTGTCGACAAGCTGCCTCGTGTCCAAGGAGTAGGTGGTGATCTCCAACTCTCTCCACAAACGGGCCGCATTTTAAATTTATGTGACAAGTTATCCCAAAAGCAAAAAGATGCCTATATCTCATCTGAGATCTTCGTATTAGCCGCCATGGAAACTCAAGGCGAGTTGAAGCATATCTTAGAGAAGTGTAATTTAAATCGTACCAAGCTTTTGGAGGCCTTTAAGACTATTCGAGCTGGCAGCAATGTTGAAGATGAAAATGCTGAAAGCTCCCGTGGTGCTTTAGGCAAGTACACTATTGATTTAACCGAACGTGCTGAGCAAGGCAAATTAGATCCTGTGATTGGTCGTGATGAGGAAATTCGTCGTACTATTCAGGTTCTACAGCGCCGTACCAAGAACAATCCAGTATTAATTGGTGAGCCTGGCGTAGGTAAGACTGCTATTGTTGAGGGCTTGGCCCAGCGTATTGTCAAAGGTGAGGTCCCTGAGGGCTTACGCAATAAGAAAGTTTTAACTTTAGATTTAGGTGCCTTAATTGCAGGTGCTAAATATCGTGGTGAGTTTGAAGAGCGCTTAAAGGGCGTATTAAATGAGCTGGCTAAGCAAGGTGGTAAGGTCATCTTATTTATCGATGAGCTCCATACCATGGTAGGTGCTGGCAAGGCCGATGGTGCTATGGACGCAGGCAATATGTTAAAACCTGCTCTGGCCCGTGGTGAGCTGCACTGCGTGGGTGCTACTACCTTAGATGAGTATCGTGAATACATTGAAAAAGATGCTGCTCTTGAGCGTCGTTTCCAAAAGGTCTTAGTTGAAGAGCCTAGTGTGGAGAACACTATTGCAATCTTACGTGGCCTTAAAGAACGCTATGAGCTGCACCATCACGTACAAATTACCGATCCTGCTATCGTAGCTGCCGCTACCTTATCTAATCGCTATATCTCTGATCGTCAATTGCCAGATAAGGCCATTGATCTGATTGATGAGGCTGCTGCTAGCATTAGATTGCAAATTGACTCTAAGCCTGAGCCTTTAGATCGCCTAGATCACAAGCTCATTCAATTAAAGATGGAGCGTCAGGCTGTAGCTAAAGAGAGTGATGATGCAAGTAAAAAGCGCTTATTGGCTATTGATAATGACATCAAAGAAGCTGAGATGGAGTATCAGCGTTTAGATGGCATTTGGAAGAATGAAAAGCTCATGTTAGAGGGTACCCAAAAGTTCAAGGAAGAATTGGACAATGCCCGTCATGAGTTTGAAGTAGCCAAACGCAATAGCGATTTAAATCGTATGAGTGAGCTCCAATACGGCATCATTCCTGAGTTAGAGCGCAAGATTATCAACGCCTCTAAGAGTGAAGGCCAGAAAACTGAGCTCTTGAAGAACAAGGTTACGGATGTAGAAATTGCCGAGGTCGTATCGCGCTCTACAGGTATCCCTGTTGCGCGTATGATGGAAGGTGAGCGCCAAAAGCTTTTACGTATGGAAGAAAATCTCCATATGAAGGTGATTGGACAAAACGAAGCTGTCAATGCCATTGCCTCAGCCATTCGCCGCTCCCGTGCAGGTTTATCTGACCCTAATCGCCCAATTGGCTCGTTCTTATTCTTAGGTCCTACTGGTGTGGGTAAGACTGAGCTGTGCAAGGCCGTAGCTGAGTTTATGTTCGACTCTACCAAGGCTATGGTGCGTATTGATATGTCTGAGTACATGGAAAAGCACACTGTGGCTCGTTTAGTCGGTGCTCCTCCTGGCTATGTAGGTTATGAGCAGGGTGGTTATTTAACTGAGGCTGTCCGTCGCCGTCCTTACTCTGTAATCTTGCTCGATGAGATTGAAAAGGCACATCCTGATGTCTTCAATATCTTATTGCAAGTCTTAGATGATGGTCGTTTGACTGATGGTCAGGGGCGTACGGTGGACTTTAAGAACACAGTTATCATCATGACCTCCAACTTAGGCTCTTCTATGATTCAAGAAGAAGCTGCTGCCAATAGTCCTTATGATGAGATTAAGGCTAAGCTTTTAACTGTCTTAGAGAAGAACTTTAAGCCAGAGTTTTTAAACCGTATTGATGAGACTGTGGTCTTCCATCCACTTACTCATGAAAACATTAAGGAAATTGCCAAGATTCAATTGCGCTCCTTGTCCCAGCGCTTAAAGGATACTGGCGTTGAAGTTTCCATTAGTGACCATCTGTACGATTATGTGGCCAATGTGGGCTTTGATCCTGTCTTTGGTGCCCGTCCATTACGCCGTGCTATCCAAAGTGAGGTCGAGGATCCACTCTCCAAGATTATCTTACGCGGTGAACTCTTGCCAGATGTTCACTATGAACTAAGTGTCGATGGCGAAGGCAAGTTAGTATGCAGGCCTACTAAGATGATGCCAGGCATTGGTGCAACTAAGGTACGTACTGCTCAACAAGGTGTCCTTCCAGGCTCTCGCCCAGGGGCTATCAACGGCAGCGTGCCTAACAATTAGGCCTTAAAGGCATAGCCTATAAGTGCCAAAATAGAGAACTCCAGGTTAAATTTTCATTAATCTGGAGTTTTCTTTTTGTAGGGAATTAGCATATTTATGGTAAAAGTGCCATATTTGGATTGTGAGCTACTTAAAAAA
>Oklahoma_p2__coassemble_460_pt1 | contig 35663 bp, 22 predicted proteins | sample Oklahoma_p2__metabat2_high_PE_034 | metagenome-assembled genome bin Oklahoma_p2 | reverse complement strand
ACGGACCCGTACGTACGGTGATGTGAGAGGCCCGAAAAGGGCCTACTCGATTTGCGCTTTTTTGGTGCAAGGGGCTTTAGGGTTAGAAGTTTGTGAGTTAGATTTTTGAGCAATAGCACATAAGTAAGATTTAGTAGTCTTGGCTAGTCATAGTTAAGTATAGTCTTAAATTCTATATGCTAAGCTTTTGTTCACATGTTTGTTAGTTTGAGCCTGCCAATTACTCCATCTTAGTCAGTGGCGCGCCACAATGGCCAAACAATATGGAGAGGCTCAAGCCCAAAGAATGGTGTCTAAGTTTAAGGTGACAAAGTCTACACACCGATACAATAACTTAAATAGAATTATGCTAGGGACTATCTTTATATACAAAGGTAAGAGGTTTGTATTAATAGGGTAGCTATCAAAAGGAATATACTATCTTGCTTTTGGTCAAGGCAAGAAAAATTGCCCTGCTAAGGAATGCAAAATCTTAGGCAGACGATCATTAGTTTATATTTAAAGTACGCGATTCATCCCCCGCCTCGCTTAAGCGTAGGCGGAGGCATTCTCGCTAATTTTTGGTAAAGCCTGTAGAAACAGCCTAGTCTACAGCTTTTGTTTAAGTAGTAGGCTGAATTTAGGCCCACAATCGAGCGATCAGGAAAGGAATAGTTATGTACCCGAAAATAGAGCCTATTACGGGCAATATCGAGTTAGTAGAAAACTCGGGAGTGCAATTTGTTGACTATGATGCCATGGTCAACTGGGATGACGAAGATAAGTTAAGTCACATTAATGCCATCAAGAAAAGCAAGTTCTTTATTGATAAGAGCTCTGATACTCTAGTGCGTTATGCTCATAAGATCTCAAGTACGGTAGAACACTTTGATCCTACTATTGGCGCTAACAAGATTGTTGAGTACGGTTCGCATGAAGATGAATTTGACATCAAATTACAAGATTCGCTCCAGCTCTTTGATGGCGTCTGGTTCCCTATTCCTTATTTAAACGAAGTCTTAAATGGTAACTCCTATGGACCTACCAATTGGGCGCGTGCTCGTATTGTTAAAATCAATCCCAAAGAGATTGATCCTGAGGTCATTAAGAACTATCTCAAGTCTAAGGGCTTAGCTCAAGAAGCCTTGCAAGGCGTGCAATATGGTGACGATGATTTCGATGATTTGAGCTCAGATGATGATGTTACTGATTATCAAGCTCCTGTAGCTGCGCCTCAGCGCAAGTTAGAGTTACCCAAGAATACTGATTACTATCGTATCGTCTTAGCTTTTGATACTAAGAGCCAAGAGTTTGATAAAGGCTATGTATACTTCTCGCCTACCGATAGAGACATAAACTCGCAAACCGCCTTTATTTTCTCTTATAACGATGAGCGCAGCATTAACTTCTTAAGACCTATGAATGGAGGCAAAGACTGGGTTAATGAGTGGGCAGGTAAGGTTTTTTCTGACTTATACGATGAACGTATTGATAATAAAGCCAATGCACAAAAGATTGAAAACCTCATGCTCTCAAGAAAAGAGCATCAGGCTCACTATCTTAATCTCTTAGCTTTCTTAGGCTATATAGTAAAACCTGCTCCAGTTAAGTTTATTGCGCGCAATAATTCTAAAAACGCTGTCGATGTGTCTTTAATTTTAGATATCGGCAATGCTCGCTCGTGCGGCATTATGGTAGAGCAAAGCAATAGTTCTAATGCTGGTGAGGCTAAGTTTAGCGATACTTATCCTTTATTATTGCGTGATCTTAATGCTCCAGAGCGGGTCTATAATGAGTCTTTTGCCAGCAGGATTGAATTTGCTGAGCCTAATTTTGAGTACGATAATCTCTCCTCGCGCTCAGGTAGCACGAATGCCTTTGAGTGGCCATCTTTGGTGCGTGTCGGCCAAGAGGCTAGCAAGTTAGCCGCGCTTAAGTCAGGTAATGAGGGTAATACAGGTTTAATTGCCCCTAAGCGCTATTTATGGAGTACTGATCCTTTTAGCAAGGAGTGTTGGCGCTTTAACTGCTATTCTTATCAAATCAAGAGTAAGAAATTACGTAAAGAGCAAAAGAAAAAGCAGTCGCAGCCTAATCGTGCGCGTTTAGGTGGTAGCGTGGGTATGTATTTTAATACCTATGGTCGTGCTTACTTTGCCTTAGACAAAAATGACTTAATGCTCGATAATCTCGACTCCCGCTACTCGCACAATTCCACCATGACCTTTATGTTAATTGAGATCTTCTTGCATGCGCTCACGCAGATGAACTCGATGGCACAAAGAAATAAGACTACCTCTAAGAGTGTACCGCGTCAGTTAAAGTCGATTATCTTAACTACTCCTCCATGCCTGTCTATTGAAGAAAAGGAGCTTTATCGCGCTTGTGTCTATGAGGCTTTAGGTATCTTATGGAAGAGCATGGGCTTTGATAAGACTAAAGATCCAATGAGCTTTGATTGCTACACTGAATCGCAGCTTACCTTATTAAAGGCTGAGAACTTAATTAATCAGCCTTTAATTGACCCTCCTGTGCCAGAGGTGCATATGGACTGGGATGAGGCTGAGTCTGGTCAGGTAGTGTATATCTACAATGAAAGTCAGTACTCTTTCCATGGTCATGGTGATAGCTTTATTAAGTACTTACGTCGTCCTATGACAGGTCAGCGTATTGGTGAGAAGCTTACAGACTCTGAAAATAATGAGCTCAACTCGGCTCGTATTGCCTCTCTAGATATTGGTGGCGGTACTACTGACTTGGTAATTAAGGATTATTCCTTTAAGAAAAATGCCTCTTATAGCTCGAGCGACATTATTCCACATGACATCTTTAAAGATGGCTTTAAGATCGCAGGCGATGACATTTTGCATGACATTATTAAGTACTGCATTATCAATCGTCTGGCTTATCCTTTTGCCAAGCGTCGTATTCAATACAAGCCAATTTTAAATGAGCTGGTGGGCGATAGTAATACCTCTGATGCCGCCACTGAGATGTTGCGCTCTCAATTTACCCAGCAAATCTTGGTCAAGATTGCCTACAAGATTATGTTCCACTTGGAACATTTAGATCCTTATTTAGATTCTTATAAGGTCAGGGGTACAGTTGAGGACTTTATTTTAGACAGAGAGTACGTTTGGGACGAAAAGAACCAGCAGCCTTTAAAAGTGCTGCCTAATAATATTAAGCGCCCTGGGCGTTTTGATCTTCCTACTAAGGAAGTAATTGACTTTGTCAATGACGTTATGAGTAGGGGACTGCCAAACTTCTCTATTATGGACTTTAAGTTCAGCTTTGATATTGCCAAGATCAATCGTGCCATCTTAGAGGGCTCACGTTTTGATATTTGCCGTATTTTAAGCAAGCTCTGCGAGGTAATTACTACTTACAATGTAGACTTACTCTTGCTCACTGGTCGTGCCTCCAAGATCCCTGCCATTAGATCTTTCTTCTTGCAGCGTTTAAATGTACCAAGCTCGCGCATTATTGCTATGCACAGTTATCGCTGTGAGTCTTGGTATCCATTCTTGCAAGATGGTGAGTTCATTGGCGATCCAAAGACTACTGCTGCTGTAGGTGCTTTAATTAGCTATCTGCGCTTAGATCATAAGAATTTCCCATCTTTTAGATACAATGCTAAGCCATCCTTAAAGGCCAATGGCGCTCACTATGTGGGTATTTTAGATAAGAACAATAAGGTCTCTGATAGTGCGGTGCTTTATAAGTATGAGTCGGCCGTCTTATTAAGTCATAAGGATGCCAGCCAAGGCAAGCGCGTGGATGCAGAAAACAAGGAAGGCAACTTTACCAATTACAATCGTAAGGAAGATGCTTTCAATACCGTCTTGTCAGTAGAGCTCGGTTATCGTCTGTTAGATGATCCAGATGTAGAGTGTAATCCTCTCTATAAAATCGAAGCTTATGACGATATCGAGGATGTAGATGCGATTAAGCAAGCTCGCCATATCTCTTTTAATGGCACAGGACCTCAAGATATTGAGTTATTAGCAGAGCAATTAGTAGAGCCTGTACGCAAAGAGTTCTTAGATAAAATCGCCGCTGTCAATGAGCAGGTTATGAGTAACAACTCTCAGCAAGTCAAGGCGCGTGAGCAAAAGATTGTAGAACTTGAAAATAGCTTTGCGCTGCAAGCTCAGGAATATGTCGCTGCTCAAAATGTTGAGGCTTCAGTTAAGGGCGGTTTATTTGGTTTTGGCAAGGATAACAAGATTGCTGAGGCCAAGACTCGTCTGTATAACGAATATGTAGCAGCCTATAAAGGTAACTTTATGCAAGAGGAGTTATCTAAGTTTGATAGTGAGTATAACCGCGCTCAAGCTACTTATATTTCACAGCACTTAGAAGATATCTTCAATGATGCCATTGATGCTAACCTCTCTTATTTGCGCTCTAAGTTTGCCAAGGATAAGGCTGAGTTAGATGAGCTCTTACAAAATCGCCATAACTTTACGGTTACTTTAAGTACCGTTTTAGGCAACAAGAGTCCTTATCCAGTACCTTTCTTGAAAAAGACTCTGCCAGGTCATGACAATATCAATATTGTGCCTGGTCTGCCTACAGTCGAGACCTTTAAGCTTGAGAGCGTGATGTCTGAAAATGGCAAGGAATATGTCCAGCTCTTCCGTATGTACTTAAAGAGCATCGCAGGCGATCAAATTGAGTACTTTATGGATAGCGGTCATATTTCCACTAAGGGCTTGAATCCTCGTATGGTTCTCTAAGAGTTGGTTGGGTTTATCTTATGCAAGAACAATTAATAAACGCCGCCCATGCGTCTCAATGGGCCAGCTCTTGGGTAGAGCGTAATAAATTATTAGAAGCTGATTTAAATGAGTGCGCCAATGAGCTGTGCTGGGAAATTGATAACACCGCTTTGAGCTTACAAAATGCTGCTCACAATGTCAGCCACAAGCCTACTATTGGTGTGTTCGGTGCCTCTCAGGCAGGTAAGAGCTATTTAGTCTCTAAAATGTCCGCAGGCAATGAGCAGGACTTAACTACCACTTGGGATGGACAGACCATTGACTTTATTCGTCATGTCAACCCACAAGGTGATCAGTCAGAGGCTACTGGCTTTGCTACTCGTTTTACTCACACCAAGAGTAATGCCCCAGCAGGCTTTCCTGTAGAGCTTAAGATCTTTACTGAACTTGAGATTGCTATGATTTTAGTCAATGGCTTTTTCAAGGACATTAAGCAGGAATATATCCGCCCTAAGACCCCTGAAGAATTTTTAGCTCACTTGGAAAAGCTAGAGAAGTACGTTGATTACTCTGCTCAAGAGCAGTTTTATAGCTTCCCTAATCAAGAGCTCAAAGAGCTTAATGACGCTGAGAGTAGTTGTGGTCCAGAGGTTGCTTTAAACTTCACTAAGCTCAAAACCCAGGACGTAGTTGCAGGCCGTTTAATTGAGGTAAATGGCACTAAGGAGTTCAACTATATCTTGCCTGAGCAAGTAGTTGAGTTTGCCAATTATGTAGCGCGAAACTCCAGTGGCAAGATTGGCTCTTTTAACGACATGCCTGAGTTTTGGAATAAGCTGCGCTCCATGCTGCCCTTTATGAGCTTACAAGGTCGTTTGGAGGCTTTTAGCTTCTTTTGGAATGACTTAGTTGTTTTAAACAATACTTATAAATTGCTGGCCAGCGCTTTATTAGGCTTTGAGGGCCACTCTAAGGTCTTTGCTCAACAAGAGGCCTTTGTTACCCTAGATGAGGGTCGTTTAAAACAAACTAGAGCGCCTGGCGGCACCATTATGCACATCAATAAGATTGACTATATCTTTGCTGATGGCGACTCAGTCAAGTGCGCTTGGACTAAGGGCCCTGAGAGTCAGGAAGTTGAAAAGAGCGTGAGCATCAAGAGCTCCATCTTAGCCGCCTTATCTTTAGAGTTATGTTTTGCTTTAAATAATAGTGGTGAGTTTGATAATTTTGATGTTTTAGACTTTCCTGGTGCCCGTGAACGCGGTGGTATTGATTTGTACGATGTGGTGAGCGATGGTTCTAGCAATATCTCCGATAAAGCTAAGGAAATGTTGCGCCGTGGCAAGGTAGAGTTCATCTTTGATCGCTATTCTCACCGCCATGAAATTGACCAATTGCTCTTTTGTATTGGTGTCTTAAAGCAACAGGATGTAGTGTGTGCCACTACTATTTTAACTGAGTGGATTTATGAGAATATTAGCAAAGATAAGGAAAAGCGAGCCAAGTGCTACAATCCACTGATTGTGGTGCTCACTCAGTATGATACTGTCTTTAATCGTGGCCGTAAAAGCATTGAGCTGGACAAAGGTGTCGACTTAGATGGTGAACTCAAAAAGTCCTTTGAGCAGCTTAACAAGGTGAACTGGTTTAGTGAGTGGACGCCTGGCAATCCATTTAATCGTGTCTTCTTAGCGCGTAAGCCTAATTTAGGTTCTGATGATACTCCATGGCTAGATTTTGATGAGAATAAGCATGAATTAGGGATTAGTGAGGCAGCTCAACAAGATATCGAGGCCATTAAACAATCTCTCTTATCGCATGAGCCTTTCTATAAGCATATTGCTAACTTTGAGCAAGCTTTAGAGCGCGTGCTGACTTTAAATGATGGTGGTGTATCGTGGATTGTAGATGAGGTTAAAAAGACAGCGCTTAAGGAAAAAGAGCGTGTTTCTTTAAGAATTAACCGCTCCAAGCAAAGCCTTTTGAGCTTGTTACCTCAATTATCTGACTTTGCTACCCGCGATAGAGCCAAAGCCTCAGGTCAAGCTCAGCAAGATAGTATCTACCTTGCCAAGGGCTTATTGCAGTGCAATGCTTTATGCCCATGCTTTGATTTATTGCGCTCTTTATTAGAAATTCCAGATGCGCGTTTAGAGGAGATCTATGGCGGAGGCTTCTCTGATGGCTCTAATGTGCAGCGCTTTGTCCATGAAGCTTGTGCTGAGTACATGGATAATCTGGCCTCGTTATGGCGTCGTGACAATGTGCCTTTAAATAACCTTGCTGCTGCGGTTACTCGGGCTTATGAAGAGCGCTTACCTAACTTACAGGCTGATGCGCGCTCGATTGAAGCTTTTTCATTTTGCTATGATAAAGAGCAAGGTAACTTTAAGGAGCCTGAGGAATTTAAGGACGATGTAGTTGCCTTATTTAACAAGCTCTTTGATGAGATTGGTAAGGCCTTTAACTCTTCGATGATTGGCCTTAAAAACTACATGGTGCAAGTACTCTTAGAGCAAGAGAGCACCTCCGATGGCTATAAGGATGTAGTTAAGATCCAAGTACAGTTGTTGCAATTTATTTTAAGTGACTTCAACTTGTATTTAGGTGCCAATTTATTGCTCACCACCGAAGACCAGAAGAATTTAGAGCAAGCTAAATCTCAAGCCAGCGCTAGCGCCTCTCAAGATGCTCTTGCCACTCCTCAAGCTCAGGGAGCTGTCAGCTATGGTGATGATGACGATGACTTCTCAGATTTTGATGATTTTGAAGATGATGGCTATGACCCAGCCCCAGCTCCACTAGCATCTAAATCTAAAGTGGCTTGTATCAAGGGAACTACTATCTCTCCATCAAAATTTGCCATGGAAGCTGCGTTTAAGGGTGGTGTCTTTGGCTCTAAGGAAGGTCCAATTAATCACTTTAAGAAGGACAATGACTTTATCGTCTACGATGAGAGTCAGAACTTTGAGAATGTCTTTAAGCGCACCTATTCGGTAGATGACACCGAGATCTTGCCGCACTTAGATGAGTTGTCTCATAGCTATGAGTTCAACTTGATTAGTGATTACGTTTCCACCTTAATGTACATTATGTGCAAGGTTAATGTGTTCTCACAGAGCAAGTACAAATTCTCTGATGCTGAGAACTTATTGCTCTGCCGTATTTTAAGCACTATGGAAAATGTGAAGTAATTCACTAGCTAAGATTTTTAACCGTATTTTATAAGGAGAGCGCGCCTGCCTTTGCATATCTGGCAGAGGGCAGCTGCGCTTAATGATTATGAGTGGAATCCGTTTTTATGCAGAAGGTGAAGGTCAAGGCAAGTTTGAAATTCCTGATCTGCCCTCTGACATATCTTTAGAGCGCCGCCCTACAAATATCAATATGGTAATTGTCGAGGAGCGCGCTGATGGCCCTATCATTCGTGATTGGCCAGTTAAAGATGGTTATGGCTTTAATTATTGCCCTGTGGCTAATTACTCTCGTAGAGGTAGATCCGTTTCTTTTAACGTAGGGCCTGATGTAGTCAACCCACTGGCCAAAGCAGGTGTTAATACTTGTATCTTAAAGATTCGTGATGACAAGGGCAGTATCTTTGACTTTACTATCGATCTTAAGAGCCAGCCTATTGCCAGCGATATTGTCATAGGTCAAACCGTAGTTGACGCTAAGTCAAGCTTTACTCAGGTTCAAGATGCTAACTTTGCAGCTAATAATAAAGCAGCAGGCTTAGGTGCTGTAAGCTATCCTAACGCCGCGCAATTTGCCAATCAGGCCGCTGCTGCCCCAGAGCCTCCAGTTGCACAAGCAGCGCCTGCTGCACAAGCTGCTTTTGCGCCTAATAATCAGGGTGCAAGCGCTGGTGCGGGCGTGTTGGGGCTGGCTATCAAGGTCATTGCAGCTTTGGCCGTGCTGGGCATTATTGCGGGCATTGTGATGTATGTGTTAGGCATGTTCAAAGGGAGCGCTCCTAGTGCTCCAGAGCCTGTTGACCCTGTCAAGCAAGCTTGCTCCTTGCAAGAGAAGCTGGATGACAAGACCGTGCTCAATGCCTGCTTAGCTGCTAAGCCTTCTGATGAGCATTTATTTGCTTTGATGGCCGATGCTATGCAAAACGATCGCTGTGAGATCGTCTTGCGAGTATTGAGAACCAAGGGGCGCGCTGATAATGGTGGTGCTTATGCCTATACCTATGCTCAATATGCAGATCCTCAGAGTTCCTATCAAAGCAAGTGTATTGAAAAGAATGCCTCAGATGTAACTTATTGGACTGAGCGTATGCAAGCTGATAAGAACTTCAATCAGCAAGAGGCAGATAAGCTCATTAAGCTCTTGCCTTAAGAGCCACTTAGCTACAGTTCTCTCTTTATTACTAACTTAGGCCTGCTTTGTCTCTTGGGTATTAAGTAGGCCTTGCAAAGATTAAAAGGGAGTAGGGCTGTAGCTTATTTTTTTAGGAGAAATAGTTGTTATGAGATGGAATCATAATTTCTCAAGCGCGCTTAAGTTAAGCCAGGCAGGAGTTTTAGCTGTAGCTTTGACAGCTGTGGTCGGTAGCTCTTTGGCCTATGGCGCTCCGACGCGTGAGCCTTTATTAATGGAAGGCAAGAGCACCTTATACCAACGAGTGCTCTCCACTCCTGGCTGCAAATTACATACACAACCCAATGGCTCGGATGCAGGACGTGAATTACCTGCCTTTAGTCAGTACTATGTCTATAGCGATACAGGCACTTCCTATGAAGTCGGCCCTAATGCTACAGGTACGATTTCAGGCTATTTAAATAAAGACTGTGTGGTGCCATGGAAGATGCAATTGGCCTTGCTCTTTACTAACTCAGCCAATCGTAATCGCTCTTTAATTTTCGATGATCAAAGTGCTTTAGATAATATTATTGATAGTGAGGAAGGTCCTGCCCTGTACCGCAAGCTCCAAGCTAAGGTAGCCGCAGGCAAACATGCAGAGCATGTAATTTCCATTGAGCCTGAGGAGTATGTAGATTATCAAAAGAATTTCTACTTACTGCCGATCTTACAAAGCGTCGAGACCATGTACCCAGATGGCGCTTTTGTCTATAAGCACGAAATTGCTTCCATTACCTCCAAAGAAGCACAGAATGCCTCAGATGCCGTAGCCAATCAGGGCTCAGATAAGAGCGCTGCAAGCTCCAAGGATAATGCTCAATTTTCTGTATCCCCCTCTGGGGCTATCGCTAATAATGCGTCCTCAGCTCAGGTAAGCAATCAAGGAGATATTGCTACAGGAGATAAGGGCACACCTGGTGGTGATCCATCCATTGTTGGTTTTAAGTCAGCTGTAGTCTTTGTAATTGACTCGTCAATTTCGATGCGCCCTTATATTGAGCGTACCAAGAAGGCCATCAATAGCATTTACAAGAGTATTGAAGCTTCCAATTTAAACGATAGCGTGCACTTTGGTATTGTCTCGTTCCGTGCCGATACTCGCCATGTGCCAGGCCTTGAGTACACTGCCAAGATGTACTTACGTCCAGGTGAGGCTAAGAATGCTCAAGAGTTCAATAAGAGCGTAGCTTCTTTAGACCAAGCTAAGGTCTCCAGTTCTCAATTTGATGAAGATGCCTATGCAGGTATTAATCTGGCCTTGCAGGACATTAATTGGAACGACTATGGTGGCCGTTACTTAGTCTTAATTACTGACGCAGGTGCTATTGATGCAGACGATAAGCAAAGCTCCACAGGCTTAGATGCTAATGCCTTGCGTATGGAAGCTGAGCACTTTGGTGCGGCTATTTATACCTTGCACTTGCTTACCAAGTCAGGCAAGAGCAATCATAAGCATGCTCAAGAGCAATATGAGACTTTAAGCTTTAACCAAGTGCTAAATAAGCCTCTGTATTACCCTGTCAATGCAGGTTCTGTTGAGTCCTTTGGTACCATGGTCGATACCTTATCTAAGTCTTTGACCAACCAAGTGCAATTAGCTACCCAAGGTATGCTCTCAGCAGGCTCTGCTCTTGCGGCTCAAGATCATGAGATTACTATCGCCCCTGAAACTCCAAAAGAGCCAGAGGCTGCTTTAGTAGAAGATAGCCGCAAGTTAGGTTTGGCCATGCAGCTTGCCTACTTAGGCCGTTTAAAAGGCACGCAAAGCCCTGAGTTCTTACAAGGTTGGATGACCGATCGCGATGTTGAGGATCACAATAAGCTTACGTGCACTCCTATTGTGTTAGTCAATCGCAATCAGTTAAGTGACTTATATACCTTGGTCAAGGGCGTTTTACAGTCAGGTATTGCAGGTCAGCTCTCAAGTGATGATATGTTTGGCCAGTTAAAGGCTTTAGCCGCTCAAATGGGCCGTGACCCTAACCAATTGTCCAAGAGTAAGTCCATTAGCGATATGGGCATTATGGGCGAACTCTTAGATGATCTGCCTTATAAGTCCTTAATTGGCAATATCACTCCTGAGGATTGGTATAATTTAGGCTCGCAAGAGCAAGAGCGCATTGTACGTGCTTTGGAAAATTCCTTAAATTATATCCAGCACTGTGCAGGTGATAATGATCGCTTTATCAAACTCAATGAGGAGGCTGATAGTTCTGAGGAGGTATATCCTATTCCTTTAGATGCCTTGCCTTAGGGCAGTTTGCTCTGTGAATTATTAGCTAATGCAAAAGCCATCTAAGTGAGAGTTGTTCTTATTTTAGATGGCTTTTTGATTGCATTTTGGGGGGCAATCTAAAATATAATAGATGCCATTTAATAGCAGTTTCAAAAGCAATAGTTATGGCTTAAATATAGCTTTTTAGAGATAATCATAGCTACCACCATGCCAGTACGAAGCTGGGATTAGAGTCTTTATACTTTAATACTCAACAAGTAATAGCAGCGAGAACAAACAAGCATGTTAGAGATAAAAGGCCTGCAAGTAAAACGCGGCGAGTTTACAGCTAATTTGCCTGAGCTTTATATAGCTAATGGTGAATGCGTTGCTTTATGTGGCGCATCAGGTTCTGGTAAATCCACTTTAATGGAGGCCATTGGTTTATTAGTTGAAACTAGTGGTAAGTGTAAGGAATTTACCCTCAATAATATTGAAGTCAAAAAACTAAATAAAAAAGACCAAGAAGCCTTGCGCATTAGTGAAATTGGCATTATGCCGCAGGTAGGTGGTCTGCTTCCTTATTTGACCATTAAAGAGAATTTTGAACTGCAAATTGCCCTGGCACTCAAACACCAGGTTATTCCTATCCTGCCTAGTAATGAAAGTGGTGCCACAAGATGGCCTAATACCACTCCCAAGCTCCAAGAGGCCCAAGAGCGGGCGCAAATGCATCGTCAACAAGTCTTAGAGCATAAGCATAAGATTAGCCTGAGTAAGTGCAAACGCTTCTTTAGACGCCATGAAAATGGGCTCTTGCCAGTTAAGCATATCAGCGATAAGCTCGAACAAGAGCATCAAGAGCGCATCTTACAAGAGCAGCATAAAAATGTAGAGCAAGAATCTTATGTCATGATGATGCAAAGCTTTGACATGGTAGGCGATAGCATGAACTCTCACTGTGTTGATGGACATACTAAACATAGCAGTAGTGATGAGATGCGTTTTACGCTTACTTTAAATAAGCCTCCTAAGGCACTAGCTAGCTCCTTAAAAATTGTAAATAAGGTAAATAAGTTAGCCATTGAGCAGCGTATGGCAGCGCTCATGGAGCACGTTAAAACCTTAAAGATGGAGAAGTATTTAGACAAAAGACCAGATCAGCTCTCCATCGGTCAGCGTCAACGTGCCATGTTTTTACGCGCCATTGCCCATCAGCCGAGCTTGTTATTAATTGATGAGCCAACCTCGGCTTTGGATCCTGGTAATGCCGAGCAATTATTTACTTTAATTGACTCGGTAATTAAAAACACCAAAGACCATCCTATTAGCGTGCTTTTAATTACTCACGATCACAAAGCAGCGCAGCGTTATAAGAGCTATAGCTATCGCTATGACGAAGAAGAGGCCCTGTGCAATATTTCCTCTTTCTATCTTGATGACAAAGATATAGGTAGTTCCCATAACTTTATTGAAGATGATGTCTCTTTAATGTCAGGTATGGCTATTGATTATCCTGCCGCTAGCACTTTAGGCTGTGCTTTTGGCGCTCCTTCCATGAGTAGCTCTTATGACTCATCTAATGTCGAGCGCAATGTTGTCATTGAATGCCCTGAGCAAGGTTTCCATGAAATCCATCCTATGGAAAATATGGATAGACGGACGCTTAAAGCGCGAGCACAAGCTCTTATTCAAGAAGGAAAAGGACAAGTTGAGCCTTGCAAAAAGCAAGGCCATCATATGCATTATGGCTATGCGCACCGTGCTTTAGGCGCAAGCTCCAATGCGCTTAATATTCCTGGCGTGGCTCAAACTACTTCTTCGTTCATCGCCGAAATGCGTCTGGGCGGGCGTCGGAGAATTAATGATCGCATTAGCTACTACTCTACGCCATTAGAGCGCTTGCAAGAGCGTGCTAGCTATTATCAAAATCAAAACAGCCTTACTGATAAGGCAAAAGACTCTGAGAAAAAAGAGATCTTAAGTGACCTTAATCGTGATATGCAGGAGAATGATTAATGCTATTTAAGCTAGCTGTAAAAGAGTTGACCTTTGATCGCATGATGAGCATTTGTCAGATTGCAGCTATTGCTAGCATCATTGCTCCGCTCTTACTTTTGTTTTCCTTGCGTTATGGCATTTTAGAAGAGCTCAAAGAGAATTTGATGAATGATCCTAAGGTGCTCTCTTTGACCTTAGATACTTCCTATCGTCTCAATAATGAGTTCTTCAAGCGCCTAGAGTCCAATAAGCATGTCGGCTTTGTGATACCTGAGATTACAGCTTTAAATGCTTTGGTTGATATTAAGTTTAAGGGTAATGCTAAAAAGGTTGAGACCATCCCTACCAAAATAGGCGATCCTATTGTGCTTGGCTCAAATATTCCTTATAGCGATAAGCACGATGCCCTAGGCGATCATGAAGTCTTTATCAATGAGAGCTTAGCTCATCAAAGAAATTTACAAGTAGGTGAGTCTATTCAGGTAGTAATCTCTCGTACCCAGCATGGACAAAGACAAGCTAGCACTTTGGCTTTAAACATTAAGGGCATTATTGGGCAGCGCTTTGTGCGTGATGATTGCCTCTTAGTTAATTTAGATGTGCTCAATGCCATTGATGATTTCCGTAATGGCTATAACCCTGCGCTCTTAACTGATGGGCACTATAAGCCAAGTCGCGATCGTGTCTATGCTAAATTCCGTCTGTATGCCAAGAACTTAGAGAGCGTTACTCCGCTTTACTATAATCTCGTAGAGCAGCACTTAAATGTCACTTCTAAAATGCGTGAGATTGAGAATGTCAAAGCCATTGGCAAGGTTTTAAACTTCGTCTTTGGTGTAATTGCCCTCGTGTCCATTATTGGCGGCATGATTGCCTTAACGGGCTTAATTTTAAGCTCCTTAAAAGCACGTAAGCGCAATTTAGTGCTCTTGCAGCTCATGGGCCAAACTCGCTCCAATATTTACCTAATTGTTATTATAGAATCACTGTTGGTGGCTTTAATTGGCTTTGCGCTGGCGTTTAGCTTGTATTATGTAGGCTCAAGTATCTTTAATGATTACTTCCATGCCTTAATTGTTGGTACCTTCATTAGTAAGCTCAGTGCTTTACATATCTTAGCTTTCTTAGGTGGTGCTTGCTTGCTCTCCATTTTAGTAGCCATTTGGTCTACTAAATACGTCATCTTAAAGATGCAAATTGCCGACGTCCTCCGCGAGGCTTAAGCGCTGTTATCTTATCTTAAGGTCTGCCTTATATGATTGAGGCAGACCTCCCCTTCCTCATCTGTTCTCTTCCTTTATTTCTAATCTATTTGCTCTTTATTGGCAGTTAAGTGTGCCGAATTGAGGCACTACACTGTTTTATTTCACAAAAATAAGAGCACGGCCATAAAGTAGCAAGATTGTATTATTGGAATTAATTTGAGTTGTATTACTATAGCTATCATAGTCTCTAATGAGAGGAGAGACTTTAGTCTCATGCTAGCTAGCCATATAGTGATTTAAATTGGTATTTGGGAGTGTTTTGTTATGGCAAGATCTTTAATTGCTCAGGGAATAGCCAAGGTGCTTCCTGCTATCTCTAAACTAGGTATGCTCTCTGCAGCTATGCTGGTAGCTCATAATGCTTATGGTGCAGACAATTTAGATAAGACTTTTAATCCTAAGCCAAGTAAGGACGATGTCATCGTCTCCATGCCTTGTGATGGTTATATGGTCTTTAAAAAGATCTATACCTCCAATGAAGATAAGCTGCACGATAAGGGCTTTGGTGCAGGATCTAATAATGCTGACGCCCGCCTCTCCCAATCGCCTAATAAGCGCTATATCCAAGGCTCTTTCCATGATAAGAATGGCTATTACTATCTCATGGCCAAATATGAGCTCACGCACGCTCAATATAATTTGTTAAAGTCCTATGACATGGGCAAAGGCAAATGTGCTAATAAGAAGTTCACGGTTAAAGATCGTTTAGCCAAAGGTGACTTAAGCTGGTTTGAGGCGGTGGAGCTTACCCGTCAATATTCGCACTTTTTAGCTAGCAAGCAGGCATCCAATGTACCTAAGGGCAATGAGGGCATTATCGCTTTTGCTCGCCTGCCAACTGATAGTGAATGGGAGTTTGCCGCTCGTGGCGGTAACGAGGTCACTTCCTCTCAATTTAGTGCTGATGTCTTTCCTTTTGCCTCTGGCAAGAGCATTGCTGATTATGCTTGGTATAAGGGAAAAGAGAGTGCTCCTGATGGCAAGGTCAGAGCTGTAGCCTTAAAAGAACCTAATCCTTTAGGCCTGTTTGATATTTTAGGTAATGTCTCTGAGATTATGCTCGATCCTTTCTACGCTACCCGTACAGGACGTTTGCACGGTCAAAGCGGTGGCTTTGTGGTGCGTGGTGGCAGTGTGATGAGCTCTAATAGCGATATGATTACTTCTTATCGTACTGAGCGCGCCTACTTTACCCGTGGCCAAGAGACCAAGGGTCGGGATATTGGTATGCGTATGGTGCTCTCTTTGCCTTTTACCTCCTCGATTAAGGAAGTAAAAGAGCTCAATGAGCAAGTAGCTTTATTAGGTAATGATGATGCAAGTGATACCAAGGGTGGCGGTAATTTAAATACTATTGCAGAAATCGATAAGATGATTGCTCAGCAAAAGGAAGCTCAAGCCCAAGCCCAAAAGGCTCTGAAAGAAGCTCAAGCTGAGCGCCAAAAGGCCCAAGAAGAGCGTCATAAAGCCGAAGAGGCTCAAAAGCTAGCTCAAAGTGCTGTTAATAAAGCTCAAGAGCAGGCTAAAAGTGCTGCTGATATTGCCAAGAGTGCCAGTCAGCAGGTGCAAGATGAGTTAAGTAAAGCTCAAGAGGAACAGGCTAAGTTACAAAAAGCCTTAGCGCAAAGCGAAAAGGAGAGTGCTAAAGCCCAACAAGAGCGTGATAACTTAGCTGAGTATTTACTCTCGGTGCAGCAAAGCTTGCATAAGTTGCGTGCCAATATGATTGAAGCTAACGCCAAGAAAGAGGAAATGCGTGATAAGGCCATTATCTCTAATTTGCGTTTAGGCGGTTATTTGTGCTCGACCATTGCGCGTGAGCAAATTGCCGCAGAGGGGCAAGCTAATAGGGAAAGAATCTTACGTGGCGTTACTTTATCTGATTGTCGAGATGATGCCTCCAGTAAGGCCTGCTTAGCTGCCAAAGCACAACAAGAGGCAAAGTTTAAGAGTGATCGAGAGCTGCTTGAGCATATGGTCGATTACTACGTAAGCTACTATGCTGACCATATTACTGACACTATTGATACCTTTGACTTTAAGTTTATCGAAGCCCAGCTGCACAATGCCCAACAAGCCTTGGGTAAGAATGAAGGTACTTTAAGCGAATATATTGCGCAATTTTTAAAAGACTTAGATAAGTATCAAGGCGGTAGCCGTGATCTAGTTGCCAATAAGAAGCAATGGATTAAGCGCTGTCGTGCACTGAAGAAGTAATAGTAAGGAGGGCAGGCAGCTCTTTATTGAAGAGAAGCTATGCCCTTCTTGGCTTGAAACGTCGCTATCAAGCCATAGCATACAAAGTTTTTAGTTAAGCACATATAGGATAGAGCCATGTTGAGATTAATGCGCTTAAATAGCGAGAGTATGGCCTCAGAGGTCGCAACTGCTCTACATGAGTTGCCCTCTTTTTTACAGAGCCTTAATTTGCCTAACGAGGTTAGTGCTTTGGTGGGGTCTATCCAGCAAGATGGCTCTAGTCTCAATGTAAGTACTAACTTTTCAGGCACTCCATGTAATTTAGACGTCCAAGCAGGTGTACCTCAGTTTTTCACTAATCAACTCTTGGCCGCGCGCAATTACTATGTCCGTGCTCAAATACTTCACCAGGCCTTGCTGCCTCATGTAAGCTCGAGCCTGAATGCTAAGGGTGAGCTGGAGTTAACTCAAGGACAGAGTCTAAATGCAGCCCAATTTCTCTATGCCTTGGTAAGCTCTCCTGAGCATGTGTGTGTGGTCAATAATGCTGACCCCGTCATCATGCCGTATTTCACTCAGGACTTTTATCACCAGCAAGTGTGTGCTCAGCCGCTTAATTACTCCCAGCCCTTAAGCACCGTTGCCGCCATGGTAGGCTCAGCTTTAGGAGTGACAGAAGAAGCGCAAGCGGCAGGCCCTGCTGGTGAAAGCCCAGATGGCATCTTAGGCTATACCTCTGCCACTACCACTAACGCAAAGAAAGCTGACGCTGAGTTATCACCTCCATCAGATGTAGCTGTAGCTCCTATGATGGGCCTTAATGACAATAAACCTCAGGATCACGACGCAGCTAAGGGGGTAGGCTCCTTAGGCCTAAATAACGCCTCTCAAGATCCTAGAGCCGCTGGTACTGCTGGTGCAGCAGGCGCCGTAGGTGCGACAGCCACCGCAGGCGCGACAGCGCGTTTTGGCGGGTGTTTATTGCCTGCTTTGCTCTTATTACTCTTACTGGGCGCTTTAGCTTATTACTTCTTAAAGCTCTATCCATGGCCTTTTGTTAAAGACGATCTGTATGGGCCAAAGATTGAGGCTTTAAATGCACAGCTCGTAGAAGATGAGGCTAATTTAGACAAGATAAATCAGCTCATTAAAGACACGCAAGAGAAGCTCGATGAGGCCTATGCTCAAGATAAGGCCTTACACTTAGAGGCTTTAAAAGAGACTTTAGATAAAGATCAAAAGACTTTAAGTGAAGTAGAGCGCTTAATGAGCTTGCTCGGAGATAAGGAGCAACAACTGCTAACAGAGCAGCAAAAGGCTCAAGAGGAAGCTTTAGCTAAAGCTAAGGCAGCTGCTGACAAGGCAGCCGCTGCCGCAGCAGCGGCCAATAAGCCTGCTCCCTTGCCTAAGTGTGAGACCATTATTAAGCAAGGCAAGATGCCTAACTTAATTATTGCTACTGATGGCTCAGGCTCTATGATTCAGCTCTTACCTGATAACACTATGCGTATTGAAGCTGCCATTAAAGCTGCGCATGGCTTAGTAGATTCAGTGGATAAAAATGTGCCTATCCATTTATTTGGAATTCAGGGCTGTCCTTTAGCTCGTGATTATGGATCGTTCTCGGGCTCCGAGCGCGCTAAGCTCAAAAGAGCCATCAATCAAACCTCGCCTTTTAATGTCCGTGGTATGTTGCCTATTGAAGTTACTACCCCATTAGTTAGTGCGATGCGCGGTATGGCCTCGGCTGCCCCTAAAAATGCTCCATCTATAGGTGTATTAATCTCCGATGGTGTAGATACCTGCTCTCATACTGAGGACTTAGATTTATGCTCGGTAGCACGTGAGATTCATAAGCAGAGACCGCAACTTAGTATTCATGTAGTGCTCATTGGTAATGATGCCCCTAATGCTAAGTGTGTAGCCGATATTACAGGGGGTAATGTCTACCGCCCTAATAATACTAATGAGTTAATTAGAAATCTAAAGAATGCAGGTAAGAGCTTGCAAAAGGTTTGTCATTAAAGCTCAGAGATTAGGAAGATTGTTGAATGTCAGAAATTTTAAAAAGCGAAGAGCTTGCTCATTTTAATGCTATTGGTCAAGGTGGCAAGCTCATTATTGAAAATGCCGCATCTTTTAGATCGGCTTTGTGCAATCACTTTGGTGATCCTAAGATAGCTGATTATTTGGCTATACCTACTATTACTGACAATGGTCGTAAGGTCGATTGGCATATTCCTTTTGCCTCGAGTCGTCCTGATGGCCAATACAATGTTATTGCGTGGCAAAGTGCTAGTGCCCAAGAGAAACAAGCAGCTCTAGCAGAGTTAGAAAACTTTAAATTAAGACTAGAGCGTAAGGCTAAAGAGCTAGCTCGCATTAACTCTAAAGATAGTAATCTGTTTAAGGATTATTTAACGGGCGATAACTCGGCTCGTGGTTTGCCTGCCATTAACTTTCCAGACCAAGACTATGTCTTTATTGTAGATGGTAGACCAGTGATTACCTTCTGGGGCTTTACTAAGGATCCTGAGTTTTGTGGTTTAGATACGCTCAAGGTGCCGCCTCAGGGAGTAAGCTCAGGGCCTGCTAATAATTTCAATTCTCAGGCAGCTAATAATAATGGCGGTTATATGCCACCTCCACCTCCACCACAGCAACAGAATGAGCAAAGAGGACATAAGTGCTTCTTGCCTCCATGGTTGTTATGGCTCTTGTTAGCTCTTTTATTAATTCCATTAATCTTATTCTTGCTCTGGAAGCTCTTTGGTCTATTTGCAGGTTTATTTGGCCCGCTCTTTGGTCAGCCTCCTGCTCCAGCTGTCGATTTAACGCCGCCTCCTGCCATCGAGGCTCCTTTAGCTCCAAGTGCTGCTAAAGAAGAGAGTGCTCCAGCCGAGACGCCAGCCGACCCTAGTGCGCCTGGTAGCTTAGACCTTCCTCTGCCTGATGTGTCATTGCCTAATGTTAATGTAAATGGTGGCTCTTTATCTGGCGGTGGTATTTCTGTAAATCCAAGTGCGGGCGCTCCTGCTGATGCAGGTGCTGGCGGTGCAGGTGGGGCTGGCGCTGGAGGCGCAGGTGCTGATGCTCCTGCTGATGCAGGTGCGAGCACTCCTGCCGATGGAGGGATGCCAGCAGATGGTGCAGGGGCGGGGGCTCCTGCCGATGGAGGGATGCCAGCAGATGGTGCAGGGGCTGATGAGCCTGCCTCAGCTCCTGCTGAGGCACCTGCCTTAGGTGCAGCTCCTCAAGAGGAGGCTGCTGGTATGGCGCCTGTCGATCCTAATATGCCACAAGATCAAGGATCGCAAGCCCCAGCTCCAGGTGCGGCGCCTAACCAAGGCTTAGCAGCTGCTGCTCGTCAAGAGGCTCTTAAGGCGGCTCGTGAGGCTGAGCGTCAGGCTGCAATTGAGGCGGCGCGGGCTGCGGAAAATCAGGCTCAAGGCAAGGCCCCTGAGATAGTGCCTCCTACATTATCTGGACTGCCAAGTGGAGCCAAGACATTGTCCTTTAATCAAGAGAGCTTAGCTAAGCAAGGTAGCTCTGTTTTTGATGGTAATTGGAAGACTAAGTCTCCTTTAATGGATAGTACTAATGGTCGCCCTTTACAAATGAGTTATGATTTTAAGGATGGTCAAGGTCAAGTAACTGTAACTCGTCCAGATGGCTCTAAATGTGTTGCTCCATCGAGTGCTACTGTAGTTAATAATAGTGTGGAAGTTACTAATAGCGGCCGTGCAATTTGTCCAGATAAAAGCACTTATAACCTGCCAAAGATTAAGTGTTCTGATGCTGGCAATGGCTCGGTTAATTGCCAAGGCCAAGCAGGATCGCAGCACTTCCCTGTAACCTTCTATCAAAAGTAGCTATTAAGCTCTCTGTAGATATTAAAGTGATATAATTAAATACTGTATATCTATGATATAGGGTTTAGTTTTTTAAACCCCAAGGATTCAAGTGAGGCTTGGGGTTGCTACTTGGTTTTATTCTTGCGAGTGATGTTATGCAACTGAAAAATACTTTGCTAGTTAGCGCCCTCACCTTGAGCTTAGCTTTAGGTGGCTGTAACTCTACCTCAGGTGTTTTTGGGGGTAGTGCCGATCCCGATCCTCGTTTAACTAACAAAGATTTCAATGTCGAATCATCTTCTTATGTCACTTCCTGTTTAGTCGGTGCAGGCCTACTTGGCGCTACTTGCTTATTCATTGCAGATAGTAGCAAGCGTGCTATTTGTGTGGCCGCAGCAGCAGCAGGCTGTGCTGCCTTTATGGGCGGTAATGCTCTATTAGATAACTTGCGTGAGAGCTATCACACCAAGGAGGCGCAGTTAGATGCTTTAGCCAGCCGCTTATCTGACAATCGTCAAAAAGCTCTCTTAATGGCCTCAGCTGCTAAGGAGGTTTACAAAGACGACCAAGTTAAGTTTAAGCAGTTACAAAAAGATATTAAATCTAACAAAGCTAGCTCTGAGCAGATTAAGAAGTCTATTGCTCAATATGATGCCAATATCAAGGTTCTCAAGGAAAACATTGAGTACCACGAGAAGAGCATGGAAAGCTTCCGTACTGCTAAAACTGAGCTAGTGGGCAAGGAGTCTTTAACTGCTGCTGAGCGTTCCAAATTAAAAGAGTGTGACCGTCAAATTGCTCAATTGCAAAAGAGCATTGATGATTTACGTAATGTCTATGCTGCCAACGTCCAAGATCGTAATGTCTTAAATCTGACATTAGAAAAAGGTACTGAAGTTAAAGCTTAGGAGCTAACCATTCATGGCTAAATTAAAGTTAGTTGCTGTCTCTTTAAGTGCAGCTTTGTTGTTATCGGCCTGTGCCTCTACTCCAGAGGAGTGCGATCCTAGCCAAGACCAAGGTTTCTTTGGCAAGATGGGCTGTGTAGTTACTGGTTCTTATGATGCTCGCGTGCAAGCTAAGCAACAAAATATAGATAAATTACAATCTGAAATTGAGAGCATCAATCAGATGACTCGTGATATCCATGCCAAGCATCGTGCGCTTATGGGGGATTACTTTGCTCGTCAGAAGGTGCTCGATCAGACCACAGAAGAGCTTTATAACTTAGAGAGAAAATTGGCTCAAAAGAAGGCTTTAAGTGTGGACTTGCAAGAGCGTATTGATAAGGCGCAACAGCAGGTAGCTACTATGAATACTCGCGCTTCTGCCTCGCAGAGCATTGCGCAAAAAGAAAAGCAAATTGATGAGCTTAGAGCGCAGCTAGATGCTCTTTACTCTGGATTAAACGATATCTAGTTAACGCCCTGCATTGTTATATCAAAAGGCTCTGCTTTTTTAGCGGGGCTTTCTTTTGCCTTTTGTATGCTATACTCTTTGGCCTGAATTTGTATATTGGCCTTGTTAGTTTCTAATATCAGAGGCTAAAGGCTTGTTTTTAATTATAAACAGCTATTGTTGTTGACAGGAGTTTCAATGGTTGCGGTGGAAGAGGCACTAGCCGAGATTGCCCGTGGTGCTCAGGAAATTATTCCTTTAGATGAGCTTAAGAAGAAGCTAGAGAGCGGTCGTGAGCTTATTATTAAGCTCGGTATGGATCCAACTGCACCTGACATTCACTTAGGTCACACTGTTATTCTTAACAAGTTACGCACCTTCCAAAACTTAGGTCATAAAGTTATCTTAATTATCGGTGACTTTACTGCCTCTGTAGGTGATCCTTCTGGTAAGAATGCTACCCGTCCTCAATTATCACGTGAGCAGATCTTAGCTAATGCCCAGACCTATGCTGAGCAGGCTTTTAAGGTCTTAGACAAAGAAAAGACTGAAATTCGCTATAACTCCGAGTGGTTATCTACTTTAGGTGCTGAGGGTACTATTCGTTTAGCCTCTAAGCTCACCGTAGCACGTATGCTTGAGCGCGATGACTTCACTAAGCGTTATCAGTCAGGTCAGCCAATTGCAATTCATGAGTTCTTATATCCATTATTCCAAGGCTATGATTCTGTAGTCTTAAAGGCCGACGTTGAGCTTGGCGGTACTGACCAGAAGTTTAACTTATTAATGGGTCGTGAGCTTCAAAAGGACGCAGGTTTAGAGCAGCAATGCGTTTTAATGATGCCTTTATTAGTTGGCTTAGATGGCGTCAAGAAGATGTCCAAGTCTGCCAATAACTATATTGGTGTGCACGATGCTCCAAATGAGATGTTTGGCAAGATCATGTCCTTATCTGATGAGCTCATGTGGTCTTACTTCGATCTCTTATCTTTCCGTCCTTTAGGCGAGATCTCCGAACTCAAGCAAAAGTGTGAGTCTGGTGAGATGAATCCTCGCGATGCTAAGATGCAATTAGGCCGTGAGATCGTGGCTCGTTACCACGGTGATGCCGCAGGTGAAGAGGCTGTAGCTTCCTTTATCAATCAATTTGCTAAGGGCGCTATCCCTGAGGATATCGAAGAGTTCACTTTCGAGAATGTCCTGTCCTTACCAAACATGTTAAAGGATGCAGGCTTAGTAGCTTCTACCTCTGAGGCTATGCGTATGCTCAAGCAAAACGCCGTTAAGTGTGACGGTGAGGTCATTGCTGATCCAAAGGCTGTAGTTGAGCCTGGTACCAAGGTTTACCAAGTAGGTAAGCGTCGCTTTGCTCGCATTACTGTCAAGTAAGGAACAAAAATTATTAAAAAGCGTACTTTTTACAAAAGTGCGCTAAAATAAGCCCTCCAATAATGGCTCTTCATTGTGGAGGGCTTTTTTGTTTATAGCTTTTTTGAGGTTTGACATGGCTAAGACTCAGGATGAATTAAAAGAGATGGTTGCGCTTAAGGCTCTAGACTTCATCCCTGCAAATGGTATTTTAGGTGTAGGCTCAGGTTCTACTGTGGTCAAGTTTATTAAGGCCATTCAAGCTCAAGGCATCAAGGTTGAAGCTGCTGTTTCTAGCTCTAATGCTACCACCGCTTTATTAGAGGAAATTGGCGTTAAAGTCTTAGATCCAAATAGCTGCGAGCCATATGATGTTTATATCGATGGTGCCGATGAGGTTAATGACAACTTTGAGATGATCAAAGGCGGTGGTGCTTGCTTAACTCGCGAAAAGATCTTAGCTTCCATGGCTAAGCGCTTTATTTGCATTGTAGATAAGTCCAAGCTCGTAGATACCTTAGGTAAGTTCCCTCTTCCTGTTGAGGTCATTCCTATGGCTCGTGAGCAGGTAGCCCGTACTTTACGCGCTTTAGGTGGTGAGCCAAAGTTACGTGAGGGTTGCATTACTGATAATGGTTGTGAAATCTTAGATGTCCATGGCTTATCTATTACCAATGCCAAGGAGCTTGAAGACAAGATCAATGCTATTCCTGGCGTGGTAACTGTAGGCTTATTTGCTCACCGTGGCGCCGATGTGGTGCTTTATGCTACCGAAGAGGGCGTACAAGAGCGCCGTAAGTAACAACCACCTTGCCTTTAGGGCTACTTATATAGGTTAGATAGGGTGGATATGAAAAAAAAGCGTGCCTTTTTTAATAAGAGGGGCACGCTTTTTTTTGTGCATGGCACAAAAATGGTGCTAAAGGTGAGGGCTTAGGTCGTAATCAGGGCAGGCAGTGCCAAAGGGATCACGTTGCTGATATCTTTTGTGCAGTTCTTGTACCCTCATCAAAGTAATGCTAGGGCCATATGATATAGTTAGAGCTAGATAAGCATCAATAGGGATCAAGCCTAGATTAAATGGGCTTTGCGCTCTATATGCAGTACTTAGAGCACTAGCTTAAATAAGGTGGTTGATATGGTCGATGTCCATGAGGTGTTTAGCACTTCCATCACGCTCGATGAAGTAGAAAAAGCTAATCAAGATTTTGAGCAAGTAAGTAAAGAGCCATCGACACAAGTTGTCAGACTGTGTCATGCAAGTACTCTCTTGCCTTTAAAGCATGAGCGCTATCATCACGCTTTCATCCCTTTTAGCCCTTTGCTGTGCGCCTTCTATGCAGGCTCTGATCAGGGCCAAGGCGATACCTCTATTTATGTAGTGCGTATTGAAGCTGACGGTAGTCACTCTTCGGTACAAAAACTTGACTGTCCGCAGCTCAATCAAAAGGCCAATAGCACCCCTGTGCTTTTTTACCTCAATCAAGCTCAAGAGGTGCGCCAACGTGTTAAAAATGATGGCGGTCAATTAAAAGAATTACCAAAAGGCAAAGTGGCTACCTCAGCTGAGCATTTAATTGAAGATGGCCATAAGCTCTATCCTGAGTCTAATATCACCTCAGGTGATGATTCCATTATTGCGTTAGCCTATAAGGCAGGTAAGGAAAATAGCTCTACTGTAAGTTATTTGAGCTTGAGCTTTAATGACGGTAAGCACTTTATTACTCCACGTGAAATGGTCGAAGAGCAAGTAAGTTCAGGGCGAGGACCTGTGAGAACCAAGCCTTATTTAGTGCGTAAAGGTCCTTTTGCTGGTCGTGTGCTCTTGCCGTGCTCAGTAGACAATAATGAGGGCTTGGCTTTTGTTGATTTTAGTGATGATGATTTCCGTACCTTAAGCAAGAGTAATGAAATCACTCCAAGTGATGAGCAAAAGGAAGCCTCGCAAAAAGCCATCTTTGCCCACGGTGTAGTGCAGTCAGCACTCTTTGAGGATTTAGGTAATCACTCTTGTGCGGATAATGACTTGAGTTCATGGTCGCAAGAGGACTTAGATAAGAAGCGCTCCAAGATTCATATGCTCATGAGCGCTCGTGGCTCGCAGATTTATGTGGCCGATAGTGACGATGCAGGTCAAACTTTTAGCGCTCCTTATGGCGTACCTTTATATAACTGCAATGCAGGTATTGATTGTGTCACTTATATGAATCGTCTGTTATTGTGCGGTAAACTAGTGACCGATAAAGACAAGTGCGATCCAGAGGTAGGCGCTCCACTTGCTATTTATATGTCAAAAGATGGTAAGAGCTTTAGTGAGCTTTTGCGTCTTGAAGATGACGCACAAGGCATTTATACATCGCCATATATGCAAGTTGACCGTCGCCACCATTTACTCTATGTAAGCTACACCGATCACCGCCATGCCATTAAGATTCGTATCTTCCGTCTAATTCTGGGGCACTAGGTAGTAGAGCTTAACCAAAAACACAATTGTTAAGGAGGATAGACTGGCCATTATCCTCCTTGTAAGTAGATGATTATTTTTTGGCAGTGGGGCCAGTTTAACTGCTCTTTTGTGGCAGCTTAGAGGGGATTTGTGGAAAAAAGCACAATTAAGCAAGCAATAGTGCGTCAAAAATAATATAATCTTCAGATCAGTGCTTTAAATGAGAGCTTGGTTTAATGGCTGTCATTTAAGGTCATATATCCTTAACTTAGGTTTTCTTCTTGTAAGCGTAATCTTGCGAGTTAGCAGGCAGCAATGCTTTTGAAAAGATAGCGCTATTGTCTATTTAATTTGTAGGTTTAATGCCTCAAGATTGTGGTTTGAATGCTAGGTACAAATGCGATAAATAAGCAAAATTTGTCGCTTTTTTTATGCTCTGGCATGCTTTTTGACTTAATGCTTCTGAGAGTTTAAATTTCGTCATTTATCTGACAGGAGCATCCAAATGGGCATCGAACACATCTCTAACAGCGGCTTATTAAGCCAACTTGAGCAAATGAATAGACAGATGAACGCCATGAGCCAAGGCATGGGTACTGCATCTTTAATGCAAGATGGTCGTACCAACTTAGGCTATATTGGTGGTCAAAGCCCTTATTTTGATGGCCAAAGCGCAGCTCGTGCTTTACGTGAGCAAGCCACTAACAATATTAATGGCGCTTTAAATCCATCTGTAGTAGAGAACCAAAATACTGCTAAGATCTATCAACCAACTACCTCTGCAGGTCAGTCTGTCGGTGAGTTCAAGCAGTTATTAAAGGATGCTTTTGAGAACGTGAATGTTATTCAAAACGAATCTGCTTCTTTACAGAGTCGTTTTGACGTAGGCGATCGTTCAGTAACTTTAGCTGATGTCATGATCGCCTCCAACAAGTCAAGCTTATCTTTCGAGGCTACTTTACAGATCCGCAATAAGCTCGTTGACGCCTATCAGTCAATCATGCAGATGCAGATTTAATATTTTGCGTAAAGGATAGAAAATGTCAGAAAATTCGTTCCCAGTTGCCGCAGGCTCCAAACCTCAAGAACCAGGCACAGCTATAATTGATCCAGCTGCACAAGGTGTCGCATCTCAAGATGACTACAACCGTGTTGACAATCAAGATGGTGTCGATGGGGATGATGGCGAGAATAACAACCGCATTGGTGGCACTTTAGGTAATACTGTCAATGCTACTCCTGCTGCATCGACTTTTAAGGGTCGTGTCTCGGAGTTCTTACGTAATGGCGAAATTTTAAGAAAACTCATTATTCTCGGTTTCTTAGTTCTATTCTTAACTGGCGCCGTCTTTGGTCTGTTATCTCTCCAGGCTAATAGCCAATTACAATCTCAGCGTTCCTTAGGTCGTTATACCCCTGAGGAGCTTGGCAAAGTTATTGACTTTTTAAGCTTACAAGGCTTTGAGTACAGTTTAAATGGCGACAGCATTTTAGTTCCTGTAGAGAACTATCAGGCTGTGCGTGAGGCCATGTTACGTAATGGCGTAGCTGTCAATAAAATTGCAGAGCAAGATGCCTTAATCTTAAAAGACAATGGCTTTGGCGTATCTCAGCGTTTAGAGTCCGAGCGTATTAAGCATAGCCGTGAGCTCCAATTAGCTAATGCTATTTCTCGCATCAATGGCGTTGAGCATGCTACCGTTTTATTAGCTATCCCACGTGACAATGTATTTGCCCGTAGTCAGCAGCGCCCATCTGCTGCCGTAGTAGTGACTTTACAAAACGGTGCCTACTTATCTCCAGATAACGTAAATTCCATTCGCTTTACTGTAGCCTCCTCCGTGCACAATATGCTCGCTAAGGACGTTACTGTAACTGATCAGCATGGCCGTTTATTAAGCGACCAGAGCGCAGCTTCTAAGGGCGATGATCGTTTACAAAAAGAATTTGAAATGCGCACCTTACGTGAGGCTCAGTATCGCGATAAGTTAGATACTATCTTACGCCCTATGTTAGGTGAAGGTAATTACTCTGCTGAGGTGGACGTAACTTTAGATACCACCATTGAAGAGGAAACCCGTCAGTTCTTCAATCCAGATAATCAAGCTGTACGCTCCGAGACTTTACGTGAGGAAGTAGGTTCTAAAGAAGAAGGTACCCCATATGGTGTTCCTGGTTCTTTATCTAACCAGCCTCCTGCTAATGCTACTATTCCACAGCAGCTGCGTAATGGCACTGCTATGGAAGGCGAGAGCTCTACTCCAACTAATGAGAATCGTGAAGCTGTACGTAATTACGAAGTTGATACCACTGTACGTCACACCATTAGACCTACTAACTTAGTACAGCGCTTAACTGTTTCTGTAGCTGTGGACTATATGCGTCAAACTGGTGCCGATGGTGCTGTTACCTACGTAGCACGTCCTCAAGAGGACTTAGATAAGATTGCTAATTTAGTACGTGGCGGTTTAGGTTTAAATGAGGCTCGCGGTGACTTTGTCAATGTAGCCTCTGTATCCTTCCCTCACGACGATATCAAGCCAGCCTTGCCTTGGTGGCAACAAGAAGCCTTCTTACGTATCTTACGTATCGCAGGTGCTGTCTTAATTATCTTAGTATTAGTAGTCTTCGTAGTTCGTCCTATGGTCAATCGTCTGCTCCGTGGCAAGACTGCCGAGGACTTGGCTTACGAACAACAATTGGAAATGGACAATGGCTCAGCTTTAGGTGGTGAGGATGACCTCAACTTAATTGCTGCTCAAAATGAGTTGGCTGACCAAATCTACAATATCAATCGTGAAGGCGGTATTGAGTTACCTAACCTCCACCGTGATGAGGACTTACTCAACGCAGTCCGTACCTTGGTTTCCAACGAGCCTCAACTTTCTGCCGAAGTCTTACGTGATTGGATTAATTCCGACATGGCTGACAAGAAGGACAAGAAGAAGGCTAATAAGCAGCCATCTGGTCTATAATTAAAATGGGGGCTATTAAGTTAGCCCCTTTAGCAATATAAAAAAGCTTAGGCCCTTAATGTAAAAGGGGCGGACTATCCACATAAGGTCTTGAAGAGAAGCTACTCCCTTTAAATGGTTATCCGTTTTTAGACAATAGAACCCCGTGACTTTAGTCATCGGGAGTTGTCAGCCCTTTTAATTATACAAAGAATTTAGTCACTCTTAATTTAGAGGTTTGGTATGTCAGATCGTGCACTGATGAGACAAGGCGGCGGCGCCATGGGCTATCCAGTCCCATCATCAACTAATGGCTTAGAGCTATCAGATGATGAGAAGATGGCTTTAGAGAAGCTCTCTGGTATTGATAAGGCAGCGATCTTAATGTTGTCTTTATCAGAGGACGATGCTGCTGCACTGTTCCGTAATTTGCAGCCTAAGCAGGTGCAAAAGCTAGGTATTCGCATGGCTGAGCTTGAAGACTTCAATCAAGACAGCGTCAATGCCGTGCATAAGACCTTCTTAACCAATATTACCAAGCATTCCAATATTGGTTTAGGTTCCTCTGACTTTGTTAAGAATGCCTTAGTTGCCGCTTTAGGTGAGGATAAGGCTAATAACTTGGTAGACCAGATTTCCATGGGCAGTGGCTCTCATGGTCTTGACTCCCTCAAGTGGATGGATGCTCGTCAGGTTGCTACTATTATTCAAAACGAACACCCTCAGATTCAGACCATTGTTTTATCCTACTTAGACCCAGAGCAATCTGCCCAGATTTTAAGTCAGTTCCCTGAGACTGTACGCTTAGACTTAATTATGCGTATTGCTACCTTAGAGGAAGTTCAACCAGCTGCCCTCCAAGAGTTGAATGAAATTATGGAAAAGCAATTTGCAGGCTCTGCTGGTGCCCAGACAGCCAAGATTGGTGGTTTAAAGTCAGCTGCCAATATTATGAACTACTTGGACAACAACACCGAAACCCAGCTTATGGATGCTATCCAGGCTCAAGACAAGGAAATGGGTCAACAAATTCAAGACCTCATGTTCGTATTCGAGAACTTGGGTGCGGTGGACGATCGTTCTATTCAGACCTTGCTGCGTGATATTCCTAATGACGTACTCGTTAAGGCCCTCAAGGGTGCTGATGAGACCTTACGTGAGAAGTTCTACTCCAATATGTCCTCTCGTGCTCGTGAGGCTTTAAAGGAGGACTTGGAGTCTATGGGCCCAACCAAGATCTCCGATGTGGAAGCCGCTCAAAAGGAAATCTTGGCTATTGCTCACAAGTTGGCCGACTCAGGTCAAATCATGCTCTCGCGTGGCGCAGCAGACAACGACTTCATCGAGTAAGGATTATTATCCTTCAACATACCAGGCCTTGCTCTTTTACAGGCAAGGCCCTTCAAGAACACCAAAGACCAGCTACGGCCTTTGGTGTTCTTTTGTTTTGGGCCCTAGTCAATGATAAGATAACAATCTAGGTACAAGAATTTGACACTGCATAAGCTAAGTGCGAGTAATTTTATTGGCCCAGCTGTTGCAACTGTCTTAACTAAGGCTATAGCGCCTGAACACCCCTATATGCCAAAGCAGCTATATGTGGCTGTTATATAAGGCTGCGCCTAGTTTGAGGTGCTGTCAGAGAGTTGGCGGGGTCTTTAACCTGTTAACCCTCGCATATAAGCTCTACTACCTAGACCTCATTGCCATCTGGTCTTAGTGCTTGAGCATGGATGAGGTAGGGCTGAATTTTTTGCAATTTTGGGAGTTTTGCTTAGATGTCTAATCACGATCATGCCTTCTCAACTATGAGTGCCAATATTGATCCTAGTCGTGTAGTCGCTTCCATTAAGGATCCACACCGTAAAAATGATTATAAAGAGGTAACAGTAGTACCAGGTCATGAGGCTGATGGTTTTACTCCTATGCAATGGCCTTTATTTGATGATGGCAAGCCCGTTACTACCAATGCTATGGGCTATGAGGTTGGTGGCTATTTTAGGCGTCACCAAGAAGCTTTACGCATGGCTAAGGCTGAAGCTGAAAGACAGGCTGAAGAAGAGCGTTTAGCTGCTGAGCGTGCCGCTATCGAAGCTGCCCAAGAAGAAGCTGTCGAGCCTGAGGCTCCAAGCATTTCTTTAGAGGAGCTAGAGGCCATTCGTAATGCTGCTCGTAATGAGGGCTATACCGAGGGCTTAAATCAAGGTCACGAAGATGGCTATCAAAAGGGCGTAGAGCAAGGCAAGGTTGATGGCTATGCTCAAGGTATGCAAGATGGTAAGCAGGCAGGCTATCAAGACGGCTTTAAAATTGGTCGTGATGAGGGCTATAGCCAAGGTCAAAGCGCTGGTATTGCTGCAGGTAGCGATATTGTGACTACCCAAGCCGATCGTTTTAGACATTTGGCTGATATGTTGGCCAATCCTTTACGTGAGATCGATGAAAAGGTTACCGATGAGGTGGTCTATATCATTTCCCGTTTAGCTAAGGTCATTTTAAAGCGTGAGCTCAAAGGCGATGTCGAGTTCTTAAAGCACAGTATTGAAAAGTGCTTTACCATGCTCCCTGAGGCTAAGAAGGGGGCTGAAATTTTATTAAATGAAAACGACTATGCACTTATGGTAGCGGCCATTGGCAATGATTACATGCGCTCTCAAGGCTGGGACTTAAAGCCTGATTCAAATATTGGTGAGGGTGATATTGTGGTCAATACTAAGGTAAGCTCAGTGCAGTGGCGTGTCGATGATCGCGTGGATGCTTTAATTAGCGATTTTCTGGTGGGCTCAGCAGATGCTGTATCCTCGGCTCGTAAAGAGGTTATTGAAGGTGCCCCTGATTATGATGAGGTACCGAAGAAAGCCTTAATTCCGCCACGTGATTTAATGGATATGTCCGAGCGTATTGCGCAAAATATGGAGCAAATGGCTCCTAAGCCTCAATTTGCCAATGAGGCTGAGCGCACTTTAGCTGCTGCTATGGGCCAAGACGTAGGCGAGGAGATGGAGTCTTTTGACCCTGATGCTATGGAGCTTCAAAGTGCAGCCCATCGTGATGAGGTCAATGCCTCGGTAAATGCTCACACCGCCGCTAATGGCTCTATTTTATCGGCAGAGGCTGAGGCTCAAGCTGCAGCCCAATTAAACCAAGCCCTCGCTCCAGAAAACGAGGTAGCCGAGGCTGTGGACGTACAAACTCTGCCACCTGGCCAAATGCAATAGGCGTCTAGTCCTAGCACTTTATCCATATTAAGCTGGTGCTCCAATCTCTAGTTAGAGTGGTGCTCCCTAAAGAGCAAGCTGTATCCCAAACAAGGCTTTGTTGAATGAATAATCTTTTATCTCGCCTTAAGGCTATTGAGTTGCCAGAAACTGAGGCTTCCCCTCAAGTTGTTGGCAAGCTTACCCGTGTTGTTGGTCTGACTTTAGAGGCCGTAGGTCTTAAAGTAGCAGTAGGTGATCGTTGCCGTATTGAGCTTAATAGTGGTGATATGGAAGCTGAGGTCGTAGGCTTTGCAGGCGAGACCATTTACCTCATGCCAACTGAAAAGGTTGAGGGTGTAACCCCTGGAGCTGCTGTCTACCCTATTACCTCCATGCGTGAGTTTCCTTATGGTCCTCACTTATTGGGTCGTGTTATCGATGGTATGGGTACTCCTATTGATGGCTTAGGTCCTTTAGCTAAGGGTAATTCCTCCCAGTGGGTAGCCACACGTTTAAACCCAATGGCTCGTCGCCCAATTCGTCAAAATTTGGATGTTGGTATTCGTGCTATCAACTCCTTATTAACCGTAGGCCAAGGCCAACGTATGGGCTTATTTGCAGGCTCGGGTGTAGGTAAGTCAGTGCTTTTGGGTATGATGACCCGTGGTACTACAGCCGATGTGGTCGTAGTTGGCTTAGTAGGTGAGCGTGGCCGTGAGGTTAAAGAGTTCATTGAAGATATTTTAGGTGAGGAAGGTCGTGCTCGTTCGATTGTAGTCGCCGCGCCAGCTGATGCTTCGCCTTTAATGCGTCTTAAAGGCTGTGAGACTACTTTATCTATCGCTGAGTACTTTAGAGATCAGGGCTATAACGTGCTCTTATTGCTCGATTCTTTAACTCGTTATGCCATGGCTCAGCGTGAAATTGCTTTGGCTGTAGGTGAGCCGCCTGCTACCAAGGGCTATCCTCCATCAGTATTTGCTAAGCTCCCTGCCTTAGTAGAGCGCGCAGGTAATGGTGCTGAGGGCCAAGGCTCAATTACGGCCTTCTTTACTGTTTTGGTCGAAGGCGATGATTTGCAAGATCCTATTGCTGATTCAGCCCGTGCCATTTTAGATGGTCACATTGTGCTCTCGCGAGAGCTGGCCGATTCAGGTCACTATCCTGCCATTGATGTTGAAAAGTCTATTTCACGTGTTATGCCAGCTGTAGTTACCGATGAGCATATGGTTATGGCCCGTACCATTAGACAGTGCTTGGCCTTATATAATCAAAACCGCGAGCTAATCTCCATTGGTGCTTATCAACGTGGCTCAGATGCTCGTATTGACCAGGCCTTGATGATTAAGCCATATATTGATGAGTTTACGCAACAAGGCATGAAGGAAGTAGTTCCTTTCTCTGATAGCTTAGATGGCTTGCGTAAGCTCTCCATGATTTTAATTGATGATGCCAAGAATAAGGTCAATAACATGCAACAAGGCCGCATGATGCCACCACCTAACCGCCAGCCAGGTCAAGGTCAGGCTCCTGTTGCCGCCCGCATGTCCTTAACTCCACGCAATCAGTAATGCTACAGCACATAGCGCCCTAAGCGGTATTTGTCTTACAAAAAAGCCTTGCTCTGAATATTAAGAGCAAGGCTTTTTGGGTTCTGGTTGGTGCAAAAGTTGCTCGAGCTTGAGTTAGGTATGATTTAGTGTCAATTTTTTTATAAGAGGGCAAAGAGTAATGGCTGCAGATAGAGCTTTACACCTTGTAAAAGAGAAGCGCCAATCGGATGAGGAAAAAGCTCTTGAGGATTGGATTTTTTGTAAAAACCAAGTTGCCAATTACGAAGCTCAAATTAGGCAAGTTGAAGAGTTTCGCTTAAGCTATATTAACGAAATGCAAAATGAAGGTAGACAGGGCTTAACTGGCACTAAGATTTTGGCCTACCAGGCTTTTATCGAAAAGTTAGATAATATTGCCATCAAGCAGCGCAATGAGTTGGAGCGTTTGAAAATGCTCACTGAGCAAAAGCGTCAAATTTATTTAACTCGCCAAAAAGAGCGCAAGATTATTGAGACCTTGATTGAAAAGAAACAACAAATGCGTATCAAAGAGGAGCAAAAGCGCGAGCAAAAGCTCTTGGACGAATTTGTGGTCTCCAGCTATACGCGCCGTCAACAGTCCTTGGGCTAAAGCTTTCTGTAGAGGTAATGTATGCGATATTTAGTTCTCTCCGATTTACATGGTGCCAGTGAAGAGGTGGCGCACGCTTTAACTTATTTTGACAAGTACCATTGTGACTTTTTGGTGCTACTTGGAGATCTCTTAAATCACGGTCCACGCAATCGCATTCCAGAGAGCTACCAGCCGCCTAAAGTCATGGAGCTATTAAATGCTCTGTCCAATAAGATTATCTCGGTGCGCGGCAATTGCGATGGTGAAGTTGATGGCATGATGTTCTCATTCCCTTGCAATGCTCCTTACGCCATTATCAATGTGCCAGATCCTAAAGGCGCAAAGGCTGATGGCCGCACCCGTGTACAAAAGATCTTTTTAACTCATGGTCACTTGTATAAGATTGATGCCTATGCAGATCAAAGCGCCGAACAAGCTCGCGACAAATTAGGTCTCAAGGAAAATGATATTGTCTTAAGTGGCCACACCCACGTAGCTGGTATCTTTAAAAAGGATAATGGCCTTATCAATGTCAATCCTGGCTCCCCAGTACTGCCAAAAGGTGGTACCAAGGCAGGCTTTGGTCTAATCTTAGAGGATCGCATTGAGATTCGTGACCTAGAGGACAATCTCGTAGACTCTTATAATTTCATCTTTAACTAGCAGCCCTACCCGAGGCTGCGCTGGTGTCAGTATACACAAGGCTCCTGTTTCTATTGCTAAAGACAGGGGCCTTGTCGTTTGTATGGGGAGTGGGAGATTTTGCGCGCTTATTGAGCTTGGTTGCGTTCTTGTTCGAGTTTGCTAACCTGCTCTTTAGTTTTGGCAATGCGATCTTGAAGGAGTGCTTGGCAGCCAATTAAAAAGGCATTGAATTTCTTGAGCTTATCTACATCGTTAGTGCCGAGGCTATTTAGGTATTGCTCCATTTTGACTGTGTCTTGGCATCTTTCATAGGTAGCAGGGAGAGAGGTATCAAAATAGTTGGAGTCTAAATAAATACCCGAGTCCTTTTCCTCTTGAGCAGCGTTGACGCTGCTTAGGCTTACACAGAGGGTGAACGCAGCGGCGCTTAAGATAGCGATAGTTGGGCGCATAAATGATGAACTCCTTAGTGCAATTTATAATGCTTCCATTATAGCCAATGCAAGGCTAGCTAAAACTTAGTAGAAGTAGAGGATGTTAGGTGTTGGCTTTTGGGCCTTGATACTATGGGAGCTGTTCATCCTGCCTTGAAACCAAGGGCAAGAGCTTAGAAGAATTAGTTCAGCACTTAGTTTAAGGCCTAGTATGTTTTCATACTAGGGTTTTTTATGGTTTTGATGCTATAAGTAGAATGTGAAGTCTTAGAAAAAAAATGAAAAAAGTTTTTTGTTAATAAATGTGATGTTTATCACGTTCTTTTAGATTTTTGTGAGCTATAAAGAACATCTGCGTTAAAAAAAATTAAAAAAAGTGTTGACGCGGAATTAAAAATCATTAAAATACGTCCTCGCTGTCACGCACTAAAGCGTGAAGCTGCA
>Oklahoma_p2__coassemble_361_pt1 | contig 43814 bp, 27 predicted proteins | sample Oklahoma_p2__metabat2_high_PE_034 | metagenome-assembled genome bin Oklahoma_p2 | reverse complement strand
ACCGTAGACCCTCTGCTTGCAAAGCAGATGCTCTCCCAACTGAGCTATACCCCCATCTGGTAGGTTGTTTTCCTTATCATTGGTGGAGCTAAACGGGATCGAACCGTTGACCTCTTGCATGCCATGCAAGCGCTCTCCCAACTGAGCTATAACCCCACTGCGTCAGAAAACGATGCTCATTATACAGGCGGATTTTTTACTGTCAACAATTTTTTAAAAAATTTTTGCGATTTTTTTAACTTAGAGTTCATAAAGCCTGTATTTATGCCCTTTAGATAGTAGGGGGTAGCCTATATTGCTGTGTGCGCTAATATTTAAATATTACGTGACCATATAGGCTTAAAATATTTATTAGCATGTGTTAGACTTGCCAAGCAATTACATCCATGTGCAAGGACTGGCCCTTTTAGTTTTAGCAAGGGCGCTATAAGATTGAGCACAGTTGTTTTAATAAAAAGGAAAATCACGATTATGGCAAAAGCTGAGCATCAGAAAGCTGAGGCAGTATACGATGGTTCCTCCATTGAGGTACTAGAGGGTCTTGAGCCTGTCAGACGCCGTCCTGGTATGTATACTGACACCTCTAGTCCTAATCACCTAGCCATGGAGGTGATCGATAACTCGGTAGACGAAGCGTTAGCAGGCTTTGCCACCGCAATTGAAGTGATCGTACATGATGATAACTCTCTAGAAGTCACGGACAATGGCCGTGGCATGCCAGTGGACATGCATCCTAGCGAAAAAGTCCCTGCCATTGAATTGATCTTTGGCCGCTTACACGCAGGTGGTAAGTTCAATAAAGACAGCTATGGCTTCTCAGGTGGTCTGCACGGTGTTGGTGTGAGTGTAGTCAATGCTCTCTCCTCACGCTTAGAAGCCCGCGTAAAGCGCAATGGTAAGATTTATTTAATTGCCTATGAGGGCGGTAATAAGGTCGAGTCTTTACAGGAAATTGGTACTTGTAATATACACGAGACTGGTACCTCAATTCGCTTTTGGCCAGATGGTTCTTACTTTGATGTCGCATCCTTTAGATTTAATGGCCTCTTGCACTTATTAAAAGCCAAGGCCGTCTTATGTCCTAATTTGACTGTGCACTTAGTGCAAGAGTCTACTGGCAAGGAATATACATGGCGTCATGAGGGTTCTTTGGGTACTTATTTACTATCTCAGCTCTCTGGCCATGAGATTGTCCCTGCCGTTCCTTATGCAGATGTAGTCAAAGGCGATGATTATGAAATTGCTTTTGCTGTCGCTTGGGATAGTGCCTCAAGTGAGAAAATTCGTGAGTCCTTCGTCAATTTAATTCCTACAGCCGAAGGTGGTACCCACGTCAATGGTTTTCGTGTCGGTTTATTAGCTGCCATGCGTGAGTTTTGTGACTTACATAATTTGCTACCACGCAATTTAAAGCTGGTAGCTGATGATGTATGGTCAGATTGCTCCTTTGTGCTCTCTGTTAAGATTCGTGATCCGCAATTTGCAGGTCAGACTAAAGAAAAACTCTCCTCGCGCGAGTGTGCGCCTTTAGTTGAAGGCGTCATCAAAGACCGCTTCTCTTTATACCTAAATGCCAATGTGGAAATTGGTAAAGAAATTGCAACTTTAATTATTAGTGCCGCCAAGGCCCGTGACTCAGCTGCCAAGGTAGTAGAGCGCAAAAAGTCAGTGCGCGGACCTCAATTGCCAGGCAAGTTAGTTGACTGTACCTCCACTGATCCTTCACGCTCAGAACTCTTTATTGTAGAAGGTGACTCAGCAGGAGGCTCTGCCCGTCAGGCGCGTGATGCTTCGTGCCAAGCTATTTTGCCGTTGCGCGGTAAGATTTTGAACACTTGGGAGGTCAATGCCAATACAGCTTTAGCCTCGGAGGAAATTCGTGCTATCTCTGTGGCCATTGGTTTAGAGCCTGATAGTGATAGCTTGCAAGGTCTGCGCTATGACAAGATCTGTATTTTGGCTGATGCTGACTCCGACGGTCTGCACATTGGTACCTTACTGTGTGCTTTATTTGTCCGTCACTTTACCAAGCTAGTTAAAGAAGGCCATGTCTATGTAGCCTGCCCACCTTTGTATCGTATTGATAGCGGCAAGGAAAAGGAGTATGCCTTAGATGATGCTGAGCTGGCCTTAAAGCAAAAGCAATTTTTAAAGCGCGGTGCCAAAGCTGAGAATATTAAGATCCAGCGCTTTAAGGGCTTAGGTGAGATGAATCCTGAGCAATTGCGTGAAACTACCCTAGCTCCGCAATCGCGCCGTCTCTTGCAATTGACCTTAGACGATGATGTGCAAGATGATACTTTTGCCTTATTTGACATGTTACTGTCAAAAAAGCGTGCTGCCGACCGTCGCGCCTGGCTTGAGGAAAATGGCGATAAGGCCGACCTCATGGACTAAGGTGCCTAACCCCAAGGGTCATTTGGTCACAATCTTGCAAAGAAAAAGGCTTGGGTGCTCTTGGCACTCAGGTCTTTTTTGGTTTACATTAGGGCGTAACAGTCATTGCTGTTTGCTAAGTATGGGCGCCTTGCTAATGGGCGTAGTGCTTAGGGGGATAAGTAAGCTCTGATTTTAGTGGCTGTGCTTATTGTGTGTTGAACTTTTAGTGCTAGGGCTTTGGCAGGCGTCCAAAGTCTTCCTAGCTCGCTGTCCTTTTTCCTAAGCTTGGTTTTAAGTACTGCTCTTAAGTATTAGCTAGAGCGATCTAACTTGCAGAACTTAAATAGCTAAGGGCCAGTTCTTGGCTTTTTTTAAAAAGGATCTTGTGCGAGCACTGACAGAGGAGATGAAATGGCCGAGTCGTCCGATGGACAGGAGAAGACCGAAGAGCCGACTGGTAAACGAATATCAGACGCGCGCAAGAAAGGTCAGCTTCCTCGTTCCCGTGAGGCAGGTACATTCTTTGTTCTGCTCTCAGGTGTTGCCTCTATTTGGTTGATGTCATCATTTTTAGGCCACGGCATGATGACTATTATGAAGACGTCTTTTTCCTTGACCAAAGAGCAAGTCTTTGACCTCTATGAGATGGGACGTATCTTATCACAGCATTTGCTGTCCATTGCTTGGCCAATCTTAGGTATTTGCGGCACCATGATGGTAGCTGCTTTTATCGGTAATATCATGATTGGCGGCATGAACTTTTCAACCCAGGCAATTACCCCTAAACCTGATAAGCTCAACCCTCTTAACGGTATTAAGCGTATCGTGAGCTTAAACTCCGTAGTCGAGCTTATTAAAAGTATCGCTAAAGTAGTATGTATTGGCTCGATTTGCTACTTTTTAATTAGCGGTCGTATTAATCAGATTTTACGTCTGTCCTATATTGACGTTTATTCTGCCGTTCACGATGCCTTTGTGATCTTGTTTTGGTTCATGCTCATTATTGTATGTGCCATGATTCCTATCATCATGATTGACGTGCCTTTCCAAATTTGGCAATACCGTCAACAATTGCGTATGACTAAGCAAGAACTCAAAGATGAAATGAAGGAGACGGAGGGTAATCCGCAAATTAAGAGTCGTATGAAGCGTATGCAATATGAAATGGCTGCGCGTCGTATGATGTCTAAAGTGCCAACAGCTGACGTGGTGGTGACTAACCCAACTCACTATGCTGTAGCTTTATCTTACGATCCTGATGGTGAACTGGCGCCTTTGGTTGTGGCCAAGGGTGTCGATGAGGTCGCCGAAAAAATTAAAGAAATTGCCCGTGAGTATAAGATCCCTGTATTACAGTTACCGCCTTTGGCGCGCTCTTTGTACTACACCACGGACTTAGATAGAGAAATTCCGCGTGGTCTGTTCCAAGCCGTAGCTCAAGTGCTCGCTTGGGTCTTGGGTACCAAGGCTTATCGTGAAGGTCGCGCTCCGCAGCCGCCACGAGATTTGGACAAGGAATTACCTATCCCTGACGAGCTCAAATTCTAAAGCTTTAAAAAGGGTAGCCAAGCTTATTTGCTTAGCTACCCTTTTTTGTCTGGTATGGTAGCTTGCTTTACTTGGCTAAGTATCAAGGCCTCTACTCTTATAGTTAGCTATAGCTAACCAAAACCAACAATTTACATTAGGGTATCTTTTTGTATCTAGTCATAATTTTACCAAGCTCGCATTACTAGATAAAAATTCCATAAAATTGCACTTGTTGCACGTAAGTTTGCAAATTTTAAGTTGTTCTTGTGGTACAATCGCCAGTACAAACTAACTCCCTGTATGTAATATATTAATAATATACATAAAGTTTGTTTATTTATCTTAAAATTATCTAGTGAGATATAAGAGCCCTAGCTTACAGAAGGGCTAATTGCTTAGATAAGGGAGAGCATGAGTTAGAGCTCATAGTGAGAACTAACTAAACCGAATTTTAGGCATCAAAATTATTTAGTAAGCGGCAAAGAAGTTCTCAGAGCACAGAGCTTTGCTTTTTAAGCTTCCAAGTTTAGATGCCCGCAGTAACAACGACAAAGCATAAGGATAAGCAAACAAACAGATGGCAGGTGCTCGCTTAACTGAGCTCTAAGCACTTACCACTAGCTAAAAAGCTAGTTTGAGCTTATTTGCTTGTCGCATCAGCAAGTTTTAAAAATTTCTTCTACCTTTAGTAGATGAGGCGATACCCAAAAATTAATCGGAGCACTATTGTCCTTTATGCTTTAAAGGGCAAGTAGATTTCCTATTAATCATGGGGCTTAGTGCTCAGTAATAGAAAAATTGATCAGGCTCTTAATAATCTTTTGGAGGATTAAATGGCCAAGAACAAGAAAGTAGCTCATTCTAGCGCTGCTAAAAAGGAAGTAGCACCAAAGGCTACCGTAGCTGCACAGAATGATGTGCAAGAAGTCTCTTTAGTTGAAGCTTGTGCTTGCAACAACGAGTGTGACTTATTTAAGCCAACTGTTGAGCAATTCAAGCAATCTATCGTCAACCACTTAAGAAGAACCATTGGTACTTCTGAGAAGAAGGCTTCTCCTTTAGCTTGGTGGCAAGCTGTGGTTTATGCCGTAAACGAGTTAGTTTTCGAGCGCTTAACCCAAACTCAAGCTACCCACGCATCTAATGATACTCGTGCTGTAAACTACTTATCAGCTGAGTTCTTAATGGGCCGTTTAACCGTCAATAACTTATGCAACTTAGAGGTTTATAACACCTGTAAGGACGCTTTAGCCTCTTTAGGTATCGACATCAACGAGTTATGTGATGAAGAGCCTGATATGGCCTTAGGTAATGGTGGTTTAGGTCGTTTAGCAGCTTGCTATATCGATTCTTTAGCCACTTTAAAATACCCATCTATCGGCTACGGCTTACACTATGAAAACGGCTTATTCCGTCAGGAAATCCGTGCAGGTCGCCAAGTAGAGCGTCCAGATTCTTGGCGTGAGTACGGCTGCCCATGGGAAGTTTGCCGTCCAGAGTCTACCCAGGATATTCCTGTAGGTGGTTATGTTGAGGATCAAGTAGCCCCTGATGGCTCTATCCACAAGGTATGGCACCCAGCTCACATCATCAAGGGTGTACCTTGGGATATTCCAGTAGTAGGCTTCCGTGGCGCTTCTGTAACCGTATTACGTTTATGGGAATCCCGTGCTACTGAGCAGTTCAACTGGGACGTATTTAACGCAGGTGGTTACGTAGACGCCCAAGAAGAAAAGGCCGCAGCTGAGACCATTTCTAAGGTTTTATACCCTAACGATTCTACCGAAGCAGGTAAGATGTTACGTCTTACCCAGCAGTACTTCTTCTGCGCCGCTTCCTTACGCGATATCTTACGTCGCTACAATCGTGCTCACCACCACGATTACTCTGCTTTTGCCTCTAAGATCGCTATTCAGCTCAACGATACCCACCCAGCTATCGCTGTACCTGAGTTAATGCGTTTATTATTAGACGAGGAAGGCTTATCTTGGGATAGCGCATGGAAGATCGTAACTGAGGTCTTTGCCTACACCAACCACACCTTATTACCTGAGGCTTTAGAGAAGTGGCCAGTTTACCTCTTCGAGCGCCTCTTACCACGTCACTTAGAGATCATCTACGAGATCAATGCTCGCTTCTTAGATGGTGAGGTAGCTTTAAAGTGGCCTAATAACAACGAGATGCGCGCTAAGCTTTCTATTATTGAAGAAGGCCCATGCCGTATGGTTCGTATGGCCCACTTATCCGTTATCGCCTCCCGTCGCGTCAATGGCGTAGCTGAAATTCACTCCAAGTTAGTACGTGAGCAGCTCTTCCCTGAGTTTGCCCAGATCTGGCCTGATCGTTTCTGCAATGTAACTAATGGTGTGACCCCACGTCGTTGGTTATTAGCTTGCAACCCAGGTTTAGCTGAGCTTTATAATGAGGTTTCTGGCAAGGATTGGCCATTACACTTAGATACTTGCGCCAAGATGCGTCCATATGCTGACAAGCCTGATTTCCAAAAGCGCTTTATGGATGTTAAGCACCAAAACAAGGTTGCTTTAGCTGCCGAAATCAAGAAGTTATGCAATGTAGACGTTGATCCAAACGCCATCTTCGACGTCCAGGTCAAGCGCTTACACGAGTACAAGCGTCAGCACTTAAACTTACTGTATATCCTCCACTTATATCGTGAGTTATTAAGCGATCCTACCAAGACCATTGTGCCACAAGTATTTATCTTTGGCGCCAAGGCCGCTCCTGCTTACACCTTAGCTAAGGACATTATTTTTGCTATCAACAAGATTGGTGATCGCATCAATAATGACCACCGCATCCGTAATCAGCTCAAGGTAGTCTTCATTCCTAACTACCGCGTAAGCTTAGCTGAGAAGATCATTCCAGCAGCTGACGTCTCTGAGCAGATCTCCACTGCAGGTTATGAGGCCTCTGGTACTTCTAACATGAAGTTTGCCATGAACGGCGCTTTAACCTTAGGTACTATGGACGGTGCCAATATCGAAATCGTAGCTGAGGCAGGTGAGGAGAATAACTTCATCTTCGGTCTGTCCGTACAAGAAGTTCAGGACCTCAAGGCCAATGGTTACAACTCTTGGGATTACTACAATTCCAACGAGGATCTCAAGGCTATCTTAGATTGGCTTGATACTGATTACTTCACCCCAGGTCAGCCAGGCGCTTTATCTTCCATTAAGCGTTCCTTATTAGACCACGGTGATCCATTCTTAGTATTAGCTGACTTTGCTTCTTACTGCGATGCTCACAAGCGCGTTGAGGAACTTTACAAGGATAAGGAGCGTTGGGCACGTGCTGCTATCACCAACTCCGCTTCCATGGGCAAGTTCTCCTCTGACCGTTCCATCGAGGATTATGTTCACAACATCTGGTCTTTAAAGAGCTTTGATGTTGCCGATAAGTAAGCTTAAGTTTTAGTACTTTAAGTTTCTAGCAAAGAAGGTCTTGCTCTGTGCAAACTCACTAGGGCAAGGCCTTTTTTAGTCATTTATGCTTATGTATTTGCGTTTAGTGCTCATTAAAGCTCAAGCTTAGAAACTTTTTTTGTATAATTTAGTCTTTTTAAGAGCAGCTCTCATTTTTTTGCCTGCAAGTGTGGTAGCCAAAGCAAAGCTATCCTAGGATTAATGTAGAGCTTTGTGTTCATTGTGCCCAGTTTAAAAAGATATTCAGAGGTGTTATGTCAGATAATCTTGTCAACTTAATGGATTTAGATCCTGATGCCTTAAAAGAGTTTTTAGTCGCTCACGGCGAGAAGCCATTTCGTGCTACTCAGATCTTAAAGTGGATTTATCAATGGGGCGTAGTTGACTTTGATGAAATGTCTAACATCAAAAAGGATACGCGCGCCCTGTTAAAGCAAATTGCTTGCATCAAGGCCCCAGAGATTGTAACTGAGCAGCGCTCCTCTGATGGCACCATTAAATGGGCCTTGGATGTGGGCGATGGTCAATTAGTTGAGACCGTGCTCATTCCTGAAAAAGATAGAAATACCTTATGTATTTCAACTCAAGTCGGCTGCCCCGTTAAGTGCTCTTTTTGTCGTACTGGTAAATCAGGCTTTAATCGCAATTTAAAGGTCCATGAGATCATAGGCCAAGTATGGCGTGCTGCCTCCCGTGTCGGTTTTAGCGAGAACCAAGAGCAAAAGCCTATCTCCAACGTTGTAATGATGGGTATGGGCGAGCCTTTATTAAACGTGCCTAATGTCTTGTCAGTAGTTAAATTATTACTCTCTGATAATGCCTTTGCTTTATCTAAGCGCCGTGTGACCATTTCTACCTCAGGTGTAGTTCCTGCTTTAAATAAGATTGCAGGTAAGGTCGACGTAGCTTTAGCTTTATCCTTGCACGCTCCTAATGATGAGCTGCGCGATATTTTAGTGCCAATTAATAAGAAATTCCCATTAGACTCACTCTTAGCTGCTGTGCGCAACTATGTAGATAATTCCAATGCCAATTGCGGTCGTGTGACCATTGAGTATGTGCTCTTAGATCACATCAATGACAGTACCGATCAGGCTCATGAATTAGCTCACTTATTAAAAGACTTGCCTTGCAAAATCAATTTGATTCCTTTCAATCCGCATGAGGAATCTGAGTATCAGCGTCCAAGCAATAGTCGCGTCGATCGCTTCTATAAGGTCTTGGTTGAGCAATATGGCTTTACTGTCGTAACCCGCACCACCCGTGGTGATGATATTGCCGCTGCCTGTGGCCAGCTGGCAGGTCAGGTTCGCGATCGCAAAGCCCGTGAGCAACAAGAGCATATCAATGCTCTCGTTGCCGAGCATATCAACGCTCAAGTCGTAGATTAGTCTGCTATCTTGCTACTCTAATGCCTAGGCCACTATGCCAAGGTTTAGGTAGGCCTAGTTAAGTAGGAGATAGGAGCAAAGCCGCCTCTCTTAAGCTCAGGTAGCTTATGGCTACTAGATGAGGGGGCTGAGATTGTGAATAGTTGAGCTTAAAGAATTTTTTGTGTTGGTTTTTTATTATGTCTGATTCACGTCCTGGCGCTACAGATAAAAGCGCCACTCAGCAGCCAGATGAATCTGTTGTATTAAATCAAGATGCGTCTTCCAAGGAAGCTAAGTTATCTGATTTAGCCTCCTCAAAAGAGGCTGAAGAGCTACGTCCTGATCTTGCTTCTTTAGAAAGCGCCAATGATATTGATGATATCGGTGGTGATTACTCTAAAGTATTACAGCCAGCCCAACACAGTTCGAGAATTAGCGATAGCGACTTGCTCAAATGTGATGTGAGCAATTTGTCCTCGATTTGTTTGGTCTTACGCTATCACCGCTTGAAAAAAGGTATTAGCGTATCTCAAATGGCTGTTGAGCTTAAAACTAATGAGCGCTCAGTCATTGATTTAGAAGAAGGTGTGCTCTTAAAAAATACTTATTTAGAGTACGCCACTCCGCTGCTCAAGCGCTATGCCAAAGCTGTACAGATGAACCCTTTTAGGGTTTTAGAATGCTTTGAGCTTGAGATCCAAGAGCAGATCACACGCATTGTCAAAGAAGAAGAAAAAACTGATCGGCAGATGAACCGCAATTGGCTGCTCATGGTCTTAATGATTTTAGTAGCTACGGCAGGTTACTTTGTCTTTGGCGGTGAAAGCAAAGAAGATAAGAGCTCAGGGAATATTCAAAATCCCAATAGCCAAGTGCAAGTACAAGAGCCAAGCGTAGCTGTCTCTGAGCCTTTAGTTACGGGCAAGATGACCTTTAATGAGGGCAATGATGCTGCCTCTGAGCAAGTGGTTATTGAAGATCCAAACAATGCTCAGGCTCAAGAGGTAAAGGTCGTCGACCCTAATACCGCTCGTGCCACCGCCCAAGCTCAAGCCCTAGCTGAGCAAGCTGCCAAGGTGGGCACTAGCACCTCTAACGATAAGCAGCCAAGCTCTTTAGCTTTGCCTAAGGATATGGTAAGCCCTCCAAGTGCTAGCCCTGAGGGTGATAACCATGCCTCGGATGTGGTCTTAAGCTCCAATCAAGGCACCAGTGTAAGCGCCGCTTTAAAAGACCAAGTAAAAATCCAAGGCACTCAAGCTTCAGGTCTAAACTCAGTTGAAAATCAGGACGCCGAGCAGGCCAATAAGGCTGCCCAAGAAACCGCTGCCAAAGAAGCTGAGGCTCAGGAGGCTAAGGCTCAGGAATTAGCAAAGGCCAAGGAGGCTGCTGCCAAGGAGCAAGCCGAGGCGCAAGCTAAGGCTAAAGAGGAGAGTGTGGAGCTTAAAGATAAGCTCACGGACATTTCCTCTAAGGTCAAGGTAGTCGAGCGTGAGGGCTTAGCAAGCTTAAATAGCGCCGAGCTCAATGTCACCAAGCAGGTTGCCTTGAAGGTTATTGATAGCCAAAAGAAGGTCTTAGTCTCAGGTGTATATGACAGTGGCAAGAGTCTGAAAGTCACAGGCATTCCACCATTGCGCGTCCAGCTTAGCGATAGCCAAGCAGTGAAGATCTCCTACCAAGGTGGCAAGGTAGTAGTACCTAAGGGCAAGCAAGTGACCTTTGAGTTGCCAATGCGCTAGGGAAAAGTAGCCAACTACTCCATCTTGAAAATGAGCTGCGCTCCTTTTCAAGATGGAACTTGAAACGGCGGTTTCACACAACCTTGGGGAAATTAACTAAACCTATGGATATTGCTCTGGTTTTTGACTGTGAGGGCAATCTTCTGATGCCTACCAAAAGGCTAGGGCGGGTGAGGCATTTGATCAAGGACAAAAAGGCAAACATTGTCAGTTGCAAATCCTTTGCTATCCAGCTGAAATATGAAAGTACTCACTTTGTCCAAGAGCTCTATGGTGATATCGTCCCTGGACGGAATAATGTTGGCGTTTCTGTAGTCGCTCGCAAAGGTGAAGTGGTGTATGCGGCTAATTTCACTACGCATAAGCCAAGGTAGGGACTTTCAAGCTGGCACAAGCAACAGGGCAGCAGCAACAAGAAAAGTTGCCTTCATGAAAGCTGATTTAGCCCTTGAAGCAAGGTTAATTTAGGGACATGATGCTATGTACATAAGCGCCAGCCGGGGACAGTAAGCAACTTATTCTTGCTAATTTTTGCTAACTTCTTGCACTCGAACTTAGTTTAATTTGTGCTTATAGGTATAATTTATTTTAAAGAGGCCTAGCTGACCTTTTAGCTAGGCCTCTTTGACTATGGTTAATACAAAAAACGTTAATGAGGATAGGTCATGGAATGGCAGGCTCCTAAAATTGAGCGTAGAAAGTCACGTCAAATTAAAGTAGGTTCCGTCTTAGTTGGTGGTGATGCCCCAATTTCAGTACAAAGTATGACTTGTACTGACACCTTAAATATTGAAGCTACTGTCGCTCAGATCAAGGCTTTAGCTGATGTGGGTGCAGATATTGTGCGTGTGTCGGTGCCAAGCATGGAGGCCGCCGAGGCTTTTAAAGAGATTGTCTCTTTAGTCGATGTGCCTATTGTTTCTGACATTCATTTTGACTATCGCATTGCCATTGAGTGCGCTAAAAACGGCGCAGCCGCCTTGCGCATCAATCCTGGTAATATCGGTGCCCGTCATAAGGTCGAGGCCGTATGCCAAGCTGCCAAGGACTATGGTTTGCCAATTCGCGTGGGCGTCAATGCAGGTTCTTTAGATAAGGACTTATTAGAAAAATATGGCGCGCCAAATCCTGATGCTATGGTGGAAGCCGCCTTACGTTCAGCTGATATCTTAGAGAGCCACAATTTTGTGGACTATGCTTTCTCAGTAAAAGCCTCGGAGCTTAATTTATGCGTAGCATCCTACGAGCAATTAGCCGCTCAAACCGATGCTCCTTTGCATTTAGGCATTACTGAGGCTGGTGGCTTAACTGGCGGTACCGTGCTCTCTTCAATTGGTATTGGTATGCTTTTAGCTAAGGGTATTGGTGATACTTTGCGTGTCTCCTTAGCTGCCGACCCTGTAGAAGAGGTCAAGGTAGGTTGGGCTATTTTAAAGAGCATGCATTTGCGTACTCGTGGTATTGACGTGGTAGCTTGCCCTACCTGCTCCCGCCATGGCTTAGATGTAGTAGGTACAGTTAAGGCTTTAGAGGCTCGTTTGAGCGATATTCGCAAGCCAATTAAGGTGGCCGTCATGGGCTGTATTGTCAATGGCCCTGGTGAGGCCTTGCGTGCTGACGTGGCCGTCTGTGGCGGTAAGAATGGCAATAGCTTAATTTATGAGCACGGCCAAATGATGGGTCGCATTAGCAATGATGAGATCTTAGATCGTCTTGAAAGCCGCGTGCGCGCCCTTGCTACTGCCCAAGAGTAAGCCCCTCCATAATTATTGAGCCCGCGCCATGCTATGCCGCGCCTAAGCGCGTCACAGCACGCGTGCGACCGCAGCGCGACGGCGGCTGCGGCCGCCTAGCGCCGCCTTGCCTTAGGCGTGCTGGTTATGGAAGTTCCTTGGTTGAGGTACTTGAGCCTAAGTTTGGGTCCTTAGTATTGAGTTTTGGGGGCCTAGCTGGGCTTTTTTTATGCTATTTGTGGCCTTTGTTTCCCTTTAGGGGCCGTTTCGCGTTAAAATTGATAAGTTTAGCTTAGCTAGCGCTTTGGTTATGTGTGCTTGAGGCGTTGCTAGCTAATGGTTTTCAGTGTTTGCCCTAAGTTAAAGAGCTTATGCTTATTACACTTATTAGAGTTAATGGGGCATTTAGACAGGTTGAAAGGATTAAAGATTCATGGCTCAGTCTATTAAGGCTATTCGCGGTATGAACGATTTGCTACCTGAGGACACCTCAGTTTGGCAAAAAGTAGAGAAAGTATTACGTCAAACAGTAGCTTCTTATGGCTACAGCGAAATGCGTATGCCAATTGTCGAGCAGACCAACCTTTTCTGTCGAGCTATTGGGGAGGTCACTGACGTGGTCGAAAAGGAAATGTACACCTTTGAAGATCGCTCTGGTGATAGCCTCTCCTTACGTCCAGAAGGAACTGCAGGCTGCGTACGTGCCTCCCTTGAGCATTCTTTAATTTATAACCAAGAGCAACGTGTTTGGTATATGGGCCCAATGTTCCGCCATGAGCGCCCACAAAAGGGTCGTTATCGCCAATTCCATCAATTAGGTGTGGAAGTATTTGGCTTAAACGGTCCTGATATTGATGCTGAAATCATCGCTCTTACCCATGACTTATGGTGCAAGTTAGGTATTGCCGATCACTTATGTTTAGAGCTCAATACTTTAGGCAATAGTGAAGAGCGCAAAATCTACAAAGAGAACTTAGTTAAGTTCTTAGAGGCTCACTTTGAGGATCTCGATGAGGACTCCAAGCGTCGTACCCACACCAATCCATTACGTGTGTTAGATAGCAAAGATGAGAAGGTCAAGGAGATCTTAAAAGACGCTCCTGCTTTATATGATTTCTTAGGTGAAGAGAGCCGTGCTCACTTTGAGAATTTGCAGAGCTTACTTACTTCTTTAGGCATCAAGTTTACTATCAACCCTCGTTTAGTACGTGGTTTAGATTATTACAACTTAACTGTCTTTGAGTGGACTACTACTGCTTTAGGTGCCCAGGGTACTGTCTGTGGTGGTGGCCGTTATGATGGCTTAGTAGAGCAATTAGGTGGCAAGCCAACTCCTGCTGTAGGCTTTGGTTTGGGCTTAGAGCGCTTAATGCTGTTATTAACTACTTTAGAGAAAGTAGGCCCATCTAGCCCTGTAGATATCTTTGTTTGCGGCATGGGTAATGATATTGAGCGTCACCAATTAACCTTATGTGCTCAAATGCGTGCTGCTTTCCCTAATCTGGGTGTCTTAAACCACTGCGGTGGTGGTAACTTCAAGCGTTTATTAAAGCATGCAGATAAGGTGCAAGCTAAGGTAGCTTTAATCTTAGGTGAGCAAGAGCTTGAAAATAACACCGTTATGGTTAAGAACTTAGCTACTGGCGAGCAACAAGAAGTTAGCCGCAAGCTTGAGGACTTAATCGCTCACCTTACTAAAATTATCGCAGCTTAGATTTAGATCCTAGCTGTGGCATCTACGCGTAATTTTCGCTATTATCACTTAACTTAGCTTAAGTGGCGCACGCGTAAGCTAAGCGCAAGAGCAAGGGCCTGTAGGGCCCTTGTAGGGCCTATCTAAAGATAGAATGATTTTATATTTTTTAAATAAGAGAACAGTGAAATAGGGGTCACAATGGATATCTTAACTGATGAGCATGAAAGAGAAGAGGCGGTGCGCAAATGGTGGCACGAGCATTGGAAGCCAATTGCCCTTGGTATTGCCATTGCTTTAGCTGGCTTAGTCGGTTTCCGTCAGTATCAAGCCTATCAGCTCTCTGAAAGCCAAAAGACCGCTTATGAGGTATATCAGCTGCAAACTCAGCTTGCCTCCCGTGGTGTAGCAGCTTTAGGCGATGCCCAGAAGTTTGTCGATAGCAATAGCGACGTATATGGCTCCTTATTAGCCTTAGACATGGCCAATGTCCAAATTCGTGCAGGCAAGTACGACGAGGCTCAAAAGTTAGTAGCTTTTGCCAGTGCTAATGGTGGTGATTTATTAGCCCCACAATGCACTATTTTAACTGCCCGTCTCTTTGCCCAATTAGGCGAGTATGACGATGCTTTAGGCACTTTAAGCAATTTAAAGGCTGATGCTTACAAAGCAGAGATTGCCGAAGTTCGTGGCGATATTTTAAATGCTAAGGGTGATAGAAAAGGTGCTCATGATGCCTATTTAGAGGCCATCAATGCACTCAAGGATGCTAAGTTACAAATTAGCTCTGTGCTCCAGCTCAAATTTGATAATGTTATTGAGCATGGTGACACTCCAGCTTATAAGCTTATGGCTGAGCAGGCCGAGCAATTAGCTCAAGACGTGCAATCTAAATAAGATTTAGCCTTGTCTTAGCTAAGAAATAGATAATATTCAGTGCCATTTTGGGGAAGTTTTTATCATGCTAAAGTCTAAATTAGCTCTAGCCTTACCTTTTGCCTTACTAACTTTAGTAGGCTGCTCAAGCTCAGATAAGCGCTTTGAGCCTGCCGAGGTTCCAGAGATAGATAACCTCTTTGCCGTTGATGAGTTATGGACCAACTCCACAGGTGGTACCGATAAGTTTTACTCTGAGCTCAGCCCTGCTTTTGACAATAACAATGTCTATACTGCCTCCCGTAAAGGCAAGGTCTATGCTTTTGCCCAAGATAATGGCGATGACTTGTGGTCAATTGACTTATCTGATGAAGAGGAAAATGACGATAAGCGCTCTACTCGCCTATCAGGTGGCGTAGCTATTTATGGCTCTACTTTGGCTGTAGGCTCTGAAAATGGCTATATTTACGTCTTAAAGAGCGCTGATGGCTCTTTATTATGGAAGCAGTACTTAGGCTCTGAGGTAGTAGCTAAGCCAAGCTTTAGTGGAAGTGGCGATAAGCTCTTTGTGTTAGATAGCCGTGGTAATTTCACTGCTTTTGAGGTAGCAACTGGCAATAAATTATGGGTCACTGGCGATGCGCCTCAGCCATTGCGTTTACGCGCTCAGCCTGAGCCTACCGTCATTGGCGATGAGTATTTATTAGTAGGTACATCCTCTGGCAAGGTCAATGTAATCTTGCAAAGCAATGGCGCTACCGTAAATCAAATTAATGTAGGTAATGCCGTAGGTACTAATGCTCTAGAGCGTGTGGCTGATGTGGCTTCTCGTCCTTTAGTATTAGGAAATCGTCTTTATTCTGCCTCATTTTCTGGCGGTTTAATTCAATACGATTTAAGTACCTTTAATTACTTATCGCGTTTGGGCTATCAAACCAGCCGTGATATGGCTTATGACAATCAGTCCATTGTACTGACTTCCGATGATGGTTCTGTATATTGCCTCAATGCAGAGGATAATTCCCAGCGCTGGGTGAATACTGCTTTGAGCTATCGTCAGACCACTGCTCCAGTAGTGTATGGCAATTATGCTGTCGTAGGTGACTATGAGGGCTATGTATACTTTATGGATATGGCCGATGGTTCTATCGACTATATGGATAATGTAGATGGCTCTGGCATTTATGGTGCCGCTCAAGTTAAAGATGGCAGGCTTTATGTCTTAGCCAATGATGGCACCTTAGCTTGTATGCAATATGCCGATGTCACCAAGGATGCGCAAGCTAAGCGTGTTGAGCACTTAAATACCATGATTGCTCTACAAGCTGCTCAAGGACTGACCTTAAACCACCCTGGTGTTTATGACGGCGGTATTTATGCTCCTACAGGGATGAGTGCAGAGCAATTAGAGGCTCGTCGTAGTGCAATTAAGCGTGCGGTGGCCCAACAAGAGGCTCAAATTGCTGCCCAAAGACGTGCAGCAGAGGAAGCAGCCAAGGCTCGTGCCGAGTATGAGGCTCGTTTGAAGGCATATGAGCAAGAGCGTCGTGAACGCTTAAGCGGCTTTGGTATTGCCCCAGGCATTCGCTCTGAGGTTGATGATTATGATAAAGAAGAGACCCAAAAGAGCAGTGCCGCTTCAGAGGTTGAAGAGAGTGCTGTACAGAGCGAAAGCTCGACTGTAGAGTCCTCTACTACTGAGAGTGAGAACTTAGCTCCAAGAAAGTCCTCTAACTTTGGTCTTTAAAGTCTCTAGCTACTAACAAGGAGCACGCTAAGCTAGTGCTCCTTACAGTTAGGACTTTAGTTCTGGCTCGTGCCGTGCAAGCCATGTATTTTATTTGGCATGGCTAGCACTAGAGCCTCGCGCTAAAAAACTAAGCCTCTAGTGGGGTTTAGTTTTTTGTGCTTTTTACAGCAAAGAGCAAGAAATTGAGCTTTAGTCTTGCCTTGTGGTTGTAAGTTACTTTTTTGTGTTCGGCTCTCTAAGCTTTAAGCTAACCACCTGTTGTTCCCTTTTTCTTAAGTTGTGTAGGCTTTGCACCAGCTCCTTGCTTGTACTTATATAATTTACTTGCAGAGTAGGAGTATGCTTACCAATCTTTTTTTGAAGATGGCGGTAGCAGGATATGCGACAGTTGCTCTATAAGCTCCTTGAAAACAAGGGGCTAAGAGTGCGCTGCGGTCTTGATAGCCATATTGGTTATTTATTTTTATTGGTATGTAAGTCTTGTATTAGTGCAAGGCTGAGCTTGATTAGGTTAGTGCTTGTAAGCTTGGAAACTGTCCCAATAGCGCAGGATGCGCGGTTGTTTGCAGTTGAGGCTGAATGTTGACATAGTCTGATAGCGATTGGGTAGGAATCACTTCCCAATCAAGGAAATTATTAATGAAGGTTGTAGCCTTAGTAGGTTGCCCAAATGTGGGCAAGTCCACCCTTTTTAATCGTCTTACTAAAACTCGTGATGCCTTAGTAGCAGACTTCCCTGGCTTAACTCGCGATCGTAAGTATGGCCGTGCTTTATTTGATGGCCGTGAGTACATTGTGATTGATACTGGTGGTATTGCTGAAGATGCCGAGCAACCATCTGATTTAACTAATCGTATGACCTCTCAAGCTTTATTAGCTATTGATGAGTGTGATTTAGTTTTATTCATGGTCGATGCTCGTGCTGGTATCATGCCAGGCGATTATTCCGTAGCTGACTATATTCGTAAATCAGGCAAGCCATGCGCCATTGTTGCCAATAAGATTGATGGCTTAGATCCTGATGTAGCTGGTACTGATTTCTATGCCTTGGGTTTAGGTGAGATCTACCAAACTGCCGTAGTACATGGTCGTGGCGTTAATGTTCTTTTAGAGGAAGTAATTGCCCCTGTATTACGTGAGGAAGGTCCTTTAGATAGCGATATCGTAGAGGACGAGGAAGATGAGGATAGTGTCTGGGAGTCTGGTTTTGACTTCTTAGATAACGTCCCTGTAGATCGTACTGGCGGTGGTTTTGATTGGCACGCTTTCCGTGAGGCTCAAAGAGCTCGTATTAAGGGTAATGAGTCTGAGGAGGAAAAGAAGAAGGTTGAGCAAAGCACTCAAACTCCTTTTGCCGATTTACCAATTAAGTTTGCCTTAGTAGGTAAGCCTAATGTAGGTAAGTCCACCTTAACTAATCGTATGTTAGGTGAGGAGCGCGTGGTAGTGGCAGATATGCCTGGTACTACCCGTGATTCTATTTATATTCCTTTAGAGCGTGAAGATCAGAAGTACATTGTTATCGACACCGCTGGTGTACGTAAGCGTCGTAAGGTTAACGAGGCCATTGAAAAGTTCTCTATTGTTAAGACTTTAAAGGCCATTGAAGACTGTAATGTCGCCATCTTAGTAATCGATGCTCGTGAGCACATTACTGACCAAGACTTATCTTTATTAAGCTTCATTATTGACTCAGGTCGTTCTTTAGTGGTGGCTGTCAATAAGTGGGACGGCTTAACCCAAGAGTACAAGGATGAAATCAAGCGCGAACTCGACTTACGTTTAGGCTTCGTAGATTTTGCCCGTGTGCACTTTATCTCTGCCTTACATGGTACTGGTGTAGGTAACTTATTTGAGTCCATTAATGAGGCTTATGAGTCTGCCACCCGTCGTAATAGCTCTTCTATGTTAAATCGCATCTTATCTGCTGCGGTTCAAGAGCACGAGCCTCCAGTATCTGGCGGTCGTCGTATTAAACTTAAGTATGCTCACGCAGGCGGTTATAACCCACCTCGTATCATTATTCACGGTAACAAGGTATCTAAGATGCCAGATAGCTATAAGCGCTATTTAATCAATTGCTACCGTAAGTCCCTCAAGATTATGGGTACCCCTGTATTACTTGAGTTCAAGGAAGGTGAGAACCCATACGCTAATGAAAAGCCAGCCCAAAAGCGTATCACTCAGTCTAAGATTAGAGCTCAAAAGCGTGAGGCAGAGACCCAGCGTCGTTATGCTCGCGCAGCTCAAAAAGCTGAGCGTGCTCAAAATCGCGCTGTAGCTGAAGCCAAGCGTACTGGTAGCGGCTTAGTTTTGAAAAAGCGTCCTAAGACCTCCAGCCCAAAGAGCGGCAATAAGGGTCAAAAATAGGATACCAGTCGCAAAAAGCTAAAAATAAAAAAGCTGATCTCTTGTATAAGAAGCATGTACAATGGGTCAGCTTTTTTTTGACTTAACAAAAGTATTTCAGGTTATTAAATTTTTAGCTAAAATCAAATAATTAGAATTTAGTTTGCTCGGGAGATTTTTTAGCTAGCAAGTCTTCAATACTATAAGAGCAAACTAGCACCACCCAATCCTGTTTAAATTATTTTTGTCCTTGGATTTCGTGTGTTTAACAAAGGAAGCCTTCAATTCTGTGCCTAGCTTTTGAGGGTTGTATTTTAGTGGTCGTGATGGGCTAATTGAGGTCTATCTATTTAATATCTATTATGAAGCGTATGAGGAAAGATAAGGCTTAATGCCATGCCTTGACTGTCCTATTTACACACCTGCTTATGGTGATTTTGCTAAAAACACTGCTTAATTTAGAAAAATTGTTGAGTTTGGTGGTCTAAAAGTAGATCTTGCGTTAATTAGCAAGCATATGTTCGTTGGAGTTCTATTATGGAAAATGATATTCATAATATGGAAGAGTCTGTAGCTAACGAAAAGCCTAAGCGTAAAGTAACTCGTGCTAAAGCTGCTAGTGTGGAGAGCACTGAGAGTATTGAAGTTAAGCCAAAGCGCACCCGCCGTACTAAGGCTCAAATTGAGGCGGATAAGGCCGCTGAAGAGGCTGCCAAGGCTGCATTGATTGCAGCAGGTGGTGAGGTCAAACCAAAGCGTACCCGCCGTACCAAGGCTCAAATTGAAGCTGATAAAGCTGCCGAGGAAGCTGCCAAGGCCGTTCAAGCAGAATCTAGTACAGAGGCTTCTGCAACCGAGACTACTGAGGTCAAACCAAAGCGTACTCGCCGTACTAAAGCCCAAATTGAAGCTGATAAGGCCGCCGAAGAGGCTGCCGCTGCCCCAGCCCCAGAGGTCTTGGATCCTGTAGCTGAGGTTAAGCCAAAGCGCACCCGTCGTACCAAGGCTCAAATTGAGGCTGATAAGGCCGCAGAAGAGGCCGCTAAGGGCTCCGCTCAAGAGAGTGAGGCTGTAGCCGCTCCAGCTGCCGATGGCAATGCCAATTTAGAGCTCTTATTAAAGTTAGCTCAGCAAGCTAAAGACTCAGGGGCCATTGATGCTGACACTTTAAATGCTACTTTAGCTGCCTTGCAAAAGAGCGCTGCCCCAGCTGCTCCAGTAGTATCTGCCGATGAGGACGATAATATTGGCAATCGCGTCGATGAGGATAATGACGAGAGCGAGATTGACGATAATATTGGCAATCGTGCTAGCGATGATAGCCAAGATGTAGATGACAATATTGGCAATAAATTAAGCTCTGCTTGTATTCAAGATGATGATAAAGAGCTTCTTAAGAGCGCTCAAGAGAGTGATACTGCCCCAGCACCTGTCGAGGCAGAGAAGGTAGCAGAAACTGATACTGATGCCACTGTAGAGGCAGAACCTGCCAAGAAGCGCAAGAATCGTGACCGTCCTTCTTTATCTCCAGCAGAGCGCTCTGAGCGTCGTGCTCGTGTGTTAGCTGAGCGTAAGGCTGCCGAGGCTCGTCGTGCCCGTGAGAGGGAAGAGCGTGATAAGTTTTTAAGCTTCTTAGCTTTAGCTTTCCCTAAGGCCATTTTTGTGGATCGTGATCAGCGCTTACCACTCAAGGTAGGTATTGCTCAGGACATCTTAGATCGTCTTGAAGGCATGGATGCTCAATACAAGTACTTTGATAAGCAGCGCTACAAGATTTTACATAACTACTGTCACTCCTTACCTTACCTCCAAAAGATTGCTGATGGTGTACCACGTGTAGACTTAGACGGTAATCCAGCAGGTGAGATTGAGCAAGAGCACAGCGATAACGCCAAGGAAGAAATCGAGCGTATTCGCAAGGAAATTGAGGCTGCTACTGCCAAGGCCAAGAAGGTTCGCAAGGGCAAGCGACCAATGGGTAAGGGAGCTCCTCGTCCTAGCAACCCACGCTTTGCTCAGCAAGGTAGCCCACGTCCTCACTATAATCGTCCAGATGGTGGCAATTATCAAAACCGTCAGGGTGGTGGTTATCAGGGCAATGGCGGCTACCAAGGTCAAGGAGGCTACCAAGGCCAAGGCGGCTATCAAAAGCGCAGCTACCAAGGCGGTTATCAAGGCAATGGTGGCTACCAAGGCAATAGCAGTTATCAAGGCAATGGCGGCTATCAAGGCCAGGGGGGATACCAAGGCCAAGGCGGCTATCGCTCAGGTGGCAATAGCGGCTATCGTACTGGTGGTTCTGGCTATCAAAATCGCTACCAGCAAGGCGGCTATCAAAACCGTTATCAACAAGGTGGTCAGTCTCAAGACTCCTACCAAGGCCAAGGTCAGGGTAACTCCGATAATGGCGGTCCAAAGGTAATGCGCCGTCGTGTCTTTAAGATCAATAAAGACTAGTTACTCTCCCAAGTGCCGCTAAAGCTTCATGGGCCTAACAAGGCAACATGAAGATAATGCACTAATTGTGAAAAAAGGCTTGTCCCTCATTTAAAAGAAGGGCAAGTCTTTTTTTTGGGTGCCGCACGGGCCATGCCACAGCGCTGCCTTGGCTCTGCGTGCAGAAAACTGTAGCAGGGATTAGAGACGAGCATGTCCTGCAAGGCACAATGCTTTGCAGGCCATGGGATATCGAGCCGTATGGTTTTTAGGGGCGAGATTTAGGTTGACTAGTAGCGCTTGACGAACTTGCGGGTAGGATACTTGTCGGTATCTTCCTTGGTTACGTATGGCTTACGCTTTTCAAAAGATGGAGCCTTGAAAGCACCGTGGTCGTAACCGACTACTCCGTTTAAGTGTACTTGGTGATCCTCGGCGCAATAATCAGGCAAGAACTTAAAGAGCTTGATAGCGTCTTGGATGAAGTAAATGATGTTTTGTAATTGCTCGTCGGCAAGCTCAATGGCCTCATTTAAATCCTTAGTTAAGTATAAGGTACGCATTACTAAGGCGAACATGCCGTGCAAGGAACCATCAATTAAGTCAGCAATATAGTAATCACGGGTCTGAGTTACTTTATTTAAGACCTCACAGACAGTCTGGAGCATGAATACATAGTCAAGGCGGGTCTTTGGACGCTCCTCGGCAGTTAACATCTTGATGATGACATTAAAGAGGTAAGCTACACCCTCTGGGTCAACTAAGCTATCTTCCTCTTCTTTGGTAAGCTCTGGAACAAAGGTCTTTTCTTCAATAATGAACTTCTTAAAGGCCTCGATATCCAGATCAGGTAAGTTCTCCCAATCTAAATCCTCGCTATGGGTAGGGGTAGCACCCTTGAGCTTGGTACCGTCAGAGCAGTTGAAGTATTCAAGCTTCTTGCTCTCGCCAAAGCGAATAATAACTTCCATATAACGAGCTGAGAGCTTGTAGAGGTAGCTACTATAAACGTCACCGCCAAAGTTACCCTCTAAGCGATAGGCTAAAGAGTTAATAATTTCTTGTGCATTGGAAGTAGTGTGGTCATCGCGCTTGTAGAATAAGTTCTCATCTGGGTGAGTTTGTCTATCATCGCGCTTGGTGCCATTGTCTACGCCAAATAAGTAAATCTTCTTAAAGCCAAATTGGGTAGCAGCAGCCACACCTAAGTTACCTACTAATGGGTTCATCAAGGAAATGGCATTCACCTTGTGCCATTGCTTGTAGCACTTGGCAGCAGCTAACCAATAGAAGGTTTCATCAGCCTTACCAAAGATAGCAGTGTGCTTGAAGTGCTTGACTACCTCTGGGTGAATTACGTCACCAGTAACTAAAATACAATCGCTGACATACTCTTGATCAGGAATTAAAGATAAGTGCTCAGCTACGACACGCAAACGCTCGGTAGCACCATAGAAGGTAGGCTTAATACCTGCGTTATATAAAGTCTCTAGGGCAGTACCACAAGCTAAGATAATGACCTTATCTTGAATCTTTCTTAAGAAAGGTAAGTCATGAGATAAAGAAGGTCCATTGGCTACCACTACAAATGGCTTGTCTAACCACTCCTTTGGAATGTCGACATCTTGGCGTACAAAGCTAGCTTTGTTCTTAAAGTGGTTAATACCATGGGACACAGCAAAGAGGTGGTCATCATAGAAGCCTAAGGTGGCATAAGAGCGCTCATAGTCTTCAATAATACGATCGGCAATCTCGTTGATAAGCTGGGATCTGTAGTGCACCATGGACCACATATAGCAAGCGAGCATACGACCGTGACGGTTGTAGTAGTTATTGAGGTCCTCAAACACCTCTTCCTTGCTCTGACCTACCATCAAGTAAATACCTCTTTGGTTTTCATGGAGGTAGGTAAGTAAGTTGGCCCAGTCAAAGGCGTGCAAGGAGGCAAAGAATAAGTCGAGATTTGGCTCAATTAAGACCAAATTACCGACATCAATGCGCTCATATAAGTGACCAATGTGATAACCCAAGCCGCAACCTACGATAATACAAATAGGGCAGGAACCTGAGATTAATGGGTTTTGGACGCGTGGTAGGTGAGCGGCATTGAAATTAACCATAGCATTTAAATAGCGATGGTGAATCTGGCCAAAGAGCTCATGGTCTAAACCATAGTTAAGCTGTCTAAAAGGGCTCTTTTCTAATACTAAGTCAACCTGGGCGTTACATAATTCCACTGGATCATAGACTTTGTAGAAGAACTCGCCACGCTCTGGGAAATAGAGGTTTGGAATACCATTAGAGGTACAAATGAACTCTAAGCTCTCAGATGGCTTGTAATTATGGAATTGCTCGTAAATAGATGGCATGTACTTTTTGAAAGCTTCCATATTGTTATGGAATCTTTCAATTAACATGTCAGTCATGTCTTGCTGTAACTCAATTAACTGAGCAACGTGCTTAGTGACTTCTTCCTCATCCATCTGAGTGACATGGAGGGACATCTCATCAAGGTTACTTGGATCAAAGCCCAGTTCATTTCTAAACTCAGCCTCAACTTCTGAACGAGTCTTTACATTAGCTGAAATAGCCTCAGGAGCGCTGTTTTCATCTACCATTTCCCAAGGATTTTTCTTGGTTTCAGTAGAATCTGCTTGTGATGAACTTAAACTCTTAGAGTTATTTGATGAGTCAGTCATGCCAATTCCTTGTGTCAGCTACTGAGTGTCTCAGTAAGATTACAATCTGTTAGTTCTGTTTAATATTAGCCTTAAGACCAATTATGCTCTTGATATGCAAGAATTGAGCTAGTTTGATCGTCAAGATACAAATATCTTTAAGTCATTATGATAAAGGGCCTAGTACCAACGAGTATTAGACCCTTATATATCCTATATCAAGCTGTGCTGTTAGTACTTTTTGACTTGCTGATAGGTTTGCTTGCCGCGTGAACCCTTTTTCAGGGAGCTTAATTCGCGTCTGACCTTTTCATGTTCTTCGACTAACAGATCTCTTTGTTCACTAGTTACGTCATAAAGAGATTTAAGGTACTCTTCAAGTACGCTACGATCTTTAATGGTTAAAGATAGTTCGTAGAGCTTTTTAAATAAAGCAACTTTCTCGTTAGCTAGGCGCTCAGCTGTGTCGAGATCTTCTGCCTCTAAGGCATCGGCGATGGCATCTTCATTGTCATCAATTGCTTTAGCTAAATTTAAAAGCTCTTGGTTCATAAAAAATCTGTCCTACTAAAATAAAACGCCTGCGCTTAGACGGCACCATCAATTAACTTGTTGGCTGGGTCATAATTGTGTTGGAAGTGATCGCTATTAGTGCGCATCTTGTTTTGAGCTTCTTTAATGGCTGACTGAGGGATATTGTCCCAAGCTTCTTTAATTGGCAAGAAGGCACGCAGCGCATCATCAATTGGCTGAGCATCTACATCGATGGTAGCGTCAGCTAATTTAGCGAGCATGAAATCGTAAATATAAGCTAAATTTTTAGCAATTTCAGGGGCTTGAGTTGGATCAAGGGTATCTTTTAAGTGCTGGATAATGGCGCTAGCAGATGCTAGTTTCTTGGCCTTCTCTTCTAAGTCACCACGAGCAATGGCACCTTTGGCTTGGCCAAGACGCTCAAATACACCCTGATAGAGGGCTTTAGTAATGGTGTAAGGATCGGCTACCGCAAGCTCAGCATTGACGGAGGCTTTACGATACTCCTTCATCATATCTTGAGGCTTTGTAATGAACATCTTAAGAAACTCCTGCAAGAGGCAAAGGCCACAGCAAAAATAAAAGTCTAAAAAGGTAGTGAAACTACATGATAATGGATATTTAAGCGCTAAGCGCGCATCGCTTATCTTAGCCTAAATTGCTTAGATTATCATGCAAAAAAGCACAGCATGGCTCTTAATACTCTAAAGAACAAGCGCCTTTCTGACAAGCAAATATTGTGCTTTCTTTTGCCAAGCACGCAATTTTCCTAAAAAAATGCGCCCTCTATGAGCATAACGGCTATTTCCCCTACAGCCTTTAAGTTCCCATAGTGCAACTTTTTCTTAAACCTAAGCTCTTCTAACGACAAAGCCCCAACTATCTAAAAGATAGCAGGGGCCTTGGAGGAAAAATTTGACTTGCTAGGCTACTTTCCTAAGCCTAGTTCCTGTCAATTAGCCTAACATGGAAAGGGCTAATTGAGGACGGGAGTTAGCTTGCATGAGCATAGAAGTAGCAGCCTGCTGAATAATGCTCTGCTGGCTTAAGGCAGCAGACTCTTCGGCAAAGTCAGCATCACGGATACGGGAACGAGCATCAGCCTGGTTGGCAGCCACGTTAGCCTGATTGCGGATAGAAGACTCAAGGCGATTTTGAATGGCGCCCAAGCCTGAACGCTGGCTATCGACTTGAGCTAATAAGCCATCCATTAAAGAAATGGCAGCGGCCGCACCAGAACGGGTATCAAGCTTTAACTTGCCTGCATCAAAAGCGTCGGCAAATGGGCTCTTACCACCTTGAGCACCGCCAGCGGCTTTATCGGCACGGCTAAAGATAGCATCGAAAGCAAAGTTAGCTACGTCAAAGGAGATCTCATCACCATTATTGGCGCCAACTTGCAAAGTCATCTTACCATCTTTACCTGCATCAATATTACCCTTAGCATCCTTAGTAAGGTAAATACCATTGCCCTGCACGCCGTTTAATACGGTCTTGCCACCAAACTTGGTTTGCTGAGCAATACGGGTGATTTCTTCCTTTAGAGCAGTAGCTTCTTTATTGATAGCAGCACGGTCATCAGCAGTATTGGTGCCGTTGGCAGCTTGAACGGCTAAGGTACGCATCTTTTGGAGCATGCCAGACATTTCGTCCATGCCAGATTCGATTGTCTGAGCTAAGGCGATACCATCATTAGTATTGCGATTACCTTGGTTGAGGCCGTTAATTTGAGTGGTTAGACGATCAGCGATTTGCAGACCAGCTGCATCGTCCTTGGCGGAGTTAATGCGCATGCCCGATGAAAGGCGCTGGTAGGTGGTGCTTAAGCTGTTTTGGACGTTATTTAAACTTCTGCGACCGTGTAAGGAGCTGACGTTAGTATTGACATAAATAGCCATAATCTTTTCCTTCCATAATAATCTGGTGACTATTACGGCATGTAATGAAAAAAAGCTAGCCATCATGCCGCATAGTGGGTGAACTCTCTTGCTTTAGCTATCGGCACATAGCACTAAAACTTTAGGCTCCCAAGCTGGCTCCTGATTACTTGCTGTTGAAAAAGCATATATACAAGCTCTTTGTCTGAGCTTATTGAAGCTAACTAGATGGAAGTGGGGTGTGAGATTTAGATGTACTAAAGGCCCTGAAAAGGGCCTTTAGTGTAAGCCTTGCATAGGCTTGAGGGCGAGGGCGTAGCAGTTTAGCCGCGATTTTCTTGTAAGAAGAAGATTAAACGGCGCTTGTGCTGGACGCGACGCATATTCTTAAACTGTAAGCGACGACGCTTGGAGCGATGAAATGGGGAACCAGAACGGGCATAGTGGGCACTACGTCTCATAAAAATATCCTCTTTTTTCCAGGTTGTTGTTGTCTTTACTAAGAGGGGCTGTTTTTTTAGCCTGCGGCCATGAGATGGTGGGCCTTGCTCTTAGAGCAACAACCTCAGCCCTGACAAAATGGGCTGTTAGTTATGATTTTTCTCTATCTCATTATCCATTATATTCCTGCAGTATTAAAAATACTAATAATGAATGTTAAATTTGCGCTCTAGACACAAAAAGAGCGCGCCTTAGACTTAAAGCGCGCTCTTAATTTTAGTTAGAGAAAAAATGTTTTGCTCTTAGTTGAGTAGCGCTTGTTCGCTATCCTTGTCAAAGAGATACATCTTCTTTAAATCGATCTTCAAGGAGATGTTTTGTCCCATCTTCAGGCCAGTTACTGGAGGTAACTTAGCGCATAACTTATAGGAAGCGACATTGATAAATAAGTAGACCTCAGAACCAATTGGCTCGACTAAGTCAATTTCTGCATTTAAATCAGCAGTATCGTTCTCACCTGGAATGGTCTTACCAGTGTAGATATGCTCTGGGCGAATACCCATAGTCACTTGGCGGCCAATATATGGAGCAAAGTCAGGCATATTCTCGCGTGGCAAGATATTAAACTGATGGTGCTCATCTAAAATACAGGTATAGCCAGATGGGGAGCTCTCAGAGCGCTCAATGGTAACGTCCATAAAGTTCATCTGAGGCGAGCCAATAAAGCCTGCTACGAACTTAGAGTTAGGGTGATCATAAAGAGCCTGAGGGGTATCTACCTGCATAACATAGCCATCTTTCATCACTACAATGCGATCGCCCATGGTCATGGCTTCGATCTGGTCGTGAGTTACGTAAATAAAGGTGGTACCAAGCTTCTTATGTAATTTTGAGATCTCAGAGCGCATGGTAGTACGCAACTTAGCGTCCAAGTTAGATAAAGGCTCATCTAATAAGAACACATCAGGATCACGCACCATAGCACGGCCTAAGGCGACACGCTGTCTTTGACCACCAGAGAGGGCCTTAGGTTTGCGATCTAAATATGGGGTAATGCCTAAGATTTCGGCAGCATTGCGAATACGGCGGTCAATTTCATCAGCAGGGGTCTTTCTTTGAATCAGGCCATAGGCCATGTTCTTATAGACACTCATGTGGGGGTAAAGAGCGTAGTTTTGGAATACCATGGCGATATTACGATCTTTAGGGGCAATGTCATTGACTAAACGATCGCCAATATATAATTCACCTGAGCTAATGTCCTCTAAACCTGCAATCATGCGCAAGGTAGTCGATTTGCCGCAACCTGAAGGCCCTACAAAGACGACAAATTCCTTGTCCTGAATTTCTAAGTTAAAGTCTTTAACCACACGGATATCACCAGGATATACCTTAGCAATATGCTTTAAAACGATACTAGCCATAGTCACTTAAGATGCGTACGCTCTGCTTTAAGGGGGCGTAGCGCTCTTCTCCTATTTCTGTTCTTTAAATTCTGTTCATATTCGCCCAAGAGGGCAGGCCCAAAGAGGCCTCCCTTTGAGGAGCGTGCCCCTTGTTAGCCTTGCCCGTAAGGGCGGGGGCCTTGGGGCCTAAGGGCCCAAGGCCCAAGCGCAGGCTGGGGCTTGGTTGGGGGCTGTGGGCTCTTACTTGACCGCGCCTACCATGCCAGCTACGAAGTACTTTTGCATGAGGAAGAAGATGGCTGCTGTTGGCAAGGTTGCAATGACAATGCCGCACATAATCATGCCGTAATCTGGGGTGTAAGAGGAGCCCATATTAGAGAGCACTAAAGGTACGGTGCGCATCTCAGGGCTTTGTAAGGCTACTAAAGGCCATAAGAAGTTATTCCAGCTACCCATAAAGGTAATAATGGCAGCAGCGGCATAAGTTGGACGCATGACAGGGAAATACATCTTAAAGAAGATGGCAATTTCGCTTAAACCGTCGATACGAGCTGCCTCTAAAATATCTTTAGGGAAGGCCTTGGTATTTTGTCTAAATAAGAAGATTAAGAAAGCGGTGGCTACTAATGGCATTACGACTGCAAAGTAGCTATCTAAGCCTAGCCATTTCCAAGGCGCTAATGGATTGCCATCATCATCAAAGCCCATAGAACCAAAGGTACCGAACATACGATACAGTGGGATCATCAAGGCGCAAAATGGCACCATCATGGAGACTAGTAAGACGCCAAAGACAAAGTCACGCTTTTTAGACTTAAAGATCTCAAAGCCATAGCCTGCAGCTGAGGAAATCAACAAGGCAAAGAAAGTAGTAATTAAAGCAATAACTGCTGAGTTTACTACTGCCTTGGTAAAGCCTATTTCTGGATCAAAGAGCTTGCTTAAGTTATTGCCAAGTTCTGAACCAAAGCTCATGGTACCCGAGTTAATGGCTACATTGGAGTTAGTGGCTGCAATTAACATCCAAATGAAGGGGAACAATGAGATAAAAGAAGCGAAAATCAATACACTATAGCGCACAATAGTGAACATGGTATTGGAACTAGATTTTTTCACAATGGCCTCCTACTAATCCTTATCTTTAGCTAGTCTAAATTGGATCAAGGACAAGATCACAATGAGTAATACCACCACAAAAGCAACTGCACAGGCATAACCAAAGTTTGGAGTGAACTTGAAGCAGAGGTTGTAGATATATTGTGAAATAGTCACGGTACCGTTGGCAGGGCCGCCTTGGGTAATGTTTTGTACCTCATCGAACAATTGGAGAGTACCAATAGTGGAGGTAATAGTGGTAAAGAGAATAATTGGCTTTAATAAAGGCACAGTGATGGTAAAGAACTTCTTAATTGGACCTGCACCATCAATATCTGCAGCTTCATACACAGAAGGGTCAATATTTTGCAAGCCAGCTAAATAGAAGACCATGTTATAGCCAATCCAGCGCCAAGTAATGGAGATAATGATCAAGGCCTTGGCCCAAAAAGGATCAGTTACCCACTTAATTGACTCTTCTAAAAGACCCCAATCTGTCATTACGGAGTTGAACATACCGTTATTGGCAAAGATGGCCTTCATAATTAAGGAGTAGGAAACCAAGGAAGTGACGCAAGGCAAGAAGATAGCAACGCGGAAAAAGCCCTTAAACTTAAGCTTTTTATCATTGAGCATCACAGCTACGACCAGAGCAAAGAACAGCATAACTGGAACTTGGATGATCAAATAGATAAAGGTATTAAAGAGAGCCTTTTTAAAAGTAGAGTCCACCAGCATGCGCTCGTAATTGTACAAGCCTGCAAAGACGGTGTTATTACCTGTACCCTTGTACAAGGACATAATAAAAGCCTGCACCATAGGGTAGAAAACAAACTCAATAATTAAAATTGTGGCTAGACCTACAAATAACCAGCCCCAGATGTCATTGCGCTTTTCGAGTACGCCGCGCGTGTACTTTAATTCAGCTACCTCAGACATATACTAAACGCTCCTTATCAATGACTAAACCTGCTAAAACGATTTAGCAAAGCTATGCACAGATTCCTCAAGTGATAAAGAATAGCAATCACAGCTGCTTTTTGTTAGTAAAAGATTGCAAATTTGTGAACTTAAACAGGTAAAAGAGTGCACGCACACACTCAGCCAAGCAAGGCTATATATTGCTATTTTTAGCTGTTTGCAAACGTTTAACCTACAGCTAAACTACAATTGTGCGCAAAAAAAACGCCACATGCACAATGTCGCAAGTAGCGTTTTTTGTAAGCCAGTGTCTTTCAGGGGCTTATTGCATATTAATAGCAGCTTCTTGTTGAGCTTCCATTAAGACAGTATTGAGATCGGCTCCATTTAGGTATTTATATAAGGCCTTTTGGATTGACTGTTCGATAATATGAGTGTGGGTGCCATAGTCAACTGCAGGAATTAGCTCATTCCACTCAGTAAAGTGCATATAGACCAATTGCTTTTTATAGAAGCGATTTGGCTTTTGGTAGTTAGGCAGAGTAGAGATATTCTTCATAGTAGAAATCAGGCCAATCTTAGAGATGAGCTGATTGATAAAGTAGCGATCCTTACCAAAGGTTTCGCTTAAGAACTTAGCTGCTTCATCAGCCTTGTCAGAGTGATTGTTAACAAACCACTGGGAGCCACCTTGGTTAGAGTAGATAGTGGCATTAGGGTGCTTGAGCTTAGGAATAGGGACAATACGCCAATTGCCGTATTGATGTAAAGTGCCTTCAATAGAAGGGCTAAGCCAGCAAGAGGAGAGCACTGCGGCAACCTTGCCACGCTTGAAGGTCTTTAATAATGGATTCCAGCCAGTGTATGGCAATAATAAGCCGCTATAGTTCATGCGACGTAAGTGCTGGAAGCTCTCTTTTAAAACTTCATTATTGGCAATATTAAGCTTAGATGGGTCTTTAGGATCGGTATACCAAGATCCTGCTGATTGGAGCATCACTCTTACTTCTTGTAAATCATTAGGGTCAAAAGGTAAGAGTGGCAAGGAAGTGACAGCACGTACCTTGCGTCCCATATTAATGAACTTTTCCCAAGTTAAATCTTTAAAGTCCTCAAAGGTATAGCCTGCCTCTTCAAAGATATCCATACGAATAAATAAAGCAGCTACGCCAGAGTCAAAAGGCACACCATAGATCTTGTCTCCATCAGAGGAGATAGCTACTTTGTAGTCTACGAATTGGTTCTTGTCGATATAGCCACTTAAATCTTTTAAAAAGCCTGGGTGATTGACTACATAATTACGGGAGCTATAGTCCTCAATGAGCAAGATATCTGGTAATAGAGTTTTCAGCGCATTAGAATCATCTGAGGCCAGCGCTTCATTGACTTTCTGTAAAATATTTCCTTTTTCAATGTTTTCAATCGAGACAGTTACATCTGGATGGTTCTTTTGGTAGGTTTTGGCTGCGAGTTTCACAGCTGGAATATTGAAGTTTTCATCCCAGCACCAAACCTTTAACTCTGTGGCAGCTTGTGCAGAAACGGAAGCTAATAGGGTAATACCCGCAACTAGGGGTGCAAACTTAAATAATTGCATGTCTTATCCTTAATATTCTATGAACAAGCCTTATCACAAGCTTAGTAGAACCAATGTTCAAGATGGCGCTCTGTTAAGCCTACAGATGCCTCTCACAATCAAAAAACAAAAAAGATAGGATTATCTAGATATCCTAACACTGATGGGCACTTCATTTCTGGTACTGCTGTCTGATTCTTAGCAAGAACTGATAGATAATGACTTGGAATATACAGAAAAACCATGAAATGATGAAGGTCTCATCTATTGCTAAACGATGCTCAAATAGATTTTGGGGTAAAACACCCAATTTAAGTCCAATATTAAAATGGCTTAAAATAGGCATTTGTGCTAGCCATCAAGTCAACTTTTCCTTGCTTTTCCAACAAACTATATTTGAACCAGTATTTTGCCGTACTAGGAATAATAAACGCTAACTTAGCGCATAATTTAACAAAAACCAAAACGTGTGGAAATTACTTATTAGCGCAACTAATACAAATCACGTCTTTTGGATGTCATAAATTACCCTGTCAAGGGCCATTTTATTGCTCTTTTCTGATAAAATACAGCAACTTCTATGTTTGTAGCCTTTTATTTAGGATTTCTCAATGGATATTTTACGTGGTTCTTCGGCTTTATCCGATTACAAGCTTGATAAACTCGTATTGGCTTTACGCCAAGCTCAAGTTGAAGTTGGTGGCATCAGCACTGCTTATGTTCACTTAGTAGATTGTAAAGAGGCATTGACTGATGGCCAAAAAGAGGTCTTAGGAAAGATTTTAACTTATGGTCCAGCATCTTGCGAGCATGAGGATCAAGGTGAGCTTTTCTTAGTGGTTCCACGTATTGGTACCATTTCTCCTTGGGCTACCAAGGCTACCAATATCGCTCACAACTGCGGTTTAACTAACATTCACCGTATTGAGCGTGGTATTGCCTACTACATCACCGCTAAAGACGGTCATGCTTTTACTGATACTGAGCGCAAGGCTATTGCCGCTTTAATTCACGATCGCATGGTGCAGGTCGTACTTCCTTCCTTTGATGAGGCTGTACGCTTATTTAGCGAGCAGACCCCAGCTCCATTCAAGCAAGTTCCTTTAACCACTGGCGGTAAGGAAGCTTTGCAAAAGGCTAATGTCGAGTTAGGTTTAGCTTTAAACTCCGACGAAATGGACTATTTACTTGATTCTTTCAAGAACTTAGGCCGTGATCCTAGCGATATTGAGCTTTACATGTTTGCCCAGATGAACTCTGAGCACTGCCGTCACAAGGTTTTCAATGCTAAGTGGGAAATCGATGGTGTAGAGCAAGATAAGTCCTTATTTGGCATGGTTCGCAATACTTTTGAGACCACCCCAGATTACGTTTTATCTGCCTATCGCGATAATGCTGCTGTTATGGAAGGCTCTAAGGCAGGTCGCTTCTTTGCTGATGGCACCACCCACGAGTGGTCTTTCCACGAAGAAGACATGCCTATCTTAATGAAGGTTGAGACCCACAACCACCCAACTGCTATTTCCCCATTCCCTGGTGCTGCTACTGGCTCAGGCGGTGAAATTCGTGACGAGGGTGCCACTGGTGTAGGTTCCAAACCAAAGGCTGGCTTATGTGGCTTTAGCGTCTCAAACCTTAAGATTCCTGGCTACTTACAGCCATGGGAGCACGACTTTGGTAAGCCAAGCCGTATCGCCTCTGCTTTAGACATTATGATCGAAGGCCCATTAGGCGCAGCTTCCTTCAACAACGAGTTTGGTCGTCCAAACTTATGCGGTTACTTCCGTACTTATGAAGAGCAGGTCTCCAGCTTCAATGGCACCGAGATCCGTGGCTACCACAAGCCAATCATGTTAGCTGGCGGTTGGGGTAATATCCGTCGCGAGCACATTCAAAAAGATCACATCAATCCAGGCGCTAAGCTCATCGTTTTAGGTGGCCCTGCCATGGACATCGGCTTAGGTGGTGGTGCTGCCTCCTCCATGAACTCTGGCCAGTCCTCCGAAGAGCTCGATTTTGCCTCTGTACAGCGTGGCAACCCAGAAATGCAGCGTCGTTGCCAAGAAGTTATTGATGCTTGCTGGCAGTTAGGTGCTGATAACCCAATTATGTTCATCCACGACGTCGGTGCAGGCGGCCTTTCTAATGCTATGCCTGAGTTAGTATCTGACGGTGGTGTAGGTGGTCGTTTTGAATTACGCGCTATTCCAAATGACGAGCCTGGCATGTCCCCATTACAGATTTGGTGTAATGAGTCTCAAGAGCGCTATGTATTAGCAGTAGATGAGGACAAGTTCCCAGTATTTGAGGCCTTCTGTAAGCGTGAGCGTGCTCAATATGCCGTTATCGGTGTAGCAACTGAAGAGCGCCGTGTAGTATTATATGACTCCCACTTTGACAACTGCCCAATTGACTTACCTTTAGATATTCTCTTAGGCAAGCCACCACGCATGTTCAAGAAGGTAGAGCATGCTAAGCACAATAGCCCAGATTTCAATGCCCAAGGCATTAATGAGTCTGACGCTGCTGAGCGCGTCTTAGCCTTACCAACCGTAGCTGAGAAGACCTTCTTAATTACCATTGGTGACCGTTCTGTTACTGGCTTAGTAGCTCGTGACCAGATGGTAGGTCCATGGCAGGTTCCTGTATCTGACGTAGCCGTAACTGCTGCCTCTTATGATAGCTTCCACGGTGAGGCCGCTGCTATGGGTGAGCGCACTCCAGTGGCTTTGTTAGATCACAAGGCTTCTGTCCGCTTAGCTATTGGTGAGGCTATTACCAATATCGCCGCTGCTTATATCGGTGATTTAAACCGCGTTAAGTTATCTGCCAACTGGATGGCTGCTAACGGTCACCCAGGTGAGGACGCAGGCTTATTTGACGCCGTGCAGACCTTAGGTATGGAAGTTTGCCCTGAGCTTGGTTTAACCGTGCCAGTTGGCAAGGACTCCATGTCCATGAAGACCTCTTGGGAGCAAGATGGTCAGCAGCGCACTGTAGTTGCCCCTATGTCTTTAATCGTATCTTCCTTTGCCCGTGCCGAGGATGTACGCAAGACCTTAACTCCACAATTACGTACCGATAAGGGCGAGAGCAGCTTAATTTATATCGATTTAGGTGAGCGTCAGGGCCGTTTAGGTGGTTCTGCTTTAGCTCAGGTTTATCGTCAATTAGGTAATACTTGCGCTAACTTAGATCACCCACAACGCCTCAAGGGCTTATTTGATGCTATGCAGCAATTAAATAAGTCTGACTTAGTCTTAGCCTATCACGATATTTCTGACGGTGGTTTATTCACTACTATCGCTGAAATGGCTTTTGCAGGTCACACTGGTGTTCAAGTTTGCTTAGACCAATTAAACTCCAACAATTTAGCTGCTTTATTTGCCGAAGAGTTAGGTGCTGTAATTCAGGTTAAGAGCGAGGACAAGGAGCAGGTATTAAATATCCTCTCAGGCCATGGCTTAGCTAATATCTGCTTCGTCATTGGTTCTTTGCGTGATGATGACCGCATCGTCTTTACTCGAGATGGCAAGGACGTTATTAACAATACCCGTACTCACTTTAGAACCATTTGGGGTACTACTACTTACCACATGCAAGCTCTGCGTGATAACCCAGAGTGCGCTAAAGAAGAGTTTGAAGATAAGGCTGATGACAAGGATCCAGGCTTATTCTATAACCTCACCTTTGACGTGGAAGAGAATGTGGCCGCTCCATTTGTTAATGTGGGCAGCGCTCCAAAGGTGGCTATCTTACGTGAGCAGGGTGTTAACTCCCAGGCTGAAATGGCTCATGCCTTTGCTCGAGCAGGCTTCAAGGCCATTGACGTGCATATGTCTCAGATCTTAGATGGCTCTGTAAACTTAAATGACTTCATGGGCTTTGCCGCTTGCGGTGGCTTCTCTTACGGTGACGTATTAGGTGCAGGTGAGGGCTGGGCTAAGTCTATTCTCTTTAATGAGAGAGCTAAGAATGAGTTTGCTCAATTCTTCGATCGCAAGGATACCTTCGCTTTAGGCGTATGTAATGGCTGCCAGATGATGTCCACCTTACGTGACTTAATCCCTGGTGCTTCCTTATGGCCTCGCTTTGTTACTAACAAGTCTGAGCGCTTTGAGGCCCGCTTTGTCGAAGTTGAAGTACAAAAGAGTGCTTCTATCTTCTATCAAGGTATGGAAGGCTCTTGCATGCCTATTGTGGTTTCCCACGGTGAAGGCCGCGCTGAGTTCAAGGACGAGGCTCACTTAAAGGCTTTAGAGGACGCCAACTTAGTAGCATTACGCTATATCGACCACTATGGTAAGGTTGCCGCTCGTTATCCTTTAAATCCTAACGGCTCTCCAAATGGTATTACCTCTGTAACTACCGCTGACGGTCGCTTCACTATTATGATGCCTCACCCAGAGCGTGTAGTACGTACTATTTCCAATTCCTACCACCCAGACACTATGGGTGATTTTAGCCCATGGATGCGTTTATTTAGAAATGCCCGTCGCTATATTGGCTAGTACTAAATTTTAGAAATTAATTTTTCTAAATATTAAAAAAGGCTCCAAGATCATCATCTTGGGGCCTTTTTTATTGGCACCATAAGGTTCTAAATGGCATAATGTCGGAAAGTTTTCGCCCTTTGGTTTTTATGAGTGGCCCATGGCGGGCCGATGAGTAGTTTTTATGAGTCAGTCTCAAGAGAATGATTATGCTTTACTCTCCGAGGTGGTCAATAAGACCTCTTCGGCTATTATTGTAGTCAGTGAAACTGGTGTCATTGTTAAAGCAAATCACTCGGCGCTTAATTTATTAGGCGAAGCCACCCTTGAGGGGCGCCGTTGGGTCGAGGTTATCTCCAAGGTCTTTCGGCCGCGTAATGATGATGGCCATGAGATTTCTACCCGTGATGGCAAGCGACTGCAAGTAACTACTGCCTCTTTAAGCTCGGGTCAATTAATTCAAATGAATGATTTGACCGAAACACGTTTACTTCAAGATAAGCTCTCACATATGGAGCGTCTCTCCTCTTTAGGTCGCATGGCAGCTAGCCTCGCTCATCAAATTAGAACCCCGCTTTCTGCTGCTATGCTCTATGCGGCTAATTTGGGCAATGCGAATTTACAACCAATGGCGCGCAAAAGATTCCAAGAAAAGCTTGTCTCCCGTCTAGAGTCTTTAGAAGCTCAAGTTAGTGATATTTTGATGTTTGCTCGCTCTAATGAGCAAACGGTAAGTGAAGTCGATGCTGCTACTTTAGTTGAGCAGGCCTGTAGCAATGTAACGGCTGTACTCACTAAAGGTGGAGCGCAAATGGCAACCCAAGTAGATGAAGGCCCAATGCCAATTTTGGCCAATGCCACTGCCTTAACAGGTGCGCTAAGTAATTTAATTGCAAATGCAGTAGAAGCAGGAGCCAAGCATGTCATTTTAAAGCTCACCAAGAGCCCTAATGCAGTGATCTTTAGTGTAGCTAATGATGGCCCTAAGATTCCAAATGAGCTCAAAGAAAAGATTTTCGAGCCTTTTTATACCTCCAAAAGCTCAGGCACTGGCTTAGGTCTAGCGGTGGTAAGTGCCGTGACCAAGGTCCATCAAGGCATGCTCTCTTTAGACGAATGGAACGAGACCTTTGCCACTGTCTTTAATATTGCCATCCCGCTTTTTAAGTCCGAGCGTCCACAAGCTCGCAGCGAGTCCTCCCCAGAGGCCTCTAGCGCCCCTGCCATTGCTACTAAAGACAGTGCTCTAGCCTCAGGTGAGAGCGAAAACTCTAAGGGCGCTGCCACTAAGGGAGCACAGGGGGGAAGGGATGTGCCCGAGCACAGTCATATCATGGGTATTGGTAATATTTCCAATGAGCATAGTGCGCTTGAGGAAAGTGAGATGGGAATGGGCGGTGTAGCCCAAGAAATTGTCTTGCAAAGGCAGGCGGCTTCCACTTTATTAAATGGCCACCCTAATTACGATGAAGGTTATGTACAAAGCGGCGCAACTTTTGCTCAAGAACATAGCAGCCCCGAGCCTGACAAGTTCTCGACACCACCAGTGCATGCTTTTGGAGCCAACTCTAATAAGCCCCCTTCAGGGAGCTTAAGAGGCGAGCACTTAGCTTCACATGTAAATTTTGGAGCCTTGCCCCCTACAGCTGAGGGTATTTCCAAACAAGCGGCTCATGAGGCTAATAATGCTACCTCGCAGGCCTTTGCTGCCTATGCACGCAAGCGCCAACAACAAGTAGCTGCGCAAAAAGCAACTTTAGAGCAACAGAGCGAAGCTTTCAATCATGGGGGCTTTACTCAGGTTGAAGTCAAGATTAATAAGCACCACTAAGCTTTCACTTAAAGAGGCTAGGGCACATTAAGCTGCTTTTAGTACTATACTTAGTAGATTGGGCCTAGCTTTACATGGCTAAGGCACTAACTGTAATTTGTCTAAACAACGAGTAATTAAAATGCATCAAAGTCAAATCTTAGTTGTAGATGATGATAGTCAATTACGTGAGGCTATTGTCGATACCCTCATGCTTACTGGCTACGCTTGCATTGAGGCTAGCAATGGAGATGAGGCTCTGGCCACCTTACTCAAGCGCAATGTCGATATGGTAATTTCCGACATCCAAATGGATGGTATGGATGGTCATACGTTGCTGCGCTCCATTCATGACAAATACCCACAAATGCCTGTGTTATTGATGACTGCCTATGCCAATATTGATGGTGCAGTCAAAGCCATGCGTGATGGTGCCATTGATTATTTAGCCAAGCCTTTTGCCCCTGAGGTTTTATTAAACCAAGTCTCCCGTTATGTGCCTGTCAATCGTGTCACTAAGCGTGAGCCTATTTGGGCAGACGAGAGTACAGGTGAGCTCTTACAATTAGCCTCCAAGGTTGCAGCCTCAGATGCTACTGTTATGATTACAGGCCCATCTGGCTCTGGCAAGGAAGTGCTCTCTCGTTATGTGCACGATAATTCTCCTCGTGCCTCAGGTCCTTTTGTAGCCATTAACTGTGCAGCTATTCCTGATACCATGTTAGAGTCCACCCTCTTTGGTTATGAGAAGGGTGCCTTTACTGGTGCCGTGCAAGCATGTCCTGGTAAGTTTGAGCAAGCCCAAGGCGGTACTATTTTGTTAGACGAAATTACCGAAATGGACTTGAGCTTACAATCTAAGCTCTTACGTGTCTTGCAAGAAAAAGAAGTCGAGCGCTTAGGTGGTCGTAAGACTATTTCCTTAGATGTGCGCGTGATTGCCACCTCCAATCGTGACTTAAAGCAGGCTGTAGCTGAAAACAAGTTTAGAGAGGACTTGTACTATCGTTTAAATGTCTTCCCTTTACGTTGGAAGCCATTGTGTCAGCGTATTGGTGATGTGCTTCCATTATCGCGTTTTTTCTTACAGCGTCACGCTACTGAAAACTCTCGTGCCATTCCTGAGCTTTCTAAAGAGGCTATTGCCCGTCTGCAAGCTTATGCTTGGCCTGGTAACGTCCGTGAGCTTGAAAATGTCATGCAGCGTGCCTTGATTATTTGCAATGGCACTACCATCGAAGCTAGTGATTTAATTTTAGATGAAGCCTTAGGTTCATCCGAGCAACAAGCTATCAGTGGTATTGCCCCAGTCTTAAATCAAGAGCAGCAAATGGCTATAGTCAATCCAGAGCCTAGCTTTGCTATTCCGCCACAAGCCATGCCCAATAACAATGCTGTGATTACTAGCATTCCTCCATTTAGTGGCACACCTGGCATTAATACCTTTATTCCTAATACCCAAGGTTTTGGTCAGGGCAATAATACTTTTATTCCAAGTTCCTTTAATAATGGAGCTAATACTATGTTTGCCCCAAGCGCCACAGCAGTTCCTCCAGCTGCAGCGGCGACTGGTGCTGGCACTGTATCTCCAGTGCCAGCTGCTACAGAAGCTAGCACTAAGAGCGAGGATGTACCAATTTCCTCTATGGATATGGTGCGCAATCAAAAGATTCCAAGCTCTTTAGGTGGCGAGCTAAAGCAGCAAGAATATCAAATGATTTTAGAGGCTTTGATTGACTGCCGTGGCAATCGTCAGGCCGTCTCAGAAAAGTTAGGTATTAGCCCACGCACCTTGCGCTACAAGATTGCTAAGATGCGCGATGAAGGCTTAATTATCCCAAGCTAATCAAGCCCCAGCGCTTAAAGCCTTAGACAGGACGTGCTTACACTGCTGACGCAGCGCATTAAAAAGGCCCCTCTTGCCATTTTGGTAGGTGGGGCCTTTGAGTTTTTTTTGAGGGACTAAAGATTAAGCATGTTTGCTCTCAGGTGATGTCTGTATCTCACAAGGCACGATTTCAATGGCGCTCTCGTTGTCGTTTTCATTATCGTCCTGAGAGCAAGGCTCGCTTAGGGCGCGTGGCTCTGGGGAGCTTTCTTGGTGCTCTATGGCCGCATGGGTGGCCATTTCGTGTTGCAAGATGGTGCTTTGGGCAGTAAGAACGCTGGAGTTTTGCTCGGCCTCTGAGCGGTTTTGCTTTAAGAAGTCCTCTTGCTTGCGCAAATTCTCATCATAGAGCTCATGGAGCTTGTCTTTATAGAAGGTAATGGTAAAAGTAGTGCCTTCATTTAAATTGCTTGATATTCTAATCTTGCCATGGTGATAGAGCACCACACGTTTGACGATAGAAAGGCCCAGACCTGTGCCACCAGTTTGGCGGGAGTGCGATTTATCGACACGATAGAAGCGCTCAAAGATGCGATATTGCTCCTCTGGGGCAATGCCAATGCCATTGTCGCCCACAGAGATTAAGTACTTATTATTGGTCGAGTGCAAGGTAATTAAGACATTACCTTCTTCTTTGTTATAGCGAATAGCATTGTCGACCAAATTGTAAATTAACTCGTAAATATAGCGATTAACCGCTACAAAGCATATATCATCGCCCTTGATTAACAATTTAACCTGACGTTCTTGAGCCTTTTCTTGGAGATTATCAAAGACCTCATTACAAATATGCTTAACCGAGATTTCCTCCATGACCGAGACTTGCCCCTCATCTAAGTGTGAGAGGAAGATAATATCTTCAATCAAGGTCTTTAAGCGAGTGCTTTGCTTGTGGATACGGTTAGCAAAGTGCTTGATATCATCATTAGCTACAAAGCCACTGGCCATCATTTCTGAGTAGCCAATAATAGATTGGAGTGGGGTTTTGAGCTCATGCGAGACATTGGCAGTAAATTCTTGGCGAATTTGCTCAGCACGCTTTTTCTCAGTGACATCAAAGATAATGAGTACATAACCTAAGCAATTGCCATTGTCATTAATCTTGCTAAAGCGCAGCTCATACTCGCGGCCATCTTTGACTAATACGCGACTTTGTTTAGGCTCATCGATAGACAGATCCATCATATCTTGGAGCACGGCGCCATTATCAATGGTCTTATAGCTTTGATTAAGGCAATTATCTTTGGTGACAGTAAAGATCTTGCGGGCAATTTTATTGATAGAGACGATATCGCCTTGGGAATTGAACACTACCAGACCATCTGACATGCTCTTGGTAATAGTTTGAACTTCATTGCTGCGCAAGCGCAACTCTTGGACTTGCTCGTCAATCTTGTGCTGTTGCATTCCAATGCGCCATAAAAAAGGCTGGAGCTCGGTATAAGTATTATTGATAGGGTCACTAAGCGAGCGAATATCGTTGATATTGACCTTATTAATCGGCTCAATAATAGAGCGCGATAAGATGGTGGCAATGTAGTAGCAGCCTACAGTGAGCACGACCATCATTAAGAGCAAGAAAATGGTAAAGCGCTGGGTATACAGGTATAAAGAATCGCTAGTAAAAGAGAGGCGCAAGACCTTGCCTGATTCTAATTTGACTGCATGATAAAAGGTCTGCTTTTTTAAGGTATGAGAAAAACGCTTGGTATTGCTAAGCCCCATACTTAAGGCCTCTTCGACCTCCTCACGATTGAGATGATTATCTAAGTTATTGGTATCGACCTCACTATCATAGAGGATAGAACCATCTTGATTAATAATGGTAATACGCACCCAATCGTATTTGACATTAGGTAAGAAGTCGGCGCCATGTTTATTAATGGCACTGGCAATAATGGCACCAAAGTTCTCCAGATGCTTGATTTCATCTTGAGTCTTTAAGAATTGATGAATAAGAACTGCGGCCAAGGATAAGGCCAGAAGCAATCCTACCGATAACTTTAAAAAAGCATGAAAGATCTTTTTGCGCACAAATAATTCCTTGCCACAGCAGGCTCACTCACTTAGTGTGGGGAGCCACAAATTATTAAAAAAGGCCCCGCCACTTAAGTTAAAGGGCTCGGGCCTTTAAACAACTCTATAATAGAGACTGCATGTCTTATCGCTCTAAAAAACTAGTACTCTAATTTATACCCTACGCCACGAACAGTCTTAATTAAATTGGCACTCTCACCTAATTTAGAGCGCAAGGTACGAATATGTACATCCACAGTGCGGTTTTCACCATCGTAATCATGGCCCCAAATTAAATCTAAGATCTGCTCACGGCTATAGACACGTCCTTGGTGCTTTAATAAGAGGGCTAAGAGCTCGTACTCTTTGTAAGTAAGTTCAATGACGCGTTCGCCATCTTTTACTACATGGCTGCCTTCATCTAAAGTTAAGGTGCCTGCTACTAAATTCTTTGGTTCTTCTTTCTTGTAGCGACGGAGTACGGCCTTTACGCGGGCTACCATTTCCATCATGGAAAATGGCTTGGCTAAATAGTCATCAGCACCTAAGTCTAAAGCTTGGATCTTCTCAATTTCAGCACCACGAGCCGTAGCCATAATGACTGGAAGATCGCTGGTTTTGGCCTGACGCTTAATTGACTTTAATAACTCGACACCATCATAATCAGGCAACATGACATCCAGCATGATTAAAGAAGGTTTATGATTTTCTAAAGCTTTTAAAAAGCTTTGACCATCAGCAAATCCTTGAGCTTCAAACCCCATAGAATGCAAGGTGTAAAGAACAATTTCACGGATGCTATTGTCGTCTTCTACATAAAAAATCATACAAAACCTCAAAAAATTAATCTCAGAAAGCTAAGTGCCAAAGCGCTTGTTTCTTAGCTTGAGAGCTATGTTATTAAGTTTGGGTTAACTGCATTCAGGGATTTTTGTTAAATCCAAGTTAAGTTGCGCAATTGAGTTCAAAATAGCACCATTAGAGGCATGAAAAAAGCCCCAGCAACAAGATTTACTGGGGCTTTTTCAAGATTATTAAATTTTAAGTAAGTCAGGAATTACTTAGCTGGAGCTTCTACAGTCTCTGGAGCTGGAGTTTCTTCTACCTGAGCACCCTCTGGGAAAGCTACCTCACCAGTGCCGACTACGGTTGGAACTGGAGCTGGGGTTGGCTTAGCAAATGGAGGCTCAACTGGCTTATTAAACTCGTGAGCTGCTGGAGCGTGAGATGGACGAGTCATAGGACGTAAGTCAGGCTTACCACCAACTACAGTCTCTGGCTTAACGGTAACTACAGGGTTGTACATCTCAGGGCCCTTGATCTCAACAGGTACGATTTGTACAGGCTGAACAGGGATCATTTGTACGGCTTGGAACTTACCAGGAGCTACCTCAATGTACTGGATAGAGCTCTCACCTACTGGAACGTACTGTAATTGTACTGGAGCAGGGGCAGCATGCTTAGGTGGCTTTGGTAACTTAACTGGCTGTACTGGCTTGATAACAGCTGGGATATCAAAGCCTACAGGACCTTGCTTAACTTGAGCTTGAGCTGGTGCATCAAAGCCCTTAACGGCAGGATCATCTTTGCCAACTACAGGCTCAAAACCAGCTACGCTAGGAACATCTACACTCTCAGCAACAGGGGCAGCCTCTTCGGCAACTGGCTTAGCAGGGGCAGCCTCAACTGGAGCAGCAGCCTCTTCAGCTACTGGCTCGGCAGCAGGGGCAGCCTCAACTGGAGCAGCAGCCTCTTCAGCTACTGGCTCGGCAGCA
>Oklahoma_p2__coassemble_355_pt1 | contig 44221 bp, 25 predicted proteins | sample Oklahoma_p2__metabat2_high_PE_034 | metagenome-assembled genome bin Oklahoma_p2 | reverse complement strand
CAGTATTGAGTAGTAAAGCATATCAGAATCAGCTTGGTGCCCTATGAGTCAAAGGGCTCATAGGTATCTTACGATAAAGTCTAGCACAGAGCGCGCAGGGCGCGGCTGTGAAAAAAGCGCATGATGGGGGCTAATAAAACGAAAAAAGCAGACGCATTTTAACAACACGCCTGCTTTTTTAATAAAGCCAAAAAGCACTCTTTGAGTAAGCTCCTAAGCTAGATAGCCGCTAGCTCTAGGCTCAAAGAGAGATCACTTAAACTTTGGAGCAATAAGGAGGATAGCCGCCTCATTATTGCCTTGGGGCAAGTTTAGGTGATAGAGAAAATTACTTAACAGCTGGAACTACAGCACCATTGTACTTTTCGATAATAAACTTGGCAGTATCCTTGGAGGTTAACTCCTCAATTAATACCTGAAGGTCTGGGTTCTTGGCGCTCTTGGAGTTAGCAACTAAGATGTTAACGTATGGAGAGTCAGCATCTTCGATGAAAAGAGCATCCTTTAATGGATTTAAACCAGCAGGAATAGCATAGTTGGTGTTAATTACTGCAAAATCAACATCGCCTAAAGCACGAGGTAATTGAGCAGCCTCTAACTCCTTGAAATTTAAGTTCTTAGGGTTAGAAACAATATCAAGCACGGTGACAGTTACGTCCTCTGGATCTTCTACCTCGATTAAACCAGCCTTAGCTAATAATAATAAGGCACGACCACCATTGGTAGGATCGTTAGGAATAGCAACAGAGGCACCATCCTTAATATCTTCTAATTTCTTTAAGGACTCAGCGTAAATGCCCATTGGCTCTACGTGTACACCAGCCACATTAACTAAATCAGAGCCGTGGTCTTTTACAAACACGTCTAAGTATGGTTGATGTTGGAAGAAGTTAGCGTCAAGTTCGCCATCAGAAACAGCGATATTAGGCTGCACATAGTCATTGAACTCAGTAATTTGAAGCTCAACACCCTTCTCAAGTAAAGAGTCCTGAATGTGCTCTAAGATTTCAGAATGAGGTACTGGGGTAGCACCTACTTTTAAAACACCAGCATTGGCTACGCCAAAGGCACCGACAGCAGCTGCTAAGGATAAGGCTAATAAGGTTTGCTTCATGACTTGTCGCGCACTTGAGTGTGCGCCTCCTAATTAAATAATGTCCCAAAAAGTTCCATCTAAAAATGGAGTGCTAAAAATATAGCACTGACTATTAGTTAATAACAAGTGCACTATTATGGATCGGCAATTATGATCCCCCTTGTGCCCTAAAAGTTAGCACCTCAAAGCCTTAGTACGACATATCTAAATCGGCCTATTTATGCCCAAAATTCCTACCCCTTACTTACAGCGCCCGCCCCAAATCCCTACTTTCTCTGCAAGTGCACTAATTTAGTTCACCAAAGCGGCGCACTCTTTGACTAAGAGCGCGCTCCTATAGTCCTTAGCTTGGGCTTTGGGGGTTTAAGTAGCTAAGGGCACGCTGCTCGAAGGCAGCGATGTCCGCATGATGCTCTAGTGTCAGGGCAATGCTATCTAAGCCATTTAAGAGGCAGTGGCGATAAAACTCATCGAGCTCAAAGCAATAGCGCTTGGCATTGCACTTAACGCTCATATCCTCAAGGCTAATGGTAATAGTGCTACCTGGGTTTTGCTCTAAGTGGGCCATAATTTCATTGACCTCCTCTGAGCTTAGTTTTACGGTAAGCAAGCCATTGCCCAAGGCATTATGATTAAAGATATTGGCAAAGGAAGGGGCAATTACGGCTCTAAAGCCAAAGTCAGTTAAGGCCCACGGAGCATGTTCACGTGAAGAGCCATTACCAAAGTTATCTTGGGCTACCAAGATAGACGCGCCCTGATAGGCAGGCTTATTGAGATTAAACTCAGGGTTTAACTTGGTCTCGGCATCATCTAAATAGCGCCAGTCGTGAAAAGCATGCTTACCAAAGCCCTTACGGGTGGTCGCGAGTAAAAACTGCTTAGGGATAATTTGGTCAGTATCAATATTGGCTGAATTTAAAGGCACAGCTACGCCAGTGTGAACGGTAAACTTTTCCATCCCTTGCTCCCCTATTCCTCGTCCTCATCAATAAAGTCACGCACATCACACAAGCAGCCTTTGATAGCACAGGCTGCTACAGCCGCAGGGCTCATTAAATGGGTACGTGCGCCCTTACCTTGGCGACCGACAAAGTTACGATTAGAAGTAGAGGCTACGCGCTGGAGAGCTTTGGCCTTATCATCATTCATAGCCAAGCACATCGAGCATCCAGGCAGTCGCCACTCAAAGCCTGCTTCAATAAAGATCTTATCTAAGCCCTCACGCTGCGCTTGCTCTTTGACCCATTGCGAGCCAGGGACTGCCAAAGCGCGTACCCATGGGGCAATTTTACGGCCTTTAATGATATTAGCTGCCGCTCTAAAGTCCTCAATACGACCATTGGTGCAAGAGCCAATAAAAGCCACATCAATACGCGCCCCTGAGAGTTTTTGACCTTGCTCTAAACCAATGTACTCTAAAGCATCTAACAGACTCTTTTTAACTACAGGATCTTTAATTAAATCAGCCTTAGGAATGGACTTGCCAATCCCCATGACCTGACCTGGATTAGTACCATATGTCATTTGAGGCTCGATATTAGCCGCATCAATATCTACTACCTTGTCAAAAGTAGCATCAGGATCTGAGTATAAGGTCTTCCAATAGGCAACGGCCTTGTCAAAGTCCTCGCCTTTAGGTGCCATCATACGGCCGCGTAAGTATTCAAAAGTGACCTCATCAGGGGCAATCATGCCAATAGGCGCACCAAATTCAATGGCCATATTGGACAAGGTCATGCGCCCTTCCATGGATAAATTGCTAATGGTAGGACCACAAAACTCAACGGCATAACCCGTACCGCCTGCGGTAGTTAATTTACCAATGATATATAAGATTAAGTCCTTGGCATAAACACCCTTTTTTAAACGACCATGGCAATAGATCTTCATAGTCTTTAAGCGGCCTTTCTTTAAGGTCTGGGTAGCCATGACATGCTCAACCTCTGAGGTACCAATACCAAAGGCCAAGGCACCAAAAGCACCATGGGTAGCAGTATGGCTATCGCCACAGACTAAAGTAGTACCAGGCAAGGTAAAGCCTACCTGCGGACCAATAATATGCACAATGCCTTGATTAGGATCACCAAGGCCAAAGAGCTTAACGCCAAATTTCTTAGTATTGGCCATCAAGGTACGGATCTGCTCTTGAGCCATAGGGCTACAAGCCTCAATGCTACTTTCTTGAGTTGAGACATCATGATCCATAGTAGCCAAGGTCAAATCAGGACGGCGCATCTGACGATGAGCGATCTCCAAACCTGAAAAGGCCTGGGGGGAGGTCACTTCATGCACTAAATGGCGGTCGATATATAAGGTTGGTAATTCACCTTCGGCTTGATAAACGATATGGCTGTCATAAACCTTTTGATAGAGTGTTTTGCCCATTGTCTAACCACTTACTATTATTTAAATCTTCACTACTCACTACAGCTCTATAAGCTTCCTCAAGCGCCAGCACCAGCTTAAACTGGTGCTCCAGCTTTAACTTAGGATGAGGAAATTTGAGCTCTAACTATTGTCTTTAAGTATCAGGCTGTCTCTCTAGCCCCTACGGCGTGTAGGCACACAAGAAAAGCTCTTCTTTTTTATGGGAGCTCCCTACCCTCTAGTATCTACTTAGCGTAGGGAGCATGGCCCCATTAAGCTTCAGGGCGCCAGCGCTGCGCTGCGCTGATAGAAGCTATCCTGGGAGGCTTTAGAGGGCCTTTAGGGCTTGTACAATGGCATCGCCCATTTGCTTAGTATTTAAGGTGGCCTCACCTTGGGTGGCTAAATCACCAGTGAGCTTGCCCTCACTTAATACTTGAGCTACTGCTTGTTCAATTAAGGCAGCAGCGCGCTCTTGTTTTAATGAATAGCGCAACATCAAAGCTGCACTTAAAATCTGGGCAATTGGATTGGCAATGCCCTTGCCAGCAATATCAGGAGCTGAGCCGCCAGCAGGTTCGTATAAACCAAAACTGCTTTCATTTAAGCTTGCCGAAGAGAGCAAGCCCATGGAGCCTGAGACCATAGCCACTTCATCTGAAAGAATATCGCCAAACATGTTGTTGCATAAGAGCACATCAAATTGAGCGGGATTTTTTACCAATTGCATAGTGGCATTATCTACATACATATGCTCTAAAGTGACCTCTGGATAATCTTGAGCCACCTCTTCAACCACGCGACGCCACAGTATAGAACTAGAGAGCACATTGGACTTATCAATGGAGGTGACCTTCTTAGAGCGCAACATGGCACTTTCAAAAGCTACCTTGGCAATACGCTCAATTTCATAGCGATAATAGACCTCAGTGTCATACCCCTTTTCCTCAGGACCTGAGCCCTCAATTCCCTTAGGCTGACCAAAGTAAATACCGCCTGTTAATTCACGTACGCATAAGACATCAAAGCCGCGTGCTGAGATATCAGCACGTAAAGGACTTAAGTGCTCCAAGCCCTTAAAGATACGAGCAGGACGGAAATTGCAAAAGAGCTTAAAGTGCTTACGTAAAGGCAAGAGAGCTGCACGCTCAGGTCGCTCCTGCGGTGGCAAAGTATCCCATTTAGGGCCACCTACCGAGCCAAAGAGCACAGCTTGGGCATTTTCACAGGCGCGCAAAGTATGCTCAGGCAAGGCACTACCATGGGCATCAATAGCTGCACCACCTACATCTTGAAAGTCATACTCAAAGCTCAAGCCTTCTTTGTCAGCTACACAATCTAATACCTTGATGGCCTCAGCCATCACCTCAGGACCAATGCCATCACCAGGCAATACTGCAATCTTAAAGCTCATATTCTTCCTTTTTTACTCTCTTTACGCCCTTAAAGAGGGCCTGCAGCGGCGTGCACAGACACCGCTGCACTGTGGTTTTTGGGGGGATTGAGAGTTTTTTGTATTAACGATTTTTTTGTGTGTTGGTTAGGCCCTAGGGCTGGGCTATGGTGCGCTTGTCAAAGTGATGGCTTGGGCCTTCGCCTTGTTCCTTTTCCTTTTCGATGATTTGGGCGCGGTAGATGCTATTGCAAGCGTGCACTAAGGCCAAAGCCGAAGACTCAATCACATCGGTTGATAAGCCGCGACCGTAGTACTTACGCCCCTTATATAAGACCACGACATCTACTTGGCCTTGGGCATTCATGCCCTCTGAGGTGGCAGATAAGTTATAGTCCACAAGCTTGCAATCAATCTTAGTTAAGCGGGTAATGCAATTAAAAACAGCATCGACAGGACCATCGCCTGTACCAGACTCCGTAAAGGACTCATCGCCAATGGTCATTTTTACCGAGGCAGTAGGAATCACACTAGGGCCACCACAAATTACATTTAAATTGTCCAAGCTAAATTGAGTGCGCTCTTGCATATCGTGGCTAAAGAACAACAAGGCTTCTAAGTCATAATCAAAAACTTCGCCTTTTTTATCAGCCAGCTCTAAGAAGCTGCGATAGACCTCATCTAAGTTAAAGGTGTCATCGCTATAGCCAAGGGCATTTAAGCGTGATTTGATCATGTGACGGCCTGAGCGGGCGGTCATATGCAAGTTATTTTCCTTAAAGCCCACACTCTCAGGGGTAATGATCTCGTAAGTGCTACGATTTTTAAGCACGCCATCTTGGTGAATACCTGAGCTATGGGCAAAGGCATTGGAGCCTACAATGGCCTTGTGCGGCGGTACTTTTTCATTACAAATACCAGCTACCATTTGGGAGGCACGGGCAATATTAGTAGGCACAATATTGGTATATAAATCACCAAAGTAGCTCTTGCGGGTGCGCAAGGCCATAGCTACTTCCTCTAAAGAGCAATTACCTGCTCGCTCGCCTAAGCCATTGACGCAAACTTCTACTTGGCGGGCACCATTTTGCACTGCTACCAAGCTATTGCCTGTGGCCATACCTAAATCATTGTGGCAATGCACAGAAATTACAGCCTTGTCGATATTAGGCACGCGATTGAAAAGGGTATGAATAATATTGCCAAACTCACTTGGGATGGTATAGCCGACTGTATCAGGGATATTAACTGTAGTAGCACCTGCACTAATGGCAGTCTCTACCATGCGACAGAGATGATCTATAGGGGTACGACCAGCATCTTCACAGGAAAACTCCACATCATCGGTATAATTACGAGCGCGTTTTACGGCAGCTACGGCCATGTCACAAATATCATCAAAGCTCTTGCGCAACTTATCTTGCACATGGATATCTGAGGTGGCAATAAAGGTATGGATACGATAGCGCTCACACTTACACAAAGCATCGCGTACTGCATCAATATCACGCTCTACAGCACGAGACAGACCGCAAGGAATAGCGCGCTTTAAGTTCTCACCAATGAGCTTGACGGCAGCAAAGTCACCAGGCGAGGAGATAGGGAAGCCAGCTTCAATTACATCGACACCTAATTGCTCTAACATCAGAGCAATTTGCAGCTTTTGCTTTTCATTGAGCGATTGTTGGAGCGCCTGCTCACCATCGCGCAAAGTGGTGTCGAAGATAATCACTCGATTGTGGTCAATATTTTCCATAGTGTGTTTCCCCTATCCCAAGGACTGTAAGATCAAAAAAGGGCTCTAGTTTTAATGCTAGGGCCCTTTTTGGTTAATTCTGTACAGCTAATAGACTACTTATGTCGCACTACACCCTAGCAACCTCAGTTAATAAGTCGAAGGAGTAGGCTAATAATGAACATAAGTTAAATCCTCTAATCTAAAAGAGCATATGCTTGCTCAAAGCTTCTTGAGAAGCGCTCCAAAATTTCGTTGTGAATTTAGCTTACTCGCTACCTAGTTTTTACACAAACTAAACTTGTATTAATCAATATAAATGCACCAATATTTGGCGCATTTATCGCTCTTGCACCTTTTGCAATCTCAATTTGCATCACAATGATCCACAAAAAGCGCCCGCTCTTACACTCACGCCCTATCCTCATCAGCTCTCTTTTACCCCTAGCCCCTTGTACGTGTGTGCGTGAAAACCAACTGTAGCTCCTCTATAATGCATTAGCTTCTAAGGCTCTCCTTGTCCTTGGCCCCAGCAAGCTTTCCTGGCTTATAGCTAAGAGCTCAAGCCTCATCTATCGGACATGCGTGCTAAGTAGACCTATATACCTCTAAGCTTAAGCACTAAGCCCCTTAGCTATAGCCTAGCTACTAGACTCAAGTCTTAAAATACAAGCTCCTTACTTATGGGTAAACTATGACACTTGCAAGCGCCGCTAGAGATATTTAAGCTTAGGGGCACACCTTGAGCCTTAAAAGCTAAAGTAAGCACGCTAAGTGGAGGCTCTATCTTGAAAAGAGCACCACTTGAGCTAACTGGCTGCCAAGCTGTCAGGCAGGAGGGCGAGAGTTTACAAACTAGGCGCTAATGCGCGCCTTAACAGGAATGTTTGAAGATATGTGTGCTGACAATATGAATACTCATACTCAATCCCAGTACCAATATGAGCCTATTGCTAAGAGACTCTATCAAGCTCTTGATGCAGGCGGTGAGAAAACTGCCTTAGTAGTCAATAAGCGCAATTATTCCTATAGTCAGCTGCGCAATAGTGTCTTTGCATTAGCCAAGCAACTTACAGAGCTACAAGTTGAGCGCTTGGCTATCTTGGCCCATCGCTCCTTTGAAGTCTATCAAAGTATCTTTGCCTCTATCTTAAGTGGCACTACTTATGTGCCACTCAATGCTATCTTCCCTGAAGAAAAGAGCGCTTTTATTTTAGAGCACTCCCAAAGCTCACATATCTTCATTGGACCTGAGTGTATTGCCTATGCCATTAAGATGCTCTTATTGCACCCAGAGAGCTTAGCTAAGAGTGAAGTGCGCATCATTATGAGCGTCAGTGCCGCTATGCAATTGCAAGACAAGCTCCAAGCACAAGAGGCAAAGGTCGAGTCCTTACGCTCCTTACGTAAGCTCATTAAGTCGCGTCTTATAACCGTGCCTGATACTGACTTGCAAGCTACTTTAGCTAATGGAGATGCTGCAAACTTTAAGGGCCTGAGCGCACAGCCTTGCCACCCTATGCATATCCTATATACCTCGGGTACTACAGGTCAGCCTAAGGGTGTAGTCATTTCCTATCATAATTACTCTTGCTACTTTACCAGCTTGATGGGTATGTATGACTTTAAGTCAAGTGACGTCTTTTCCCATTTTGCAGAGCTGACTTTTGATATTAGCCTGCAAGATCCGCTTTTGGCCTTGGTCTTTGGTGGCACTGTAGTATGCCCAAGCAAAATCGATCTGCTAACTCCAAACAAATATATTAACCAAGCTGGCATTACCATTATTCAGACTGTACCCTCCTTAATCTCTTATATGCTCAAAGCCAAGATCTTGGAAAAAGAGCACAATGATAAGGTTCGTTTAACTTTCTTTATTGGTGAAGCTTTGTGGTACCACCTGCTCCAAAGCTACCATAGAGCCTATCCTCAATCTCGTCTGATTAATACTTATGGACCTACAGAAACTACCGTCTGGGCCTCACACTATGAAGTTGATACTCAAACTTTAGAGAGCATGGATAGCACCAATAGCAGTATTGTGCCGCTAGGGCGTCCTTTTGGGTGCAATATCTTTAAGGTCTGTGATGAGCAGGGTAATGAAGTTCCTGAGGGCACTACAGGTGAGCTCTATATTGGCGGTGAGCAATTAGCTCAGGGCTATTATCACAATGAGCTTAAGACTAAAGAGGCCTTTGTAAGCTTACACGGCGAGCCTTTTTATCGCACTGGCGATCTGGTGAGTGCTTTTAACGAACATGCCACTCAAGATGGCTTTCATGCTAAGGCAGGCGAGAGCTTTACTAATTACCACTATATTGGCCGCCAAGGCGATATGATTAAAGTCCACGGCTATCGCGTCTCGGTCTATGAAATTGAAGAGCAAATGGGCAAGCTCACTACAGTACCGCTTAAAGTGCTAGCAGCTACCTTGTGCGATAAAGGTATTAATGAGACCGTGATTATTGCAGCTTTTGAGTGTGACGATGACAGTGAAATTAATAAACTCAAGCCATTGTTAAACGGCAAAATGTCTTTTTATATGCAGCCTAAATTCATGGTCGCCACCCCTATCTTCCCCCTCAATGCCAATGGCAAGGTTGATCGCAAGCTCTTAACTGCGCAGGTCATTGAACACTTAAGCGCCACCAAACAAGTGCACTTCTTGCCTTAGTTGCCTTCATTGGTGCTGCTGTATTAGTAGGCAATACCTATCCCCTAACAGACAGGTATGCCTAAGTAGCTAGGTTTTAGCTTCTTATTTGACAGGAGATAGCTGGTGGGCACTGATCTTGCACCTGTAAAAATAGGTGAGTTTTGTTTGGCGGTGGAGGATGTCAGTCATTATGAAAGCTAGCTTTAGCAAAGAAGAATTAATTGCCACTTTAAGACAAAGTGGCCTTAATGAGGGACAGACAGCTGTAGTATTTGCCAGCCTTTTTGATTTAGGCTTTCCTGCTTGTCAGGGCGTGAATTTAGCTCGCTTTTATTTAGATGCCTTATTTGAAATCGTAGGCGAGAGCGGCGTAGTCGCCATACCTGCCTTTACTTACACTTGTGGTCAGGGCGTAAGTTTTCAGCCCTATACTGACAAATCCACCGTCAATGTCTTAGCCAATTATTGTATTGACCATCATATTGGCTGTCGTTCAGTGCACCCTGTCTTCTCTTATATCTTGCTCACTGCCTATGATCTGCGCTGCTTAGATGCACGCAAGCACCATAGCCCTTGCCCTGAGCTTCCAGAAGAGTCTCAATATTCCAAGCTTCGAGAGCTGAGCTTTTCTAATGTGTGCTTAGATAGTAATGAGCACTCTATTGCAGGCTATCTCTTAGCCCACAATGCCCGCTATATCATGCTAGGCAATATCTGCTTTTTTACCTTTTTCCATTGCATTGAGCAGCAATTAAAGTCCCCTAATCGCTTCTTTAAGCGCTTTAGAGTCAAGATTGTCGATAATATCCATGCCCCTGATAGTCCTGACAATAAGAGCATTGATCCTTACGATGCTTACTACTTTGTGCGCTACTTATGCCCTAATACTGAGTGGCGTGTCTTTATGGATTGTTTTGAACGCTGCCAGACTATGGCCCAAGAGCGCCAGGAGCCTACCCTCTTTAATCACTACACTTTAGGCAAAGGTCTTATTTGGAGCGGTGATTTAAACTTTATGTGGCAATGCTTCTTACTCTTTTTACAAGAGAACATTTCCATTGGCTGCGTAGGACCGACCTTAACCCCAGAGCAAACCGCCCACTATCGAGATCCTTTTGCCACCGCGCCTCAAGATCTACAGCGCTACTATTATCAAGTCTGGGACCTACACCAAGCCGCTAAAAATACTAACTAAGCGCCCGCCCCAGCACACACTTAAGCTTGCTCTCGTATGTAAGCGCATAAGCTCCTAACAGATAGCGCCAGTGTGCCTTGGCGCACAATGGTAGTGCGCTAGAGCCACTTACTACAAACACATGCTTGATTAATTACATTATATGGATGTTTTACTATGCCAAATTCACTGCCCTCATCTTTATTAGCTTGTCCATCCATCAATTATCGCCTCTACCAAGCCTTGGTAACAGGTGGCTCCAAAAGCGCTTTGGTAGTTAATCAGCAGGCTTACTCGTACTCGTGTTTACAAAATTATGTCTTTGCAAGCGCCAGCTGTTTACAAGAGCAGCAAGTAGCGCGCTTGGGCGTATTGGCCCATCGCTCTATAGAGGTCTATAGGGCTATTTTAGGCTCTATTTTAAGTGGCACTACCTATGTACCGCTCAATCCTTTGTTTCCAGCCGATAAGACCGCCTTCATTATTAAGCACTCTCAATGCTCGCATCTGTTCATTGGCGCTGAGAGTATGGCCTATGCCCTACAAGTACTTAATGAGCATTACACGCTCTTTGAGCTTAAAGCTTTGCGCATCATCGTAAGCAACGAGGGCTTAGAGGCTTTACAAGCACTTAGTGCCAAGGCCTCCGCTAACTCTAAGGGCGTATCTGGCTTAGCCTCTGACAAGGGCTCAGACCAAGCTCCAGGCACAGGACTTGCCTCTATCTTTGCCTTAGCTCAAGAGCTCTTAGATAAAGTCTTGGTTATGGGCAGTGAGTTTACAGGAGAGGTAAAAGATACTAGTGCCTTTGCAGGTCTAAGTGTTGATCCTCAGCATATCATGCACATTTTCTACACCTCAGGCACTACAGGCCAGCCTAAGGGCGTAGTTATAAATTACCAGAATTACTCGAGCTATTTTAGTACCTTGCTTGGCATGTATGACTTTAAAGGAAGTGATATCTTCTCGCACTTTGCGGAAATTACTTTTGATATTAGTCTCCAAGATCCGCTCTTAGCCTTGGTATGTGGCGCTACTGTAGTTTGTCCTAGCAAAAAAGACTTATTAACTCCAACTAAGTTCATCAGAAATAATCACCTGACTATTGTGATGACTGTGCCTTCTTTAGTCTCCTATATGCAAAAGACTAAAGAGCTCTTAAAAGAGTGTAATGAGCTGGTGCGTTTAACTATCTTTACAGGCGAGGCTTTGTGGTACCAACAGCTCCTTAGCTATCATCAGGCCTATCCTAAATCCCGTCTGGTCAATGCCTATGGCCCTACTGAAGCTACTGTTTGGGTCTCCCATTATGAGGTGGCGTTAGCTCAATTGCAGGATAGCCGCTATGCCCATGCTGTGGTGGCTTTAGGCAAACCTTTGCGTACGGTCAAATTTAAAGTCTGTGATGAACAAGGTAAGGCTGTGCCTCTGGGTACTCAAGGCGAGCTTTATTTAGGCGGCGTGCAATTAGCCCAAGGCTATTATCAAAACGAGCTTAAAACTAAAGAGGCTTTTGTCACAGTTGATGGTGAGCTCTATTATCGTACAGGCGATATAGTTGTAGCCTTTAATGAGACCATTGCAAAAGATAGTGTCCAAGGTCAGGCAGGTGAGAGCTTTGTCAATTATCAATACTTAGGCCGCTTAGGCGATATGGTTAAGATCCATGGCTATCGCGTCTCCGTTTACGAAATTGAAGAGCAAATTAGCAAGCTCACCTCCTTTCCTGTCAAAGCACTCAGCGCCCAACAGCTTACCGATGGCATAGGCACTACCATCATTATTGCGGCCCTTGAAAACGCCCCAGCAGAGGAAATTGCTCGTCTTAAGCCGCTGCTCAAGCAACAGCTCTCTTTCTACATGCTCCCAAAATACATGGTGAGCGCTTCAAGCTTCCCGCTCAATGCCAATGGCAAGGTCGATCGCAAGGCCCTAACTGCCACGCTCATCAAGCAGCTCCAAGAGAGCGAGAGCATCAAGCTCCAAGCATAAGAGCTATCCCAAGTTGCCCCAGACACCACTGTGCTGCTACATGTCAATTTAAGTATTGTTAGTATGCAGGGCTATGAATACTAAACAAAATTTTGCCCTGCAACTCAAGGAATGGCGACCAGCTATCTTCAAACGATACATCGTAGTCATTAGTGCCATGAAGCTTGATGCTATAAAAGAAATTGCAGATAGCCTCCAAGTCAGATCCCCAGAACCAAGGAACTGACTTCAAGCAAGCCCATACCTCCTCCCCCTACTTGGCATCGCTGTGGGCATTTAAGATAGCCTCAACATGCTTAATTTGCAGAGACTGCAGGTGCAGCTGCCCCTATCCCAAGAGCTTGTAAGGGCTTAGCTTTTGAGTCAGCGCGGGTAGCAGCGCCCATTGCTGCGCTAACAGGCTATAATAGATGTACTCTTGCGAGCATAATATGCTGTAGCAGGACGCTTAGGTTAGCGCTCTAGCTGGCTCTTAAGGCTTAGGTGTGCTTGTCTTTTTATATCCCAGACCCTTTTAGACTATGAATCCAGATTTGCCTCTTCAATTAAGTAGGCGCTTATATCAGGCGCTGTGCGCTAACGCTAAGCGCCCTGCCTTAAAAGTTGCCAAGCACACCTATACTTATGCGCACTTACGTAATATGTGTGGGGCTTTAAGCGACTATCTGCAAGAGCAGCAGATTACTAAATGGGCCATGCTCTGCCAGCGCTCTATTACTTGCTATCAGGCCTTTGGGGCAAGCCTTTTAAGCGGAATTACCTTAGTGCCGCTGACGAGCAATGTTCCTGTGGGTAAAAGTGCCTTTATTATTGAGCATAGCCAGTGCTCAACCTTGGTAGTCGATGCAGGCAATGTCAATTATGCAGCCAACTTACTCTTATGCGAGCTTAAGCTCTCGTGCTTAGAGCAGCTGCGCATTCTACTCTCAGAGCGCACTAGAGAAAAACTCACTGCCAAGCTCCAGGAGCTCTATACCCAAGAGCGCGAGCGCTTAGCTAGCACGCTAGGCGATGCTAGCGCTGAGCGCGCGGCGCGCGCTCTCTTAGCGCAGCGTCTGACTGTAATTGAGCAGGCTCAAGAGACATGTGAGTGCTTAAATGAAGATCCCGCAGTCTACGCAGATTCAATGCTCAAGGCTCCACAAGTCAATCCCGAGCAGGTGTTGTATATTCTTTATACCTCGGGCACTACAGGCCATCCTAAGGGCATTGCCATTAACTATGGCAGCTATAGTCACTACCTCAATAATATTTTGAAGCTTTATGAGTTTAAAGACAGTGATGTCTTTTCCCATTTTGCCGATCTGACTTTTGACATCAGTTTCCAAGACCCTTTGTGTGCTTGGATCAGCGGCGCGCTCTTAGTGTGTCCCTCTAAAGGCGAGATCTTAAATCCATGGAAATTTATTAACAAAAATCACATCACCATTGTGCATACTGTGCCTTCTATGGTCAAAATGCTCAAGCTCACTAGCAAGCACAGTGCTATTAAGACCAATACCAAGGTGCGCCTGAGTATTTTCACAGGTGAAGCTCTATGGTTTTCGCAACTTGAGAGCTACTGTCAGTTCTTTACAAAATCCCGTCTCTTTGACGCCTATGGCCCTACTGAGGCAACCGTAGAGGCCACCTATAATGAAATTGACCCACATAGTCTCAAGCTCATGGACAATACTCATGTGCTAGTGCCATTAGGGCGCGCCTTTAAGGGAGTTAAGCTTGTGGTAGTAGATGAGAATTTACAGTCCGTACCTGTAGGTCAGACTGGCAACTTACTCATTGGAGGACCGCAAGTAGCCTGTGGCTATTACCAAGACATTGAAAAAACTCAAGAGAGCTTTATTTGCTATCAAGGGGAACGCTACTTTAATACAGGCGATGTCGTCTATTTGGAAACTAAGACTGACCCGTTAGGTAAGAGCTATGAGGAGCTGCACTATTTAGGCAGAAATGATGATCTGGTGAAAATTGAGGGATATCGCGTCTCTATCTACGAGGTAGAAGAGCACTTATCTAAACTTTGTTGCCAAGAGGTCAAAGTAGCAGCTTACTACTCAGAGCGCGAACAGCGCAATTATTTAGCTGCCTTTTTCACCCAAGAGCTATCAGTGAACCTCGATGCGATCAGGGCCCAAGCTTGCAATTTCTTGAGCTCATATATGATCCCTAAGGACTTCATTTTGTGCCCAAGCTTTGAACTCAATGCCAATGGCAAGGTCGATCGCAAACAAATGCTCATTAAATACGCATCTAAGCTCTCAGGCACCTAGCATAGGAGCGCCTTATATACAAAGCCTAGTATAATCACTAGGCTTTGTATGGTGCCATGCGCTTAGAGTGCATGGCGCTTAGGCCTCGCTGCTAGAGGCTGTGGCACCGACTAATTTGGCCATGGAGCGGTCGATGATTTCCTGGCGGGTGACAGGGCGACCTAACTCTTGGCTTAGATAAATGCCTTGGGCAATTAACATACAGCCTTGAGCTGACTCAATGGAGTTACGCAATCTAATCTTCATGCCATCACGTTGATTTTTAATGGCATGGATCATTTCCTTTAATTGCTCAGCAAAGTAATGGTGAGCAAAGTCCTCATCACTAATGCCTTCATAATCACTCTTGGCATAAGCGGCCATGGTCTCCTCGCTCTCTAAAGTAAAGACATCATTGCAAGGATGGAAAGAGCTTGGGGCAATACCTGCATTGACTTCGACACCACCGTGAGTTTGAATACCCAAAGTATGACCATTAGTACCAATAATATGTACATAGGCACTTTGAGCTGGGTTGACGCTATTGGACACCAAGATGGTGGCACTCACGCCTGACTCAAAGGTCACAATGGCCTGAGCAGTATCATCGACCTCAATATAAGGGTGATTAACATTACTCCAAATTCCATAAACACTCTTTACTTGACCTAAGAAGTAGCACAGTAAATCTAGCTCATGGACAGATTGGTTAACTAAGACACCACCGCCCTCATGCTCCCAGGTACCACGCCAAGTATTGGAACGATAGTAAGCCTCATCACGCCAAGCCTGCACATTGACCATACCAAAAGCAGGAACAATTCGGCCATCGCTAATGGCATTTTTAATACGCTCGGTAGAGCGGAAGAAGCGGCTTTGAGAAATCACTGAGACCAAGGCCTTGGTACGTGAGGCCTCTTCTAACAAATAAGCAGACTTAGCTAAAGAAATATCTAAAGGCTTTTCGATAATGCAGTGAATGCCACGACGTACTGCTAAACAAGCAATATCCACATGGGTTAAATGTGGAGTAGTGACATACAAAATATCAGGCTTGAGAGTATCGAGCATTAAAGACAAGTCTTCAAAGACAGTCTCATGCAAGATAGCCTCAGGCACGCCCTCACGGCCAGCAAAGGACTGTAAAAAGCTCAAGGCCTTTTCAAGATTATGATTACAAACACCAACTAATTCCTGCTGGCAAGACAAAATTGCTTCTACATGTTGTGCAGCAATATTGCCAGTACCAACTAACGCAATGCGGAACTTACCCATGGTATGACCTTAAAACAATAATCCAACAAGGGCGCACACTTGGCCCTTAAAAACTCACCAGCATTGTCACCCTTAGAGCTCTAAGCTCAAAAAAGTGCACATAAACTAAAAGTACAAGGCGCTCAATTATAGCCCAAAGAGCATAAAAATGGGCGCTAATACCGTGTGCAAAGCATTAGAGAATTAGACTGTTTTTTAGTCAATAGTTCACAAGAAAACTAGAAAGTGCGATCAAGCTCACCTCTGACTACCTAAATTTCTTTGCTTTGCATTAAAATAGACTTAAGCTATTAAGACCTTGTGCTTATATAGCGACTGCTTTTGGTTTTGTGAATTTTAATAGGAGCATGGTGTGCTAAATAGACTCTTTTTCCCAGTTAATGCTGGTCTTACTGTACCTACTAACAGAGAGTCTTTAAAACTAGCTCCCGTCAATTACCTACTGTGCGCCATGGTGCTTAGTATGGCAGGTACGCTCGTTAACTCTGCCTCTGCCTATACCTTGCAAGGCCCACGCTATAGCGCCGCCCCTGCCAAGGTTGCACCAGCCTCTCAGACTCCACCTCCTGTAAAAACTGCCCCTGATCAAAATCCTTTGACAGCAGAAGAAAAAGAGGCTTTAAAGGAGCAAGAGGCCTTTTATCAGCAAATTCAATTTAGTATCCATCCTGATCCTAAAAGAGAAAACCAAGAGATCAAAGAGCTAGTCTCCCAAGGACAAGTGCCGCTTCTACTCTATGGTGGTGCTCAATTAGACCATTTTCTAGGCTGCATCAATTGCACGCCTAAGTACTCTATTTCTATTTGGAATAGCAAAGGCCCATATGGCTCTTTTCGCGGTGACTTTAGTCTTTGGAATGTCTTATTTGAATATGGCAATGTCAAATCCCGCTTAAGTCCTTGGAATACCTTTGCCTCTAATCCACCTGCGGTAATTGATCCTGCAGGTAAGTTCTATGGCTTTTTGACCACCAATAATTCCATTAGTGTGCAATTTGATAATAACTTTACCAAAACCCTCTTTATGGACTACAAGGACATTAGCCTCAATCCACAGCGCTGGTTTGAAAAGACCTTTGTCCATCAATTAGCCCAAGGCGCCAACGCCATTAGCGTCACCCAATTAGAAGACATGCCACGCCCGCTTAAAAAAGAAGAGCGCCTCTTGCCTGTTCAACAGCAAAGAGACAATCAGCTCTTGCCAGTCCAAGGCTCTGATTACCAAAAAGCCGATCCTCGCCCCTTTAAATTCCCATAAGGCGCGCAACGCCCCTGCGCGCTGGAGCGCGCAGGTCGCGCCCTTATCAGGGCGCTATCAGCGCGCATCAGCCAGTCCCTCCTATCAGAGTAGCCTACCCTCATATACTCTTCTCTCTACTAAGCAGCTCCGCACGCCTGAGTACCTTGCCTCACATCCCTTTGCTCATCACCAAGCAAACTTTACTGTCTTGCAGCTCCTAAGACCTACCGCCACCGCTTGCTTGAGAGGCAACGAATACCAATCCCGTCAGGCTAAGCGCGATGGGCTCTGGCTGATTTTCCTCTGAGGCATTGATGACTTTTTTAAATAGGAATTTGAGCCTAGCAGCATGCAGCTAGGGCCGGGCAAGAGCGGGTGCGGCAGGATGGGAGTTTTTTTTGAGCTCTTTTAGTGCACATGCTGGCACCTTTTAGGGAATTGCACTATTAGTGCTGCATTATAGTGCAGTGTTCTAAGCGGGCGAAAAATCTCACTTACAATGAAGATACGGCCCCGCTAAGAGCGTGGCGCGGCCCTTCTTGTATTTTACACAGCTACAGGTAAGAGCCACTTTTCTTGTTTTTTATTTATTCATTGAGAGCTCAGCTCTCAAGGATGTTTTTTTATGACATTGATGCAATCTGCTGCATTGATGCCTCGTTATCAGCGCTGCTCAACCTGTGGTTATCGCCACTTTAGCGCAGCTACATCAGCACATCTTTGGATGCTGATGAAAAATGAGGCTCAAGGCAAGCATTGGGGAGGAAACCATGCAAACTTTAGCTAAATTGAGTGCATTTTTCGGCAAAACCTTTGCTTTTTGGGTAATTGCCGCCGCGATTATTGCTTTTTACCTACCAGAGACTTTTAAGCTTCTTGCTCCATACATTAGCATTTTGCTTGGCATAGTGATGTTCGGCATGGGTTTAACCTTACGTGCCAAGGACTTCTCTGAGGTGGTAAAACGTCCTATTGATGTCTTAATTGGCATTGTAGGTCAATTCGTGATTATGCCTCTTTTAGCTTATATTTTGTGCTTGGTCTTAAACCTCTCTCCAGAGATTGCCGTCGGTGTCATTTTAGTAGGCTGCTGCCCAGGTGGTACTGCCTCCAATGTCATGACTTTCTTAAGTCGTGGTGATGTGCCTTTATCTGTCACCATTTCCGCTTGCACTACTGTGCTCGCCCCTGTAGTAACCCCAGCACTTATCTATCTTTTTGCCCAGCAATGGGTACAAGTAGACCCTGTTGCCATGTTTATGTCCATTGTCTATATCATGGTGCTGCCAATTATCGCTGGTGTCTTAATCAATACTTTCTTTGGCAAGTTTGTACGTGCCGCTGTGCCTGTACTGCCTTTAATCTCGGTCTTTGCCATCGTGGCCATTGTCTGTGCAGTAGTAGCTGTCAGCCGCAATCAAATCGCCAGCACGGGTCTTATGATCTTTGCGGTGGTGGTATTACACAATACCTTGGGTCTGGCTTTAGGCTATCTCTTAGCCAAGCTCTTTAAGATGGATCTCAAGAAGCAAAAGGCCTTATCTATCGAGGTCGGCATGCAAAATTCAGGTTTAGGCGTGGCCTTGGCTATGGCACATTTCAATCCTTTAGCTGCCGTACCTGCTGCCATCTTCTCCGTATGGCACAACATCTCAGGCCCAATCTTAGCCACCATCTTTGCCAATATGGACGATCCAAACGATAAGGAAGATGAGGCCCAAGAGCATTCTGAAAGAGCAAGTGCCTCTGATCTGAGCCCAGAGCGCGCCTAATTTAACAAATGCTCTCGCGCCTAAGTGACGCCTTCCCTAGATAGACCTCAAGCTCAAGCTGCGCTTAGGTGAGGCCTAGGCAGGCAGATACTCACAGGCGCGCTGCATAACCAAGAAGCATTTTATTTTTTTTAACTGCCTATTCCTCCGTAAGCTGCCCAAGTGAGGCTTAGCTTACGGGGGCCTTGCAGGCAGAGACAGAATTTAATTTTTTTTCGGCTTAATTAGTTAACCACTACGGTGCTCTGTGCTTTTTTAAAATCGGCGCTGGTGGTGGTAGGAGTTTTTCATGAGTCTTAATAACACCCCAACCAAGTACATCTGGTTTAATGGCAAATTGGTTGATTACGCTGATGCCAAGGTTCACGTTTTATCTCACGCTCTGCACTATGGTACTGCCGTTTTCGAGGGTATTCGTGCTTACTCAACTCCTAAAGGCCCTTGCATTTTCCGCCTCGATGAGCACATTAACCGTTTGTTTAATAGCGCCAAGATCTATCGCTTCCCTGTGCCTTATACCAAGGAGCAAATCAAAGAGGCTTGCTGCTCTGTCATCGCTGACAATGGTTTAGAGTCTGGCTATATCCGTCCTTTAATCTTCTTAGGTGAAATTGGCCTTGGGGTACGTATCCCAGAGGGCGCTCAAGCTAGCGCTATGGTAGCTGCTATGCCATGGGGTGCTTATTTGGGCGAAGAGGGCTTACAAAAGGGCGTGAAGGTCGGCGTCTCTAGCTGGAATCGCTTAGCTCCTAATACCATTCCAACTGAAGCCAAGGCCGCTGGTAACTACTTAAGCTCGATTTTAATTTCCAATGAAGCCCACCAAAACGGTTATGTTGAGGCTGTTGCCTTAGATACCGATGGCTTTATTTCCGAAGGCTCAGGCGAGAACGTCTTCTTTGTTAAAGACGGTGCCCTCTATACTGCACCATTTACCAATGGACTCCTCCCTGGCATTACTCGTCACTCCATCATTACCTTAGCCAAGGAAGTGCTAGGCATCCCTGTTTACGAGCAGAAGATGCAACGCGAAATGTGCTACTTAGCTGATGAAGCGTTCTTTACTGGTACCGCCGCTGAAATTACCCCAATTGCCTCAGTCGATGGCATTGATGTCGGCGCTGGCTGCCGTGGCCCAATTACTGAGCAACTACAAAATGCCTTCTTCGACTTAGTACAAGGCAAGATCGAAGATAAGTGGGGCTGGCTCACTCCAGTAAAGAAGTAATTATATTTTCAGAATAATTAAGCCTTGATCCGCCATATGCGGGTTGTAAAAGGCCCCACTGGGGCCTTTTCTTTTCCAAAGACTTAACCTTGACAGGAAAATTATCATCATGCCTAAATACCGTTCTGCCGTCACTTATGAAACCAAGAAAATGGCGGGCGCCCGCGCCTTATGGAAAGCTACAGGAATGACAGATGCAGACTTTGGTAAACCAATTATTGCCATTGCCAATTCCTTTACCCAATTTGTGCCAGGCCACGTCCATCTCAAAGATATTGGCCAGATAGTAGCCCGTGCCATTGAAAGTGCAGGTGGTGTAGCCAAGGAATTTAATACCATTGCTGTTGATGATGGTATTGCCATGGGCCACTCAGGCATGCTCTACTCTCTACCGAGCCGTGAGCTCATTGCCGATGCCGTAGAGTACTCCTGTAATGCCCATCAGGCTGATGCTTTAGTCTGTATCTCCAATTGTGACAAAGTAACCCCTGGTATGTTAATGGCAGCTATGCGCCTGAATATTCCTACTATCTTTGTCTCAGGCGGCCCTATGGAGGCTGGCAAAGTTAAAGGCCAAGACAAATTAGACTTAGTCGATGCTATGGTGGTATCAGCAGATCCTAATGCTACTGACGAGCAAATCAATGAGGTTGAAAGTGCCGCTTGCCCTACTTGCGGCTCGTGCTCTGGCATGTTTACTGCCAACTCCATGAACTGTTTAACCGAGGCTTTAGGCTTAGCCCTGCCAGGTAATGGCACTACCTTGGCAACTCATAAAGCCCGCAAGAATTTATTCTTACAAGCAGGCAAGATGATTGTCGAGCTAGCTAAGCAATATTATGAGCATGATGATGAAAGTGTCCTTCCACGCTCTATTGCCACCAAGTCTGCCTTTGAAAATGCTATGTCTTTAGATATTGCTATGGGCGGCTCTACTAATACAGTGCTCCATTTATTAGCTGTAGCCAATGAAGCTCAAGTAGACTTTACTATGAGCGATATTGATCGTCTTTCACGTAAAGTGCCGCACTTATGTAAGGTAGCACCATCTACTCACCAATACCATATTGAAGATGTGCACCGTGCAGGTGGCATTATGAGCATCTTACATGAGCTCGATAAGGCCCAGCTCTTAGATACCAGCTGCAAGACTATCTTACAAATGAGCCTTAAAGAGCAATTAGCTCAATATGCTATTGATATCACTACTGATCCTGAGGTTAAAAAGTTTTACTTAGCCGCCCCTGGTAATGTGCGCACTATTGAGCCATTCTCCCAAGAAAAATACTATGAGCAACCCGATTGCGATCGCGCCTTTGGCTGTATTCGCGATCTAGAACATGCATATAGCCAAGATGGTGGCTTAGCTGTGCTCTATGGCAATTTAGCTGTAGATGGCTGTATTGTAAAAACCGCAGGTGTTGATAGCTCGATCTTAAAATTTGTCGGTCCTGCTATTGTCTATGAGTCCCAAGAAGAAGCCGTTGCAGGCATTTTAAGCGGCGAGGTCAAGGCAGGTCAGGTGGTAGTAATTCGCTACGAAGGCCCTAAGGGCGGCCCTGGCATGCAAGAAATGCTCTACCCTACCTCTTACTTAAAGTCTATGGGTCTAGGCAAGTCCTGCGCTTTAATTACTGATGGTCGCTTCTCAGGTGGCACCTCAGGCCTGTCAATTGGCCATATCTCCCCTGAGGCTGCCAATGGCGGTAATATCGCCTTGGTTAAAAATGGCGACTTTATCAAAATCGATATCCCAGCCCGTCAAATTGAAATCTCCATTGATGAGGCCGAGCTATCAAAGCGCCGCAGCGCCATGGAAGCCTTAGGCGCCAAAGCCTTTGCTCCACAAAGCCGCGTCCGTGAGGTCTCCACCGCTCTTAAGACCTACGCTCTCTTAGCCTCCTCAGCTGACAAGGGCGGCGTGCGCGATCTTAGCAAGTTCCTCTAACAAAACACTGATAGTCATTGCCCCTATCGTCACTAATGATAGGGATGGAGGCTTTAGGCCTACATTCAGGGCTAGCAGCGCTTTTGAGAGTGGCTACTAGTCCTGAATGGTAAGTGCTATGTTTTTGCTGTGCTGTAGCTAATTAGCGGTGGTCCACCTTGCGCGTGAGGTAATCGCCGATAAACTGCACAATTTGCACCATTAAAACTAAGATGACTACGGTGCCTATCATCATATCGAGGCGGAAGCGCATGTAGCCATAACGAATAGCCACGTCACCTAAACCGCCGCCACCAATGGCACCTGCCATAGCAGAGCAGCCGATAATGACAATCACAGTAATAGTAAAGTTTTGAATGAGCTCTGGGAGAGCCTCAGGGAGTAAGACCTTGCGCACGATTTGCCAAGGACTAGCACCCATAGAGGTAGCTGCCTCAATTAAGCCTGTTGGTACAGTACGTAAACTAGTCTCAACTAAACGGCCTGTAAATGGGATAGTACCTACTACCAAAGGCACAATTACTGCGGTAGTACCAATGGAAGAACCTACAATCATCTTGGTAAGTGGGCTAATGGCCACCATCAAGATAATAAAAGGAATGGAACGTAAGGCATTTACAATAGTACCCAAGATGCGATAGAAAGCTAAATTCTCAAAGAAATAGCCCTTGGAGGTTACTAATAAGAGCACGCCTAAAGGAACACCTAAAGCAATAGAAATAGCAGAGGAGGCTCCTACCATGTACAAAGTCTGTAAGGTAGCATCCCAAAGCAAGGTGATCATCTTGGAGTATTGGGCCCAACTAGAAGTCAGAAAGTTGCTTACGCTGGTCATAACCTAAAATCTCCACTCTATGAATACGAGCCTTAAACTCATCCAAAGCATGTTCAATTTCTGCCTTGGAACCACCTACTTCTACTACCATCAGACCAAATGGCTCTTTCTTAATATGGTCAATGCTACCGCCTAAGAGACTGATCTTAACCTTGCATAAGGTTGCCACCTCCACAATGACAGGAGCATCGGCTTTTGGACCTAAGAATAAGAGCTCGGCTACGGCCTTGGCGCCTTCGCTATAGTTATCAACAATTTCAGTGTGACGTAATAACTCAGGCAAGCCACGACGTACTACAGCACTAACTAAGCGCTTAGTTAAAGGCTGCTTAGGATCAGTAAAGATCTTTAAGGTCGACCCCATCTCAGAGATCACACCACCATCAATTACAGCTACGCGATCGCAGCACTCTTTGATAACTTCCATTTGGTGAGTAATGATCACAATGGTCAAATTGAGCTTATCGCGCAATTGCATCAGCAACTCTAAAATGGACATAGTGGTCTTGGGGTCTAAAGCTGAAGTTGCCTCATCGCACAATAAGACCTTTGGGTCATTAGCTAGGGCACGGGCAATACCTACACGCTGCTTTTGACCGCCAGAAAGCTGAGCTGGGTACATATTAGCCTTATCTTCAAGTCCCACTAAGCTCAATAACTCATCAACACGAGCTTTAATCTGACTGTCGCTCATCTTGCCCTCTAAGCGCAAAGGAAAAGCAATATTGTCAGACACAGTAGCTGAGGATAATAAGTTGAAGCTTTGGAAAATCATGCCAATATGGCTGCGAGCCTCACGCAATTTAGGCTCACTCATGGCAGTTAAATCTTGACCATCTACAATGACCTGACCTGAGGTAGGACGCTCCAACATATTGATATGACGGATTAAGGTGGACTTACCTGCACCTGACAAACCGATCACACCAAAGATCTCGCCACGCTCAATTGAAAGTGAAATATTCTTCAGTGCTTTAACCTCTCTTGAGGTGCCCTGATTGTACACTTTCTCAATATTCTTAAGCTCAATCACTTGAGTAACACTTCCTGTGTTAAATCTTTAAAATCCACAATTTTTCAAAGCTTAGCCAAGCTTAAAAAATCATCCTTGTATGTTTCTAGTCTTATGCCGCCGAGCTTCAAACTTAAACACATGCTTTTTGGGTCTAGAAACTCAGACTTATCGAGGCTATCTGCTACGGGCCTTAGCTAAAGCAAAGCCCTACGAGACTAAATTAGAGGGATCTCTCCTAGAACCCCTAAGCATGGGGAACATAAAGTATAGGAGCTATCAATTTTTGAGGGGATGACTATTCTAGCACAAAAAGTTAAGCTCTATGAGAGCGGGCCTGAATAATTAGCTCATAGGCCTGCACAATGGCCAGAAATTGTGCAGTCAGCTCTTGCTTTTGGCGCACAGAGAAATTCTCATAATTGCAAATATGATCAGGATGATACTTGAAAGCCAACTTGCGATACTGCCTTTTTAATTGCTCCAGCGAGCAATCAGACCTAAGTCCCAAGGTGATATAAGCCTTATCAAGCTTGGATAAAAAGTGCCCTTGGGTGCGCTCTTTAGTGTATGGTTCTGCATCCTCAAAGAAGCTTGTACTCTCATTGTAATGGCTTTTGAACCATGCTTGCTTGAGACGCATGGATTCTTGATGGAGCAAAAAGAAATAGCGATTGTAATAGCTCTCATTAATGGCACTTTCAGGCAGATCCAAGAGCTGCGCGCCCACTTGTTTGAGTGCAGGATGGTTTAACAGCTGTTGAAAATTGCTATAGCCCTTGTGCCAAGCCTCCACACTCATAAGGCTGCGCACTAAGAGTACAAATAAGAGCTGAGACAAATAAGGGCCGCAGCGCTGCGCTCTCTTGTGCCAATACTTAAGCTCATAACTAAGCTCTCTATCTGAGAGCAAATATTCTAAGTATAAATTAGAGGCACGCAAGCGAGCTTGTTCACTGGCCCCTACTGAATCTAACAGCCCTTCAACAAAGCTTAATGCTTCATTACAGGCACAAGCGTAAGAAGTAGAGTCTTGCTTAGCTTGGGGAACTTTTTGGCTTGGAGCTTGTCCTTTAAAGAAGTCGATCCGCTCTTTGAAATTATAAGGACCGACCTTGGTAATTAAGAGCGCATGCAGACGCAAATAGCGCTTAAAGAGGCGGCGTTGCTTGATGAGGCGATTACGCACAAAGAACAAAACCTCATCGGAATTGACGCGATCCTTATGATAGAGGGTATAGAGCAAGCTTACGGCCACAGACAAGAGTACGCACAGCAAATACACTTGATCTTGGCTGGCAACTCGGCCTAAAAAGATCTCCAAAATATTAATGCCTAGCGGCACTACTAAGACACTAACAAAGACTGCCACTAAGAGCATTCTAAAAAAGCGTCCTAAGTGCACTAAAAAAACTCTTATCACCAGGGTGCTCCCAACTTTTGGCCTTACGCAAAATAGCTTTCTTGGCTATACTCTTATATACCCAGCATACTTAGCGCTCTTACGTGGCTGCGCTTTACGTGCTACAATATAATTTTTCTATTTTGCTTATATTGCTTAGGTATTTTTTATATTAAAAGCGCCTGCGCCGCCTTACAGCGCGCAAGCTCATTTGATCATAAACTTAGGTACTTTAAGTGTGTGGACGGTACTTGCTTTAGCTTAGCGCCTGATGGTGCTCTTTAGTCCTACTCCCATATGCCTATTCTAAGCTAATTGGACTTTTCTATTAACTAGTGAAAGGAGAGCCGTGCTTTAAGCTTAACTTAAATAAGCTTAAGGGCGCGAATTTTTTGTATGACTAACGCCAACGAGACAGACCAAAAACAATCTGGCACTGTTGTTACTCAAGATAACAGCGCAAGTGCAGAGACTACTGTGCTTAATACCAGTGCTCCTAATAGTATTAGCCCTAAAGATGCTGAGGTCGATACTTTGCTCAAAGAAAAGAAAAGTCCTGATATTGCCTTTGAAAATGCGCTCTCCAATCAAGCTTTAGCCAATGTTCAGGCCCCTGAGGATAGCGATAATTTTAGCGCTGATGATATTGCTATGGCTATTGATAGCTTAGGTCATAATAAAGCTGTTACCACCAAGGATGCTCCTAGCACTTTAGGTCATGAGGCAGATCAAGAAGTTTCCAATATGCTCCAAGAACAAGGTGCTAGCAGTGTCAATGTCACTATGCCAAGTGAGGATGAGCCACGCTTAAAGGTCTTTGATGAAAACGGCAAGGAGTTATCAGAGCGCGAACTCAATACCTCTACCTCCAATACTGCCATCATTCGCAGTACTGCCCCTAATACGCCTAAAGGCCCATCGAGCATGGCAAAAGAGAGCACTACCTCCATTATCCGTGGTTCAGGTGCCTCCAAGGCTGTCTCGAATACCATTAAAAAGCCTGAGAGTGCCACTGCTATTGTCTCTGGCAGTGCCAGCTCTAATAGCCCAAAGAGTGTAGAGGATGACTCCAAGGTCATGGGCGATTCTGACATGAACTCTGAGGGCACTACTGCCATTAGTGGCATGGAAAAGCGCCATATTACCCCCATGCGCAAGAGCGGCTTTAGTGCCCCTAATCTTGCCAACATGTCCCCTGAGGATAGAGCTATCTTTGAGAAATTCTCTAAGACTCATAGCTCCAGCGCTCCTGCCTCTGAGGCAGCCAAAGCTGCTGTAGAGCACAAGGATGTAGCAGATGACTCCAAGGTCATGGGTAATTCAGATATGAACTCTGAGGGCACCACTGCCATTAGTGGCATGGAAAAGCGCCATATTACCCCCATGCGCAAGAGCGGCTTTAGTGCCCCTAATCTTGCCAACATGTCCCCTGAGGATAGAGCTATCTTTGAGAAATTCTCTAAGACTCATAGCTCCAGCGCTCCTGCCTCTGAGGCAGCCAAAGCTGCTGTAGAGCACAAGGATGTAGCAGATGACTCCAAGGTCATGGGTAATTCAGATATGAACTCTGAGGGCACCACTGCCATTAGTGGCATGGAAAAGCGCCATATTACCCCCATGCGCAAGAGCGGCTTTAGTGCCCCTAATCTTGCCAACATGTCCCCTGAGGATAGAGCTATCTTTGAGAAATTCTCCAAGCCTCATGGCACCAAGGCCCCTATGAGCATAGCAACCCCAAGTGCATCCAGCGCTTTAGCAGCCGAGGCTGCTCCTGTAGCGCAATCTAAGGCAGGTGAGGAAGAGTCCAAGGTGATGGGCGGTTCGGATATGAACTCTGAGGGCACCACTGCCATTATTGGTTTAGAGAATCGTCAAATTACTCCTATACGCAAGAGTGGCTTTAGTGCCCCTAATCTGGCCAAGATGTCCCCTGAGGAGCGTGCTATTTATGAGCGCTTTACCAAGGGCAAGAAGAGCAAAGCTAAATTAGCTGACGATGAGTCAATGGTAATGGACGGCTCAGATATGAACTCTGAGGGCACCACTGCCATTATTGGTTTAGAGAACCGTCATGTTACCCCTGTACGCAAATCAGGCTTAAGTGCTCCAAACTTAGACAAAATGTCTCCTGAGGAGCGCGAGGTTTTTGATAGCTACGCCAAGGGTTCTTCTAATAACAATAGTGCGCTCAATCGTACTTTTGATAACACTGGCAGCTATCGCATGGAAGCTCGTGACAACGAGACGCATATGCAAACAGGCTCGAGCAATATTGTGCGCAACAATGATGCCAAGGCCAATAGCAATGTGCCAAGTCAGATTAACAATGCCACTGTCAGTGAATACGGCACTACAGCCATCTCTGGCCTCAATAATCGCATGGTACTAGCAGAGACTCCTGATACCAGCACTGTCATTACAGGCTCTGGCGCCAGCTTATTTGAAAGCACTACTAGCTCTGATACTAATGACTATGATGATTATGATGGCTTGGTAGCCCCTGTTTACACTAATGAAATGGAGAGCAGCTCTGGCATGTCCAATGGCATAGTCGATGACTTAGCCTCCAATCGCGATCCTTTCATTAAAAGCGAGGAAGACAATAGCTCTGAGTTCATGGCAGCTCCTTTGATAGAGGACAATCCTGCTTACAATAACAATCCTGTTTATGACTATGCTCAATACGATGCAGGTGAAGTTATGGCTATGCCAACTCAAATTGAGGCAGAGCTAGTAGATGCTAGCCCTCAATATTTTGTAGGACCACAAGATCATCAGGACAATGAGGCTCTTGCTCCAGAGGAAGATAATCCATACCAGTTTGGCACTTATGCTAACAAACTAGCCTATGAAAATGAGCGTCGCCTCCACCCAAACGATAATCGTGCTCCAGAACGTCAGGCCTCAAGTGAACCTCTCTATGAGCAAGGCTTAACAGATAATGGTGATGGCCCTGTTTACTATGGTACTTATGCCAGCCAGTTAGAGCGCCAAAACCAAATGAACTATGAGGAGCAAGCTCAAGATCCTATGGAGTATAACAATGCTCCAATGATTGAAGATGAATCCTTAGTGCCAGAACCTGCTGGCATGGGCGATGGTGCTTTATCGCAAGTTAATTTAAAGAGCACTAATGATTATGTACCTGATGTCTCTAATGATGGCCCTGTTTACTATGTAGGACCAAAAGAACCCCCTAAAGAGCAGGCAGAAGATGATAGCCCTATCTATGCTATTGGTGCCAATAGCAAGAATGCTGATGCCGTAGCTAGCTTAATGGCTGCCCGCTCCAAGATGCAACAAGGTCGCACTAGCGCCTATGAAATGGATCCATTAGCCGATGAGCCATTGAGTGCCGAAGAGGCCGCCGCTTATGAGCAGGCCTTGGCTGATGCAGCTCGCGAATCTATGGCAGCCCCTAAATCTGAGGTGGTCAAGCGTGCTCGTATGCTCGCTGCCCAAGATGATTTTGAGCTTGTAGATGAGCAAGGCATGGGCCCTATGGACGAGCAGAGCTTTAATGAAAAGTTTGACGTCACTGACACTGAGGCGACAGCTTTAGGTGAGGCTAATGCCACTTTAAAGCCAAGTACCAATGAGCGCAAGCAACAGGAAATCAATGCTGACAAGCGTCGTGAGGACAATGGTCAGTACAACTTTGCCAATATGCCAGTTAAAGAGCAAGTAAGCTTTGGCATGATGATTTGCTTATATTTACGTCAGCTCATTGCTTCGTTCTTTACTCATACCACCTTGCCATTAGTTGCGCCACAATTGGCATTGCGTTTAGGCCCTTGCTATCCAAGCTCGATGCCTATTCCTTTCTTTGTGGTGGGCTTTATTGCAGGTGCTTTAGGTAGCGTTTTACACTCAACTTTAAATCTTGACTATATAGGCGCTGTGCCTTATCTCATCTTCTTGCTGCTCACGGGTTTAACGGGCTATCGCGGTATTTATCGTATTTGCTCTTTCATTACTCGTAAGCGTCACGATGTGATTTTATTGACCGCCTCAGTCATGGTACCAATGCTCATCTTTGTGTGGCTGTCCAATACCTTAATTGGAATTACCAGTGGCATTGTTGAGGCTACTGCTGCATTTGCAATTGCTTCCATGTTAGCTGCTGCTACTGCTAGCTCTTTAAATTGGAATTTCCCTCAAGATCCAATGGATTCTTGTGGTCATATGTCTACCAAGGGCTTGCTCTTTGTCATCATCTTGAGCATCATGGCTGCCTTTGGTCTCTTGCACTACACTGTAGGTTTATCCGTAATGGGTGTGAGCTTGGTAATGCGTCTGCTCTTTGGTTACTTTATTGGCAAGAACCAAGGCACAGCCCAAAGACCTTATGTCTATGCCTTACAATTACTCACCCTCTTTGCCATTCTCTTAGACTTAATCTTGCTCAAGAGCCAAAACTACGAGTTCTTAAGCCAATCAAGTCTCGACTTGGTCACCTACTTACGTAGCTATAGCAACTTCTTCTAAAAACTCCAGGGCCCCGTTAGTACTTAACGGGGCCTTGGTGCTTATAGCGCCCGCCCCTAGCGAGCAAACTACATTTAGATACTTTGCCCTGCCTCAAAGGCCCTCCTTATCTTTCATCTGCACCTTTACTAGTGCCAACCCTAGCTCTTAACAGGCCAAAACTGGTGTAGCTCCAAGCGCTCTCCTCACGATACCTTTTGCTATAGGCAGCGGCGCTCTAGTGTAGTAAAGCAGCAGGGAAGGGCTTGGCTCTTGACGCTTAAGCTTGGTAGACGATAGAGGAGCAAAAGTCAGAGACGATCTTAATGGCCTTATCCTCTGGGACGTCCTTTAGGACAATAAAGCCTAAAGATGTAATGGCGCCATTGGAGATAACTTGCTTGTCAATGACCATACCAGGCTCTAAGGTGCACTTAAAGAAGGCTATATGTTTAAGGGCTTGCTCCATGCTATGGCCTAAGGCCTTGGCAATTAGCTCTAATAGCGTGTTTACATCAGGAACTTGAGCAATGGTGCCTATCTTTAAGTTATAGAAGTGCTGAACATAGTGGTGCTCACTTAAGTTGTAAGCTACTTTGCTCATTCCATCAGAGACGAGCTCGTCAAGCTCTTGTGGTGAGTAATGGTATTGCTGCTTGGCAATGACGTACTTTAGGAAATAAGGAATTAAGCTGCAATGAGCGGCACTAAAACTGGCATGTAAATAATAGCCTGTGTGTCTACCTGCCGTATCGACAGCATAGACCTTAAGCCTATCTTGATAGCAGCTATAGTCATGGCGCTTGCTATAGCTATCTTCTAAATTACAAGGATCATAATCCTTACTTGGCACAACCTCCCCTGGGGCTACCTTAAAGCTATTGCTATAAGGCTCTAAAGGAGCTGGTAGTTCAATTATCATATCAGACATGATAGCTGAGTTATCAATGTGCAAGGCCTTGGCTACTTGCTCTAGCTCAGCTATGACGGCCTTGCGCATAAACTCAGGCAATAAGGTAGAGCTATAGGCCATTTCTTGGCGATATGGCAAGGCGCTCATTAAAATCTTATCTAAGCATAGAGCGACGATAATTTTGCCATCTTTGATCATGCCATTGACAGTAAGCTCAATCTCATGGTGAATATAGCGCTCTACCAACATGTCATAGACAAAGATGTCACGCCCCTCTGGTGAGCGCTTCTTTAAAATAAGCTTAGCTACATTATCTAAGGCTTGGTCTAATTCACTTAAGCTATTGACTACATAGACATGGCGAGAGCCTGAGCCAAAGCGCGGCTTTAGCAATAAAGGCCAGCCTAAAGGGGCCATAAAATCTTTAATTAAAGCTAAGCGCTGCTCATGCGGGAGCAAGACCTCATCTTCACTTAAACACCATTGCTCGGCTACATTAGCTCCCTGCTCGCACAAAAGCTCATAGACGCGCTTTTTATCAGTAAAGTTTAGCGCACATTGCTCGGAGATACCTGCACTGCCTAAGCTATCATTGAGTCTACCTACATGCTTTATCATAAAGCCAATGGGGCTAGGCAAGACGCCTTTGACTTGAAAGATACGAGATAGCTGCTCATTACTCTTATCATCAATTAAATTGACGTGCGAAAAGACCACTAAATTAAGCTTAGCACTTAGGGCATTAAACTCAACTGCACTCAAAGGCTGAGTTTGTAAGTCACGGGAGAGAAAATCACCAAGCTTGACTTGCAATTCTTGGTAATTAGGCAGTAGCTTATGGTGCTCTTCTTTGGTGATATCTACAAATTGATAGACAGAAAAAGCACTAGGGGCAGGAGCTACTTGCAAGGAAGCACGCAAAGCAGCTTGAATTTTAGCAGCTAACAGGTCTTGAACTTGTGTATCTGAACTCAGGGCTAAGAGCTCTGCATGGGAGCATTGTAAGATTAAGGTGCGATCGCGCAAGGCTGCATTTTGATAAAAAGCAGGCGAGCCTAAAAGCTCTTGGATGCAATCTTGCTCATCTAAGCCTAAAGCTAAAACATGAAAGTTCTCTTGAAGAGAATCAATAATCAAACAGGCGCACTCTGCACTGGTGCCTAGGCATAATAAAAAATCTTTAGGAGCTACTAAATTAGCAAGCATTTGACATCTCCCCTATCTTTCCCACTAGCTAAATTAATTTTAAGGCCCCATGCCTCTTAAGCAGAACCAATCTTCTTGTAAACATGTGAAATTGTGTGGGCGCTTGGCTTATTAAGTAAGTATATACAAGAAAAGGCAGGCCTTCACAAAGAGCGCCTAAAAAGTTAGTAAGAGCACATAATCATAGCTAGATGCTTGCTTTTAGTAGCAAAGCTAATAGAATTTGTACTTTGCACACCTTACACTATGTAAGGTCGGATATTAGCCAGCTTAGCTGTAGTTTTAGCGTAGGCTAAGCGCTGACCAAATGGTCAAGCTAAATACAATTGAATATTGATGGGGCCAGCCCAGCTAAAATGTGCATGGCTTACATATTGAGGAGAGATCATGGCTCAAGTAGTTAGAATGCAAACCGAGTGTCCACCAGATGCACATAAGGTAATTCGTCCTCCAGAGAAAGTCTGCAAGGCCATCTTATGTGTACGTCTTAATGAAGATGAGGTTAAGGAGTACGGTGCAACTGACTTTTGTAGCGCAATTTCTTTAATGGGTGCCAAGCCATTTTTAGTGTGCTCTGATGAATTACGTCAGACCATTAAGGCTCACAAGGCCGAAGCTGCAATTGATCCTGCTTACTTACAGGTCAATGCAGAAGGCACTGAGGCTCATGTCAGCTACGATGATGGTGCACAAGGCCAGACCTTACCTGTAGTTGATTTAACTAAGGACAGCTCCAAGCTTGCTTCTTTCTTAGATCTCTTAACTGAAAAGCAATTTATCATCATTGATGCTTATTCAATGTTGATTTTACGCTCTATCTCTACTGTTTTCCCTTGGGATCCGCTCTTAGCTCAGCACTATATGACCCAGTACTTACAAGCCCGTGACAAGGTAGGTCCAGAGGAATTAGATCTCTTTATGAAGGTACGTTACGGCCGTATCGAGCGCTTCTCCTTAAAGTCCTTAAACGAGAACGCTTACAACTTTTTACAAATCGAAAGCAAGCTGTACTTACAGTACGCTACCGATGATGATGATTAATAGCTAACGCTTATTAATTGCTACACAGCGTGGGCCTTTAGTTGAAGCTTAATTAATCGAGTTTCCTAGGGCCCACTTAATTAAAACCAAATGCTTAGGCTTTTAAGCCCCCAAGAGCCATCACTGCCTGCGCACTCTTGCGCTTATGTCATACTTTAATACAGGCACTCTCTAATAGTGCGGCGTAGCCCTCTAGCATGAGAGAGGGCTTGCTAGTTAAGTTGAGCTCAGGCAAGGATAATGGAAAAATTAAGATAAGCGTGCTAGTTGAGATATTAATTTATGTCTGAAACCTTAGAACTTGCCCAAAAGCTGATTGCTTGCCCTTCTGTTACCCCAGATGATGCTGGCTGCCAAGATATCTTAGAACAAGAATTAAATGCTGTAGGCTTTAAGTGCCGTACCTTACGTGAGGGCATGTACCCTACCTTTAATTTATTGGCCTTACATAGTGTAGATCCTAAAGCCAATTTTGAAGGCGATCCTGCTATCTTAAAGAACAATCCTGGCCCTTATGATGCCAGCGGCTTTGTAGCCCCTGGTCCATTTACTATTTTCTTAGGTCACACTGATGTAGTACCAGCTAAAGAAGCTGACTGGCAGAGCGATCCTTTTACTCCAACCATCAAAGATGGCAAACTCTATGGCCGAGGCGCTTCTGATATGAAGGGCTCTGATGCTGCCATGACTAAGGCCTTAATCAACTTTGTAAAAAAGCATCCTGACTATAAGGGCACCATTGGCCTATTAATGACCTCTAATGAAGAAGGCGATGCGGTAGGCGGTATTCCTTTTGTCGCAGAGTACTTAAAAAAAGAACATCTCTACCCTCATTACTGTGTAGTAGGTGAGCCATCGAGCTCTAAAGTCTTTGGCGATACCATTAAAATTGGCCGTCGTGGCTCTATGACTGCACATATCACCATCAATGGCAAGCAAGGTCACGTAGCTTATCCTGAGCAAATTAATAATGCTGCCCATAAGGGCGCTCAGCTCATTGCTGCTTTGCTTGAAAAGCCATTAGATAATGGCACTGAGGATTTCCCTCCAACCTCCTTTAATGTCACTAATGTCTCAGCTGGCGTAGGCGCAGAAAATGTCGCTCCTGGCTCCTGCCAAATCATGTGCAATTGGCGCTTTAATCCGCTCCAAACCCCAGTTAAGCTCCAGCGTCGCTTAGAAAAGACTATGGAAGAGCTTGGGATCTTTGCTACTGTGCGCTATGTCATCAATGGTCTGCCATTTATTAGCTCCAAGGACGGCGCGCTAGTGCAAGCCCTTAAAGAAGCAGTCGAGCACCACACTCAAGTAAAAGCAGATCTCAATACCTTAGGCGGTACCTCCGATGGTCGCTTCATTGCTCCATTAGGTACTCAGGTAGTAGAGTTTGGCCCATTAAATGACACTATCCATAAGGCCAATGAGTGCGTCTGTGTAGATGACTTAGAGACCTTAACTAAGATCTATGAGCACGTCTTAGAAAAACTCCATCTCTAAGCCCTCACTTTCATTACGGCACAGCCACAAAAAAAAATAGCGCCTAGAGCGCTATTTTTTTTTGTAATGGATATCAAGGCAGGCCGCCTAAAATGCACTGAAGTGCCATGTATAATCTTAGGCAATGCCCAATAAGTACTGCTCAACGTCTAAGGCAGCTTGGCAGCCTTGGCCTGCAGCTACGATGGCTTGGTGGTACTCTGGGAAGGAGCAGTCACCTGCGGCAAAGACGCCTGGACAAGAGGTGCCAGTTACTGGGGTCTTGCACTTATTAGTTACGATATAACCCTTTTCGTCTAAGTTAATTTGGCCCTTGAAGACATCAGTAGCAGGGCTGTGGCCAATGGCTACGAAAACGCCTTGTAAGTCAATCTTACGGTTTTGAACAGCACCCTGTTCGTCCTTAACTTTAATTACGATACCATTTAAGAGGCCATCACCTAAGTACTCATCTACAGTGGCGTTTAAGATGAGCTCCATCTTGCCTTCCTTGACCTTCTCGTTGACGCGATCGACTAAGACTTGCTCAGCACGGAAGAACTCACGACGGTGGATTAAATAGACTTTCTTACATAAATTGCTTAAGAATAAAGCTTCCACAAAGGCAACCGAACCACCACCGATTACGGCTACGTCCTTATTTCTAAAGAACATACCATCGCAAGTGGCGCAAGCAGAGATACCACGGCCCTTAAACTTGTCCTCAGAGTTAATACCTAAGTAGCGAGCACGAGCACCAGTGGCAATAATGACAGTGCGAGTTAATAATTCTTCACCGCCAGAGAGCTTTAAGCGCTTGATATCACCTTGTAAATCAGTCTCAACTACGACATCAGAGATGGTCTTAACTTTAAGCTCTTCAACATGCTTAATCATGTTTTGCATAATGTCAAAACCGCTAGGGTCGCCCACGGCACCTGGCCAGTTGCCTACCTCTGGAGTAGTAGTAAGCTGACCGCCTTCTTCAAATCCTTTTACCATAATAGGATCTAACTGCGCACGAGCGGCGTAAATTGCAGCAGTACATGCAGCTGGGCCCGAACCGATAATTACAACTTTGGAAATCTTCTCTTCTGCCATAATAAACCTCACCAAGGATCTTTGCTAAAACAAAATAATCACAAGATTAAGCAACTAAAAATCTAAATCTGTCTAAAAAGGGCTACACCAACTCTAAACTGCGGTACGTCCTAAACTTCTTAGTTCTAATCATACAGAATAAAAAAATAATTTGCTCGACTTTGTAAAATGCGCACTAAAGCCCCAGCCAATGCGATATATAAGCTATTTATATGCACCAAATATGGCCAAGTGCGGCTTGTAGCAATAGAATCAGAACTGCTAATTTTTTTCATCTAAGTCAAAACTACAGCAAGAAAACGCAAGAACACTCAATTTTTTGACAACTTAAGCTCACTAATGGGGCCTTCAAGGCTCAACTCAGAACAGCAACTTAACGCAACTGCCATTTATCAGCGCCATAGAGCCCATACTTTGCTATATTAATAGTAGTGCAGCAGCGCGCACAATGCGCCTGAGCATGCGCTAGCTGATATCAAATTGTCAATTCTGGTCTATAATTTCTAATTCTTATGCTTCCTCAACATGCTACGCTCTTGCCTCAAGAGCAAATTTTTCACGCACTACAAGATGGCGGCGACAAAGTCGCCTTGATAGTTGATAAAGGCGAGTACACCTACAGCCAAGTGCGCGATATGACCTTTGCTTTAGGAAAGGCCTTGATGGAGAACCAAGTACGCTCTTGGTCCTTTTTAAGCAATCGCACCGTGACCTCCTATCAATGCTTTTTTGCAGGCTTAATGGCAGGTACCACCAATATTCCGCTTACCTCTACTGCCCCTTTAGTTAAGGTAGCTTTTGTGATGGAGCACACCCAGTGTGAGCTTTTGGCCATTGACTATGCTAGTGCCAGCTTTGCCGCCTCCTTGCTCTTAGAACATGTCAAAGATAATTTGCTTGCCAAGCTCAATCTCTGGTGCTCACTTAGAACAGCTAACCAATTATGGGCAGATTTAGATAAGTGCTATGAGGACTTATGCGCCCCCCATCCTGAACACTCAGAGCGGCTCTTGGCGCGCTTACAGTGCATTCAAAATCATATCCATGTCAAAGATGAACTTGCTGAAAATCCAGAGCTCTATAGCTTGGTTCCTGACTTTGCTCCGCGCAAGGTAGATGGCCAAGATACCATGTATGTCATGTATACCTCAGGCACTACTGGACATCCTAAGGGCGTGGCGATTTCCTATGAGAGCTATCGGGTTTACCTCAATAGCATTTTTGATTTCTATAAAGTTTCCAGTGAGGACATCTTAGCTAACTTTCCAGATCTCACTTACGATCTAGGAATTCAAGATCCTGCCTGTGCCTTTTTGGCTCATGCTCAAGTAGTATGCCCCTCCAAAGTGGAGATGGCAGCTCCATGGCACTTTATCAACAAATATGGCATTACCATGGTCAATAGCCTGCCATCTTTAATTAAAGTGCTCTATAAGACTACTACAGCCAAGCAACGCACCCAGCCTTGTAAGAGCTTGCGGCTTTGTGTCTTTGTCGGTGAACCCTTGTGGTACAACCAAGTTGAAGACTTCCAAAAACTCTTCCCTAACTGTCGCATTATCAATAGCTATGGCCCTACCGAAGCTACTGTAGTTATCACTTATTACAATATACCTAAGAGTGATTGGCAGCACTTAGAGAATAAGCGCACCATGGTGCCATTAGGCATGCCAATTATTAAGATGCCTATGCTCGTAGTAGATAAGAACCTCAATGAAGTGCCTGTAGGAGAGCAAGGTACCTTGCTCTTAGGCGGCCCACAGGTTGGTATTGGCTACTATAATGATGAAGTCAAAACTCAAGAAAACTTCATCTTTAAAGACCAAGAGCGCTATTACAATACAGGCGATATCGTCTATTTAGAAGAATTAACAGATGCTCAAGGCCAGAGCACGAAGATGCTTCATTTTGTCGGTCGCAATGATGATCTGATTAAAGTTGATGGCTATCGCGTTTCCTTATATGAAGTAGAAGAGCGCCTCAATCAATTGTGTAATCAGGACACTAAGGTCATTGCCTATTACAATGCCAACAAAGAGCGCAATGAGCTCATTGCCTATCTCACTCAAGAGCCAGCTCAAGGCTTAGAGAATCTCAAAGCAGAGCTCAATAAGTATCTTGCTTTTTACATGCAGCCGAGCGACTTTGTACTCATCGAGAGCTTTCCGCTTAGTGCCAATGGCAAGACCGACCGCAAGCGCCTTCTTAGCCTGTACCAAGAGCGCTGCGCTGCCTGTGCTAAAGAATAATTAACTTGAGCGCATGCCATGTTTTTTCTCAGGCACTACAGCTCTATTGCTGTAGTGCCTTTATCAAAATCCCCCACGCCTACGCTTAAACAAAGTTGCAGCCCCTTAATTTTGTGATGGCCAAAGCTTTATTGTATTATTGCTGGTATTAACAGCTTAGTACGATTGTAGTTCGACCATTTTTTCTGATATATTTAGCTTAGTTTTTCCTCTGCTGCAAAAGAGGCAGCTTACCAACAAAAATAAGCAAGTGTAGCGACTCGGTTGTAACTTATATTATCTAGAATTTTTTCGGATATCACTAATGTCCACCGCCTAAAAGCGGAGGCTTGCCCTCATTTTTTGAAGAGCATATCCATTAGCGTGCTAGCCTTAATGACGTCTGTACTGCTTTAATTTGTAAAGAGCCTAGGGCGCTGCCCTCTTAGCAAGAAATATTACTAAATAGCACCTACATGCTAGCTCAATGAAGATTAGGAGTATTACTACTAACTCCTAGTTATAAGACATCAACTAACCACATGCTGAATATTTACTGGGGGCTTAATGGAATTTTTAAAGAACATGAGCTTAAGAGGCAAGCTCTATTCAGGCTTTGGATTTGTAATATTATTATCCATAGTCATTGCAGGTATGTCCTTATACTCGATTCTAACGACTAACAATGCCGAAAAGCAGTTAAGCAATTTGATTCGTACCGAGATGCAAGGCACTTATGAAGTTTATTTTAACTACAATGCTGTACACGCTTGGCTCCACCAACTACAAGTAAATCCTTGCCCTGAACTAGTTAAAGACGGCCTCGATAATGTTCAAGTCCTTAAAGATACTAAACACAAGATCTCCATGGCTATTAATGAGCCTTTGGCTCGTGAGACATTAGCCAGTATGGATGCCTTAGTTAAAGACATTCAAGGCTCCAAATTTGAGCAATTATTAAAAGCTGGCCAATATGATGAAGCTCAAGTTGCTTTCTTAAAAGATGTACTTCCCTCTTCATCTTTAGGCAATCGTAATATGGCAGCTTTAGTGGTGTCCTATACCTCCTTCTTAGCTGAGTCTATTAACGCTCTGGATATGACCCATATTCTGTACACTACCACGATAGTAACCGTACTGGGTGTTATCTTTGCGATTTTCTTTGCTGCTTCTTTATACTTATATATCTCTAAGAGCACTAGCTTCATTATGAAATTATCAGGCCAATTAGAGCATGGTAATTTCAACTTGGGCATTGATATGGATCGTGTCCATAATGATGAAATTGGCCGTATTTATCAGTCCTTTAATACCATTGCCGATACTCTCAATCGTACTTTAGCCCGTACCATTGCTGTATCCAAGGAATTAGAAACTCAGTCTCATGCCTTAAACCAAGCCTCTATGGCCATTAACCATGGCGCTTCCCAATCAGAAGGTAAGGCCTTGACTGTAGCCGCTTCGGCCGATGAGCTGGTATCAACAACTACTGATATTGCCCGTAATTGCTTAACTGCCCAAAGTACTTCTGAAAATACCCGTCAAGAAACTTATATGGGTATGGAAAAGGTACGCCAGACCGTAATGCGTATTCGTGAGCAGTCTAATTACACCAAAGATGATGCCCAAAAGGTAGTACGTCTAGCAGAGCAATCCCAGCGTATTAGCTCCATTGTAAGCACCATTGATGAAATTGCCGCTCAGACTAATTTATTAGCCTTAAATGCTGCTATTGAGGCTGCCCGTGCTGGAGAGGCAGGTCGTGGCTTTGCTGTGGTAGCAGATGAAGTACGTGCATTAGCTAGCCGTACTACTCAGTCCACCAAGGAAATCTCTGAAATGGTGGCCTCAGTCCAAAATGACTCTCAGGCAGCTACCGACTCTATGCATAGCTCGGTAACTCAAATGGAAGAGGTAGCCGAGGAGGCCAACTTATTAGAACACACCTTAAATAGCATTGTGGACTCGGTAACCAATGTAAATAACCAGATCGGTCAAATTGCCGAAGCTGCCAGTCAGCAAGCCTCAGCTACGGCAGAAATTTCCACCAATATGCAAGGCATTTCTGAAATGGCTCAGCAATCAGTGGACGTATCAGGCAATGCGGCTGACGTATCTTCTTATTGCTACACCTTAATCCAAGACTTACTAAAGGAACTCGAGTTCTTTACGCTTAATCTTGATAATATTGATCCAAAAGATATTGCCATCCAGCGCTTCCATAGCCCCGAGCACTTTGCTCACAATATCCAGCACGGCCATCCCCCTACTGCGCCAGAACAGCATTAGGCACATAAGTTAATTTCTACCCCCGCCCAAAGGCTCAAGCATGATGCTTGAGCCTTTGCTTTTTATTCAGACCAATAAGTTTGGTATCAGGCGCTTGCTTAAAATTAGTGCAGTATTTTCTTAGGTACTTGACTGTGGTTGTATACTGTGAGAGCTAAAAAAGTTTTAATTACAGAGGGCTTTTATGAAGTTAGCTATTTACGGTTATGACACCATTGTGGGCAAGTTGGTCTTGGAGTTATTAGAGGACTCTCCTATTGTGATTGAGGAGTTCTATCCTTTAAGTCCACTAGCCTCTGAGTACGATGCTGTGCCATTACGTGGCAAGAACTACGAAATTTCCTATGTCGATGAGTTTGATTTCTCGCAAGCTCAAGTAGCTCTCTTTTTAACCACTAAAGATGAAAGCGAGCGCTTAGTTCCTTTAGCTCAAAGTCAGGGCTGTATCGTCATTGACAATAGCCACCTATTCTCAGGTGTAGAGGCAGCTCCTGTAGTGCTCAAGGAAATTAATCCTTACGATATTGATAAGGTAGTAGCCAAGAAGCTCTCTAGCATTCCTTTAGCTACCTCTAGTGAAATTGTCTTAGCTTTAAATCCATTACATGATGAGTTTGGCGTTAAGCAGGCTGTAGTTACTGCCATGATCTCTGCCTCAGAACACGGTGAATTGGGTACCCAGACCTTAGCTAAAGAGACTACCTTACTCTTAAATGGCATGAGCGTAGACGTAACTGACTTCCCTTCTCAGTTAGCCTTTAATGTCCATACCCGCATTGGTGAGCTCGATGACCTAGGAGTCTCTGAGCATGAGAATATCGTAAAGCATGAAGTTTTCTCTTTACTAGATGACTTTGCTGAGGGCTTATCTTTAACCTGCATTCAAGTGCCTACTTTCTATGGCCACACTCTCTCAATTCACGTCAAATTAGAAGAGGACTGTGCCTTAGAAGACTTTAAGCAAGTACTCTCTGATAATGAGGCTATTGCCCTTGAAGAGTTATTAGAAGGCCAGCCTTTAGTCACCCCAGTTTCTTGTGCCGATAGTGAACTTGAAGGCAAGCTCTTTGTCTCCCGCATCCGCAAGAGCGGCCGTGCTGAATTTGACTTTACCGTAGTAATGGACAATACCCGTCATGGCGAGGCCACCAACGCCTTAGATATCTTAGAAGTTTTACAAAAGAAGCTCGCCTAAAAGCCAAGGACACCTCTTAACCAGAAGTAGAGTGCTTTAGTAGGCCTCTCCTGCTAAGGGCTATCTTTATACTCAAGTGCTGCTCTTACCTTAGGTGAGAGCGGCACTTTTGCTATGAGCCCCCAGCTCACAACTCATAGCTTATTGGAATGGCCCCAAATTACGTTTCCTGATCTGATGTTGAGCAAAGAATGGGCGCTAGCAGCTTAGCTGTGTACGGGGGTGTTCTCGCTAATTTTTGATAAAGCACATGTAGCGTAAAATATACTAACTATAGGGCCCATTGATAGCTTGAAAGCCATTTTTCCTTAAAATGGATGTAATTATGTTGTCATAGCGCTCTTTTTTGTATGTTCAAACTTGGTTTTAGCTAGCGCTCTGGCTAGAATATTATATTCTATGTACGTATACACTTAAGCTTAGCTTGGATTTACCGATGCTATTACATAGCATACAGCCATGTAACTAAGATAAGCTTAGGGGTATTGTTTGTTCTTGCTTATGGTTTTCCCATAAGATTTAGGACGCGATGTGATATTTTCACGTCCATGTGGCCTTAAAAGTGTGAGCTTTTAGGGCGCGTTGAGCATTAACCTAGGATGCGGCCTTAAAAAACTGTACGCAATAATAGTGGCTGTGTGCACGGTAATTGCATAAGACACTTATGGTTTGCTTGTCAGTAAATTGGCAGGCCTCATCTGGTGATGTAGATTTGGTGGTATTTATGAGCTTTTACAAGCATTTATCAACATTAGTAATGGCCAGTTTATTGGCTCTTACTTCACATGTGTATGCTGAAGAGGAATTTTCTATCAGCATTACTGGTCCTGATAATGAACAGGTGGCCCCGCAACGTGCCCCGCGCCCTGTAGCACGACCTGTAGAGCGTGTTGCTACTCCTGTAGCCCCTGCAGCAACTGCAAACCAAGCTGCGCCTAGGGTACAACAAAATAATCAAGCAGCAGGAACTATCCCTGGATTGATTCCTCAATCCCCTGTAGCTCAAAACGCTTTAGCAGCTCAAGAAATTCGTCCTGCTAATTTACCTGCAAATTTCCAAACTCAACATACTGTAGGCCCACGCGAGACTATTTGGTCTATCGCTCACCGTTATAGTGCTCCTTACAATGATGTAAATGAGTTCCAAGCTGTTGCATCTATTTATCGCAACAACCGTGATGCTTTTGCCAATGGCGACGTAAACCAGATTCGTCGTGGCACTACTTTAAACATTCCTGTCTCCCAGGAAATGGCTTTAGAGCAGACTCAAACAGGCTCTGACTTGTTAAGCAATGGTACTACCACCTTACCTCCACTTAACCGTTCTGGCCTTGCCTCCTCTAATCCACTTCCTCAAGGCGCTTTAGCTAATACCCTCCCATCTACAGGCGCAGCCACTCCAACTGCCCCTGTCAAAGGTGAGGTTCCACCTTCTTTTGTAGCTCGTGAGACCCTCTTACGTGATATCAACCCAACCTTGACCTTCCAAGACGTTGATGGCGAAGACAATATTGACAAGGAAATTATTACTGATGAGCAATTGGCAGCTCACAATGCTCAGCTCACTCAAGAAGAAGTTCCTACTATTACTCAATCCTCTTTAGACTTACGTGCTATTGAAAGCTTACTAGATAAGACCGAGCGCAATATTCAAACTGCTCAAAAGGATATTTACCGCAGATTGGATGACAATATCCAGCGCTCTGCCCAAGTAGCTAAGGACACTGCTACCGTAACTGCCAAGGAAGAAGTTAGCGAGCTCATTAATCACTACGAGCAAGTTATCTCCGAGCTCCAGCAGTCTAATAGCGATTTACGTTCCTCACTTTCCAAGATCAACAAGCAGGTCGAGCAAATCAGAGGCTTCCAAATGGAAACTGCTGATAGCGTTGCTCTGTTAGATCGTCGCATAGAAGATACTAACAATCCATTAACTGGTACCCCTGGTGGCGCCTCCTTTGAGAGCGGTCCTATTATGTGGGTACTGTTAATCGTTGGTGTTTTAGCCCTGTTAATGTCAATTGGCTTATTTATCTTCAAGTCACGTATGCGCCGTCAACACGCCTTAGTAAATAGCTATGACGATGATGCAGGCGATTACATGGACGAAGATGATCTTGAGATCTCATCTTTATTGGCTAAAGCTCCATTAGCAGAAGAAGAGCCTTCAAGAAAGCAGACTAAAAAGGAAACCAAGCAAGAAACCGTACAAGATAGCGGGCCTATCGACGATGGCCCAATTGCCGATGACAACTTAGCTGACGATAATTTCGACGGCGGCTTCGACGGTGATTTAGATTCCTTTGGTAGTGATAGCGCCTCTAGCAAGCAAAAGAGCTCGGCTCCTGATTTCCACGATGAGATCGTGATGCCCAGTTCTGCCCCGCTAAACACAGCTAATAATGCCGCTGTTGCAGGGGCTGCCGTTGCTGGTGCTGCCTTAGGTGCAGCCGCTGTAGGCGCAGCTACTAATGATGATGAGGCTCAAGCTGCTTGGGATAATGCAGCTTCTAATGCATCTAACCTTGACAAGACTGGACTCAATGCAGCCAACGATGATTGGGCCAACTCTTTAGATAATAACGAAGCATCTGCAGCTCAAGTAAACTTGGGCGGTGATGATGGCTTTGGCGACGCTGGTGGCTTTGGTGATGCCCCTGCCGATGGCGGCTTTGGCGGCGACGCTGGTGGCTTTGGCGATGCCCCTGCCGATGGCGGCTTTGGTGGTGACGCTGGTGGCTTTGGCGATGCCCCTGCCGATGGCGGCTTTGGTGGCGACGCTGGTGGCTTTGGTGATGCCCCTGCTGACGGCGGCTTTGGTGGCGACGCTGGTGGCTTTGGCGATGCCCCTGCCGATGGCGGCTTTGGTGACGCTGGTGGCTTTGGCGATGCCCCTGCTGACGGCGGCTTTGGTGACGCTGGCGGCTT